>Ga0105245_10002447_pt1 | contig 16787 bp, 10 predicted proteins | sample KBSM54metaG_FD_81523 | JGI IMG/M metagenome (GOLD analysis project Ga0105245, IMG submission 81523) | Miscanthus rhizosphere microbial communities from Kellogg Biological Station, Michigan, USA - KBS M5-4 metaG | ecosystem: Host-associated > Plants > Roots > Rhizosphere > Soil | place...
AGCGGAGCAGCCCGCGCGTCTGGCTGGTTTGGCGGGTGCCGTAGCCGTAGCTCACGCGCGCGGCGCGCTCGATGCATTCATCGGTGCCCATGTAGTCGACGAGCGACACGAAGCCGTGGTCGAGCACTGGGAAATACAAACCGAGGATTTCCTCGGCGAGGGGCGAGGTGGGACGCCGCGTCTGGCTCATGGAAGTCTCGTACCACTACGCGGAGGCGCGCCAAGGCGCTACGCTTAAGTGATGGTGCCCACGGCACGGCTTTTCCGGGCTTGGTTCGCTTCACCGCGGGCTCGGTCGTGGCTGCTCGGCGTCGCTGCGGCAGCCGCTAGTGCGTGCGGGGGCGCGCCGGCAAAGGTTCACGCGCGCGAGCCGCGGGCGCCCGTGCTCGGCACCCTCGCCGAGAGCGGTGCTTCGGGCGCCGCCGATGGCGCACCACGCTTGTTCCCGCCGCTCGATACCGCGGAGGCGTCTTCCGCCGGTGAAGACCGTGATGGCAGCCTGCGCGTGATCGCCTACGGCTTGCGCGTGCTCGTCCATCCAAACGGGCAAATGGATTTGGCTCGCGAGTACTTGCCCGCGGCGCGCAGCGTGCAAACGCTCGAGCTGCCGACGCGCTTGGGTGGGGGCTTCTTGTTCTTCGTCGTGACCTCGAGCACGACTTTGTTTTATCGCGCCAAGACCTTCACCGGTGACGTCGAACCGTTCGCGCGGCTCGACTTCGAGACGGAGCAAGTGGTGGCCGGTTTCGACCGCTTGTACGTCTCTGGTCGTCGTCCCGACTCGCTCGTCGCGCTCGACCCGGAGCGCGGGCAGGCCATCGGTCTCGGTAGCCTTCCGGCTTCGCCCGGCTACGGCAAGATGGCCTTCGCGGATGCCTGGTTTGGCGCCGTAGAAGTGCCATTTCGCGGCCCACTCGTGACGTTCGACGCGGGAGCATCGTGGCGACGAGTCCCGTTTGCGGCCACCACGCTGGAAACACGGGATGGCGAGCTGCTCTTCAACAACGAAAACGAAATCGTTGCGCTCGATCGCAACGGCGTGGTGAGCCATCGCGAGCCCACTCCACAGGACGAAGACAATGCCTCGCACGTCCACGAGGTCGCTCGCCCGCTGCACGGCGCCAAGGTCGAGCTGAGCGGCATGCGCGCGCTCAAGCAGGCCATCTTGCGTGGCTTTCCGGCAGCCGACGGCAGCTTCGTCTTGGCCAGCGGTGGCAGCCTGCTCCGCGTGCGCGCGCTCGACGCCAAAATCCTCGACAGCGACGAGCATGCGTTCGCGGGCGGCGGTGAGTGCGCCGCGCTGCCGATCGGACGCGGCTACGGGTTTTCCTGCGGCGACGGGGACGAGACGCGCTTGTTCGAGTTCGTGCCCCCGTTCGCGGTGCGGCCGCTGCGAGCGTTCAGCGGCGCGCGCTACGTGGCCAGCAGCGGCAATGGCTTGCTCGTGGTGCGTGGCGCCTGTGACGCGCGCCCCGAGCAGAGCCCGGGCGCCTACTGTATCCGTGGAAATGACGGCGGATTTCGCACGATTCGCGTGACCGGCGATCTGGGGGTGGAGCGCGTCGTGGCCCTCTCGGATGGGCGCGTGGCCGTCATCATTCCGCCGCGCTTGGGCGCGCCCGGATTCATTTCCTTGATCGATACGCAAGGCAAGGAACAGCGGGTGGCGTTGAAGCTGCCCGCCAGCATCCCGGGCGCCGACGGTCTGCTCGAACGTGGGCTGTGGCTCGATGGCTTCATCGAGACTTCGCCCGGTTTGCTTTCTGGTTGGGTGGCGGGCTCGGAGCCGTTCGTCGGCGTGCGCGTGGCGCTCGACGGCAACGTGCAGGCGGGCCCCGTGAAAAACAGCATCGACCGCGCCTTGCTCTCGGGGCGCCATGCGCTCCTGGTGGGGCGCACGGGGCGCACTCAAGAGAGCAGTGACGGCGGCACCGAGTGGAGCGAGGTGGAGTTGCCCTCGGAGTTCGACGGTGCTCGCGAACCACGTGGCGAAGCGCGCTTGCAAGGCTGCTCCGAGATCGGCTGCGTTTTCGGAGGCTTTGCGCGCGTGGGCTTCACGCGCTTCGACGCGCAGCGGGACAACCCCAAAAATAAGTCGGCCGAGGCGGGCCAGAGGAGCGATCCGGGCTCACGCTTGCGAATCGCGAAATTGCCGGAATTTGCGCACCCGCCGCAACCGGGAGGGGCGCGTTGGCTGCTTTCCTGTGAGCCCACGTTCGAACAGAGTGAGCCCGCGCGACCACTCACCGCGCGTGCCCGTGCGCCGGCGGCCGCGCTCGCCCGTGGCGAGGACATGACCGTGGCACCCTGGGCGCCGCTCCTCGAGCAACCACCACCACAGCGTGCCGCCGGCGAGCTCGGCTTCGACACGGCCGCAGACAATGATTCGGTGGCGCTGCGAGCTTACGCGTGGGGCGACCGCAACGCGGACTGGGCGCGCACGGGTCACTTGCAAGTGCAGGCGCTCGATCGCTTCCAAGTCGCGCGCGGTATCTTTCAAAGCGCGATCACGCACAGCCCCTGGGCGGACGCGACTGCCGCCTCCGAAGCGTTTGGCTTCGACGGCTCCGGCAATCCGACACTCTGGCGCGCGGTGCTCGAGACGGGACGACGAGCTGGCGCGCTCGTGGTGAGTTCGCGGGGGCTCCTCGATCTGCTTCTGTTCGAGGAGGGCCGCGCGGTGACCCGCGTGCCGAATGTCGGACGCGTCGGGCTCGGCCAATTGTCGAGCGTGGCCAAAGTGGGAGATAGCTGGTACGCGGCGTCGTTCAGCGAAAATCGTGCGCTCATGCTGTCGAAGGTCGCCGCCGGTCACGTCGATCGCCTCGCCCAGTACCCGGATTCGTCGCGAGAGTCGCAAACCGCGACGCTCGTGCGCGGGGTTCACGACGAAGCGCTCGGGATTTGGGTCATTGCCGTCGGTTGGTACTTGTTCCCCATTGATCCAGCCACTGGCGCAGTCAAAGCGCCGCTCGTGGCGAGTGCCGCCGAGCTCGCCAAAGCGCCGCCTCTTTGTGAGCCCGATGCGGATGGCTTTCTGCTCACCGGCAGCCCTTCGCTCGAACCGACGCTGCGCTTCGCGCGTCCCTTCGAGATCGCGGCGAGGCGAGTCGAGGCGCAATTGATCTGGTCGGCGCGCGGACTGTGCTTGCGCGGCTTAGCGGCGGAAACCGAGACGGCCGTGGGTCGCGCTGCGCCTGTCGCACGCCCCTCGAGCAAACCCAGTGAAGGGGTGCCGCTCACCCTCGCCGAGCGTCGGCCGGATGGTCGACGTTGGGGTTTCGTGTGCAACCCTTGACGAATGTTCGTTGCGTGCGCGCGAAACAGCATTGCAAGGATGCGCAGTTTCGCGGGCCGGGCGGCAGTAACTCTCAGCGGTTATTGCGCGTCTCGTTTCAGATCTGAAATCGCGCTCTCCAATGTCGCTGCGTAAGCGCTGAATCAGCTTAAAAACGAGCTTGTACGGCGCTGTGTGCAAACAAAAAGTCGGTTTGCTTTTCGTGGCACCTGCTGCTACTTAACCCCGGTCCGCGCAGAGCGAGGCTGTCCCCCCCCCGGCCCCTTTGCGCGGACACTATTGAGTCCGCGCCCGGTGCCGAGCTGACGCTCCTCCGTTCGAGCTCGGTGGCCTTCAGCCCTTGGCGAGTTTGGCCGCCATCGCTTCACCGAGCTCGATGGCGCGGCGCGTGGAGACTTCGACTGCGTCGATCAGGGTGCGGCGGAGCCCCCCGCTTTCGAGCGTGTGCAAGCCGGCGATGGCCGTGCCGCCCGGGCTCGTGACCATGTCCTTCAAGCGGCCGGGGTGCTCTCCAGTCTCGAGCTGGAGTTTCGCGGAGCCGTACACCGTCTGCGCGGCGAGCAGCAGCGCCGTTTCGCGGTGCAGCCCGACCTTCACTCCGCCGTCGGCCAGCGCCTCGATGATGAGCATGATGTAAGCCGGACCGCTGCCAGAAAGGCCGGTTACGGCGTCGATCAGCGATTCGTCGAGCACCACCGAGCGCCCCACGGCGTCGAACAGCGCCTTGGTGAATTTGATGTCTTCGGCGGTGGCGCGCGAGCCTGCGGCGATGCCCGTCGCGCCTGCGAGCGCGATGGCTGCGGTGTTCGGCATCGCGCGCAGCACGCGCGTGCCTGCCGGCAAGCGCGCTTCGATCGAACGCAAGGGCACGCCCGCCGCGACCGAAATCACCAGCGTGTCGGAGGACAGATCACCCGAGATCTGATCGAGCACGCGATCGATGACTTGAGGCTTCACGGCCAGCACGACGACGTTGGCCCACGACAACAGATCGGCGTTGTCCAAGTGAGTCTTGATGCCGTACTTCTGTTCGAGCTCGGCCAAATGATCGGCGCGCACGTCGCTGCCGCGAAGTTGATCGGCGGTGACCAGCTTCGAGGCGAGCAGCCCGCGGATCAAAGCGCCGGCCATGTTGCCCGTGCCTAGCATGCCGATTTTGCGGTTTTCCATGTGTAAACGCGGTCTCCCTGTGGCGATGACGAAACGTGAAAAGGGGGCTCGGCCGCTAGAGCGGGATCCCGAGCGCGGTCAAAATTGCGGAAAGGCCCGCTGCGTCTTGGCACACGCTCACCCGAGCGGGGAGCGCGCGGCCATCGTTCTCGGCGAACCACACCGCGCGCGCGCCGGCAGCGGTGGCGCCGACCACGTCTGCCTCCCAGGCGTCGCCGACGTGCAACGTTTCGCTCACGCTGACGCCGAGCTCGTCGGCAGTGTATTCGAAGATCCGAGCGCCGGGCTTTTCGAAGCCGAGCCGGCCCGAGTCAGCCACGACGCGAAACGGGGCCGACCAATCCAGTTCGGCGAGCAGCTCGGCCAGGTAGCCCTCGGAGTTCGAGATGATGCCCACTGGCACGCCGCGCGCGGCCAAACTTTCCACGAGCTCGAACATTCCGGGGATGGGCTTGCGCCACAAGTTGCGCGTGGGCTGCTGCTCCCAAAGCCAATCCGCGACGCGTGCCGCGTATTGGGGATCGGGGGCACCGTGAGCGGGGGCCGCGCCGCCAGCAATCAGGAATTGCCGCATCATTTGCCGCCAAGCCTGGGCGTGACCGGAGGATTTGAGCTCGCCGTAGGCTTGCCACGCGACGGTGTTGGCGCGCTCGGCCGCGCGAGGGTCCTGCGTGCCGCCGAACTCCGCCACGCGCTGCGCGAGGAAATCGTGATCTAGCTCCGCGATGGTCTGACCGTAGTCGAAAGTGATGGCGCGCACGCGCTCTGCTTCAGGAGCCAAACAAGCCTCGCAGTTTCTCCATGAAGCTGTGCTGTTGCGGTTGCACGTCTTCGCCGAGCTCGCGACCGAGTTCCTCGATCAAGGCGCGTGCGCGTTCGGTCAAATGCGAGGGCACTTCCACGCCGACCTCGACCAGTTGATCGCCACGCCCACCGCGAATGCGATACGGGAAACCCTTGCCGCGGACGCGCAGCACCGCGCCCGATTGGGTGGAGGGAGGGATGCGTACTTTGAGCTTACCGGCGAGGCTCGGCACGTCGATCTCCCCGCCGAGCGCGGCTTGCGCGAAAGTGATGGGCACTTTGCACACCACGTCGTCGCCCACGCGCCGGAAAAATGGATGCGCGGCGACTTGAATGACGAGCTCCAAATTGCCCGGCGGTTTGTCGCTCCGCACGCGATTGCCGGCCTGATTGACGGTGCGCGTGGCGCCATCCTCGATGCCCGCAGGGATCTCGACGGCGAGCGTGCGATCGATCTTGGCGATGCCACGTCCGCTGCAGCGGTGGCAGGGCGTGACCGGGATTTGGCCAACGCCGCGGCAGCGCGAGCAGGTGCGCTCGACCGCGATCGGAAACAACGCTTGCTGAAAGCGGACGCGACCACGCCCACTGCACGCCGAGCAAGTCTCGATGCGCGTGCCGGGTTCGGCTCCATTGCCCTCGCACGTTTCGCAGGTGTCGAGGCGTTCGTACGTCACTTCGCGCTCGCAGCCGAGCGCGGCTTCTTCGAAGCTGAGTTCGAGGTTCTTACGGATGTCACCGCGCTCGCCGGTGCGAATGCCGAACGCGCCCAGCAAGTCGCCGAACAAGTCGTCGAAGCCGGCGAGATCACCGAGATCGATGCCGGTGCCGCCGCCGCCGCCCGGCCGGAACGCGGCTTCACCGTAGCGGTCGAAGGCCGCGCGCTTCTGTGGATCGCTCAGGATTTGGTGGGCGAGGTTTGCTTCTTTGAAGCGGGTCGCCGCGTCCGGATCGCCCTGGTTCTTGTCCGGGTGATGGAGCGCGGCCATTCGTCGGAAGGCCGTCTTGATTTCGACCTCGGACGCCTGGCGGGCGATACCGAGCACCTCGTAGGGGTCGCGCACGGACCCGGGTGTAGCATTTTCGCCGAGGGTTTTCGCCCGGCCGCTGGGCACTTGGCCCCGGACCTCCTCGATACTATTCTGGAAAAGTGACCCTAGATGACCACGATGACCGGCGGACGGGCTTCCGGGCGCCGATCGAGCTGAAGGTCGAGTACAAGCGCCTCAACACCTTCTTCGCTGATTACACGAAGAACATCTCTCGCGGCGGTACCTTCATTGGCACCGACAAGCCGTTGCCCGTCGGCACCGAGTTCGTGTTCGCCCTCGGCGTTCCCAACATGACCGACCCCGTGCGCCTGCGCGGCAAAGTCATCTGGACCACGCCCATGGAAGAATCCACCAAAGCCAACCCGTGCGGCATGGGCATCGAGTTTCAATACGACCCCGGCGAGCGCGAACAGAAAGAAGCCGCGGTGGAGAGGCTCATGGCTTTGGAGCTGGGTGAGCACCTGGTGGAGAAGTTGTTGGGTAGGAAGCCTCAGGGTTGAACTGAGATGTCCATCTGCTGGTGATGTATCTCGCGGCAGAGCGTTCTGGGGCGCTTGGCCACTGATTTCAGTTGAGGCGTAGCCGGCGCGGTCAGTTCTTTGTAGGTCTGCGCCGCGTTTGCCGATCGAGATCTGTCAGTCCAAGGACTTCAGCGTCGCCGCATTTCCGTGCATGCGGCTGAAGCGTTCTAGGAGAGATGAGGATCGGAGAGCGCTTCCGCCCCCGCGCCTAAACCCTAGGGCAAACTCAAGTTTGCCGGCAAAGTATAGGCCTGGCCGACCTTGGTGCGGCTTGCGAGTAAGTCTCGCGCGATCGTGACTTCGACGAGATCTACCGCGGAGCTTTGGGCGACGCGTTCGAGGTCTTTGCTCGAGTCGTGGCCGGTTTGGAACTTCAGCATCGCCGAGTAGAAGAGTGCTTCGGTGCGTTCGGAGTTGCTGCGTGCCGCGGCAGTGAGTTCTTGATCGCTGAGTTTGCCGCGCGCCCAGGCGCGAAGCTTGGCGGGCCAACCCGCGTTCTCGTCGATGGCGGCGAAGGCCTCTTCGACCGTGCCATCGCTCGGGACGTTCAGCTTCTTCTCGACGAGTTCGAGCCACAGAGCCACGTACACCAAATCATCGCTACCGAGGCCCGCTTCGACGCCGCGCTGTGCGGCGCGCCGCGCCGCGCCGAGATCGGCGAGTGTCAGAGCGCGACGGGCAGCGTCCAGCACCGTGGCCGTCAGTTGATTGGGGTCCGAACTCGACGCCGCGTAGGCGCGTTCGGTCGCGCGATGGGTGGCTTGCTTGTCGCCGTAGTGTTCCAAAATGCGCGCCAGGAGCCGCTCTGAGCGAGCCTGCGCGGGCCCCGAGTGAGCGACTTTCTGAGCGTCGATCGCGCGGGCCAGCGCCGCGTTCAGTGCGACGGCCGCGTGCTCGCCGTCACCGTGATCGCGATATACCTCGAACTCCATGTTCAGCGCGTCGGTCTCGGCGAGCGGATCGCTCTCGGCCTTTGCCAGCTCGATCACCTGCGACAACGTATGCAGCGCGGCGGCCTGATTTTGCTGCCGTTCGATGGTGCTGAGCGTGAATAGCGATTCCAGGTTCGGCTCTGCGGTGGCCGCGGCCTGGACCAACGGCAAGGCTCGTGCGAGCTCCCCGTGGCGCGTTTCCAGCGCGCCCATCATGTAGCGCAAACGCGCGCTGCTCGGGCTCACGCGACCGACGTGCGCTTTGCTCTCGCCGAGCGCCAAGATCGGCGCAGCGTTGTCGAACGTGCGGCGTGCGCCCGCCAGCTGATCGAGTGCATCTTCGGCCACCAGGGCTTTGCCCACGATGCCGAGCGCGAAGCTCAGGTTGTCTGCGGAGGCTTCTTTGGCGATGGCGGGCGCGAGCACGAGCGGTGCTACTTCGGCCATGCCGCGCGCGACGAGTTCGCTCGCGAGTGGCGCTGCACCCCGCATCGAGCTCGGCTCGACGCGATACAGCTCGAGAGCCGAGCCCCAAGCCGCCGCTTCCATCAAATCGCGATCGACGATGTCGTCCGCATCGGCTGCATGAGCGGCGGAATCGAAGAACCGAAAGAGATCGGCCCAAGCATCGGCGTCACCCTCGGCTGCGCGCTCCAAGCGATCGCGGAGCTCGGGCGCGATCACGCGTCCGAGATCGGCGCGATCGGCGGCGCTGAGCACACCGTGCGGATCGCCATGACGAAGGTACAGCGCGACCAAGGTGTAGCCGCCGCCGCGGAGCGCGCGATAGGCCTCGAAGGCTTCGTCGCGATCGGCGCTGGATTTGATGGGCGAGTCGGCAGCGTTCGATTCCAGGGCACGTTTCAGCCAGGAAATCGTGCGTGAGCTCGCGTCATCGAGCGCGCTCTGCGTCGATTCGAGGAGCGCGCGTTGAATCGACGCGCGCAAATCGGCGCTGGCCGCTTGCATCGGCCCGCCACCGTGCGTGGCTGCCGAAAAGTGCGCCATCGCTTCGAGGTGTGCTTCGACTTCTTTCTTCTCGGGGCCGCTCGGCAGCTTTTGACGCAGCAAGTTGTAGAGTGTGAGCGCGTAGCCTTCCTGACCGAGGCGAGCGACCTCGGCTGCGCCGGCGCTGAGCACGCTGTCGGCTCCCGTCAGCGCCTCGCTGCGAAATTCGCCCGCGCGCATCAAGTAGAAGGCGCCGGTCATTGCGGCCAAACCTGCGTCACGCTCGCCGGCGTCGAAACGGGCGCGAGCTCGTTGCAGTTGGCGCGCGACCACGCCCGCGAGCAGGTTCGAGCGCTCGAGCGAAGCGTCCCCGTTGACGAGGACGCGGTACGCCGATTGCGCGAACACTTCGTCACCCACCGGAGTGACGGGCCCGGCGGCGTTCAACACGGCGCGGGGCGCCTTGGCGTGCGGCGGGTGAACCGCGCACGCCGGCGCGAGACCGAGCCCCAAACACAGCGTCAGCGCGCTGAAAGACGAGTATTTTCGCGCACGGTGCAGCTCGAGCCGAGGCATTCTTTGCAGTCTATACCGCGGACCGTGAGCTCTGCACGCTCGGCTCAGAAGGCCACGTCGCAGTGCAACTCGAGTCCCGAAATGCCACTATCGGCCAGGCGACCGCCGATCGGGAAAATGTAGCCCAAGCTGGGCGAAATCTTACCGAAGCGCGCACCTACCCGCGGCTCGAAAGCGACCTGGAAGCGCGTGGGCGGGGTGGCTCCGGCGGTCGAATTGAACTCGTAGGCGTCGATCGGTTTGGAGGCGACCCAGGCGTCGAGCGCGCCGTAAAACACGGGCTTATCCAGGAACTGGTAGGCGATGCCGCCTCCGGTCACATTCCGCAAAGAAACCTTCTTCAGCTCGTAAGTGCCGCCGATGGTTTGGATGTTCACCGTGCCGCCCACGTTGACGCCCACGACGAACTTGGTGAACGCGGTGAGGGACAGCGGCTTGCGCTCGTACTCGAGACCGACGCCCACGATCACCGGCATGCGCTTGGGCATGAACAGCTCGCCGTCGCGGTAACCGGACGCCGCATCGGCGATATCGTTCACGTAGCCTTGGCGAAACTTCGCCAGGTCGTTGCGGTCGAAATTGCCTTGCGCAACCGGGATGCCGATCCCGAAGTCGATCGGCAAGCGGGTGAAGGTGCCGAGCCCGACGCGATATTCGCCCATCAATTCCGGCGTGCCGAGCGCTTGTGACGATTGCGCGATGCCGAGCTCCCGGACCGACGCCGTCGTCCACGGCAAACGCAGGCCGAGGCTGAACTCGTGTGACACGTCGTAGCGGCCGCCGGCCATCAACGTGAAGGAGGTCGCTTTGCCGGTGGTCTTGTCGGCACCGACGCCCGGCTCGGGTGCTTGGCCGAAGCCGATCAGCACGTTGCCGAACACCACGAACGGGTCGCGGGGTCGAGGCTTGACCACTTCGGGGGGGGCCTCGGTGACGGCGGGGGCGGCCTTCTCGTCGCCCGCCTCGCCAGCTTCGGTCTTGGGCGCGAACGGCCCTTTATCGCTGGTCTCTTTCTCGGCCGGATCGTTCGAGTCCATCATGCCGGCGCCGGACTTCGCTTCAGCCGCGCCTTTCTTGCCTTTGGCGAAGGCGGGCCCGCTCACAAAAACCAGAATGATCGCCGCTCGGATGACAGTTCGCATGCGTTTCTCCCGTTAGCCCGCGGGACGTTAACACGCGAGCTTCCGAACGCGCTAACGTATCGGCTCTCTGTCTTTGCCGTTCGACCCGCGATCCGGATCACCGCTGCCGAGATGAACGACGCCTCTGTCCGTCCACCGCCCAAGCGCCTCGCCGACTTCGAGATCATTCGAAGGCTCGGCGCGGGGGGCATGGCCGAAGTCTTCCTGGCCAAGAAGCGGGGCGCCGAGGGCACCTTCAAACTGCTCGTTTTGAAGCGGATTTTGCCCGCTTACGGATCCTCGCGCCGTTTTCGCACCATGTTCGCCGAAGAGGCGCAGCTAGCGACGCGCCTCAACCACCCGAACATCGTTCAGGTGTACGACTTCCAAGACTACGGCGAGGAGGGGCAGCTCCTCAGTATGGAGTACGTCGAGGGTCCCGATCTGCGCAAGCTGATGCGGTCCGCGCAGGCGAAGGGTCAGCGTATTCCGCCGTACGTGTCAGCTTACATCATCGCCGAAGTCGCGAAGGGTTTGCACTACGCGCACGAGCGCAAAGACGAAGCCGGTAAGCCGATCGACATCGTGCACCGCGACGTGTCGCCGCAGAACATTTTGATGAGCTTCGACGGCGCGGTGAAAATTGCCGATTTCGGCATCGCCTCGGCCAACCTGTTTCGCGAAGAACCGGGGGTTTTGAAGGGCAAAACCGCGTACATGTCGCCCGAGCAGGCGCGTGCCGAGAAGGTGTCGCGGCGCACGGACATTTACTCTCTCGGCGTAGTTTTTCACGAGCTGCTCACCGCGCGACCGCTGCACGGTGCGGCCGAAGGGCAGGAGCTGCTCGAAGCCGTGCGCGCCGGCATCGTCGAACCGCCGAGCACGTACGTCCGCGAGCTGCCGAGCGAGCTCGAAGAGATCGTGATGCGCGCGCTGGCCAAAAACCCAGACGAGCGGTTTCAGACGGCGCGCGACTTTGCGGCGGCCGTGAGTCGCGCGCTATTTCAAAAACAACAGTTCGTCGATTCGCACGTGCTCGAAGTGGTGCTCGCCGATCTCGTCGCGCGCGAGCACACCTCGCCCGGCGTGCAACCGGGTTCGGATGTCGCGAGCGAGATGCCTCACGGCAGCGAAGCGCCCGATGATCTCTCGTCGGTCGCGCACGTCGCGGCCACCACGGGCGCCGGCGGCAACGACGAAAATACCGGGCCCGGCCGTTTGGAGCGCGGCTCGCCGCGCGGTCGCGTGGGCCGTGAAGTGCGGCACGTGGCAGTCGTTACTTTGCGGCTCCACGGCTTCGATCAGCTGGTGACGAGTGTGGGCCGCCAGCAGGCGAGTCGTGTCGCCGAACAGCTGCGTCAAACCCTGGGCGAAGTGGCGTTTCGTCGTGGCGCGCGCTTCGCGTGGGAAGCCCCGCCGCCTTCCCCGGAAGATCCGTCGCCGCTTCCCTTCATGGCGCGCGCGGTCGTGGGTTTGATGGCCAATCCCTCGCGCGCCCCGCTCGACGCGGTGTGGCTCGCGATCGACGTCCATGAAGTGATCCGCGGCGCGTCCGAAGATTTGCCCGTGGGGCTTTTGGCGAGCGTGGGCATCGTGCGCGGCATCGCCACGGGCGAACGCGATCGCGCGGGCCACTTGATTCAGCACGCGCTGCAAGAGCCCGCCAATCATTTGGCCGACTTGCTCGGTGAGCACGCCCCGCCGGGCGTGAGCTGGGTAGCAGGCGGGCTGTACCGTTTGGTGCGCCGTGATTTCGTCTGGGGCGATGCACCCACGATCAAGATCGACGACGCCGAACGCCGCAGTTTGCCGCAGGATATGCGCATTTATGCGCTGCTCCGCCCGCACACTCGTCAAGAAAAACTGGACGAGATGGCGCTCGCGCCGAGCGATCTCATCGGCCGCGACGTCGAAGTCGCGGACTTGCATGCGGCCTACTACGGCGTCGTGGGCTCCGGCCAGAACCCAGGGCAGGTGTCGGCGCGCGTCGTCTATGGCGAGATGGGCATCGGGAAGACGGCGCTGCTCGCGGCGTTTCTCAATGAGCTCCCGCCGGATGCGCGCGTGCTGCGCGTCGAATCGTCGCCCGCGCTCAGCGAAGTGCCGTTCGCGACCATCAGTGAGTGGATCCGCGAGCTCACCGGCACGCGCGTCGATCAACCCATCGAGCAGGCGCGCGAGCTCATCACCGATGCGCTGGGCGAGTTCGCGGGCGAAGAAGAAGCAGCGGACGTGATCGAGCGCATGGCCGAGCTCGGTACCGGTCGCGTTCGGCAAGCCGCCGATGACGCGGACGTGGCCGAAACCCGCCAGCTGATCGGGCTTGGAATGCGCCTGTTTTTCGCGCGCGCGGCCACCGACGCGCCGCTCGTCGTGGCGCTCGATGGCCTGCAGTGGAGCGATCGTCCGAGCCTCGATCTGATCAACGAGTTTTTGCGCCGCGCCGATCCGCTGGCCGTGCTCGTGATTCTGCTCACTCGACCCGAAGACCGCGTGTCGAGTTACATCGAAGGCCTGGTGCGCATCGAGCTCAAGGGCTTGAGCGCCGAACATCAACTGCGCCTGTTGCAGACCCGTTTGGGCGTGACGCAAGGCGTCCGTCAAGTGTGCGCCGATCTGTTGCCGCGCGCGGGCGGCAATCCGTTCTTCCTGCTGGAGATGGTCGATGCGTTGCTCGAGCGCGGCATGCTCGAAATCCGTGAACGCGAAGGGCAGCAAGAGCTCGTGCAAGTGGAACGCGTGGGCGACGCGAGCTTGTCCTTGCCGTCGACCCTCGAGCAGCTGATCGCCGATCGTCTGAATGAACTGCCGCCCGAAGAGCAAGCCGTCATCGAGTGGCTGGCCGTTGCTGGCGGGCCGCTCACCTTGACCGATTTATCGGCCATTTTCGGCGAAGATCCGGCAGAAGCCGTGACGCGGCTCGCGGCTCGCGGATTGTGCGAACTCAAGGGAGACAGCGTCGACGTACGCCATCCGCTCACGCGCGACGTGGCCTACCGCGCGCTCGACCGGCGTCGTCGTGTGCGCATGCATCGCGCGCTCGGCGAACATCTGGCGGGCACGCCGCTCGGCAAAGGGCTCACCGCGGCGATCGTCGCGCGCCACTTGGCCCGTGGAAACGCGCGTAGTGAGGCTGCGGGCTTCTACATGGAGGCGGCAGAGGCCGCGCGCTCGAGTTACCAAACGCAACTGGCCAAACGTTGTTACCGGCGGGTGGTAGCGCTCGTGCCGGACGGTGACATCCGTTTGCTCGAAGCGCACGAAGCGTTGGAGTCGATCTGCCGCAATCAAGGTCGTTGGCGCGAACGCCGGCTGCACTTGACGAAGCTGCGCGCGCTCGCGCGCCACGCAAAGAGCTCCGAGTGGGCCGCGACGACGCTGCTACGAACGGCGCAGTTCGAGCTCGATGCGGGGCGCTTGGCGAAGGCCTTGAGCTCGGCGCAGCGCGGCGAAACCGTGGCCACCCAAGCCAATTCGCCGATTCTCGAGGTGCAGGCGCGCACGTTGATGGCCGAAATCCTTCACGATATCGGCGACATGCAGGGCGCGCTTGCGGCCGTCGATCGCGCGCTCGCGACGGCTGACGGGCATGGCGTTCCTAACCGGCTGCGCGCCGAGGCGTTGCGGCTCCGCGGCACCTTGCTGCGTCGTGTGGGGCGCGTCCACGAAGCGGTCGAAGCGCAGGCGGAGGCCATTGCGGTGTTTCGTCAGGCCGGGGTGCGCAGGCTCGAGGCGCGCGCGAAAAACTCGCTGGCCTACGCGCTCTTGGTGCTTGGCCGCTTCGAAGACGGCATCGCGCTGGCGTTGGATGCGATCCGCATCGATCTCGCCATCGGCGGTCGCTTTCAGATCGCAAAAACGCTGAGCACGATCGGCGAATGCTATTCGAGCCTCGGCGATTTGGAGCGCGGCCTCGCGTATTTGAAGCGCGCGCGCGAAGCGCACGAACGCTACGGCGATCGCGACTCGCGCGCCGACACGCTGCTCTCGATGGCCGAGATGCTGCTCGAGTACAACGATCTCGAAGGCGCCGAGACGCTAGTGGGTGACGCGGGCGCCCTCACGGCCGTGACGGGCAGCGCTTACGATTCGGTGCACGAGAAGATTTTGCGCGCACTCTTGGCGCGCCGGCGAGAGAATCACGCGCGCGCGGTGATGTACGCGTTCGACGCTCGTCAAGCCGCCGAAGCGCAGGCGTACGTGTCGTTTCACTTTTACGCGATGGCCATCGAAGCGCGAGCGCGCGTCGATATGGGCGAGGAGCACACGGGCATTTTGCTGGCCACGACGGCGATGGGCGCGATCGACACGCTCCAGGGCTCCGAGTACGGCCTCTCGACTCGCGCGCTCGGTTGCGAGGCGCTGCGCGTAGCGCGCTCACCGCAAGCCGAAGAAATGCGCGAACGCGCGGCGCGCTATGCGCGCTCGCTCTTGGATCACATTCGCGATCCGTTGTTCCGTCGCACGTTCGTCGAGCGGCGTGTGGTGCGCGCCGTGCTGAATCCGCCCGGTGAGCCCAACGCCGAGCTGCCGTCGCGGCCGTAGGATCACTTCACCGTAGAGCTGGCTCGCGAGCCGTCAGCCTTCGGCGGTGGCTAGTTCGGATTCGAGCTCGCCCAGCGTTTTCGTGTCGCGCTTCTCGGTCGCGATCGCGATGCCTTGCTTGAGCCACGCCACCGCTTCGTCTTTTCGACCGGCCTCGCGCAGGGTTTGCCCGGCCATCAAGTACATCGGCAAATACTGAGCGTCCTGCTTCTGCAAATCGCTGAAGGCACGCAGCGCGTCGTCGACGCGCCCTTCTTTGCGATACTCCATGGCCAAGCCGTAAAACGCGAAAGAATCCACCTGACCCGAGGCGGTCAGCTTTTCCAGCATTGCCAAGCGCTTGTTCATGACCCGGGGGGTTTTAGCTCGCCGCTCGCGAGGGGTCGCAATGATTTCGAAAAAGTCGCTGTAATGTTGGTATTTTGCGCCCAAAACGCCGGTCATTCCCGTGACGGGCCGGCCCGAACCTGCTACGACGCGCCTCTGCCGGGGTCGTTTTCGTGGCTGCGGCGTGGAAAAGGACCAAAGCCATGTTTCGATCGACCACTGTTTCTGTTCGCTTCCTGCTCGGCGCCGGGCTGCTCGCGCTCGCTTCGACTGCCGCGTGCAACAAGCCGCGGCACAAGTCTTCCACGGCGACGCCGGCTGCCTCCGGATCGGCCGCGGCGCTGCCGGCGAACGCGACCCCGTGCCAGAAATACGCCTCTGCGCTGTGTGACAAGGCCGGCAAAGAGTCGGAGACGTGCCAGCAGTTGACCGCGCTGTCGGACATCTTGTCTCCGAACGCGTGCAAGGCCGGCCTCGGCGATCTCGCTTACTCGACCAAGAAGCTCGCCGAAGCCGGCAAGTCTTGTGACGAGCTCACGACCAAGCTCTGCTCGGCCGTCGGTGAAGCGAGCGAGTCGTGCAACCTGGTCAAGACGCAGACCAAGCAGTTCCCGCCGGCGCGCTGCAAATCGATGCTCGAGCACTTGCCCGAGATCGTGGCTGACCTGAAGAAGATGGAGCAGGCCAATCAACCGCTGAGCCCGGACGTGGCCGCGACCATCGCCAAGAGCAGCGGCCCGGCATTTGGCCCAGAGAACGCCAAAGTCACCGTCGTCGAGTTTTCGGACTTCCAGTGCCCGTACTGCTCACGAGCGGCGACCGTGGTCGATCAGATCAAGCAGAAGTACAGCGACCGCGTGCGCTTCGTGTTCCGCGAGTTCCCCCTGCCGATGCATCAAAATGCGCGCGGCGCAGCCGAGGCGGCGCTGGCTGCCAATGCCCAAGGCAAGTTCTGGGAGTTCCACGACAAGCTGTTCCAGAACCAGGGTCAGCTCACGCGTGAAGGCCTAGAGGGCTTCGCTAAAGACGCAGGTCTGAACGTCACCACCTTCAAAAAGGCGCTCGACGGCAAGACCTACGCGGCCGACGTCGACTCGGACGTGAAGCTCGGCGAAAGCGTCGCCGTGCAAGGCACGCCCACCATGTTCATCAACGGCGCCCGCGTCGCCAACCCCACCAGCTTCGAGACCGTCTCCCAACAGATCGACACCGCGCTCAAGAACGCGGGCTGAGAGCACAGAAAAGCGAGAGCTCCAGCAATCCCTCAGGAGCTCTCGCTACTCTCTCTCTCTCTCTCTCTCTCCTCCTTTCGCGCCCGAGCGCGCGCGAAGGGCCCCAGCCGACTGCCCTCTCTGCTCCATTCGCGCCCATGCGCGCGCGAAGGGCCCCAGCCGACTGCCCTCTCTGCTCCTTTCGCGCCCCTGCGCGCGCGAAGGGCCCCAGCCGACTGCCCTCTCTGCTCCTTTCGCGCCCCTGCGCGCGCGAAGGGCCCC
>Ga0105245_10002448_pt1 | contig 16786 bp, 18 predicted proteins | sample KBSM54metaG_FD_81523 | JGI IMG/M metagenome (GOLD analysis project Ga0105245, IMG submission 81523) | Miscanthus rhizosphere microbial communities from Kellogg Biological Station, Michigan, USA - KBS M5-4 metaG | ecosystem: Host-associated > Plants > Roots > Rhizosphere > Soil | place...
AGTGCGCGGAACCTGGCCGTCAACGCTGCGCTTTCGGGCCCAGGCCCCGAAGAACCCGCCCCTCGGACGGTATTCGGCCCCGCTGGAGCGGATTGCGGGTTCAGGGAACCGCTAGCTCCCCGCTTAGCGCGACCGGGCGCTCGGCATGGTAGCGCGCGCTGCGCGCGCTCACCATGCCTTCGCTTCGTGGGGTAACCCCTGGTTCCCCCACGAGCCCCCTCCTTGCGGACGGCGTGACGGTTCGGATGTGGTCTGAGCCGGCGGAGCTGTTCGTGATTCAGATGTCGGGCTCCGGGTAGCCGCGGCGGCCGAGTCGGGCAAAGCCCGCCTCGGCGATAGACTCGGCGGTATGGCCAAGGTGGGCCGCCAGGCTTCGTGGCTTCGGGTTCCGCCTGAGGGAGACGCTCCGGAGGGCGTCCAGGCGCTGTTCGACAAGGCCGACGAGAAGCTCGGGTTCGTTCCGAATGTGCTTCGCGTCTACGCGTTGCGGCCTCGCCACCTCGAGCTCTGGAACACGTTCTACGACGAGCTGATGCGCGGCGAGTCGACGCTGACGAAGGTGCAGCGCGAGATGATCGCCGTCGTCGTCTCGACGGTCAACCGCTGCCACTACTGCATGGTCTCCCACTCTGCGTTCCTGCGGAAGCTGACCGGCGATCCGCTGCTCGTCGAGCAGCTGCGGACGAACCACGCCTACGCCGACATCGAGTCGCGCGAGCGGGCGATGCTCGACTTCGCGGTCAAGCTGACCGAGCGTTCGTCCGCCTGCACCGAGGAGGACGTCCAGGCGCTGCGAGAGGCCGGCTGGAGCGACGAGGACGTGATGGACATCGCCGAGGTGGCGGCCATGTTCAACTTCACCAACCGCCTCGCGAGCGGGCTCGGCTGGGTGCCGAACGACGAGTTCGCCACCATCGGCTTCGACGAGAGCGACTGACCCGCCGCGTCAACCTACCGCGCGCCGGAAGTCGGTCAGTGCTGTGGGTCGTCGGTTCCGACCTCGAGGGTGACCCGGCGGCCGTCGATCTCGCCGACGACGGGCCGCGTCCTCGAAGTGGCATCCGTCGCGGCGGGAGCGACGATCGTGAGCGTCCCGTCGACCGCGTCGTTCCTGCGCTGCCACTGGAGGAAGTAGACGGCGCCGGCCGGGCCGGGCGGGTAGCGCGCCATATATAGCTGGGAAGCCCAGCGGCCGGGCCGGTCGGCGTCTCCTCCCCGCCGCTCCCGCAGCCGGCCGCCACGACGGCGCCGGCGAGCGCGCCGACCCAGACCGCGTCGTTGCCGGCCCATCCCGAGAGGCTCGCACACCGGCGGATCGCGGTACCCTGTCGTCCTCTCCAGGGCGCGTAGCTCAGCGGGAGAGCGCCCGCTTCACACGCGGGAGGTCGCTGGTTCGATCCCAGCCGCGCCCATCTTCTCCCTCGCATCGGTTCGCTCTGCTGCTCGGGGCAAGCGGCCTTCGGCCGCGCCTCTGAGGCGGAGCGGGGGCGAGCCGCGGCCGCTACGCGGGCATGTCTACATCGGGGAACGCCCAGGTATCGTTCGCTGCCGCACCGCGCCCGACTCCACCAGCCGGAGAGGTCAAGCTTGCTGATTTATGACGTAGGCATGCACAACGGCGACGACACAGAGTATTACCTCCTAAAAGGCGCTGCCGTCGTGGGCATTGAAGCGAATCCCGCATTGCTTCCGGAATTGCGGCGTCGTTTTGCCGGTGACATCAGCGCTCATCGCCTTACTCTCGTCGATAAGGCGGTCGGCTCAGAGGAGAAACCTGTGCCGTTCTATGTCGATCCGGGTAAGGCACGTCAGAGTTCGATGGTCAGAAACAGAGCAGGGTTTTCAGAAATCGAGGTGCAATCCGTAAGACTGAGCTCGCTGATGCAGGTGTATGGCTTGCCTGCATTTGCCAAGATCGACGTAGAGTCCATGGATGGAGCCGTCCTTGATGACTTGGATCGCTCCGGCATGGTTCCACCCCATCTTTCTGTAGAGGTGCACACGTTCGAAATTTTCTTCAGGCTCTATGCAATGGGGTTCACGCAGTTTCGCCTGATCAATTGCCGCCGAGTTCGAGAACTCTTCAAGAATCATCCAGTCAGTACCCTTGACGGTACCGTCGTTCCTCACGACTTTCCTCATCACTCCAGCGGTCCGTTCGGTGACGATCTTCCACAGCCCTGGCAAACACTCGAGCAGGTCTGTGCCCAATGGATCAGTCGCGAATCGCTATCTGGACGGGGCTGGTACGACGTCCACGCAACTTCCCGCCGAACCTAGTCTCTCCCGCGAACGGTCAGGAGACCGTGTCGGGAGTGGCACGGTGGCTCACCGGGCCTCTTGAACGGTCGCAGTGCGGCCGAGGTGGCCGTGGACGAACATGACCGACATCGCCCCTTCTCCGACCGCGGTCGCACACCGTTTGGTCGACCCGGAGCGGACGTCGCCGGCCGCGAACACGCCTGGAACGTCGGTCTCGAGCAGGTGGTCCGTGTTCGCTGCTGCACCGGTGAGGATGAACCCGTTGTCGTCGCGGGCCACGGTGTCGTCGAGCCACTCGGTGCACGGCAGCGCCCCGAGGAAGAGAAAGAGGAACGAGAAAGGAAGGCGGTCGCCGCTCTCGAGGGTGACGGCCTCGAGGCGCCCGTCCTTGCCGTGCAGCTCGACGATCTCGCTCCGGTCGCGAATGGCGACGCCGTACCGTTCGAGCTCGTGGATGAGGTAGTCCGACATCGTCTCGCGGAGGTCGGCGCGGCGGTGGAGGAGCGTCACGAGGGCGCCGCCACGGGCGAGCCAGACCGCCGCCTGCCCGGCCGAGTTCCCGCCCCCGACGATCGCGATGCGTGAGCCGGCACAGAGCTGGGCCTCGGGCGCACCGGCTGCGTAGAAGACCGTCAGTCCCTCGAACTCGGCGAGACGGTCGACCGGCAGCCGCCGGTACTGGGCGCCGGTCGCGAGCAACACTGCGCGAGCCGCGACCGCGCGGTCGTCCTCGAGCCGGACGACATGCCTGCCGTTCCCCGGTTCGAGCGACAGGGCACGGTAGGGCGTCGCGGTGCGGGCGTTGAACTTGCGCGCCTGGGTGACCGCGCGGCTGGTGAGCTCGGTGCCGCTGATCCCGGCCGGGAAGCCGAGGTAGTTCTCGATCCGCCGCGACGAGCCGGCCTGTCCGCCGAGCGCGGTGCCCTCGACCACCAGCGTGTCGAGCCCTTCGGAGGCACCGTAGACGGCGGCCGCCAGGCCCGCCGGGCCGGCGCCGACGACCAGGAGGTCGACCTCCTCGCGAGTGTCGAGCTCGAGCCCGATCCCGAGCGTGCGCAGCACCTGGCCCGTCGTCGGGCCGTGCAGCTCGCCTCCGCCGGGCAGGCGCACGAGCGGCGCTGCACCGCGGCCCGGTGGGTCGGCATCCTCCCAGCTGAACGGGAGCTTGTTCGCACGCGCGAAGTCCAGCATTCGCATCGTCGGCTCCGACCCGTGCGGACCGACGACCTCCATCCCGATCCCCTGCACGCCCTGTAGCGCCTCGCGTCGGGAGATGAACGTGGACAGGAGTAGATCACTGAGCTGGCTGTCCTCGTTGAGGAGCGAGCGCAGCGCGCTGCGCTCGACCGCGATGTAGCGCAGCGGCTTCGTCACGAGGGCGCTGACGAACACGGTCTGCCCGGACAACAGGTTCAGCTCCCCCAGGAAGCCGGAGGGGCCATGCCGGACGATCTCGTTCCCGGCCGCATCGATGATCGCGACCTCGCCGTCGAGGACTGCGATGAACGGGTACGTCCGATCGCCGACCTGATACAGCAGCTCACCGGCGGGCGCAGTGCGCTCCTCACCGATCTCGGCGAGAGCCGCCAGTTGCGACGGAGAAAGCTGCGGGCTGGCGGGGGCGGGTGCTGACACGTTCAGACCTCCGTGGCGGCTAGTGGCGGCGAACCCGACGACTCGTGCCGGCGACAATCACGGCCCCGGTGTCGACGGGCGTGTCTCGCTCCAGTCGAGGACGAGCCTCCGCTCGGCGAAGTACCAACTGCCGTCAATCTTGGCGAAGGTGTCAAGGTAGCGGAGCGAGGCGATCATCCCCTAGCTCGCAGCCCGGCGCGCTCGCGGTGGGCTGCTCGCCACGTCCAGTATGCGACCGGCAGGCCGACGCAGGCGACTCGCAGACGGTCGCGGGCTCGGATGTGCCTCAGCCGACATACGTCACGGAACTGGCGCGCGATCGCTGCGCCCGGGCCGGCCACTCCCAGTCCTCGCAAGCTTCGAGGAACGCCTCGTCGAACGGGCCGACGCGCTCGAAGACGGCTCGCGGCATGACGACGTTCGCCGTCACGCAGGCGTGCGACGGGCGCACGTAGCTCTCCTGCCGGAGATAGGTGACGCTGTCGAAGAGGCTCACCCAGCCCGCCTCGGCTCCCGAGCGGGTGATGCTGCCCGCGACGACGACCGGCTCGTCGGCCCGCGCGAGAGTCGCGAGAGCGGATCGGAGCCACCCGGCCGCCGCGACGCAGTCGTCGTCGGAGCGACGGCCGACCGATCGTGGGAACGATCACGCTCACGCTGCGGATGCGAGGATCGGCCACGGAATCGAGGTGATGCTAAGCCCCACCGAGTGACTACGCGGCGCCGACGGACGAGATCCCCCGCGGTCGTGTCGGTCAGCCGGCGTCGCGCCGATCGGCCAGGTAGCGATCCCAGTCGAATCCGCCTTCGCGGACGAAGCGGACCAGCTCGATCTCGTTCTTCGTCAGCTCCGGCGACCCGCCGGTGTCCTCGATCTGGGAGCGGATGTGCTCCTTGACCGCAGTTGCGGTGAACTGCCGCAACCCGTATCTGAGTCCACGCATCCGGTCAGGCTAGCCTGCCTCGAAGAACGTCACCTCGAAGTCGTCGAGGGCGATGCGCTTCGAGCCGGACGCCTCCGCTGCCAGCGTGCCGAGACCCTGCGCCGCCTCAGCCGACTCGAGCATCGCCGCCTCGTCGGCCCACAGCGTGATCGTCATCGACTTCGACCGGTCCGGAGCCGCCAGGCGGATGACGCCGCGGAAGCCGGTGCTCTCCCGCAGCCACGGCAGGATCTCACGCAGCAGCTCGAGCCCGCGGTCATGCCCTTCGGGCGTCGTCTCGAGCGTGTGGACGCGTGCGAACACGTCGACGGAACCGTATAGGCGCTGTAGGCTTGCGCCGATGAGGTCGAGGCTGGCGATCCTCCTTGCGCTCACTGCGCTGGTGGTCGGCGTTCCCGTGGCGCTCGGCGGGTCGTCGCACACAGCCGCCAACTCACAGACGTTCCCCGACTCGATCGGTGAGGACGCCAGCGCGCCGGACATCACCAGCATCGTGGTCTCGAACGACGACGCGGGTCTGATCACGTTCCAGATCAACGTCAGCAACCGGCCGACGTTCACTCCGGACATGTACTTCCTGGTCTTCATCGACGCCGACAACAACCCGTCGACCGGCGACACCAACTCCGTGGGCGCCGAGTACGCGATCGACCTCGAGCCTGGTGCGGTCGGCTTGTTCCAGTGGAACGGCACGACCTACGCGCCCGCCTCGTCGCAGACGTCGCTGACGTATGCGTACGCGAGCACCGGCCCGACGATCCACGTGAGCGCGGCGGAGCTCGGGAAGACGAAGGCATTGCGCTTCGGAACACTCGCTGCCTCCGGCTTCGCGCTCGACGCGAACGGCAACCCGGACACGACGAACGAGCACGCCGACCTGGCGCCGGACCCGAACCACGGCTTCTACTCGTACCCGGTGCTGACGAAGCTCGTCCTGACCGTGACGGCGTTCACGACGTCACCGAAGCCGGCCAAGGCCGGCAGGACGTTCTCGGTGTCGCTGGCCGCGACCGAGAACGACACGAAGGGCCCGGTCGCCTCCGGCACGGTCACCTGCCCCGCCACGCTCGCCGGCAAGCGTGCCGTCGCCGTCAGGCACGTGGTCGCGAACGGCATCGCCACCTGCGTCTGGCAGATCCCGAAGACCGCGAAGGGCCGGATCATGCGGGGGAGCATCACGCTCACCCTCCAGGGCGCACACGTGACGCGCCCCTTCGCCGCCCACTTCTCCTAGCCTGCGCCCCCGGGGCGGGCCAGCGCCCGCCGCCGAAGGTACGCGGGAAGCTCCGTGTCGAACCGGCCCCGGGCGAACCTGCGCGCCTGCGCCCGCGTCGCGCGATAGAGCGCCTCCCGGCGCAGACGCTTGATGTGCGCACGCCTCGGAGTGCCCGCGGCCAGCAGTCCCTCGAAGAGCCAGAGCCGGTCGAGCCAGCCGCCCTCGCTCCTCCGGTTGACGGCGCTGACCGACCCAGCGTGGCGGCGGTAGGTGCACAGCGGCCGGTCGATGAAGCCCACCCGGTGCCCGATCATGATCCGCAGCCACAGGTCGAGATCGAGGACCTGGCGGACGCGGACGTTGAAGCCGCCGGCCTCGTGCAGCGCGCGCCGGGTGACCAGCACCGCGCTCGGCTCGCCGATCCAGTTGTCCTCCAGGCCCGCGTCGACCAGCTGGTCGAAGAGAAAGCGCCCGTCGTTGATGCGCGCGAGGCCGCAGAACCGCTCGTGGAGATCCGCGTACTCGGCCGACCAGGCCAACTCGTCGTCGCTCTCGGCCACGACCTCGCGGGCCGAGAAGACCAACCCGATGCCGGGGTCCTCCTCGACGAGCGCGACCATCGCCTCCAGGCAATCGGGGGCCAGCCGGTCGTCGGCGTGCAGGAACTTGACGTACGCGCCGCTGGAGAGCTCGACCGCCCGATTGTGGTTCCGGGCCTGGCCGAGATTCCTCGGGTTCGCCTCGACGCGGAGGCGAGGATCGGAATACGACCGCGCGACCGCGAGCGTCGCGTCGGACGAGGCGTCGTCGACGACGATCAGCTCGAAGTTCTGCCACGTCTGTGCGAGCGCCGACTCGATTGCGTCGCCGATCCAGGCGTCCGCGTGGAACGCCGGCATGCAGATCGAGACGAGCGGCTCCGGGGAGGGTCGCGCTGCAGCCGTCATGCCGGCAAGCGTTCCCCGAGCTTCAGCGGCGTTCCGTCCAGGTCGTCCGGAATCGGCACCGAGAGGCGTTCGAGCACCGTGGCCGAGACGTCGAGCACGTGACCGCCACGGACGGTCTCGCCGGCAGGGGCGGTGGGGCCGAGGTGCCAGAGGCGGACCCTCGACGTGTGCTCGCCCGAGCGTGCGAAGTCGGCGTCGCGCGCCTCCTCGGAGACGGTGCCGATGCGCGGCGAGGAGACGCTGGTGATCACGCCCTCCCCGCGGTACCTGACGATCAGATCGGGCAGGTTGGGGTGGTACCGGTCGCCGAAGACCTGGTCGGACCGGACGACCTCGGTCACGACGCGCTCGCCGGAGTCGGTGTCGGTGAGGGCTTCGAGTTCCCTGGTGAGCTCGGAGCAGGCGGCGTCGTACTCGGCGCCCGGCTCGATCGACCCGAACGGGTCGCGCCCATTCACGTTCAGGCGGATCGCGCCGTTCGCACCGCAGCGCACCCAGGCGGCCTTCGTCTTCGGGCTCTCGAGGGGGTGCGCCGGAGTGCCGGACGCCGATTTCAGCCGGTCGCGGAGGGGGCCGCGCACCGCCGCCTTGATCAGGCGCCTGGCAGGAGCGGGCAGCTTCGACCGAACCGACTCCGCGACCGGGCCGGCCGAGGAATAGCCGAGCCGGACGAGGATCTCCGGCAGGAGCTGCCAGCCGCCGACGTGCAGGGTCATCCCGCGGGTCAGCACGACGAAGACGTCGGTGTCGGAATCGGTCCGTTCCAGCAGCTGTGCCAGGCAGCCGTCGAGCTCCCGGTAGACGTTCAGGATCCCGTCCCTGAGCTCGGCGGGGGCGTCCGGCTCGTGCCACGGAGAGCTCTCGTCCATGAAGTGCCAGAGCTGGTGGCCGGCGCAGTGCCCCTCGTGGAACACGGCCAGGAACAGATCCCAGCTCTCGCGCTCGTACTCGCCGAGGATCACGCGGGACTTGAGCCGGGCTGCCTCGAGCAGTTTCGCGGGCAGCTCCTCGAGCGCCTCGCGGGAGCCGTCGTGGATGTCGCAGCCCCAGGCGCGTCCTTCCTCCTCCGACCAGCCGTGCGGGATCGGGTAGTCGCCGTACCGCGCGACTACGTCGTCGACGTAGCCGACGGGGTCGCTGCCGCGGCCGTAGCCTGCGCTGTGGGCGCCCCAGTCGCGCAGCACGACGCCGTTCAGCCCCGGCTCCGGCGGCGCGTAGACGGCATCGATCACCGCCACCCGCTTGCCGGCGTCGCTCGCATGCCGCCAGAAGCGCGGCAGGTCGAAGTCGTCGGGGCGGTTGGCCCGCAGCCGCGCCTCGCCGACGTGCACCTGCTCGGGCTGCCAGTAGAGTCCGGCCGCCGGCGCGCTCTTGCCGGTGGTCAGCTCGGCCCAGAGCGTGTCGGGCAGGTACGCGACGGTGTTGTCGAGCGGGTGGGTCGCGGCCCGCCGGCCGAGCTCCGCGAAGGTCGGCAGGTGACCTTCCGCGGCCCAGCGGTCCACCAGTGTCTCCTCGAGCGCGTCGAACGCCAGAATCAGAACCTTCGCCGGCATGTCTCTCCCCTCGTGTCGCTGCTCCCTCGTCATTTTGCCTCCCGCCGCCCGCGCCAGGGCTCGCCGGGCGCGGCGACTACCGGCCGACGATGCGGCCGCCGAGCGTGCCGCGCAGGCTTGTGCCGTTCAGGCCGAGGATCCCGTTCGCGGCCGACGCGCCGGCGACGGTCACCGTGCCCTGGAACTTCAGCGGAAGGTTCGTGCTCGTCAGGCGAAGCTTCCCGGTCAGCGTGACGCCGGGCGCGGCCGAGTAGCGCGTGAGCGTGAACTCGCGCTGGCCGGCGGCGAGCCTGCCTCCGTACGCGCCGGGGATCACGGGTTCGGCTCCCATCAGCCAGGCGGCCTCGGCCTCGGACAGCGTCTTCGAGGCGATCGAGTACGTGGCCAGCGCCGTCCTCGCCTTGTGCGGCAGCCCGGCCGCGGGCAGCGCGGGGATCGGCGCCAGGAAGGGAGCCGACCGCGGGCACTGGCCCGAGATCGGGCCGCCGAGCATCCACGTCCGCACCGTCTGGAGCGCGCACCCGGACGGGTCGGCCGTGACGGTGCTGTGGCCGACGCCTGGGACTACGAGCAGCTGGCCGTGCGGGAAGCGGGAGACGACCGCGCGGGCGCCCTCCGTCGGCGTGCGCATGTCGAAGCCGCCGCTGACCGCGAGCATGGGCACGTCGGGAAGCGGGCCGGTGGCGAGCGACGCTCCGCCGGCCGGGCTCGGCCAGCCGACGCAGAAGTCGGCGTTCCCGAAGCGGTACGCCCAGCTCCCGAAGGGCCCGAATGTCCCGGCCGGGAGTGCGGCGACGGCCGAGTTCAGAATCGCCTGGCGGCCCTCGACCGGGGTGTCGGGAGACCACGGGAAGGGGCCGTCGCGGCAGACAGTCGCAGCGTAGAGCGCGAAGCTCAGCTCGATCGACGGCGTCGCCTGGCCGAGGTCGTGCAGGTACACGAGCCGCAGCAGGGGCTGCATGTTGCCGAGCCGCGCGGAGTGGACGACGGCGGGAAGCTCTGCGGCCAGGCCCGGGTTGAGGTCACCGTCCAGCAGCGTGCTCAGGAGGCTGAGGCCGTCGATTCGCTTCGAGACCGTCCTGCCGTTCGCCGCGAGCACCTTGCCCTGCACCGGCTTGGCGGCCAGCCGGTTCGCGACCGCGGCGACGTCGCCTGCGAAGTTGCCCGTCGCCGCCTTGCAGCTCCCGTCCGCGCAGAACGCGCTCAGCGTGGCGGGCAGGTCGCGCAGCACGTTGGCGCTGTAGGGGTCCGGCCCCTCCGGCGGCAGCACCGAGTCCAGCACCAGGCGCTCGACGTGGGTCGGGTGCGCCAGCGCATACGCCATCGCCAGCTTGGTCCCGTACGAGACGCCGTACAGCGCGATCTTGTCCAGCCCGAGCGCCTGGCGGACGGCGTCGAGATCCTCGGCGTGCTCCGCCGTGCTGTAGAAGGCGCGCGTCGGGCCGATCGTCCCGGCACAGGCGGCCGCCGCGGCGCGCTGCTGGTCGGCCGTGAGCGCAGCCTGCACCGCGGGGCAGTCGAGCAGCCCCGACTCGCCCGTGCCGCGGTCGTCGTAGGCGACCAGTGTGTAGCCGGGGAACAGGTAGCGGTAGATGCTGACCGCCTGCTCGTCGTCGAGCCCGAACACGTGCGCGGAGCCTTGCCCGGGCCCGCCGGCGATCAGGAAGATCGCGCCTCGCGGCGTCCCGAGCGCGGGGACGACCTCGACGTGCAGCGAGATCGTGCCCGGCACTTGGCCGGTCCGGTCGAGCGGGACGACGACCTGGGAGCAGACCAGGCCGGGGGTGGTGCCGCAGGGCGCTGCCCTCGAGGCCGCGGCCGGCACTCCTGGTGCGCGACCGAAGAAGGCCGGCTCTGGAAGCGGCGACGGCCTGAGCGTCGGGGGAGCGGCTGCTGCTGCGTCGCCGGCGCCGAAGAGCGCGAGCGCCGTCAGCAGGCCGGCGGCCAGCACACCGAGGACGCCCGCCCATCTGTCGATCCCGACCCGCAAGGAACGTGAATCGTAGCCCCGATCGTCAGCCGCTGAGCTTCTTGGCGGCGCGCTTGTCCTGACGCTTCTCCTTGAGGGACTTCTGGGCCGGCTTCTTCGCCAGCTTCTTCTGTTTGTCGGCACCCTTCATGCCGTCACCCTACGTCCTCGGCGCGACGTTGTCACCGGGCGCGCAGGACGGCCAGAGCGACCGCGAGCGCCACCATCGCCAGCGCGAATGCCCGTAGCGCGGCCTCGGTGCCGAGGATCAGGGACTCGCGCGTGACCGGCTCGCGGCTGCCGTCGGCGAGCTCCACCGTCCCCGAGACGGCGGCGACCTCGCGTCGCAGCCGACGGACCGGGCTGGACAGGCGGCGCTGCGCGTAGCTGGCGAGCGCTGCGAAGCCGGCCGCGAGCACCGCTTCGACGCGGATCTCCCCGGCACAGGCGAAGTAGGCGGTCAGAAGCGGGAATGCGCCCCAGTCGAGCGCGAACCAGGCGTCGGAGTGGAAGTGGCCGCCGAGGAGCTCGAGGTTGTAGGCGCACACGATGACGGCGCCTGCCGCGACGAAGGCGAGCAGCCAGAGGTCGACCACGATCGCGCCGGCGATCCCGATCGCGACCGCCGCGCCGATCGAGACGACGGCGGCGCCGGCGAGCACGCGCGAAGGGATCCGGGTGGCGAGCGGCCGGCCGTTCAGCTCGTCGAGCGCGTGCGCGCCGATCCCGACGGCGAGGAAGAAGGCCGCCAGCGCGGCGCCGAGCCGGCCCGGGTACCACTGCGGCGCGAGCGCGGCCCCGATCACCACGTAGCTGAGGTGCCAGGCCGTGTACGGCGCGTGCAGAACCGTGACGTAGTCGCGCCAGCTCCCCGGCGCGAGCGCATAGAACGCGGGCCGGGGAGGGGCCTCGGCGCTCATGCGGACCGACGACCCCAGATGACGATCCCGCCGCCGAGGCTCAGCCTGCGGGAGCGGACGTCCTCGATCCCGGCGACGCGCCAGAGGTCGAGCAGCCGGTCGAGCGGCAGCTGGGCCCAGAGCCGCTCGATGCTCGGTCCGAGGAAGTCGCCGACATCGCGCCAGCCCGAGGAGATCAGGCGGCCGGCGAGCGGGAGGCCGACGCCCACGTAGAGGCGCCAGAGCTCCCGGGCGACCGGATTGGGCGGCACGCCGAACTCGAGGCCGGCGATCGTCCCGCCGGGTCTGACGACGCGCGCGAGCTCCGTCAGCGTCGCTCCGGGATCGTCGACGTAGCGCATCAGGTACGTGAACGTGAGGGCGTCGAACGCGGCGTCGTCGAACGGCAGGTGGTCGGCGTCGCCCTCCACCAGCCGGACGCCCGCCGGGAGCCGGCGGCTGGCCTCGGCGAGCATCTCGGAGCTCTGGTCGAGCCCGACGACCGTGCAGTGCTTCCGCCGGATCAGCTCGGACGCGACTGCCCCCGTTCCCGTGGCGACATCGAGGACGGTGTCGGTCGGCCCCGCCCGAGTGCACGCGACGAGGAAGCGGCGCCAGCGCGGGTCCTGGCCGAACGAGAGGAGGCTCGCGTAGCGGTCGTACGTCGGCCCGAGCGGGGCGAACAACGCCTGCGCGTGCTGCCGTCGGGGCGAGGCGACCGCCACCGACCGAGTGTATGCGCCGCGGCCGGTGGGCGGGACGAGCCGGCTGGCAGCCCGACGCGCACTGCAGTGACAGGCTTGAGCCTGTCACTGCAGGAGGATCGCCACGAACGTGCGCTTCGGCACGCGCCGTCCGGACCGGTGTCTACCGTTTCACGGCATGCCGCAGTGGATCGTGTTGCTGATGGTTGCGATCGTGGCGTGGTTCGTCTTCTCGGTCGGCGGCGGGCTCGTCGTCGGTCGGCTGATCCGGCGAGCGGAGAGCATGCGCGCGGCAGGCTTCCACGTGGCGCCTACCGGCCGCGGCTCTTCGGGTCGACGCCGGCAAACGTGAGGAAGTCGACCATGTCGAAGTCGCCCTTGGCGCGGGCGGGCAGCGTCGGCCGCCAGTCACGGTCGTAGGACAGGTACGACGCCGGGTCGCTCTCGAGCAGTCCGACCACCACCTCACCGACGAGCCGGCCGCCGACAGGGCCGAGCCGCAGGCCGTCCTCGACGAGCTCGGCCTCCTTGAGCACGTAGTACCAGAGCGGCGTCGAGCGCTCGAGTCCGAGCCCATAGTGGTGCAGCTCGTCCAGGTCGGCCGGCGCGAGCGCCGAGACGCCGAATCTGCGCGCGATCGACTGGCCCGAGGGCAGCTCCCAGGTGATGTGCCGGAGCAGCGTCCGCACCGCCAGCACGGTCGGCGGGGCGTGGTTGGCGATCGCGCCCAGGGGCAGGTCGAACAGCGGCGTCGAGACCGTCGTGTCGATCCGCTTGTTCGGCTTCACCTGCCCGTCGCCGAAGTCGAAGAACGTCTGCCAGTCGATGAACCGGCGCGGTGCCCGGAATCCGCCGCGCAGGTCGTCCGGGTCGGGCCCGGTCGCCTTCGGGTCGAAGATCATCCCGAAGAAGGCTTTGCCGCCGTCCCCGGCGAGGTTGGCGCGGTACGACGGCCGCACCATCGAGTGTCCGAACCGGTAGGCGGCGCCCTGGAACTCGACCGGGATGAACGCCTCGCCCTTGCGCGGACGGTAGAAGCGCCGGCCCCGGCGCACGATCGAGTTGACCATCGACTGCCCGACGAAGAGCGGCAGGAAATCGTGCAGGATCATCCACTGGTAGTGCCACGTCGTCAGGCGGCGGGCCTCGGAGTACGCCTCGGCTTCGCTGGTCGTCCCGCCCGCCCGCAGCCGGTCGACGGCGTTGTTGTGGAACTTCAGGAACGCCGCCTGCAGCCCGGAGATGACGACGTGCTCGTCGTTCCGTGGATCGCCGATGATCGCGGTCCCGTCCGCCATGCGCGGCACGTCCTCGAACAGGCCGCCGGACTCGACCTTCAGCTTCGCCCGGTCGGTCGGGTCGTACAGCTGCGGAGAGCCCACCGGGCCGGCCCCGTACACCGAGTCGAGGTCGAACGACGGCGTCCGGCCGTTCGGAGAGCGCTCCGGGTCGGCCGGCTTGCCCAGAGGCGACCCGGTGTCGAAGGTCATGTCGTGGTCCATGAACTGGCCGAAGAACGTCGTCCCGGCCGTGTGCGTGGGGTTGTTCGGGTTGTGCGCCGACAGCGAGAGGTCGGTGATCAGGTCGACCGGCCCGCGGTCGAGCGCGTCGCGCGCGTCCAGGATCCCGCCCGGCGACCCGATGTCGACCAGCGCCGCCTCCAGCCCCTTCTTTCCAGGATCGGCAAACGGCCGCATGCGGTCGAAGATCCGGCCGAAGTGCTGGGTGATCCCGGCGTGACGATGCGCAGCGCCGGAGTGGTGCGGCGCCGCTCGGCCCGGGGCGGCCAGAGCGCCGGGGGCCCCCAGGGCGACAGCGCCCACCCCGACCTTGCCCAGGAAGCTCCGCCTGCTGAAGCCCGTCGACTCGCGGTGTTCCCTCTCCCCGTTCATCTCGCTCCTTCCGTCGATGCGTTCATCGTTCCTGCCTCAGCCCACGAAGGCGCAGATCACATAGGCGACGGCGCCGACGCTCCCGGCCGACCGTGTCCCGGTCACGCTCCACCCGTTGCCGTCCGGCGTCGGCGCATTCGCCACCAGCCACGGCCCGCCGCCGTTGACGCCGTTGACGAAGCCGCCGCCGCCGAGCGGCTTCTTTCCCGTCGGGCAGTAGACGGTCTTCGTGTGGAACAACACGCTGTCGTTCTCGGTCCCGCCCGTGACGAGCTGGTAGCCGCTGATCCCGGCCGGGCCTGCGGCGCCCGTTGGTCCGGCTGAGCCCTTCGGGCCCTTGTCGCCCTTGTCGCCTTTCAGCCCGTTGTCGCCTTTCGGCCTCGCCGGGCCTTGCAGTCCGACGGCGCCGATCGAGGCGGGCAGCTTCCCGTTCGACCCGACGACGGGGATCGAGCCCGGGGCCCCTTTCAGCGACGACCGGCGGCCGTTCAGCTTCGTGGAGTCGCCTGCGAACTTCGCGTAGCCGGCGGTCTTCGAGAACGGCGGAATCGCCTTCGCCAGCCGGTCGCCGGCCGCCTGGCCGAGCGGAGTCGTCCCGAGGACGGCGACGGCGGGCGCCGTGGCCGACAGGATCAACGATGCGCGGTGCGCCTTGTGCACGTCAGTCTCCCCTCGATTGCGTCAGCGCCACTGCGATCCGCTCGAACCGGATCGACGCGCGGCGGGCGGCCTCTTCGACGTCCTCGGCCGCCCCGGCCTCGTAGAGGAAGAAGCAGGTTTCGTCCTCCGGGACGAAGATCGACTGCAGATACGTGACCGCGGTTCCTTCCCGGGTGAGCTCCTCGGCGGCGAGCCGGGCGCTGCGTGCGCCCCGTCCGGCCGTCGCCGGATCAGTCTCCGGAACGTAGAGCTCGACCAGGAACTCCGCCATCGCCGTGACCCTAGGCGGCCCGCCCGCCCGGCGAAATGCCGGAAAACCCCTAACTTTGACCGGCGGCCGGGGCGGTGAGGATCAGGGCATGCGTGGCGCGACGAGGGCGGAGAACGCCCCCGCGGCGACGAGCAGGATCGCCGCCAGCCCGAGGAACTCGTTCGTCGCCTCGCGCTTGCCCTTCGCCCGCGCGACCACCGAGCCGAGATGCGAGTACGCGGACTCGAGCGCCTGCGCCGAGCGGGCGTCGAAGAACTTGCCGCCAGTCGTCTGCGCGATCTGGCGCAGCGTGGCCGGATCGGGCGGAACGGGGATCTGGGCCGGGCCGAAGCCGGGGCCTCCGCCGCCGCCGAAGCCGCCCGGCGGCCGGGTGAGCACGCCGTTCGGCGTTCCGAGCGCGATCGTGTAGACGGGGATTCCGGCCGCCTTGGCGCGGTCGGCGCCCTCGAGTGGCTGGAGCAGGCCGCGGGTCTGGTGGCCGTCCGAGAGGAAGAGGATCGAGACCGGGCTCTTCTTCTGATCCGCGATCGTCGTGTACGCGATCGTCTGGGTGCCGTTCGGGTTCTGAGGCTTGACCAGGTCGACCGCCGCGGCGATCGCGTCGCCGATCGCCGTTCCCCCGTAGCCGGAGTAGTAGCCGAGGCTGTCGAGCCCCTGGCGGACGACGTCGAGGTCGGTCGTCGGCGGCGCCGCCACCTGCGGATCGCCCGCGAAGGCGATCAGCGCGACCCGGACGTTGTGCGGCACCTTCTTCAGGAAGCTGCGCACCGCGTTCTGGGCCGCGGCCAGGCGCGAGGGCTTGACGTCGGTCGCCCGCATCGAGCCGGAGACGTCGATCACGAGGACGACCGTGGCACGGTCGGAGGCGACCAGCGTGGTGCGATGCGGACGGGCAACCGCGATACACAGCGCCGCGAGCGCGAGTAGCGCGAGCGCGGGCGGGATGTATCGGCGCCACGAGCGTCCGCGCGCGACGCTCGCCAGGACGTCCATGTTCGTGAACGTCATCGCGTACTTCGCAGGCCGACGCTCGAGCCAGAGATAGACGAGCGCCGCGATCGGCAGCAGCAGCAGCGTCAGCAGGAGGAGCGGGTGCCCGAAGCTCATTTGCCACCTGCGCAGATCGCGGCGAGCTGGACGATACCCTGGCCCCGGCCGGCTCTCGCGACGACGCTGACGGCGTTACGGGACACCGTCGTCTTCGTGTACAGGCTGGCGACCACCGCCGGCGCCGGCGGCGCGGCGGTCGCGAACCCGCGCGCGAGGTACCAGCCGACGAGGCGCTCGTCGGCGCGGCAGGCGGTGTCGACCATGGATTGGCCGCGGACACGTGCCGTGACCACCCTGCGTGTGGTCGGATGTCCGGGCGGCGTCACTGCGCGGACGGCGGTGGGTGTGCGGGTGCCGCCCCCCGACGCCGGGATGCACCCGATGTGCGGCCGGAAGGTCGGTGCCCGCGGTCGTCCGCCCACGTAGGAGGCGACGAACACGATCGAGCGCGAAGTGGTCACGCCGGGCGAGACCGGCGTTCCGGACGTCCCCAGGAAGGCGAGGTCGATCGCCTGGTCGCTCAGCTCCGCGTCGATCCCCGCGACGACGAAGCCGCGCGGGCACGTCAGCTGGTACTGCGCCTGCGGCCGCGGGACGGTGGCCGCGGTCGGGACGACCACCCACGGCCCTGCGACCGGGACGCAGGGGTTCAGGCCCCGACACTCGTTGGTCGCCGCTCCGGCCGAAGGCGCCACCGTCAGCGCGCCGAGCACGAGGGCTCCCAGGAGCAGGTACCTCATGCCACCCTCCGGAACCAGAGCGCCGACAGGCCGGCGCCGATCAG
>Ga0105245_10002449_pt1 | contig 16782 bp, 13 predicted proteins | sample KBSM54metaG_FD_81523 | JGI IMG/M metagenome (GOLD analysis project Ga0105245, IMG submission 81523) | Miscanthus rhizosphere microbial communities from Kellogg Biological Station, Michigan, USA - KBS M5-4 metaG | ecosystem: Host-associated > Plants > Roots > Rhizosphere > Soil | place...
ATACGACTGAAGGCGTGGAGGTGCAGGAAGTCCGCATTGGAGCTGCCCGGTTGAAATCCTCCGCCGACAGGCTGCCGGTCGATGCTGCCATTGCCGCTCTTGCGAAGGCGGGATTTAGCGCCCGATTGGAGCAGTGAGCAGCAAGATGGCCTCCTCCGCAACAGAATCTCTTACGCTCCCGGTCATCGGGATGACGTGTGCATCCTGCCAGCACCACGTGGAGACTGCTCTCCAGTCAACGGCCGGCGTGGTATCCGCGCACGTCGACCTGATGGCGAATCGAGCCAGCATCGTATTTGATCCCGCAGAGGCCTCGGCGCAGCGACTCGTGGAGGTCATTCGAGGTGCAGGTTATGACGCTGTTCTCCCTCATTCCGCCTCAACTGGGGCACAAAAGCCAGAGAGGTCTGATGGCGAAGCCAACGCCAAGGCTGCCGTGACCTTGCTTGCAGGCGCGCTCGCGATGCTGGTGGCCATGCCTCTTGGAACAGATATGGGTCCTGTCGATCATTTTCTGATGGGGTTGATGCCATGGCTCTACCAGGTGCGGCCGGATTATCTACGCTGGGGGTTGATGAGTATTACCTGGCTTCTGATGGTGTGGGCGGGCCGCGATATCTACATTGCAGCAGCTCGCGCCTTGCAGCACGGAAGCACGAATATGAATACCCTGGTGAGCCTGGGGACCGGAGTGGCGTTTTTGTATTCGGCCTATGCCACCATCTTTCCGGCGCCGGGCCGGCAGGTTTATTTTGACGCAGTTTTGTTGATTATCGGATTCTTACTTCTCGGCAAGGCGCTGGAGGCTCGCGCAAAACGCCGTGCCCTTGCTGCCGTCCACGCGTTGGGCCGATTGCGCCCTGCGACTGCACGACGCATCACCGGCGGCATGGAAACGATTGTGCCCCTCGAAGAAGTCCGCATTGGCGATCAGGTGCTGGTGCTTCCTGGCGAGCGCATACCCGTTGACGCCAGTATCGTCGAGGGCCAAACCAGCGTCGACGAATCTATGCTGACCGGCGAGGCGACCCCACTGTCTCGAGGAGTTGGAGATCGGGTGCTGGCAGGCACTCTGAACTACGATGGCGCGGTCACCTGCAAGGCAGAGTCGCTCGGAGAGAACACCGTTCTTGCGCAGATTACACGCATGGTGGAACAGGCGCAGTCTTCGCGCGCACCGACGGAGCGGCTTGCCGATCGCGCCAGCGCGATTTTTGTGCCGGTCGTGCTGGTGCTCGCGGGCGCTACCTTTGCGGTATGGATGACAGTTACGCATTCTATTTCGATGGCCCTGGCGAGCACGGTTTCAGTGCTCGTGATCGCATGTCCCTGCGCCATGGGGCTCGCGGTCCCAGCGGCACTCACTGTCGCTGTCGGGAGGGCTGCTCAACTGGGTTTGCTTTACAAGGGCGGAGAAGCGCTGGAGCGCCTATCTAATCTCAACGCCATCGTTCTCGACAAGACTGGCACCCTGACAATAGGCCGACCGGTTTTGCAGGCTGTACGGCCGGTGAAAGGCTATAGCGAAGATGATCTCTTGCGCATGGCAGCCGCTGTCGAGGAGCGTTCCAATCATCCCCTGGCACACGCGGTGGTGGATGCCGCAAGAGGACGAGCCATTAAGTGGGAACCCGCTTCGGATGTCGTGGTCATCCCTGGGCGCGGGGTTAGCGCGCGAGTTGAGGACTACAACTGTCTGCTTGGAAACGATGCGCTTTTCCAAGAGTCGGCGATTCGGTTTCCAGATAGCATTCCTCCGGTAAGGCCGGGAGTGACCCGGCTTTGGATGGCCCTCGACTATCAGTCCATCGGATGTTTCGACGCACGTGATTCCCTGCGTCCCGATGCGGCTGGAGCAGTAACGGCTTTGCGCAATAGCGGACTGAGGGTGCTGATGCTTACGGGAGATTCCGCAGCAGCCTCAGCACCCATCGCCAACCAGGCAGGTATCGGAGAAGTGGAAGCCGGGCTGGATCCCGCGGGCAAACTCGAGCGCATTCGAGCTCTGCAACAGCAGCGTTTTCGCGTTGCGATGGTCGGCGACGGCATCAACGATGCGGCTGCGCTCGCGCAGGCGGATGCGGGCATTTCCATGGGAAGCGGATCTGACCTTGCCCAGGAAGCCGGAGATGTGGTGCTGCTGAGGGCTCGACCGTCGGCAATCATCGCCGCGATTGATCTTGCCAAGGCGACCGTCGGGGTTATGCGGCAGAACCTGATGTGGGCCGCAGCCTACAACGTGATCGGGATCCCACTTGCGGCGGGAGTGCTGTATCCCGCTTTCCACATACTGCTGAGCCCCTGGATCGCGGCCGCCGCCATGGCAATGAGCTCGGTGAGCGTGCTTGCCAATAGCTTGCGCCTGCGTTCATGGCAGCCGAACCCTCTGCCTGAGACACCTACAAGCTAAACTGGAGACAGAGCTCCGACTGTGCGCATCCTCACCCGATACATCCTCGGCGAGATTCTTTCTTATACCCTCATTGGCTGCGCGATTTTTACGTTTATCCTCTTTATGCGCGACTTGAACCACATCCTTGAAGCGGTGGTTCGCAACAGTTCGACTTTTGAAAGTATCGCTGAAGTTTTCATTTTTAATCTTCCCAATACATTCAAAGTGACAATCCCCATGGCTGTGCTGGTGGGCATCCTATTGGGGCTCAGCCGCCTGGCAGCCGATAGCGAAATTATCGCCATGCGCGCATCGGGACTGGGCATTGGATACTTTGTACGTGTTGCATCGTTTGTCGCAGTCGGCGGGACGCTCCTGGGCCTGGCAAATTCACTCTATGTTGCTCCGCGAGCTAACCGTGCCATCCTCGACATGCAGCAGGAACTTGAAACATCGCAGGCGTCATTCGAGATCCAGCCGCGCGTCTTTTACGAGGATTTTCGCAATGCGGTGCTTTACGTGCAAAACGTGCGCGGCGGAACAGGTGCGTCGAACTGGGACCAGGTCTTTATGGCTGACGTTTCCGATCCTGGCAACCCCATCATCACGACCGCTGCTTCAGCGACGGTGGTGAATGATTCCACCCTGGAACTTCTTATGCGGCTTCGCGACGGCTCGCGACACGAGACGGTTGTGGGACAGCCGACGCAATACAACATCTCCACTTTCCAAAAAACGGATCTCCCTCTTTCTCTCAGCCCTCAAAGCGAAATGCACCTGGGGCGCATGGATACCGCGATTTATGCGCTGCCGATGGTTGCATTGGAAAAACGTACGCACGGGCTGGATGGCAGAAGATTTCTTCTTGAACTGCACACGCGGTTTTCCTATCCCGTGGCGTGCCTGGTTTTGATGCTGGTGGGCGTGCCTCTCGGGGTCATTTCGCGCCGTGGCGGAAAAAGTTCAGGGTTGGTTTTCACCGTGCTTCTGGTACTGCTCTATTACATTCTTTCCTACACAGGCATTGCGCTGAGCCGGCAGGGAAAGCTTTCGCCGTTCCTCGGTGTGTGGATGGCCAATCTGCTTTTTGCGGCAGTTGGAAGCTTTCTGCTTTGGCAGATGGCCAGCGGCGGTCGCGTTCTCAGCGCAATCGCCAACCTGCTTTCGCGCGCGCCAAAGCCGTTGCTTTCGGTAAAGACAAATGGCGCTCATTTCTCGCAGTTCCTCGAAAAGCTTCAGCCGCGTTCTGTGCGCATTGTCTCGCGGGGATTGTTTCCTCGACTTCTCGATGCTTACGTAGTGCGTGAGTTCTTCGGCATGTTCGTCCTGGTGCTCTCCAGCTTTGTAATGCTCATGCTGGTTTTCACTTTCTTCGAACTGGTCGGGGACATTATTCGCAATCATATTGCGCTCACGACTGTCGGGGATTATCTATTTAATCTCGCGCCCAGCATGGTCTACACAATCACACCCCTCGCCGTGCTGATCGCAGTTCTTGTCACGTTTGGCGTCCTTAATCGGAACAGTGAAATCATCGCCATGAAGGCAACGGGAATCAGTTTGTATCGCCTGGTGATCCCCGTCGTGTCTATCTCGGCGGTGCTCGCCATGTGCCTCTTCATGTTCGACGACTACTATCTTCCCGCGGCCAATCGTCGCCAGGAGGCTCTAAGAAGCACCATCAAGGGCAGACCGCCGCAGACATTTCTGCACCCTGAGCAGAAGTGGATGTTTGGACAGTCTCACCCGGGTGAGCAAGGCCACATTTTCTACTACCAGTTCTTTGACCCGGACGACAACGCGTTCGTGAATCTCTCGATTTTTGAGTTCAATCCTTCTACCTTTGCGCTCTCGAGGAGAATTTTCGCCTCCCGTGCTGTATGGGATGAACGCACCAAATCCTGGCGCTTCAATAGCGGCTGGGTGAGAAACATCGATGTCAACAATTCGCAGTACAGCGAATTCACAAGTACAAGCTTTGCCGAGATTCACGAAGATCCGGGCTACTTCAAGAAAGAAAATCTGCAGTCGCAAGAGATGAACTTCGCTCAGCTTGACACTTACATTCGAGACCTGCGCCAAAGCGGATTCGACACGATGCGCCTGCGCGTTGCCCTCTGGCACAAACTGGCCTACCCGCTGATTGCGGTCGTCATGGCTGTACTGGCCATTCCCTTCGCGCTTTCCATGGGGCGCCGGGGTTCGCTCACCGGAATTGCAGTCGCCATATCCGTGGCCCTTGCCTATTGGGTTGTAGACGGACTATTCAGCGCAATGGGCAATGTAAATTACCTGCCCGCCGCGCTCGCTGCCTGGTCGCCGGATGTACTTTTCGGTCTAGCCGGAGGCTACCTGCTGCTTCGAACTCCTACCTGAGTCACGCCCGCACTTCCTGAGACTAGCCGAATCGACGCGCCTGCGTAACGCCCTTACAATGGGTATATGCTTCGCGAACTGGGCCCTCTCCTTCGCTACATGCGCCGATATCGTTGGGGCTACCTCTGGGGTACTCTCGCATGCATCGCCACGAATATAGCGGCAGTCCAAGGTCCTCAAATTCTGAGGAAAGCAATCGATGAACTGGAGCGCGGAATCACGCGCGAACGCATCATCTTTCTTGCCTGCGTGTTCGTCGGGATTTACGTTGTCAAGGGAATATTTCTCTACGCGCAGCGCTGGATTTTGATCGGTATTTCCCGGGAGATTGAGTTTGATCTTCGCAACGATCTTTTCCTGCAGCTAGAGCGCCAGGACGCAAACTTCTACCAGAAGTACCGTACCGGCGACGTCATGGCGCGCATGACCAATGACCTGAACGCAGTGCGGATGCTGCTCGGTCCGGCTCTGATGTATAGCGCCAACACCGTGTTTTTCACCGTAGGCGCACTTTATTTTCTTCTTCGCATCAGCCCATGGCTGACTCTCGTTGCCTGGGCTCCGATGCCATTGGCCAGCATTCTGGTCCAGTACTTCGGACGTAAAATTCACGATCGTTTCGAGAAGATACAGGAAAGCTTCTCTGAGATTTCATCGCAGGCACAGGAAAATTACTCCGGAGCGCGCCTGGTTCGCGCCTTCGGCCGCGAGCAATCGCAGATGAGCCTGTTTGAGAAGTTGAACCGGCAATACATTCATCGCGCCCAGGGTCTTGTACAACTGATGGGCATGTTGTGGCCGACGCTCGAGTTCATCCTGGGCATTGCCATGATCATCACCCTGCTCGTGGGCGGTCACGAGGTTGTTGCCCATCGCATCACGCCAGGTGACTTCGTAGCCTTCAACACTTACATGATCCTGCTGATATGGCCAATCATCGCTGTGGGCTGGGTCGTTAATCTATTTCAACGCGGTACAGCTTCGGTGAAACGCATTGATGAGATATTGCGTGCCGTTCCGGGCATCGACGATAGCGCAGCCGATCCGACGATTCCTGCCAATGCTGTTCTTCGCGGAGAGATTGAATTTCGCAATCTCAATTTCAGCTACGGCGAAACGCAGGTCTTGCGCGCCATCTCGCTAAGGATTCCAGCGGGGTCGAGTCTCGCGATTGTAGGCCCGACCGGATCTGGGAAAACGACACTCGTCAACCTTCTCTCCCGGTTGTATGAAGCACCCGAGGGGTCATTGTGGATCGATGGGCGATCGATTCGCAGTTTTCCGCTTGAAGTGATTCGACGCAACATGGGAATCGTGCCGCAGGAAACTTTTCTGTTCAGTGAGACGATCCGCGAGAATCTTGCATTCGGCGTATCTGCCAGCTCAGATGAAGAACTGCTTGAGGCTGCTGAGGCCGCGCACATCCGTCGTGAATTCGAGGAGTTCCCTCAGGGCTTTGAGACGATGGTTGGCGAGCGTGGCATGACTCTCTCAGGCGGCCAAAAACAACGCCTCGCCATTGCCCGCGCGCTGCTTCGCCGGCCGGCGATCTTAGTACTGGATGATGCCCTCGCGAGCGTGGACACCTATACCGAGGAGCGCATCCTGGGCGGACTCAGAACCTACACCGCCACTGCCACGACGATTCTGATATCGCATCGGATCTCAACTGTGCGCAATGCCGATCAGATTGCGGTTCTCGATCGCGGCAGAATTGTCGAGATTGGCCGCCACGAGGAGTTGCTGGCTCTCGATGGTTACTATGCAAGTCTCTATCAGAAACAGCAGTTGGAAGAAGAACTGACCGTTGCCGGCTGATCAGGCTGTCCAACTCCCGGCAGCGCGAGTTTCGGCCTGAGGCACCCATGCGCCACCGTGAGCGACAGGGTCCGCAGAATGTACGTCCACAACCTCGCCCGACGTGGGATGACTAGCCGTGGAATCCGCCAAGACCTGCTTCCACGCTTCCCGCACATTGCGCACGTTAGCGATGACCTGTTCAAATTTATTCTTCGAAGCCCCCTGCGATCCCTGCAGCATCAAAGCAAACATGGCAACGTAGAAGTCCGATAGCGACTCTGCGGGCTTGCCGCCAACTTCCTTATCCAGCGTTGCCTGCAGGTGAACCACGATGTCCATCGCGCGCTTCACTGCTGCGCGACGTCCTTCCACATCTTTCCGGTCTACAGCCTCAATTGCATTGTGCATGAAACGAATAATGCCGTCGTAAAGCGCGATGGTGAGTTCAACGCCTGAAGCGCCCTCAAGCGCGTGGGCTCGATACGTGTCCATTCTGATTGCTCCTAGCCGTTCTGATTCCGGCCGTAGCCGGTGATTGCGCTGTACATTTCGTTGACTTGATTAATCATCTGCGGAATCGCCTGCAGGATTTGGTTCGCCAAGTTTAGTTCCGCGGTAAGGTTCACTCTTTGGGTAGCAATGAGAGCTTCCTCTCTGGAGATGTTGTCATTCAGGGTGGTTTCCTGACTGCGGTCTTCGCTGAGTGCGAGGCTGATCGCGCCGCCCTTGGAACTGCTGTTACTAAGACTGTTCAAGGTGTCTCTGAAATGCAAACCAAAACTTCCACTATCCTGGAAGAACGACACGACCTGGTTAAAGTTTGTATTTAACGCACTGCTCAACTTGTCAGCATCCAGCTTGATCGTGCCGTCGGCACTCGCATTCGCAGTGATACCGAGAGAGATCAGGGAATTGACCGTGTTGGAACCGAAGGACGAACTCAACGCTGAGAGCAGACCTTCCTGCAATTGCGCAAGCACAGAGGTGCCGTACAGCGGCTCCGGATTGCCTGATAAGTCCTTCTGCTCCTGGGCATTAATTGCTTTCATCGTGGCATTGAAGTCGATCACAAACGCATTGATCGCAGCTTCAATGCTGGTCGTGTCATTATCAATAACCACCTGCACCGTTTCAGCCGTTCCATCAGAGGTGGCGACTCCCGTTGAGAGCAATTGAAACGTCACTCCCGGGATAGCATCCGTGACCGTATTCGAGGCACTGGTAATCCCTTGAACTCCGTCTACCGTAATTGTCGCGTCTTTTCCATCCTGAATTGTGGCGAGTCCCAGGCCAAAATTACCGTCGGGTGTTGTCGAGTCTGCCAGCGTCGTAGGACTCGTCGGATAGCTGGTCGCATTGGCGATGGTGATCTGCCCGGCGGAGCCGCTGGTTCGGCTCACGAGCGAAAGTCTTTGCGTGCCGTCCGCATTGGTCAAGACGCTTGCAATCACGCCGAGATCCGCTCTGTTGATCGTGGCCGACAATCCGGACAGCGTGGCGGGAGATGAATAGTCGCCGACATTCACCGTCTGCCAGTCTCCAGCCCCGACCTTGAACGTAATTCCGCCGGTTAGCGTATCCTTCGCGCCCACCTTGTCGGAAGCTGCGCTTGAGGTCTGCGCGAGATTCTGCACTGAGACAGTGTGGGTGCCGGCCACCGCTATGGCGCTCGCGGACGAAAGGCTCAGCACATTCGTATCGGAGCTGGAGCCGGTCTTATAGGCCATCGTACCGCCGAAGTCGGTCAGGTTTTGCAGGTCAGTTGCCAAGGTAGACAGCTGCGTGCCCATGCTGGTGAGCACGGCGTCTTTACTGGTGAGCGTCGTCAATTGTGTCTTCCACGGCGCCTCTACGGATTGAAGATTGGTCACAATCTGATTGACTGTGCTCGTGACGTCAAAGCCCTGGCCACTCGTAGCCGAGCCAAAATTCAGTCCTACAGCGCCCATACAAGTTCTCCGAAAGGTTGAACAACAGGTAAAGGACCAAGTTTGCGGAAGAAGAATTAGAAAATGCAAAGCGCGTTAGATGTCGCGAAGAAGCAAAATGGGGAAGGCCCAACGACCAGCCTTCCCCACTTTGCTTCTTCGTTTAGCGTCGACGCTCCCAGACTACTGGAGCAATTTGGTGATTAACTGCTGCGACTGGTTCGCTTGCGAAAGGGCCGCGATACCCGTTTGGCTGAGTATCTGGTACTTTGACATGTCCGACGTGGCCTGACCGTAGTCGGTCGCGGTTACATCGTTTTGCGCCGCAAGCGTATTGGTCGACTCGGTGCTCATCACATTTGCAACCGCCGACAGGGTGTTGATCGTTGCGCCGACGGTGCCGCGATCTGTGGCGATCGTTGCAATTGCCGCAGTGATAAGAGTCAGTTCGCTTTGCGCTGTAGCAGCGTCGCTCCAGCCACCGCTCGTCAAGCCCAAAGTCGCGGAATCCACGTTAGCAAGCGCCGTTGCATTGTCACTCTGGCCGATCGTGCCGTCCGTTGTATAGATTGCTGCGGCAGTTCCAAAGGACGCAATGCCGTTGTACTCCGTGTTTCCGTCGATGTTGTCAAGTTCGCCGAGGATGTTCGTGTACTCTGCATTGGCGGCGTCAATCTGGGCTTGATTCATGGTCCCGTTTGAAGACTCTGTCGCCAGCGTGACTGCTCGATTGAGCAGATTTGTAATCTGAGCCATTGCACCGTCAGCCACCTGAAGCATGTCGACGCCTTCAGCCGCGTTCTTTGCTGATTGCGACAGCGCGGTTGCAGACGCCTGAAGACCATTTGCCAGTGAAAGGCCGGCTGCATCGTCTGCGCCGGAATTGATGCGCGAACCCGAAGATAACTGTTGAAGAGTTTTGGACAGAGACGCCTGCGTATTCGCCAGGTTGTTCTGTGCATAGATTGCAGAAATGTTATTCAGGACACCCAAAGCCATTGAAGTTCTCCTTAGTGAGCTAACTGATTCGGGTTCCCTGCTTCGGGTGTCTTTCCAGGACTAGTCGGTCTTGCGGCTGCCTCGGATCACCTTGGAGTAGGAACCACGTTGCTCACTGCCTTCATCGGCGACCCTCGAATGGACTTTACAGATTTTTTCAAGAAGCCTAGCAATTGGGGTTCCAATCACTTTCCCCATTCAACCGCCGATAAGAAGAGAAGAGCTTCGCAGGAGGAGGCAGCCGTCATGATTGAACTCACGCGTCTAAATGGCTCTCCCATGCTTCTGAACAGTGATCTGATCAAGACTGCGGAGGCTTCTCCGGACACCATGCTTACGCTGATCAATGGAGAAAAGCTGATTGTGCGCGAAGCATTGAGCGAGGTTCTGGATCGCGTGCTGGCATACCGCGCCATTCTGCTGGCGACAACTGCGCGCAAGCTTTCCGCAACCGACGCTGTGCGACGAGCCGCTTCGTTGACAAGCGTGCAATTTCCGGTTGAATTGAGCGGCACTGATGAATACACCGATGTGTGTATCGAGCAGCACGGTAAAGACAACGACTGATGAGAATTTGCGAGAGCGGCGGCAACATGCGTGAGGTGTGATGCATGGATAAGGGAAGCATCGGCGGAGTCATCCTGGCGATCTTTGGCATCACGGCTGGTCTTTGGATGGAGGGCGGCAAGATCAGCCAGATTCTTCAGCCCACTGCCGCGATGATCGTCTTCGGGGGAACCATGGGTGCCGTACTGCTTCAGTTTCCCTTGAGCACTGTCGGCGCTGCTTTCCGCAGCATGGCGCAGGTATTTGTCGCTCCGCAAAAGAAGAATGAGGAACTCATCCAACTGCTCATTTCATTCGCGAACAAGGCTCGCCGTGACGGAGTGGTTTCGCTCGACGCCGATCTCGCGGGAATCACAGATCCCTTTCTAAGGCAGTCGCTGATGCTGGCGGTGGACGGTACGGAACCTATCGAGTTGCGGAAGATCATGCGTGTCGCACTCGATTGTGCCTTGGAACGCGAAGAACGCCTCCCCCAGGTATTCGAGTCGGCGGGTGGGTTCTCGCCGACCATCGGCATCCTCGGTGCGGTGCTGGGACTGATTCAGGTGATGCAGCATCTCGACAATATTCAGGAGGTCGGCCGCGGAATTGCCGTCGCATTCGTGGCCACGATCTACGGGGTCGGCATTGCCAATCTTTTCTTCGTGCCTTTCGCCGGGAAGATCCGTATACATCTGCGCGATGAGCAGCAGCGCCGGGAAATGATGCTTGAGGGAGTGGTCTCGATCCTTGAAGGAATGAATCCTCGCATGCTTGCCATGAAGCTATCTGGATTTCAAAAACAGTCGGCGGAGATGAGGGAGCAGTCAGCATGAACGCGAAGATTCCGCATTCTAAAGTGAATCATGAGCGCTGGCTGGTGTCATACGCTGACTTTATTACCCTGCTCTTCGCATTTTTTGTAGTTCTGTATGCATTCTCGAAGGCCGACCGGGAGAAACATGTGCAGGTCTCGGCCGCAATTGATTCCGGTTTTCAGTCGCTCAGCATTGCGGCTGCCCTTCCTAGAACCCAATCGGGTGCAGCGAAGAATGAGACGCGTGCGTTCAGTGAACCTCTTCATTTTGCAGTTCAAGTGAACTCTGCGGCCGAAGTGCGAGCCGACCTTGAAGCGATTCGCACAGATCTTCAAAAGAGGCTTGCCGGGCAGATTGGGCGAGGAACCGTGTCGATCGAACTAGGACGTGACGGTTTAGTTATTAGTTTGCGTGAAGCCGGTTTCTTTGATTCCGGCTCGGCCATGCCACGGCCTGAAACTTCGGCGACGATTGACCAGATTGGAGAGTCTCTCAAAAACTGCCGTTACGATGTACGGGTCGAAGGACACACCGACACGATTCCGATTCACAACTCGAAATTTGATTCAAACTGGGAGCTCTCTTCGGCGCGTGCAACTCGCATTGCGCGCCTGTTGCTTCAGATGCGTGCCATCTCCCCGAGGCAGGTTGCTGCGGCGGGCTACGCTGAATACCATCCCGTCGCCGGTAATGACACTGCCACAGGCCGAGCCGCAAACCGGCGCGTAGATCTGGTGGTGATGCCGCGCTCGGTTCTCGATCTCTCGTCAGACGACAAGGTGGCTGACAAATCCACCTGGCGCAAACTAACGGGCCAGTAAGCCAAGCTTCAGGCGACTCCAAGCACCTTTACGATGACGCGTTTGCGGCGCTGCCCATCAAACTCGGCGTAAAACACACGCTGCCAGGTTCCAAGGTCGAGCCGGCCGTTTGTTACCGGCAGAGTCGTTTCGTGATGAAGAAGCAGCGACTTGAGATGAGCGTCGCCGTTATCCTCCCCGGTCTGGTGATGCTTGTAGTCTGGCCGAGCAGGCGCCAGCTCTTCCAACCATTTGCCAATGTCCTCGATCAGGCCACTCTCATGGTCATTCACGTAAACCGCAGCGGTGATATGCATCGGGGACACGAAACACAGGCCGTCCTTGACGCCGCTGCGTTTTACGATCTGTTCAACCTGGTCGGTGATGTGAACCATCTCGTGTCGTTTTTTGGTTTCAAAGGTCAAATATTCGGTATGACTTTTCATGACTGGGCTCCTGCCGGCGATCCGCTTGTGTCGTTTCAAGCCTTATCCTAAAGAATGTGGTGACTGAAATGAACTCAAACGAGGCGGAACGTCTATCGCAGGATGGGCTCGATCAGCTAGCCGCCGGCTCCGCGGCCGAGGCAGTTGAGAGCTTTCGCGCAGCAATCTCCGCCGATCCCAAGCACTTTGAGGCACACCACGGGCTTATTCGAGCCTTGCGCGATGCGGGACGGGTTGAACAATCAATCGCTGCGGCTCTCGCGCTAACTGCGCTGACACCGAACGATGCGCTGGCTCATACTGCCCTCTCGATTTCGCTGCAGCAAGGCGGACATGTTCCGGAGGCGGAAGCTGCGGCTGCGCGAGCGCGCATCCTTGAGTGGAAAGCCGAACTGCAAGCGACATCGTGGTTGGACGAAAAACGGTGAAGCAGCAAAATCTGAAAGATTCCGCACGGCGATTACGCCAGATGCACGATGCCCTGGAGAAGGCGTATGGAGCTCAGTACTGGTGGCCCGCATCAACCATCTTTGAGATGATTGTGGGCGCATATCTCACGCAGAACACTTCATGGAAGGCTGTCGAAGTATCTCTTGCGAACCTTCGCAATGCCGACGTGCTAACAATCGATGGAATTCGCCAGGTCTCTGTCGAGAGATTGCAGGAGCTGATCCGGCCTTCGGGCTTTCACACGCGCAAAGCACCCGCGATTAAGGCATTTGTCGGCATGCTTGATGCTGAATTGGGCGGTTCGCTTGAGAAGCTGGGCGCGATTCCCGCCGAAGACATGCGGACTCGACTGCTCGCTTTGCCGGGCGTGGGTCCTGAAACGGCAGACGCTATTCTGCTCTACGGACTCAAGCACCCTATACCCGTGGCCGACGAATATTTGCGCCGGATCGCAACGCGCCATCTGCTGATCGATCCCGAACCCGGGAAGAATCGCAAGGGATACGAATCTCTCGTCCAGCTCGTACGAAATGCCTTCACCCGGGATCCAGCTGAAGAGCGCGCGAGGCTATTCAATGAATTTCATGCGCTGACGGTTGCCGTGGGTAAGGCACATTGCGGAAAAGCGCCGAGCTGCGAGTCCTGTCCACTGGCTGACGATCTACAGTATGTTCAAAGAGACGGCGGGCAGAATTGAACTCGTAGCTCTCTGTCCTGGGCTGTCGTTTTCAGTTTTCCGCAAGCAGCAGAAAGGGCTCACTCCGGTTGGGGTGAGCCCTTTTTGTCAACGCGATCGGGGGATCGCTTAGAACGTTTCTACGTTAGTTGACGGTCAGAAGAGTCGATCCTGTGGTGCCCTTGAACGTCGCATTGATGGTCGTCTGGCCGTGGGTTGCGCTGGAGGCGACACCATTTTGATTCACCACCGCAACCGTCGGCGTGGAAGAAGTCCACGTCGCGGTTGAAGTGATGTCCTGGGTTGAGCCATCGCTGAACAGGCCGCTCGCCGCGAATTGCTGAAGTGCGCCAAGTGCGATGGTCGGGTTTGCTGGGGTTACCGTGATGGACTGAACAGTCGCATTCGTTACCGTCAGAGTCGCGGTTGCCGGTGTCTGGCCGTTGACGGAAGCGGTGATCGTCACCGTCCCGGCTGCTACTCCGGTTGCAACTCCCTGGCGATTGATCACTGCATCCTGGTAATTCGAAGTCTGCCAGCGAGCAGATGCAGTTAAGTCCACGATGGTGACGCCATCACTTAATGTAGCTGTTAACGTGAATGGCAAAGTAGTACCCAACGCCATAGTTGCAGGAGAAGGCGTAACTGCTAGCGACTGAATCGTCATTGAGGTGATGGTGACGCTGGTCTGGCCCGTGACTCCATTCAACCTTGCATACACAGTAACGTGTTGATTGGAAGCCTTCTTGGTGCGCAGAATGCCATTTCCGTTGACCATTGCATACCGTGCAGAGCTGGTATGCCATGACACACCGGAGAGCACGATCTGCGAGCCGTCACTGAACGTACCAGTCGCCGTCAACTGAACCCTCGAGTGCGGAGGGACAATTGGATTGGCCGGGGTGATGGCAATCGACACCAGGGTAGCTGTAGTCACCGTCAAGGTTGCAGAACCACTTATGCTGCCTGACGTTGCGGTGATGGTCGTTGTGCCTGCGCTGATACCGCTTGCCAGGCCGCCTGCGTTGATCAATGCGAATGACGCATTCGACGAACTCCAGATTACCTGCGAAGTCAGATCCTGCGTGCTGTTGTCAGTGAAAACGCCCGTGGCCGTGTATTGAACGTTGCCGTTGATGCCAACCACCGTCGTCACCGGGGTTACAACGATGTTCGACAAGGTTGCTGACGTTACTGTCAACGAGGCCGTCGCCGTCATGGAGTCGAAAGCAACAGTAATTGTCGCTTGCCCAGGGGTCAGACCGGTAGCCAGACCGTTGGAATCAATGGCAGCAATCGAAGCCGAAGATGACAACCAGGAAAGTCCAGCTGTAACGGGCTGGATGCTTCCATCGCTGTAGACCACGTTCACTGCATACTGCTGCGTGGTTCCGCTGGCGATCGAGGCAGATGCCGGTGTGATCTGCAGCGACTCGGCCACTGCCGAAGTGATGTAAACGGTTGTGGTCGTTGTCATGCCACCGTAGCTTGCCGTGATAGTGACTGGGTTGTCGTTGCTATTGGCAACTCCCGTCACGATGCCGCTGTTGGGATCGACAGAAGCAAGGGTCGCATCGGAGGATGACCAGGTTGCGTTGGTGAGGGTCTGCGTAGTGTTGTCACTGAAAGTGCCTGTCAGCACCAGTGGATACTGACCGCCAACCGGAATGTATTGGCCGTCGGGGGCAATATCGATCTCAGTCAAAACCGCCGCGGTTACAGTGAGTACTGCCGTTCCGGGCGTAGCAGATCCCGAACTTGCAGTTATGGTTGCCACGCCTGCGCCAACGCCGGTCGCGAGACCAGTCGGGTCGATTGTGGCGTAGCTGGTGGAACTCGAACTCCACTCAACGCTATTGGTGATGTCGGTCGTGCTTCCATCAGAAAAGATGCCGCTTGCCGTGAACGCTTGTGACTGGCCGGTTGCGATTGATGCCGTCGCGGGGGTTACCACGATGGAAGTCAACAATGCGGAGGTCACCGTGGCGACAGCCGAACCCGACTTGGCGCCGATCGTAGCAGTTATGGTAGAACTGCCTGCTGACACACCCGCCACTAATCCCGACGAGCTAACAGTTGCGAACGAGCTGCTCGCGGAACTCCATGTGGCCTGGCTGGTCACATCGCTTGAGGTGCCGTCGCTATAAACGCCCATGGCGGATAGCTGCTTGCTTTGTCCGGACGCGATCGTGAATGCCAACGGGGAAACGGTGATTGACACCAGTGAAGGAGCGTTGACGGTAATATTCGCCGTTCCTGACACGCCGCCCATTGAGGCCATTACGCTAACCGAGCCAGCTTTGAGGGCAGTAAGGAGACCTACGCTGTTCACCACTGCAACGCTACCGTCCGACGAACTCCACGCGACTTGAGTGGTGAGTGATGCGCTCGAGCCATCCGAATAGACCCCAGTGGCCGTCAGTTGCTCGGTGCCGCCCGACGCTAGAGAAGGGGAAGGAGTTCCTACATTGATTGAACTCAGTACGGCAGAACTGACTGTGACACTTGCAGTACCGGTAACCGAACTCAGAACTGCCGAGACCGTCACCGTTCCCGCTTTGAGCGATTTCAGCATGCCCGTGCTGCTTACCGTCGCCACGGTTGAATCTGAACTCTGCCACGTCACCTGGTTTGTGATGGTTTGCGTGCTGCTATCGGTATAGGTACCCTGCGCGGTGAGTTGCTCACTCAAACCCGCAGCCAGCGAAGAGGCGCCGGAAATCGAAATGGAAGAAAGCGCTGCGCCGTTCACCGTCACCGTCATTGTGCCGGAGATCGAACCCTGAGTCGCCTTTGCGATCACCGAACCGGATTTTATGGTCGTCAGAAGACCGGCAGTGCTGGCAGTCGCAACCGTGGAGTCTGACGTTGACCACGTCACGCTCGACGAAATGTCCTTGCTCGTTCCATCGCTGTAGTTACCCTGCGCAACCAGTTGCAGCGTGGATCCCGCGGCAACCGAGGTGACGGCATTCTTGCCGTAGACCGTGATGGAAGCAAGGGTCGGGGTTCCATTCGAATTCGAATTCGACTTGCTGCTGCCGCCGCCGCAACCCGAGAAACCGATGCAAACAAATAAAATCGTGCTCAACAAGACGCCTAACTTCTTCATAGTCCAACCTCTTCCTCTGAATGATTCGTTGCTTATCCGTCTGCGCATGTCCTGCTGAAGCATCATCGGACGCTAAAGCAGGTAACTCCGGGAATTGCCTTATCGTCATTTGTGGTGTCCAACGACGCTTAACGGCAACTCAAGACCACCTATGCGCGCGGGGATTGCAGCGCAGTTATTGGAAGCGGAAGGGGAACTGTTGCACGACCTCCGTACTTCGCAACGATCCCAGTGTGAAAGGCCTTCATAGGGCCGGTAAATACAACCTTGGTGTACCGAGGGTGACCTGGTAATAGCACGATAAGTGAATCACTTACCCCGGGCTTACCAGATCTATGGACAATCTCCGGCACATCTACCCTCAAAAGCATGTGTCCGAAACTGAGACACATCTTTTTTCCATCGACCGCGACGTCTACGGTACTTAAGTAAGTCGGCG
>Ga0105245_10002450_pt1 | contig 16775 bp, 19 predicted proteins | sample KBSM54metaG_FD_81523 | JGI IMG/M metagenome (GOLD analysis project Ga0105245, IMG submission 81523) | Miscanthus rhizosphere microbial communities from Kellogg Biological Station, Michigan, USA - KBS M5-4 metaG | ecosystem: Host-associated > Plants > Roots > Rhizosphere > Soil | place...
AACGGGTTTGGGTCTGAGTATTCAGCTACAATCACCTTATCTTTGTATAGATCATTGTGGCCATATTTTTCATTGACGTGCGATACTTCGCTAACCAAGGCTTTACCGGTCAGAGTAAGGTTGATAAAACCTGGTCCGGCAATGGCTATTTTCTCTACCTTATCGGCCAGTTTCTTCTCAAGTACCATCACTAATTGATTAGCTATTTCGCCTGGTTTTACCTTTTTTTTAGCCGCCAACTGCAGGGCTACATTGGTAGCATAATCACCAAATTGTTCATTCGGCCGCGTGAGTTTTATCTCAACATCAACCTTGAACAAATCTTTGATTGTCCGAACAATTATCTGTTCAATTTCCCGCTTCATTCACCTAATAATAACAGATTAAGCGCTAGCCTTGGTCCTTGTTGTTAACATGGTAGTGAGCCAGCTGCCAGACAACTATATAACTGCTACCGAGTAACAAGAAAAAAATAGTAGTCGTAACTATAGCCTGAGGATGTTCGAGCGGACTAATCACCCTCTCCGAGACATCAAACAAGACACCAGCTGGATTTAGCAACACGTCCCAGCTATTCCATCTGAGTGTCCGCCCTAGATAAATAGCAAAACTAACTAGTAGAAAAACTACGCCTATCAAAATGTGTGCCACCTCCCTACCCTTGCGCCTAAGTAGTTGTTGGTGAACCTGAAATACGCTCAAGTAGCCAGCGACAAGTCCATTTAGTATGAACGACATGAACATAACGGTATCAAACAAAACACCGATATCACCGGTTGACTGTAGATGTATCAGGTCACTGATAAGATAAAAACTATTAGGCAAAAATCCTAACCAAAATATTGTTAGTAGCATTGGTAAGGGTTCTTGCCAGCGCTTGGTTTTTAACTGTTTGATAAGCCACCACACAAACAAAGCTGGCAACCAGGCCAGAACTAGATTCCAGACCAAAAACCAGTAGCGAATGTTTTGGGCGGCAATTACTCTGAGTCCAAATAAAACCAAGCTGATTAGATTAGCTAACAGTAGAGCATTTACCACGCCAGTTGGCTCTGATGTTTTAGCCACGATAACTATCAGTATAGCAACCAACACCGTATAATGGCCTTATGGATTGGATACGCACGTTGGTGAGATCGTTGATGCGTAGGGTAGCCGTTGTGCTCAATAAAATAAGTGGCGGCAGGTTGAGCCCTAATACAGTCACTATTATTGGAGTGTTAGCCCATGTTTTGATTGCATGGGAGATAGCTTTTCAGCACAATTTATTAGCTGCTGGTTTGTTGATAGTGTTTGGCTTGTTTGATGCGCTTGATGGTGAATTAGCTCGACTGCAAAAGCGTGCCAGCAACGCTGGTATGGTGTTGGATGCTAGTACTGATCGTATCAAGGAAGTCATGCTCTACACCGGTGCGGCTTACCAAATAATCGCTCAAACCGGTCGACCATATCTGGCAGTTTGGGCAGTTGTTGCTTGTGGAGCATCACTGAGTGTGTCTTATATTAAGGCCAAGGGTGAAACGGCCATTAAGGATGCTCACTTGTCTGCCAACGAAATCAACCGTTTGTTTGCCGATGGATTTATGCGCTTTGAGGTCAGAATGTTTATGTTGGTGATAGGTTTATTATCAAACCGCGTAGCCTTAGCCGTGATTGTTATCGCTATTCTATCCAGCCTGACAGCCATCGGCCGGCTTGTAAGAATAACTAGGAAATTAACTAGTGTATAAAGTCGACCTCCACACCCACTCAATTGCCTCGCCCGACGGTGGCATCACTGCCGAACAATATGCTCGTGCTTTGTCATCTGGCATGTTGGATCTAGTAGCTGTGACTGACCACAACTCGATAGATTTTGCGACTCGTCTAAAGGATCATTTGGGTGATCATATCATTGTTGGCGAAGAAATAATGACTACGTCCGGTGAAATTATTGGTTTGTATCTGACTGAGGCCATTCGACCCGGCTTAACTCCACTAGAAACCGTTAAAAAGATCAAAGACCAGGGTGGTTTAGTTTACATACCTCATCCATTTGAATCGATTCGACACGGCCTGCACCCCGCAGTCATGGAAGAGTTGCATGATTTTATTGATATTGTTGAGGTTGTAAATGGCCGGGCTTTTTGGCAAAATCGCAGTGCTCAGACGGCTATTTGGGTCAGGTTGAACCGTTCGCGTTCGGCCGCCAGCAGTGATGCCCATGGCTTCAAAGGACTCGGTCGGACCTTCACTCAAACTAAATCTTTGCCGACGCAGGCCAATTTGTTAGATGAGATTTCTCACGGCACACCCATGACCGGACGACCAACAACTCGGGCCCTGCTCTATCCTAAATATCATCGTTTACGCAAAAAGTTGCGGGGACGTAAGTGAATTTTTTTGGAACTTTACTATTTTTTCTGCCAGCAGGTGTAGCCAACATGAGTCCGGTATTGGCCAATAAAATCCCTTACCTAAGGAATTGGAAAACACCTATAGATTTTGGCGTTAGTTATAACGGCAAAAGACTATTAGGTGACAATAAACGTTGGCGTGGGGTAATTGTTGGCACCGTTATGGCGATACTTACTGGACTCGTAACCAGTCACTTTTATTTCCACCACAGCAACCTCAAATCATGGCTAATACGCAGTGCTTTAATTGGCTTGGGCGCCTTGCTAGGTGATGCGGTGGAAAGTTATTTTAAGCGCTTGGTTGGCAAAAAACCTGGCGAGCGTTGGTTCCCTTTTGATCAGATTGACTACATAGTGGGTGGCCTAGTCCTGAGTGGCTTTATTTTCGATCTAGACTTACCACAAATAGCATATATCTTTGCTGTTTATTTTGGGCTGCACATCCTGATTGCCTATATAGCGTTTTTGCTGGGCCTGAAAGAAAAACCAATCTAGGATAAGGCCGTCTGCCATTTTATATCGTGGCGTTTGGCATTCACAAATGTTTCATAAGCATAGACCTTATTAAACCAATCTTCATTGTTTTCTTGAAACATGGCATCAGTTTGAGAAACTTGAGCCTTAAGACTGGCTACTTTCTTCTTAATCACATCTGTTGGCAGTTTCAAGCAGATGTCACACTTGGCACGTGATACCAGGGTTGGTTGGTCAATATTAAAATAAATGTCAAACTTTTCGTCAGCTGCTTTAGTAAAATCGTGGTATTGCTCTTCAGAATCTATAACATAGTAGATCTCGGCAGGTTTGTTGCTCTGTTTGACCACCAAGTTAGCCCAGCGTGAAGCTGCTTGGTGATCTTGATGCCCGGTTAGGCCGTCTGGCCCAAACGTCAGAATCGTATCCGGCTGATATTTATCAGCTAGTTTAGTCAACTGGGCCACGGCTTCACTATCCGTTATCTGGTGACAACGACCATCTTCGTAGCCTAGCCAATGATGGCTCTTGACCCCTAGTATTTTCAAAGCTTCTTTTAGTTCGTCTTCACGGATCTGTCCGAGTTTATGGGCTGGCCAGCGTTTTTCATCCCGTATGCCTGCCTCACCTCTAGTGGCTGTCACACAGACTACAGTTTGGCCGTTGTCCACCGCCATACTAAGTAGCCCACCACATGTGAAAGTTTCATCATCTGGGTGAGCAAAAATTGCCATGATAGTACCAAGGCTACCAACGTCAAACATTACTATCTAGAATGCACTTCTATCCTCAATTCTTCAAGCGTCTAGAGTTTTTTTGAATTTTTCGATTAAATCCACAGGCGAAGGATTGATGCCATTTAATAACGCCAAATACAGACTGACAAAATCGCCATATGCAATGGCCCAAAGCAGTTGTTCTAGTAAGCTACTGCCCTCCACATCAATAATATGCGCAGCAGGCCGTAAACCCGACAGTAGTTTTTCGGTGACTTCAAATCGGCGTTGTATTCTGGGGTGCTCGAGGTTGCTACGAAGTTCAATGACGCTGTATGGCTTATCAACCGGATGGCTGGTCCAGCCCAGCATCTCATTGTGGTTAAATTCCGAATACTGATTGCACCAGGCGACATTTTTGGCGTTTTCGTTAAAACTAATTTTCCATTTGTAGGCTGCCGGGAAAAGTTTTGGTCCAGCGTATATAACCGGTGCTCTACCCATAAGCTCCTGAGCAAGTTTTTTGGCAGGATTTTGACTGGTTGGCCTATCCGGAGTCCAGTTGGCTACACTTTTTTTAATAAAATCGGCGCTCGCATGCATAGTTTTTTCAGCACTTTCTTTGTCAGCCAGGCCAAACTTTTCCAACACAGTTACTAATGCTTTTAGACTGTACAAAACTCCGTAGCGAGGTTCGGTTACTTTTGGTAGTAGTGCGATTGGATAGTGCTTGGTTTCAGCTATTTCGACTAATCTGCCCCCAGAACTCAAGATAACAATTTGGGCTTTGCGCGCCGCAGCCTGAGAAAGCGCCGTTATAGTTTCCTCAGTATTACCAGAGTAAGACGAGGCGATAAAAAGTGTGGCAGGACCTACATAAGCTGGGACATCATAACCCCTCACAATCTCAAACGGCAATTTGTAGCCAGGCCAGCTACTACTAACAAGACCAGCTAGAGCCGAACCGCCCATGCCAGCCAACACGACGTTTTGACAATTGCCGGCAATTTCCCAGTCCTTAGTTTCAAAAACATGCTCCAGTTGTTGCCATTGTTTTTCAGCAATCCCTAAGGCATCCTGAGCGTCTTTATGATGTATATATTTCAAATCATCTAACATCTTATTCCTAGCTTACATACTTCAAAGCACTTATGCTATAGTGGGAAAAGCATAATAATAAATAGTGAGTGGGATATTTATGTTTGGAAGCAATGACGATCAGAAAAGAGCCGATGACGATGTCATGTCTGTGACACCACCGGCCGATTTAGGCGCTAGTCCTGCGGGGATTTCGCCTCAGCCCTCTATAAATAACGACATGATGAATGCTGCTACTGCTGGAGCACCTGTGATGTCAGCAAGTGTCACACCAACTGCGGACTTGAGTACACCAGAATTACCTTCTACCGGTACACCTGAACCGCCTGCACTTGATACTACAAGTACACCAGATTTTATTGAAACCCCTGTTGATGACCAGCCAGCCGATGACAGTCAGCCATCTAGCCCTAATGATGATTTGGTCAGCATCAAGCAACAAGCGCTACAGCAACTTAGTCCCTTGGTTGGACAATTAGATCAATCACCCGAAGAAAAATTCCGCACAACCATGATGATGATTCAGGCTAGTGACGATAAAAGTATGATTCCTGATGCTTTCGAAGCAGCCAAACAAATCACAGATGACAAAAGTCGCGCTCAAGCGCTACTAGACGTTATAAACGAAATCAACTACTTTACGCAGAGCCAAAATAACTCCTAGAAACGCTGGAATGTCAGCACATTATCTGGTCGCATTTTATTAAGTGTGGTAGTTGTTTGCGTATGCTGGTTCTGAACCTTGCCAACCTGTTGCTGTAGCGTAATAACACTGCGTTCCAGGCTAGCTATGCGTTGCAGAAGTTGGTCGCGGTAGCTGATTGATTGACGAATAATCGCTTGGTTCTCGGCGTGCATATTACGCAAATCTTGCAAGATACCGCCACGAATCTGGCCAACAAAAGTCTGAAGATCGTTACGACTTAAAACGTTGCTCAGGATAGCGGACTTGGCACGATCAACACTATTTTGAATATCCTGACGAGTAGCTGGTTCTGCCATAGCCGCCTCCCTCTTTGTGTTTATTACTATGAGCATTTGGGTCAAGTCAGTCTGTGATAAACCTCACAAACTGACTGTGATTAATGGCGAAGAGCGCTAGATTGTTAGCGTCGAGAACGACTGAAGCGGTTGTAAAACAAGGTGCCAGCAATGGTCGTAAGACCAAAGATAGCTACCACATCACCAGGACCAGTGTTGACAAGCTTACCATTCGCAGCAATCGTTGGCGTTGTAGTAGGTGAAGGTGTTTGGGTTGTTACTGAACTGGTTTGGGGCACAGATGTAGTAGGGGGAACTGGAGTGGTTGCGTTAGAGCCTGGAGTCGGAGTCGAAGTTTTAGGGGTAGGGTTAGTAGGTGCACTAGTATTCCCAGGATTTGAGGCCGGGGTTTTATTGACCACTGTCGGGATTGGTTTTGGGTGATTATCTTTATGTGCTAGCTTGCGGTAAGCCCAGCGACCGCCAAAAAAGATTACAAACACAACAGCTATGGTGGCTAACAGGGTAACTAAACCAAGCAACCAGGCAACACCAAGTCTTTCTCTACGTTCGGATTCATAATATTGGGTCACCTCTGTTGGAACGGTCGTTCCATCATCAGTAACTTTGTTGCGCTTAAATGGCCACATCGGCTTTTCTCCCTTTGGATAACTTATTCTAGTACATTATAGCTATTTTAGCAAGACTAGCGCATCGCATTGTAATTGCTATACTTGACCTACAACGCAAAAACATGGAGGGTAACCATGGGCCAACTGACTTTTGAGGGCAGTGCCATAAATGACGAGTTATTAAACCAGGGGTTCACTTTGCTGGACCATCATATACCTAATGAAGCCGTTGATGAGCTGATTGCAGCCTATGCTAAATTTACCGACAACCTGCCCGATCCAGACCTAGAGACAGTAGCAGCGCTAGTAAAAGATCCGGATAAATTAGACGAGCTAGATTACGGACAGGATACAAAAAAAGAATGGCATAAATATCGCACAAACCATCCTTTTGTTTTCAAGCCAGGTGGATATACCAATCGTAGTCTCCAAGTTAAGGCAGTACGGGAAATTTTGGGCCTTGAGGTTGAAGATGACCCCAAGGAATATTATCATTTTCTACCTAGCAGCACGGTGCGCATGAACGCTCAACGCGATCGATTTGGATGGGGGCCTTTGCCACCAGAGGTTTATGATTTAAACAAACGGTTTGCACCCATTCATGCCCTTGGTGCCAAGGCCATAACTGGTCTAATGCAAAATGTCGAAGATAAATTTCCGGAACTTATTAGTAAAGTAATGACGCCTAAAGATTTAGAGGCTTCACCTCTAAGGCTTCTGTTTTACCACCCGGCACAAGGAGATTTACTGGCTGGTGGCCATTACGATAAAACCATTTTCACGGCTCAACTTGCTGAGAGTCACGAGGGTCTAAGGCTTCGCAATCCAAGTAATGGTGAAATGCAAGAAGTAACTCGCCCTCCAGAGAAAGCAGTAGCATTCGCTGGTAGTCTTCTGACACTGCCCCACGTTTATCCAGACTCAGAAATCAAGCCTGGCTGGCACGATGCTTTGAATAAAGAGGTGTTAAACGAAGGCCGCAGTCTGATTGGCAAAAATGTAGTCAGATGGGCGCTAGTCTTCTTTGCAAACTCAGGATTTGCCGGTGAGATAGGCAAAGATATCACCCATGTTGAAACCAGTGAACTAGTCGCCTAGGTTTTATTATATTCAGGAAGGAGTAGCCCGACAAAATGTATTCCATTTTGCCGGCGCGATGAGGGAACCTATCTCGGTTCCCTCATGTTCCTTACATCATGCCCATGCCGCCGCCCATGCCGGACATGTCCGGAGCAGCAGCAGATTTGGGTTCTGGAACATCAACCACCAGTGCACCCATGGTCATGCTGGTTCCGGCAATTGAGACTGAGTTTTGAATAGCTTCTTTGACTACGCGAGTTGGATCAACAATACCAGCTTCTTTTAGGTTAACCAGTTTGGTTGGATTGTTAACATTAATGCCAACGCCGTGCTTGGTTTGTTCGGTGACTTTTGCTAGTTTGGCTTCGGCGTTCTGTCCAGCATTAGCCATCAACTGCTTAAACGGCTCGAGTAGAGCGTTTTTCAGTAAACTAGCGCCAGCTGATTCGGCAGAGGCTCCGTCAATTTTGATTAGTTTTGAAAGATCGACATATGTCACTCCACCACCGGCAACGATGCCTTCATCCAAGGCGGCTTTGACGGCAGCAACGGCGTCATCAACGCGGAATTTCTTTTCTTCTATCTCTGTTTCGGTGGCACCACCAACTTTGATGACAGCCACTTTGCCCTGCAAGGCTGCACGGCGTTTTTCGAGGTTTTCTTTGTCGTATTCGCTAGTTGCAGTGGCAATTTGGGCATTGATCTGCGCAATTCGAGCTTTAACCACGCGGGCTGAGCCCTCACCTTCTATGATGGTTGTGTTGTCTTTGTCGGCAATCACTTTGCGGGCACTACCAACTACGTCTAGCTCAACGTTTTCAAACGTCATGCCACGGTCTTCTGTCACTACTTGAGCACCAGTCAGAATGGCAATGTCTTCTAAGATTTCTTTGCGGCGGTCACCAAAAGCCGGTGCCTTAATAGCAATTGTATTGAAAACGCCTTTTAGCTTGTTTAATACCAAGGTGCCAAGGGCTTCGCCCTCAACATCTTCAGCAATTAGGATCAAGTCTTTCTTGTTAGCGTTGGCAAGTTTTTCCAGTAGTGGCAAAAACTCTTGGACAGAACTGATTTTCTTGTCGGTAATGACAACGGCTGGTTTTTCGGCGACTGCTTCCATACGGGCAGTGTCAGTTACCATGTAGGCGCTAACAAAACCGCGGTCAAAAGTGAAACCTTCAACCACTTCGGACTCAAGCGCTAACCCCTGCCCTTCTTCAACGGTCACAACACCGTCTTTACCAACTTTATCGATGACTTCGGCTATCAAATTGCCGATTTCTGGATCACCGGCGCTGATGGTAGCAACTTCAGCTACGCGTTTTTTGTCGCTTTTAATATCCTGAGAATAGCTGTCTAGTCTAGAAATAGCTTCATGAGCTGCTGCTTCCAGACCTTTGCGTAGCTGCATTGGATTGTGTCCAGCGGCAATCAGCTTATTAGCCTCATTTAAGATGTGGTAAGTCAGAACAGTGACAGTGGTTGTGCCATCGCCAGCTACATCGTTCATTTTGCTGGCAGCTTGTTTGATAAGTTCAGCGCCAACTTTGTAGCCTAGTGTCTCATCATCAACGTCTTCGAGCTCGACGCCCTTGGCTACGGTTACACCATCATGGGTAACGGTCGGGTTACCGTATGATTTGCTAATAACTACATTGCGGCCTTTGGGACCCATGGTAGTTTTGACTGCGTCATATAGAATCTTGGCGCCACCTAGCACTCGCCGTCTAGCATCATCATCATAAAATACTTTTTTGGCCATTGTATTCTCCTTACTTTACGGTCGCCAGAATGTCTTCCTCTTTGACCAGGATGAACTCATCTGAGCCTAGTTTGACATCTGTTGTTGAGTAACTTTTGTATATAATCTTGTCACCAGCTTTAACTTGCTTGACGTCTTTGCCAACGGCCAAAACTTTGGCGACTTTTGGCTTTTCCTGAGCATTGTCCGGTAGATATAAACCACTGGCCGTTTTGGTTTCGGCCTCTTCACTTTTGGCGACCACATAATCAGCCATTGGCGCAATTGGTACGCTCATTGGTAATCCTCCTATAGGTTAGAAAAGGATTGGTAGTCCTCGCAAACATCACCAATCCGCTGGCACTCATAATATCCGAGTGCCAATTAAGCTGTCAAGTTATTGTGTTTTGAGATATTCAGTGGATAGAAGTTGAGATTATGAGTTGGTGGGGTTTGGCGAAGTCTGAGGGAGTGCAGTCAGGTGCGTCGTTTGATGCAAGTGCTGCAACTCCCTCAGACTTCTGGCCCGTGCCCCCCTCTGGCGCGGAATTACGTGTAGATGGCTGCGAGTTCTCGCTGGGCCTTGGTTTCGGCATGCCTTCTTGGCACGTCATGGAAACCGGCTGCGAAGTAGTCGCGGTCATCTTCGTCCAGGACGATGGCTTCGTCTGGTTGGGTCGTGTTGGTCGTGAGTTCGAACATCACTTGTCGTGCGCGATCTCGACGCCTTCGTGGCGATCGATGAAGGCCCGTTGCCCGAGAACCGAACAGAGTTCGGACTGGTGATCGACGGTTCGTAGACGTGGTTGGTCGTAGCGCCGCTTGTCACCCACCTTGCGTGAACGTGGACATTCCTTGCTGTTCAGGCGGTTGATATGTCGAATGACCAAGGTATCCCCCTTCCAATTCATCTTCAGCAAGCTGCTAAAGGTATAGCCTCTGATGGAAGCGGGCAATGCCGAAAATATCGACACTATCCGCCTCCATCAGGTCTCATAATCTCAACGTTCATGGACAACCGAACCAACAAAGGCTCCAGGTTATCCAAAACCTTTTACTTTTTTAGTCAGTAAATTTTTATTCTGACGTAGCTCCAGTAAAATTAGCTGGTATTATATACTCATCGTAAAATATCGCAAATTTATGCGGTGTATAATGTAGTCAAATGTCCAATAACAAACAGAAAAAGACTATTTTAATGTGTGCCCCGGAGTTCTTTGACATCGAGTATGAGATCAATCCTTGGATGGATACGGACAATCGAGTAGACACTAAATTAGCTGGTAGTCAGTGGCAAAAACTTTACAAAACTTATACTGAAACATTGGGTTGGGACGTTCAGTTGATTGATCCGGTCAAAAATCTTCCTGATATGGTTTTTACTGCCAATGGCGCTTTAGTAATAGATGGTAAAGTCGCCCTGCCCCGTTTTCGTTACACTGAACGCCAGCCCGAAACTGAGTATTTTAGGCGCTGGTTTGAGTCCGCTGGTTATCGTGATATTTTTCTGCCTCATAATGATTTTGAGGGCGAAGGCGATGCTCTGGTTTGGAATGGCTTAATATTTGCTGGTCTTGGCTTGAGGAGTGCTAAAGCCAGCCACCACGAGCTTGCTGAGTTTTTTAGCAAAAAAGTTATTGGTCTTGAACTAAAAGACGCACGTTTTTATCATTTAGATACCTGTCTAACTATAGTTAACGACAATACTGTAGCGTTGTGGCCAAAGGCCTTTAGTGAGGAGTCACTAGCCAAGATTCATGAGCTAGTTCCCAATGTGATTGAAGCTACAGACGAGGATGCGCTGGTTTATGGGCTAAACGCTATGAGCGATGGCAATAATATAGTCATCCCTGAGGGCGCTCACGGCTTAATCAGGCAGTATGAAGAAAACGGCATGACTGTTTTATCAACACCGATAACCGAATTCCAAAAATCCGGTGGTGGGGTCAAGTGTTTAACCTTAGAACTTAGAAGCTAATCGGTTTCGTCGTGATAAGGGTGAATACTGTCGCCTAAAGTTTTAAACAGCCGTAAGCTATCCACTACGCCAAAAGCAGTCAGTTTGCGTTCATTCGTCTCAATAGTTGGGAAACGTTTCTTTGTCATTTTTTCTACAAAATCGCGGCATCTCTTAAAATCCCAACTTTCCAGATGTAAAAACTCTTGGACGGATCTAGCTAAATTATTGTGAGCAAGTCGTCTCATAATGTCTCGTTGCATGATTTCGTCCTCATTCTCGTTCAAGCCTCGCTTCAACTTACTGTGTGCTCTTTCGTGTTCAACAACTAGCTTCTCGTATTGCCTCCACTTATCAACTAAGTGAGGAGGGAAAAGATCATCTGGAAAATTGAACCTATATTCGCCTTTGCGCTCATCGTAAATAAAAAAACCCAGAGCTTTCATGATCTCTTCTGGGTCACTAGTATCAACTGCTTGAACTTTCTCGATCAATACATCTCGATATTGATCATTTTGAACTTCAACGTCTTCTATCTCTATACCGAGATCAAACGCTACTTCCCTACGAAGTTGCTCATAACGCTTTTTTTGCTCGGCCACGATTTCTTGCACATCGCTGGCACGCCCATCCGTTCTGGCTTCTGTGATAAGAGCTATATTCTTTTGCATTTCTGGGTCTTGGTCAAAAAGCTTATCTACTACTCTGTCTAGCACAGTTAATTGATCCTCTTCGGATAGCATATGAAGCTCTTGGAAATTAGTGGCAACTTCTTCCATGGCTAGTTGCGTACGTTCCATCCGAGCACGATTTTCGGGATTTTTAGTACGCTCAACAATACTACGACCGTGTTCTATTTGGTCATAGATAGTTTGATTAGGATCCCAGGAAGTATCGTCTTGATAATCATCAGGGGCCAATAGCTCCTCTGGTGTTATGGGAGGCAATATACCTTCTGGGTCTGGATGGGCTTCAGCGGCGCTCATAGGTGTTTATTATAGCATAATAGGCAATATTATTCAATGGTTTTAGTGTTTGGTTTTCAGGATTCGTTGTGTGGTAGCAATTTCATCCCAGGGGTGTTCACCGTTAGCATCTTCTTGAGTTTTTTCATGGCCCTTACCGAGCAAAAGAACCATATCGTCTTTTTTGGCCCGATTGAGTGCAAATTTAATGGCTTCTGTACGGTTATGAATCAAAAACAGATCTTTGTCTTTAGTTTTGCCAGCTTTTTCGGCGCCAACGGCAATATCGTTTAGAATCTGATCCGGGTCTTCGAAGCGGTCGTCTTCCTGAGTTAGTACAACTTCATCAGCATATTTACCAGCAATCTCGCCCTGCAAGGGCCGTTTGCCCTTATCGCCGCCGCCTAGACTGCCGAAAACGGCTGTAATCTTGCCTTTGACCATTGGTCTAATATCGGCAAAAAGCTTCTCAAAACTATCAGGCGTATGGGCATAATCAACAATCACGTCAAAATCCTGACCCTCGTCAATATTGGTCATGCGCCCTTCCACACCTTGCAATACGGCAATGCCGTTTTCAATCTGCTCTGGAGTCAATCCCAATACCTGCCCTACTGCCACAGCTGCCAAAGAATTATAGACATTGAAGCTGCCCGGTAACTGACAAGAAATGTTATAGGTGACATTACCAAAAGTGGCTTTATAGCTGACACCGTTTGGGCTCAATTGTACATTTGTGGCCCGCAAATCGCCCTTTTTGATACCGTAAGTCAAAGGTTTTTCAATGGCTTTGGCAAAGATCAATGCATTGGGATCATCGGCATTAATAACACCGGTACGCAGACCCTTTTTATTATGATTGGCAATGGTAAACATCTTCTTCTTGGCGTCCAGATAGCGGGCAAAAGTACCGTGGTACGCCAAATGTTCGTGTGTAACATTGGTCATGACCGCAATTGAATACGGCACACCCCAAACGCGGTGCTGGGCCAAGGCATGAGAGGTCGTTTCTAGTACCAACCATTCGACACCTTGAGATTTCATTTCTTTAAGCCGTGTTAAGAATTCCGGCACGCTAACATTGGTCATATGGTGGATTTGCGGGTGAATATCGTCATTTACTCCGTAAGCTACTGTAGTCATTAGACCCACGTTATAGCCCGCTTCGCGCAGCATGCGGTGGATCAAAAAACAGGTTGAGGTTTTGCCGTTTGTCCCTGTTACGCCGATGACTTTCAGATCTTTGGCCGGAAAACCACGCAATGTGTTCAGGGTGATGGCTTCAGCCTTGTGCCCGGCCGGCTCAATTGTCTCAAATACTTTGCTTGGCATGACTTTTTTTACTGCAGACTTAAAACTCATGTCCTAAAGTATACTAGTTCCATGCGTATTTTGGGGATCGAAACCAGTTGTGACGAGACTGCTGCCGCAGTTGTAGAAGACGGCAAAAAATTGCTGAGTAATGCTGTATTTTCCAGCATGGACCTGCACGCAGCTTATGGTGGAGTCGTACCAGAGATCGCCGCCCGCAGCCACATTGAAGCCATCATGACCGTTATTAATCAAGCTTTGGACCAAGCCAAAACCAGTTGGGGTGCTATTGATGGTATCGCTGTGACTTACGGCGCTGGTCTTGGCGGCTCCCTGTTGGTTGGCGTTATGACGGCTAGAACTTTAGCTATTACCAAGAAAAAACCGCTCTACGCCTGCAACCACGTTGAGGGGCATATTTATGCTAATTTCTTGACCCATACTTCCCTGTCCAACTATGAATTACCAGCTAAACAACCGAAGTTTCCCATGCTTGGACTGATTGTATCCGGTGGTCATTCGCAGTTGGTACTCTGGAAAGATCACTTTAACTACAAACTATTGGGCCAAACTCACGACGATGCCATTGGCGAAGCGTTTGATAAGGTCGCCAAAGTTCTTGGCCTGCCCTACCCTGGTGGCCCCAGTGTTGGTGAAGCTGCCAAAAAGGGTGATCCAGACAGCTTCAAGTTGCCTAAGGCTAAAATGGCTGGCAAGTACGACTTCAGTTTCTCCGGTCTTAAGACAGCTGTTTTGAGAGTTGCCCAAGAGTTAGCCGGCAAAAGCCACGATTTCCCTTCCAGCGGCCTCTCAGAGCTTCTCAGCGACAAACAAAAGGCTGATTTAGCAGCTAGTTTCCAAAAAGTGGCCATAGAAACAGTTGTCGACAAGACGGTGTTGGCGTATGAGGAGTTTGACTCCAAGTCCATTGTGATCGGTGGTGGTGTCGCCGCCAGTCCGGAACTACGGCGTCAATTAGCCCAGCGCCTCCCTGCCAAGTTGCTGCAATACACCGATTTTAAGTTAATGACCGATAACGGCGCCATGATCGCCACTCTAGGCTGTTATAAAGCTGTGCTCAAGCAACCTACTGCCGACCCCTACTCTCTGGAAATCGCCCCAAATTTGTCAATGTGAGAAAGATTCGAGTGTTTGCTGCTTCCATGTACCTGGCATGTATTCCACTGTTTCGCAGAAAGCCACTTGTCCCATTGATTTTAGGCTTGGCGACAGAGAAAGTAACAATTCAGCATGCGAAACAATGACCACGCCTTCGGGGATATATTCTTGGTCGTTTTCTCTGAGGAGATCATCAATAAACTGGTCAAAATCAGTAATCACCCAAGGTGTTATTGATTCATTATAGAGTCGGCTATGTGCAAATGGCCCAACCCCGCCTATACTTTTTGTTATCTCTTCTGCGGTCTCTACTGTCCGTTTGGCTGAAGAAGTCAGTACAGTCGATCCAGTCATACCAAGCTTAGCCAATTCCTCACCCGCTCTGCGAGCTTGCTCTTTACCCTTTTCGCTTAAGGGTAAACCTTCTTTGAAATCATATTCTCCATGACGAACTACAAAGATTCTTTTTGACATCCTGCTATTATAGCATTTATGAATGTTTTGTCAATACTTCATATCTGTTAACTTGGATGGTATAATGCTTATGAAAACAAAAAGTTGGTATTATCCGCAAGTCCATGCGGATCGCACACAACATAAACGGTGGGACAGACGAATTTGCAGAGGGTTTTCGTGTGAAAGCCTTGTGTAGTTTTGTCTGAATTTTACGTGAAAACTTGTTATGTTTTAGATTATTAAACAGGGGTGATATACTGTCTGTCTAGTGAAACTACCTAAAACTTACGAACCAAAGACTTACGAATCTAACATTTACGACCTCTGGGAGAAGAGCGGTGCTTTTAAGCCTGTAGCACGTGGTTCAACAGAGAAGTACTCGATAGTTCTGCCACCACCCAATGCCAATGGTGATTTGCACGTTGGGCACAGCTTTATGTTCGCACTGCAAGATATCGTCATTCGGTATCACCGCATGAAAGGGGATTCAACCCTCTGGGTACCCGGCGCCGATCATGCGGGATTTGAGACCCAGGTTGTATACGAAAAAGCACTAGCAAAGCAAGGTAAAAGCCGGTTTGACTTCAGTCGAGAAGAGTTATACAAACAAATCTGGGACTTTGTGGCCCAGAACAAAGACAACTACGATTCACAATTCCGCCGTCTGGGTGCCAGTGTAGATTGGGACCACTATGTGTACACCCTGGATGACAAAATCATTAATCGTTCGTACCAAACCTTCAAAAAAATGTGGGATGAGGGCTTAATCTACAGAGGTGAAAGACTAGTAAATTTCTGCACTTTTCATGGCACCGGCTTTGCTGATATTGAGGTTGAATACCGCGATGTGCGCGGTCATTTGTACTATCTAAAATACCCTTTGACTGACGACAGTGGGCAAGTCATCGTGGCTACTACCCGGCCGGAAACTATGCTGGGTGATGTAGCTGTGGCTGTCCACCCGGATGATAAACGATACGCAAAGTTCATAGGTAAAACCATCAAGTTACCCCTGACAAACAGGGAAGTGCCAATAATTTCTGATGAGTTCGTGGATACAGCCTTTGGCACTGGTGCTGTTAAAATCACGCCAGCGCACGACCCGAATGACTTTGAGGTAGCCCAGCGCCATAAGCTACCAATGATTAGCGTCATCGACCATGAAGGCAAGATGAGTCACGAAGCCCTGCCAACTTACCGAGGCTTAACGGTTGAAGACGCCCGTAAGACCGTGCTTGCCGACCTGGAAAAACAGGGTTTTATAGAGAAAATTGAAGACCATCATCATTCGGTTGGACACTGCTATAAGTGCGGAACGGTTATCCAACCACTGCTACGTGAACAATGGTTCGTAGATATGAAGCCTTTAGCCGAGCCGGCCATCAAGGCGCTTAGGGCAGGGAAGATCAAGTTTTATCCGGAGTCCAAAAAAGATCAGCTTATCAAATATCTAGAAGGCTTACGGGATTGGAATATTTCGCGGCAAATTGCTTGGGGTATACCGATTCCGGCATTCGTTAACAGGGAAGATCCGCAGGATTGGATTTACGACGAACGCGTAGAAAAACAAGAAATTACGGTCGATGGCAAGACTTACCAACGCGACCCAGACGTGTTTGACACCTGGTTTTCTAGCTCCAGCTGGCCTTATGCTACCTTGGATTTTCCGGACAGTGATGATTACAAAAACTACTACCCAAATTCCCTCATGGAAACCGGTGGTGAGATCCTTTACCCGTGGGTTTCGCGCATGATAATGATGGGACTTTATGTTACTGGCAAAGTACCTTTTGAAACTGTTTACATCCATGGCTATGTCCTAGCCGAGGACGGCGCCAAAATGAGTAAA
>Ga0105245_10002451_pt1 | contig 16771 bp, 13 predicted proteins | sample KBSM54metaG_FD_81523 | JGI IMG/M metagenome (GOLD analysis project Ga0105245, IMG submission 81523) | Miscanthus rhizosphere microbial communities from Kellogg Biological Station, Michigan, USA - KBS M5-4 metaG | ecosystem: Host-associated > Plants > Roots > Rhizosphere > Soil | place...
AGAATATCAGGGCAAGCTGGCCTTTGAACGTGAGCGCGCATTGAGCTCTCAAGCCCAGGCGCAAGCCGCCAAGGCATAAGGCTGATCACCTCAGCTCGACGATGGTAGCCCCTGTGCCACCTTCTTCGGGCCTCGCCGGATAGAATTTCGCGACGTGCGGGTTGCGTCCCAGCAGCTCGGCGATCGCTTTACGCAAGATCCCCATTCCATGCCCGTGGACGATCCGCACGAGTTCGGCTTGCCCCAGCGCCGCAGTATCCAGAAACTTATCGACACGTTCGCAGGCCTCTTCGGCGCGCTGGCCGATCAGATTAATCTCGCGAATGGAGGTCGCAAATTCGGGCCCTTGATTGAAGGTGATGGACTCGCTGCGCTTCTGCGCCGGCACCTTGGGAATTACTTCTTCTATGTCGGACGCGGGGACACGCATCTTCAGGTATCCCGCCTCCACTTCAACCTCGCCGTTGTCTAAAATGCGTCGAACCGTAGCCGGCTGGCGGATTCCCTTGAGCCTGACCTGCGCGCCGGCTTCGAGCTTCAACCGCGGCGCGGCGTTTCGTTCCGGTGCGGGCGCGAGGGCCGCAACCTGCTCGTGAAACTCTCGTTTGGTCTTGGCGATTTTGGTACGCGCCTTCTGACTTAGGTCCTCGATCGTTTCTTGCGCGCGGCGTTCAAAATCTACCGATAGGTCCGCGGCCCGCTGTTCCACTTCTCGAATCTTGGCGATGTATTTTCGTTCCCAGGTCTGCTCCAGGCTTTGTTCGCGTGCCGCCAGAGCGTGGCTCCGGACGGCCAATTCCGCGCGTTCGGTTTCCAGTTGTTCGAGTTTCTGATGCATCTCGCCCAGAAATCGTGAAACATCCCGATCCGACGCTGCCATCCTGCCGCGCGCTTTTTCGATCAGCGCAGGATCGAGCCCCAAACGACTCGCGATGTCCAAACCAGCCGATTTTCCCGGCGCACCTAGGCGCAACACATAGGTTGGCTGCAGCGTGGCCTCGTCGAATCCCATGGATCCGTTCAACACGCCGCTGGTTGACGCTCCGTACACTTTCATCGCCATCAAGTGCGTGGATGCCAGGGTAAATGCACCTCTCGAGCGGAACGTTTCAAGCACGGTGACGCCCAGCGCTCCGCCTTCTTCGGGATCGGTTGCCCGGCCGAGCTCGTCCATCAGAACCAACGAATCCCGGGTGGCGCGGTCGAGCATCGAACCCACTGCGAGGATGTGGGATGAAAAGGAACTCAGGCTCTCAGCCAGCGACTGATGGTCGCCGATATCGGCCAACACCTCATCGAAAAGCGGGAACTCAGCTTCCTCCGCCGGCGTCGGCAGACCAGCGTGAGTCATCAATGCGAGCAATCCGATGGTCTTGAGCGCCACGGTCTTTCCGCCCGTGTTGGGCCCGCTGATGAGGAGGGTGTTCTGGGCGTCGTTCAACTCAAGGGACACCGGAACCACGGACTTCTTCTGTTTTCGCAAAATATCTTCGAGCAGAGGATGGCGCGCGCCGCGCAAGATAATCCTCCGCGACGTTTCCGAACTCAGCCGCGGTACCGTGCATCGAAACTCGGCGCCGAATTCCGCTTTGCCGAATAGAAGCTCCAAGCGGCTCAGCGCCATAACTGACGCCCCAATCTCGACGGCATGTTCCCGCATCCGCGTAGTGAACTCGCGCAGCAGGCGGTGCACCTCGCGCAATTCTTCTTCATGCAAGCGGACCAGCTCGTTGTTGAGCTCGATGGTCTCCAGAGGCTCGACGAACACCGTCGCTCCGGAGCCGCTCGACCCGTGAATGACGCCGTCCACGCGCCGCTCGCGGCCGGTCACAATCGGCACTACGAAGCGGTCGTTGCGAATGGTGACGAAGTCTTCCTGCAGCGTCCCATCTTCGTGATGCGCGCGCAGGAAGCGCGCCAGGGAATCCTCAATGTGCCTGCGCTGCCGTTCGCTATCGCGGCGCAAACGCGCGAGCATAACACTCGCGTCGTCCGCCAGCGTGCCGTCGGGCAGAATCTTGCCACGAAGATCCCGCGCCAAGTCGCGAAGATCAGCGATCGCCGAAGCGTGTCCCGCCAACCGAGGGAACCGTTCCCGCGCCGAGAGCACCACCGATCGAACCTCGGACGCGACGTCCAGCAATCGCGCCAACTCGAAGATTTCGGTAGCTTCGAGCGTGGCTCCTTGGATCCGCAGGCGAGCCACCAGAGGTTCCGGATCGGCGCCCAAGTCGAAGTGGGGCCGGATCGCGGCGCCTCGCCCGGCTGTTTGCGGATTCGAAGCCGTGCGCAAATATTCGATCGCCTCCGCGGCGTCGGCTAGCGCATTTTCGATTGCCGTGCGATCTGTCAGCGGCACTATGCCCTGCAGCTCACGCTGCCCCATGGGACTGCGCACGTAACGCCCTAGCAGGGCACGAAGATCCTCGAATTCAAGTGCGTTTTGGGCTTGCACCTGAGTACGCCTTCTCGATGACTTCGCGAGTTCCTTCCGTCATCAGATAATCGCCCAACCGCTCGCGCCGGACCCATTTCACTTGCGCCACGTCGTCGGCCGCCTGAAGTTTTCCGCCGGTAATCTTGCACACGTAATCCACCAGAAGGTAATGATACTCGGCGCGCCCCCGCGCATCTTTCATCACCCGCTCGAAAACTCCAAACATCTCCACTGGTTTCACTTTCAATCCGGTTTCTTCCAGCACTTCGCGCCGGACCGCCTCATCCAGGCTTTCCCCCGTTTCGACCAGACCGCCCGGCAATGACCAGTAACCCTTCAACGGATGCCCGCCGCGTTCGACCAATAGAATCGGCCCGGTCTTGCCGCGGCCTCGAAAAATCAACGCTCCGACGCCCGGCAGAGGATGTGCGGGATATCGTCTGGAAGTCTTAGATGACGTTTTAGGGGGAATAAGGCACCGACCCCTTCACACCCACGCGAATGCGATACACCGACGTCCGCGCAGTGATGTACAGCGTCGAAAAATCCGGATCGCCGAAGGCCAGATTGGAGGGAGTTTCGTGCACCTCGAAGACACGGACCAGTTCGCCTTGCGGCGAATACACCAGTACGTCCTTCGCGGCGACATAAATATTGCCCATCTCGTCGGTCTTGAGGCCAGCCGGGACGCCGGGAATCTTCGAGATCACTATCCGGTCGTTCGTTGCTGCGCCCGCACGATCCAGATCGAACGCATGAATCGACTGGCCGTCCGAATCGGAGACATACAGCGTCCGGCCGTTGGGCGAAAGCGCCAGTCCGTTGGGTCTCGTCTTCCACTTTGCAACCGCCTCGATCTGTCCCCGTGATGTCACGCGAAAGACGCCATTAAAATCCAGCTCGCGGGCGTCTTCCTGATTGCCGAACGCCGGATCCGTAAAGTACACGTTGCCGTCGCGCCGGACCACAACGTCGTTTGGGGCGTTGAAACGCTTGCCTTCAAATCGCGCGGCGACCACCTCGACTTTACCGTTCTTAGCGGTACGGGTGACGCGACGCTCGCGAAATTCGCACGTGTATAGATTGCCCTTGTCGTCGTAAGCGTTTCCGGCCGCGCCGCCGGCATGGCTGCCGATCTCGGAAACGCCCTTCCCCGGCGTGAACTTGTGCTGCTTGTCGGTGACCGTATCGCTGAACAGCAGGAAGTCTTCAAGCGACCAGACAGGTCCGTCTGCGAATCGCATGCCGTTGGCCACGACTTCAATCGTGTATTGCGGAGGGGCTTGCCCCCAGGCAACGGCGGCCAACAACAGTAGGGCGGAGCGGATCACTTTTTGTTGACGAGTGCGCTGTAATAATACGCCGGTTGTTTTCCGGTCTTCCACTTAATGTTGCATCCCGTGGCGGGACGCTGATCGGTTAGCGGACGTCCGCCTTTCAGCAGTGCATCTATGGCGGCGCACAGATCGCGGCCGTCTACCGGAGCCGCGTTGCCCGGCCGGCTGCCGTCGATCTGGCCGCGATATGCCAGCCGGCGGTCTTTATCGAACAGGAAAATATCCGGCGTGCAGGCTGCCGTGAAGCTGGTGGCGACGTCCTGCGACTCGTCGTAACAAAGAGGGAAGTTGAAGCCGAGCTCCTCAGCCATCTCCTTGAGCTTCTCGGGAGAATCGTCCGCGACGTATCCGGCATCATTGGACGAAATGGCGACAATCGCGACTTTGCCCGCGTAGTCGCGCCCGATCCGCGCCAGCTCACTCTTGACATGGATCACGTACGGGCAATGGCGGCAGATGAACATAACCAGAATCGGTCCAGGTGCGCACTGCTCTGGAACGCGTACCAACTTTCCAGTGCGCACATCCGGCAAGGCGAACGACGGGATCTCCGTCCCTAGTTCGATCATTGTCGAGGCAGTCAGCGACATAGGAACATTGTCCCTCAGCTCGCACAGTGCCGGTCCGGCTTCTCAAGCCAGCAAGGGACTCAACCTGTCTGGCCGGACCGAGCTCCGTTGTGCGAGCACAATCATTAGAAGCTATACCTTATCGCGAGCGACCCATAGGAATTCCGGCGATACTGACCCAGGAAATCATTCATGTCTCCGCGGATCCAGGCAATTCCGCCCGTCGCGCGCCAGTGCTGACCGAACAATTGCGAGTATTCGAAGCGCACAAAGGATCCCTCAGCCCGCACCGCCGTTTCGATCGCCAGACTGCGATTCGCGTCAATGGTCAATCCTGCGCGTCCCACGAAAGATTTCGCGAATCCGCGGTCGGGTGCAAATTGCAACGGCGAGGCTGCGTCCCGCGTAACCACGCTGCCGGCGTACCCGCCGACGAAGGACCATTCTTTCACTTGCCGTTCGAGTTGGATCACGTAGAGCGCGTACTCTTCCGCTCCGGGAGTCGACGAAGTGAAGTACGCCGCTTCGCCTTTGATCGTGAGCCATGGTAGAGGAACGGCGGCATCGCCTCCGTAGAGCCGCAAGTCCGGATAGGTCCGCGTCAATGCAACCGATGCCGTCAGCGGAGTAAGCAGGGCATCGAATGATGGAAGATTCTGATAGCCATCAAAAAAGCACAGCGAATACTCATATCCCGATCCGACATGGTTCCAGCGCGCCCCGTACTGCGACCCTCCCGGATAACGCGCGCCTGCATCGACAAGGTTCGCTCCCCCGGCCTCCGGCGGCAACACCGTCCAACGTTGATTCAATAGAGGCGTGCGACTGGGGGTGAACCACGGCTGCCAAACGAGATCGACGGTGTTGCCACCCGATTCGTATGTAACCCGCGCCGCCGTCACTCCGAGGAAGTCCGTATCCACGACGCTCGACAAATAATCCTTCGGCGCAAACCGATCTGTCGGATTGAGAATGTCCGTCTTGCCCCAGCGGATCAGTTGCCGCCCGATCTCCGCGGTCACTTTACCGCGATGAATGGTCGCGCTCAAGCGCCGTATGGAGAAAGCCGGACGCTGGATGCTACGGTCATCGGCGTCGACGACGCCATCGCGTGCCGTTTGCCGGTGCGAATCGGTGCGCGCATCGAACCCGCCCCTGACGGTCAACCAGGGTGCGAACTTGTAGGAGGCCTCTTCGCGGAACAGGAGCTCGTCCACCACGCGGCCGCTGTCATTTGGTGCGGCCTGGGGATACGCAACGGCCCGGTTCTCGAGAAATCCCCGCTGCTCGAAGGACTGCGAGAGGAGAGTCACCAACAAAAATCCCGCGTCGATCATAAGTCGCGGCGCAGCGCCTGCAAGGTGAAATCGTCGTCCTTCATCGGCAGGTTGTATTCGAGCTTCTCGTACTTCAGGACCGTCCGGCTCTTGCGGGTCACGTCGTACACCTCGGTCAGACGCGCCGTCCAGATTCCCTTGATCTGCTCATAGTTCTTATAGTCGATCGTACGCACCAGGCCTTTTTTGTTGTAAGCCTCGATCTTCACAAACGTGTAGTTGTCCTTCTTGATCCAGAAATACGAGTACTCATACTGCGACGATTTCCGTGGACGCGATTCCAGCTTCCACATCCCGCCTTCATCCGCCAGCAGTTTGTAATCGTACTGATCGACGTCGCGTTCTTCGAGATCCTCGAAGCTAAAATCCGTGCCGAAGAAACGCGTGGAGCGGTCCTGCAAGGCGATTCGTTGATCCCGGCCAATCGCCGGACGCCACATCCACTGATCGCTGGCGCGGTCGGGATGATTCACGATCAGCAGCCCCACTCCTTTCACCTCGGCGGGAGCCGTAAACCGCAGAATGGCCTTGCTGTTCCCGAACGAACCGATGCGCTGATATACCCAGCGTTTGGTGGCCACCTGGTTGCCTTGGCTGGTTACCTCCAGAGTTCCCTCATAGCGTTGCGAATCAGCATGCTGGCGCTTCTGGACTTCAATGATGATCTGTCGAGGGTCTTGCGCAAACACCGGCAGCGCCGCCAATGCGGCCAACAACAAGAATCTATTCATATTCCAGCGCCTCAATGAGCGATCCACGGACCGCGCTCTCGGCTGGCCCCAGCGCGGCCAGCAGTGCAGATCCTAGAATCACTGGAATCAGAATGAGCGCCGTCTGAAAAGGATACGCGTATGAAATGCTGATCCCGACCAAATCCCTGCGCGCGATCTCGATGCTGTAAAACAGTTGCACCGCGCCCAGCGCGAGACCCAGCACGACGCCGATTACCCCGATCGCAATCGCTTCCATCCAAATCGTGTGACGAATCTGATTCCGAAGCCCGCCCACCGCTTGCAGGACGCCGAGCTCGCGCCGCCGGTCGGTGATCGAAACGGTGAGAGCGTTTACGATCCCCAGGATTGCCACCAGCACCGCCACTGCCGTTTGCACGTTGGTCAGCCCGAACCACTGGTCCGTCAGTTTAGTGATGAAATCGCGTACTTCGCGGTTGGTTAGCACGAACAGGCGCTGCTGGCTGCCGAACGCCTGAAGAATGCGCTGCCGGACTTGCGCGGCATCGGCGCCGGGAGCAACGTACACGCGAAAGACGTTCACCGAATCGTCGTGCCAGTAGCGGACAAACAGGTCCCTGTTGATAAGCAGCGTCCCCTGCTGATCGGAAAAATCGTCGACGACGCCTACAATGGGCAAGCGCAGGATCCCAGCGGGCGCGGGAATCTCCAGTACTTCGTCCATGTGCGCATCATGCAGCCGCGCGAAATTCGCCGACACGACGACACCTTTCTCCTCGGCTGTCAGCCGGTACATTTGGTCGGAGTCTCCCTCGACGGGAGGCAAATGCACACGTTTCGCAACCGAGCCTACATCGATGGCGATCACCATAATAGGGGCGTTCTTCACCATCACGCGTACGCTGCGAACTGGCTGCACTTCGGCGACGCCTTCGATCCCGCGCAGCCCGGCTGCCAGCGATCCGGGAAAGACGAAGCTTCGCGAGGACAACGTTTCCGCAGTGGTCACGAAGAAGTCCGGATTCAGCGCGACGCGCATCCACTCCGACAGGGAGTCGTAACTCGATCTGGCGAGTCCGCCCAGTGAAATCACCAGCGCTAGCGAGAGCATGAGCGCTGCGATCGTTCCGGAAGTTCGCCGTGGCGCCTGGATCAAGCTATCGGCCGCCAGAGCTCCTTCCACCGGTCGCAATCCGGCAAGCAGCGGACGTAAAGCCCGAGATAGCCAGAATGACAGCGCAGGCGAGAGCAGCACGGCCGCGAGAATCGCCAATACGTAGCCGATGTACGTCATGATCGCGAAACGGTTAAATGCGAACGCTGCGATGGAAGCGATCGCGAATGCTATGGCCCACCTGCGTCGAGCGCGATTCTCGCCTTCACCCAGCGATTGGAACCCGCCCTTTTGCAGAGCTTTCACCGGGTCCACACGCGCCGCGCCACGGGCCGGGAGGACCGCCGCAACCAGGCTCGTGACCAAGCCCATCGCAACAGCGGTACCAATTAATAATGGGTCCACCGTCAAATCGCCGGGACTCTGCGCGACCCCGTAGATCTCCGTGAGCATGCCGCCGATGTATCCCGACATCAAGCGCGCCATGACGATGCCAAACAGTACTCCGACGCACGTCCCCGCCAGCCCTGCGATTGCGCTTTCCGTCAGGAACAGCGTCCGGATCTGCCCGCGTGTCGCACCCAACGCGCGCAGGATTCCGATCTCCGCGCGACGTTCAGTCACCGCGATCGCGAAGGTATTGTAGATGATGAACATCCCGATGAACAGCGCGAACACGCTGGTAATGTTGGATGCGAGCGCGTACATCCTCGACGTCGATTCGAACTGCTGCCCGCGCGAGCTGGGTGGTTCCACTTGAAATCCCGACCCCAGCAGCGACTGCAATTTCGGCGTGGCGTTTTCGAGACGAGTACCTTCTTCGAGCGCGATGTCGATCCGGTCGAACTTACGGCCGCGCCCGAACATCTTCTGCGCGGCGTAAATGTCCATGATCGCCAGGTCGCCGCCAAACGCGCTCGCCAGGCCGCCCGGCTTCATGATTCCGCGCACGGTGAACACCTGGTCGCCTTGCATGGTGCGCATCGGAAGCTTGCTATTCACCGCCAGACCCCGTTCGTCGGCGAACTTCTTGGTTACCATCAGCGAATCGGGCTGCGCGAGAAAAATCAGGGGATCATCTATACCTATGCCGGCAGCGTCGCTTCCTTCCAGATCGTAACTGCGGATGCTGCGATCCCCGAGCATGTCCACGCCTAGAATCAGAAGATTGTTCTGGCCGGTGCCGACGGTCGCCTCAATGACCGGCGCGGCCGCGCGAACCTCGGGAAGCTCACGGACCTTGTCGAGCACGTCTTCGTCGAATCCGGCATCACCGGCCGTGATCTGAAGCTGGGCAGCACCCGCGATGCGGTCGATGGTCTGGTTGAACGCCGCCAGCACGCTCTTGTTTGCAGTGCGCATCCCCACAAACACTCCGACGCCAAGCACGATGCCCGCCGTCGTCAGCAAACATCGCAGTAAGTGCTTGCGCGCGTAGGGCCAACTGATCAGCCGGAGCAAAATCATCGCCGGACTTCCTCACGTCGCGTATCGGCGAACACACGCCCATCGAGCAGTTGGATCGTACGCGGGCAACTGTCCGCCACGGTCTTGTCGTGGGTGACGACTAACACCGTCGCTCCTAACCGGTCGTGCAGATCGTGAATCAGCTTCAGGATCTCCGCCCCCGTCTGAGTATCCAGATTTCCTGTCGGTTCATCGGCAAGGAGAATCGGCGGATACACACTGAGCGCGCGTGCGATCGCCACGCGCTGACGCTCGCCGCCCGACAGTTCATCCGGCAAATGATCCACCCGCGCGCCGAGCTTGACCGTGTCGAGCAGCTCCCGGGCGCGCTCCTCCACTTTCTTTCGCGGCCATCCACGCAGATGCAGCGGCAGCGACACATTTTCCAGACACGAAAGCGTCGGCAGCAGATTAAAGAACTGGAAGATGAACCCGATCTTGTCGCGCCGCACGCGCGTTAGCTCGTCGTCACTGAGCTTCGAAAGCGGCTGCCCCTCCAACTCGACTTCACCCTGGCTCGGTCGATCCAACCCGCCAATCAAGTTCAGCATGGTTGACTTCCCCGACCCCGAAGGCCCTACCAGCGAGGCCATCTCACCCTTGGCAATCGAGAGATCGATTCCGTCGAGCGCGGTTACCTTGCGCTTACCGTCAAATGTTTTGGAAACACCCCGGAGGACGATCACTACCTTCTATGATGACACTCTGCCTAAACTGAACTAATGCGCATAGGCGTCGACGCCGGAGGCACGTTCACCGATTTCGTGGTGCTCCACGACGACGGTCGCCTGGAGTCATTCAAACTCCGGTCGAATCCGCGCTCGCCCGCCAAGGTGATCCTGGCCGGCTTGGAACAGGCCACGGCAAGTCACAAAAAGGTCGACGTGGTTCACGGGTCGACGGTCGCTACCAACGCGCTACTCGAGCGTAAAGGAGCGAGGACGGCCTTCGTCACCACCGCCGGATTCGAGGATCTTCTCGAAATCGGGCGCCAGAATCGCCCTGAGCTGTACAACCTGACTCCCACGCCTCGTCAGCCCTTAATTCCGCGCAATCTGTGCTTCGGAGTCCAGGAGCGTATCTATCAAGATGGAACCGTCGCTCGGCGGCCATCCGGGCCGGAGCTTAAGCGGGTCGCCGCGCGGCTGAAGCGCGCAGGAGTCCAGTCGATCGCCATCTGTTTTCTGCACGCCTATCAAAACGCGGTTAACGAGCGAACGGTGCTTGCCGCGCTCAAAAAGGCCGGCGTGTATATCTGCGCCTCGCACGACGTCAGCCCCGAATTTCGCGAATACGAGCGCAGTTCGACGACTGCAGTGAACGCCTACGTCGGCCCGCTCATGAATGCGTACCTTGCCGATCTGGAACGCGCGCGAGAGTTTCGGATCGCGATCATGCAATCGAATGGAGGATTTCTTTCCGCCCAAGACGCCGGCCGTCATGCCGTGCGCACCGTTCTATCCGGTCCGGCCGGTGGCGTGGTGGGAGCGATGGAAACCGCACGCCGCAGCGGATTCCGCAAGATCCTGGGCTTCGATATGGGCGGCACGTCCACCGACGTTAGTCTGGCCGACGGTGCCGCGCGCGAAAGTACTGAAGCTTCCGTGGACGGCTTCCCGATTCGTGTACCGATGCTCGACATCCATACGGTGGGCGCGGGCGGAGGCTCCATAGCACGAGTGGACGCGGGCGGGTTGCTGCGCGTGGGTCCGGAGAGCGCGGGCGCCGATCCCGGACCCGCCTGTTACGGCACCGGTGCCGAGCCTACAGTAACGGACGCGCACGTGGTTCTCGGCCGCATTGAATCGCTGCTCGGCGGGGGGATGCGCGTGGATGCCGATCGCGCCGCGACCTCCATTGATCGGATTGCGCGCCGGCTCCAACTAGATCGAGCCGCTGCCGCGGAGGGGATCCTGCGCGTCGCCAACTCCAACATGGAACGGGCGATTCGCGTGGTCTCGGTTGAGCGCGGTTACGATCCCCGCGAATTTGCATTGGTCGCGTTCGGAGGGTGCGGCGGTTTGCATTGTTGCGAGATCGCCGAGCAGTTGGGGATTCGGTCTGTGATTGTTCCCCAATACGCGGGAGCGCTCTCTGCCTTGGGCATGCTGATGGCCGATGCCGTTCGCGATTTCGCCGCCGGCGTGCTTGGCCATAACGACATGGGAAAATCCTTTGAAGCCCTGGAGAAACGTGCACGCCGCGAATCGCCCACGGCAAAAGTCGAACGCTCCGCCGACCTGCGCTATCGCGGCCAGAGCTACGAGCTAAACATTCCGTGGATTTCCCAGAAGCGCGCTTGGACATCGTTTCACCGGGAACATACCCGCATCTACGGCTACTCGCGTCCCGAGCGCGAGGTCGAAGTCGTTACCATTCGGGTACGCTCCCGGGGCACATCAGCCAAGCCGCGGCTGACCCGCCCCCCGATGAAAAAGGGAGCGCCCGAGTTCCGGCGGGTCTGGGTCAATGACGCTTGGCGACGGGTTCCGGTCTGGAATCGTGAGCAACTCGGCAAAACTCCGTTACGCGGTCCCGCCCTGGTACTCGATTACGGTTCCACGACGCTGGTGCCTCCTGGATGGCGATTCCATGTGGATCGTGCTGGAAATCTGCTTGTTATCGCTGACTGATCTGGCACTGAGGTTTTTCCCAGCGTATACACTAAAAGTTCACACATGAAACAGAAGATCCGCTCCACGACCATCCTGTGCGTCCGGCGCGACGGCAAGGTGGTGATGGCGGGCGACGGCCAGGTGACCCTGGGCTCGGAAGTGTTAAAGTCGTCCGCGAAAAAGCTCCGCAGACTCTATAAGGATAAGATTCTAGCTGGTTTCGCAGGTTCCACGGCTGATGCGTTCGCCTTGTTCGGGCGGTTCGAAGCCAAACTTGAACAGCATAACGGCAACCTCTCTCGATCTTCCGTCGAATTGGCGAAGGAATGGAGAACGGACCGTTCCCTGCGTCACTTGGAGGCGCTCCTATTGGTCGCCGACAAGGAGAATACTTACTTGCTCAGCGGCAATGGCGACGTCATCGAGCCTGATGAATCCGTTGCCGCGATTGGGTCGGGAGGCGCCTACGCGAAATCGGCAGCCACGGCGCTGATCGAGAACACCAAACTGTCCGCGCGTGATATCGTGCAAAAGGCCATGATCATCGCGGGCAAGATTTGCATCTATACCAATGAATCTGTAGTGTACGAGGAGCTGGGCTGATGGTCATCTATCTTCCTGCCCAAGCCGCCGAGGATACGCCGCTACTCGACGAGCTAACCCCGCGCGAGATCGTGCGGGAGTTGGATAAGTACGTTATCAGCCAAGCCGATGCCAAGCGCGCCGTCGCCATCGCCTTGCGCAATCGCATCCGCCGCCAGAAGTTGGACCCCGAAATGGCGGAGGAGGTGATGCCGAAGAACATCCTGATGATCGGCCCGACCGGTGTCGGGAAAACCGAGCTCGCGCGACGCCTGGCCAAGCTGGCAAATTCGCCGTTCCTCAAAGTCGAAGCGAGCAAGTTCACCGAAGTAGGCTACGTGGGCCGCGATGTTGAATCGATGATCCGCGACCTGGTCGAGATTTCGATCGACATGGTCCGTGAGGAACGTTTGGCCGAAGTGGAAGATCGCGCGGAGCGCAACGCCGAAGAGCGCCTGCTGGATCTTCTGATGCCGGCACAGCCTGAAGAGAGCGAAAGCGCGGAGCGCACCCGCGAAAAACTTCGCGAGCGGCTGCGCGCGGGCAAGCTGGACGACCGGATGGTGGAAATCGATGTCCGCGAGCGCGGCCCGTCGTTTGAAGTTACCACCGCCAGCGGCATTGAGGAGATGGACATCAACCTCAAAGACATGCTGCCGGGCTTGTTCGCCGGGCGCACGCGCAAGCGCAAGATGCGTGTGGGCGAGGCCGTGGACTATCTGGTGCAGGAAGAAGAGCAAAAACTGGTCGATATGGACCAGGTCACGCGCATCGCCATCGAGCGAGTGGAGCGCAGCGGCATCATCTTCTTGGACGAGGTCGATAAGATCGCCGGACGCGAGGGCGGCCATGGTCCGGACGTGAGCCGAGAGGGAGTGCAACGCGATATTCTTCCGATCGTGGAAGGAACCACGGTTAACACCCGCTACGGATTCGTACGCACGGATCATATCCTGTTCATCGCGGCGGGCGCGTTCCACGTTTCGAAACCGAGCGACCTGATTCCCGAACTGCAGGGACGCTTCCCTATCCGCGTGGAGCTGAAATCGCTGACGGAAGCGGATTTCATCCGCATTCTCAAAGAGCCGAAAAACGCGCTCATCAAGCAATATCAAGCGCTGCTGGATACCGAGGGCATCAAGCTATCCTTCACCGAGGATGCGCTCGAAGAAATCGCAGCCTTCGCCGCGAGGGTGAACGAGACAACGGAAAATATCGGCGCGCGCCGGCTCCACACGATTCTCGAGAAACTGCTGGAAGACGTCTCGTTTGACGGGCCGGATCTAAAGAAGAAGAACGTGAAAGTCGACGTAGGATACGTGCGCAAACAACTGGCCGACATCGTCAAGGATCAGGACCTCAGCCGGTACATCTTGTGAAGGCTGGTTCGTTTATGTTGGCGGCAGCAATGCTGTCTGCCTGCGGATACGTGGGTCCTCCGATGCCGCCGACTCTGGATATCCCGGTCACGATCACGGACTTTCGGGCCTGGGAGTATGGCGACAATATCGAGCTCGCGTTCACTTTGCCGAACCTGACCACGGAAAATCTTCCGCTGACGAGTGTTCGCTCCATCGAACTCCGCATTGGAGAGAGCGAGTCCCAGAGTAAACTGATCCCGCTCCAGTTGAGCAGACCCGGACCCATGACCAGCGCGATTCCGGCCAAGGATTGGATCGGGAAGAATACGGTGCTTGCAGTACGCGCTACTGGACCCAGGGGAAAAGCGTCGTTCTGGTCGAATCCCGTGTCACTTGTTGTAATCCCACCTCTGGTCACACCGTCCACGCCCGCGCTACAAAACGTCGAGAAAGGTGTGGAGCTTACCTGGACCGGTATGGGTCCTCGCTATCGCATCTTTAGGGCAGAAGGCGACGGCCAGCCGCAACAACTCGCGGATTCGGATCGGCCGCGGTATTTGGACGAGACGACCGCCTACGGAACTCGCTACCGCTATCTGATACAAGCCATCGCGGCGGAGAATCAGTGGAGCGTGGTCTCCGAACCGGCGGAAGTCACCCCTGCGGACAAGTTCGCGCCAGCGGTTCCGGAAGGTTTGTCCGCCGTGCCCACTCCGCGATCGATCGAACTTGCCTGGACGCGCAATACTGAAACGGATTTCATGGGTTTTAACATCTTCCGTTCAGTGGATGGTGCTCCGTTCGAAAAGATCGCTACTTTGGTGCAAGTCCCCGCGTTTAGCGATTCGAAGATCGAGGCCGGGAAAAAGTATCGTTACACCGTTTCCGCCGTGGACCAGACCGGCAATGAGAGCGACCCATCGGCGCCGCCAGCAGAGGTTACCGCACAATGACACCAGCTCGTCCTCAGGAAGCATGGTTACGTGGACCCATCGAAGGGGTTCCGCCGCACTTGATGCCGGTGTTTCATTCCTTCGCAATGGTGCGTGAGGATCTCGCCTATTACACCGAAGGACTGACTATGGAAGATGTCTGGCGGCGCAGTGGAGCCCTTCCTTCCCTGGGTTTCCATCTGCGCCACATAGGTCACAGCGTCGATCGGCTGGTCACGTATCTCTGTGGCGATCAACTGAGCGACGCCCAGATCGCGACGCTCAAGCTGGAAGCAGAACCAGGCGCGACGTTAGCTGAACTGTTGGAAGATATCGACGAGAAGCTGAGCGACGCCGAGCGTCGAATCCGTGCGATTGAGCCGGGCATGCTGAATGAACCCCGATATATCGGAAAGAAGCGCCTTGCCTCAACAGCGTTGGGCATCCTGGTGCACGTCGCCGAACACACCCAGCGTCATTTGGGACAGGCGATCACAACAGCCAAACTTGCCCGCGAAACGCGCTAGCGTTCTTTCTTGCGACGCACCAGCCGCCTGCGGCCGAACCGTGCCACCGTAGGTGCAGCAAACGCCGCCTCGATCAGATGCGCCTGCTCGCGCTGATGCACCTTGGGCGATCCCGGCGCGGGACTCGCACTCCGCGGCCGACCGGCGTAACCGATGGCCTGATTCGGTCCCAGCATCGGTTGGATGCGCCCGCGTATCGACGACCACGCGCCCATATTGCGCGGCTCTTCCTGTACCCACACCACGTGCTGTGCCGCGGGATACCGGCGCAATACCTCCGCGAACTCAGCTTGCGGAAAAGGATAGAGCTGCTCAAATCTCACGATGGCGAAAGGTCCGCCGCGGGCTTCATGCGCGGCCAGCAGTTCATAGTAGATCTTGCCGGTACACGCGAGAATCCGCGTCACACTGGCCGGATCGGTCACCCGAGTATCATCTAAAACCGTCTGAAATGATCCGCTCGCCAGCTCGTCCACCGTCGAAACTACTTTCGGATGCCGCAGAAGGCTCTTAGGCGTCATCACCACCAGCGGTTTTCGCAACCCCCGCCGATCGCTGCCTCCGCGCATCTGGCGGCGCAGCAGATGGAAATACTGGGCGGGCGTGGTCGGATACGCCACCTGCATATTGTTCTCGGCGCACAATTGCAGAAAACGCTCCAGGCGCGCGCTGGAATGTTCCGGACCGCCACCCTCTTGCCCGTGCGGCAGCAGCATCACGATTCCGCTGGGCTGCCCCCACTTGGCTTCCGCCGCCGAAATAAACTGATCGATGATGATCTGCGCGCCATTCACGAAGTCGCCGTACTGCGCTTCCCACAGCACCAGCGAAAGCGGATCCGCAACGCTGTAGCCGAATTCGAAACCGACCACGCCGAACTCGCTCAGGGGGCTGTTATACACTTCGAAGCTGGCTTGGTTCGCGGCTAAATGTTGCAGCGGCGAATACACTCGGTCTGTTTCCGCATCGTGAAATTCCACATGGCGCTGGCTGAATGTGCCGCGCCCGCTATCCTGCCCGCTCAACCGGACTGGCGTGCCTTCGAGCACCAGGCTGCCGAACGCCAGCGTCTCAGCCAGCGCCCAGTCCACGCTGGGACCGTTATGCGCTTGCTTCCGGCGCTCGATGAGCCGCGTAAGCTTCGGGTGCAAGTGGAAATCCACGGGGAATGTGGTGATTCCGTCGATGATGCGATCAAGCACTGCACGATCGGCCGCCGTGGGAGGCCGATCCCCGGGCAGGAATTCGGCCGCGATGGGACTCATCTCCAGAAGCTCGAACTGCTCCTTGACCTTCTGCGTGTGATCGTAGATTTCGTAGAGTTGCTTCTTTTGCGCTTCCTGCCAAGCGGCGACTTCCTGTGCCGTGACCACGCCATCATGGATCAGACGCTCCGCATACAGAGTCGCTACTGGTTTATGGTTGTGCAGCTTCTGATAGACCAGCGGCTGCGTATAGCTGGGATCGTCGCCTTCGTTGTGGCCATGCTTGCGATAGCAGACCATGTCGAGGACCACGTCTTTGTGAAAGCGCTGGCGATAATCGAAGGCCAGCTCCATCGCGGCCACGCACGCCTCTGGATCATCACCGTTCACATGCAAGACAGGCGCTTGAATCCCTAGCGCGACATCGGTGCAATAGGTGGACGATCGGGCTTCGCGAGGATTGGTGGTGAACCCGATCTGGTTGTTGATCACCAGATGGATAGTGCCGCCGGTAGTGTAACCGATGACCTGGCTGAAGTTCAGCGTTTCCGCCACGATTCCCTGTCCCGACATGGCGGCGTCGCCGTGAATCAGCA
>Ga0105245_10002458_pt1 | contig 16754 bp, 16 predicted proteins | sample KBSM54metaG_FD_81523 | JGI IMG/M metagenome (GOLD analysis project Ga0105245, IMG submission 81523) | Miscanthus rhizosphere microbial communities from Kellogg Biological Station, Michigan, USA - KBS M5-4 metaG | ecosystem: Host-associated > Plants > Roots > Rhizosphere > Soil | place...
CGCTCGGCGAGGACCGCGAGCAGGTGGTGAAGACCGTCGAGCTCGCCGCAACCGCCGCCTAGGGCGACAGGTGCCGACTCGAAGTCGGACACCTGTGGTCGAGGTCGCTGCAACGGCCGCCTAGGCTCCTGGGCTCGACAACGCGTTCTTAACTGCCCTGAACCCTGAGTTCACGGGCGCCTCCCTATAACGGAAGACGTGGGTAACCCCGAGCTTCCGTCTCACCCCGACGCGCCTTCCGGTCAGCGCCCCGGCAGGGTTGCGTCCGCCGCCAAGCCCGTTGCCGCGCTCGTCGCCGCCTCCCTTCTCGGCGGCAGCGCGGCGCTCGGCGGCGCCTGGGTGCTCGGCGCATTCGACGATCCCGCGCCCACCGCGGAGGTCGCAGCGCCGATCCCCACGGACTCGGCGAGCACCAGCTCGACGGGGCCGACGACGATCGACGTCGCCGCCATCTACCGGCGCAGTGCCCCCGGTGTCGTGCAGATCGTCTCCACGACGCGCGGTGCGGCGAGCACCGACATCTTCGGCGACCCCGTCCCGGGCGCGACGCAGCGCGCGCTCGGCTCCGGCTTCGTGATCGACAAGGACGGCCACGTCGTCACGAACTACCACGTCGTGCGCGGCGCGAGCTCGATCGAGGTCAGCTTCTCGAACCAGGAGACCCGCTCCGCGAAGGTGGTCGGCACCGACCCGTCCACCGACCTCGCGGTGCTCAAGGTCGACGTCGACGCGAAGGCGCTCACACCGCTTTCGCTCGCCGACTCCGACGAGGTCCAGGTCGGTGACCCGGTCGTCGCGATCGGCAACCCGTTCGGCCTCGAGCGCACGGTCACGGCGGGCATCGTCAGCGCGCTCCAGCGCGAGGTCAGCGCGCCGAACGACTACACGATCGACCACGTCATCCAGACCGACGCGCCGATCAACAGCGGCAACTCTGGCGGCCCTCTGATCGACGCGCAGGGCCGCGTGATCGGCGTCAACTCGCAGATCGAGACGGCCAACGGCGGCGGCGGCAACGTGGGCATCGGGTTCGCGATCCCTTCGAACACCGTGAAGAGCGTCGTCGCCCAGCTGCTCGACGACGGCAGGGTCGACCGCGCGTTCCTCGGCGTCACCCTCCAGGACGTCGAGCCCGACGTCGCCCAGGTGCTGCGGCTCCCGGCGAAGGAGGGCGTGCTCGTCGCGTCCGTCAAGCCCGGCAGCCCCGCCGCGAAGGCCGGCATCGTCGGCGGCGACACCCAGGTCGTCGTCGCAGGCGAGAGCTACCAGCTCGGCGGCGACATGATCGTCGCGATCGACGGCAAGGACGTCAGCTCGGTCGACCAGCTGCGCGACCTGATCACCGCGCACAAGCCGGGCGACACCGTGAGCGTGACCGTCGTCAACAAGGATGGAAAGCGTTCGACAAAGAGCGTCGAGCTCGTGCGGATGCCGGAGACCACGACCGGATAGAGGACTCGAAGACTCGCCCCGGCGCCCACTCTCCCCGGGCGTCCGGCACGAGAAGCAGGGGGGATGCCTGCCACCCCTGCACAGGCGGGGGAACCCATGGTTCCCCCGCCGACCCTCTCCTTCTGCGCTGCGGTCCCGCCGACGCAGCGTTGGCCTCCCGGCCGGCAAAGCCGGCCTCCGGCCGCAACGGCTCACTTGATCGCGACGGGTTTTAACTGCGTTTGCCGAGCATTTCGTCGGCGAGGTGCCGGCCGCGGTCGATCAGGGCTCGTTTCGTCTCCACCGGCCACTCGAGGCCCGAGCGGAAGCTCGGGTCGAGGGCGAGCTCACCGGCGCTGCCGCGCACGATCGTCAGCGGGAGCGCGCGGTCGTGGCGGAAGGGGAATCGGGCCGAGGCGAACCGCTCCTCGACCTCCCTCACCGCACGGCGCCGCCGCCACGGCGCGGCGTTCCGGCGCACCGAGTCGAGCACCTCGGCGCGCAGCGCCTCGAGCTCGCGGACGGAGGCGTCTTTCTCCTCGGCGGAGCGGACCTCGAGGGTCGTGTTCCGGGCGACGGTCACTCGCATCAGCCGGCCGATCATCTCTGCGAGATGGCCGGGCTCGCCGCGCTGCTGCCGCTCCTCGGCCGCCCTGACCTCGCCGAGCAGCGCCCGCACCGGCGGAACCGCCCGGAACGGCTCGAGCCTGCGGCGCAGACGGGCGAGGTTCTCGCCCGTCACGCGCGCCGGTTGCGGGATGTACTGGAAGCCGACGATCTCGCGGACGGCAGGGTTGTCGTACGCGTGACCGAGGGGGAAGTTGCGTACCCAGCCGCCGTCCGTGCCGATCACGTCGCCGATGCGGAGCGGCAGCACGAGCGCGCTGATCGCCGCCGAGGCGAGGATCGCGCGGGCGAGCTCGTCCGGCTCGGTCGTGCGGCTCGAGTAGACGCGCTCGTAGGCGCGATGTTCGTCGATCTCCCCGTCCGAGACGTCCGTGACGCAGACGACGAGCTCGATCGGAGCGGTGACGACGTCCCGCGCGAGCACGTCGACCGGCGCGAGCCGCTCGGCGATCGTGTCGGGCAACGCGTAGTCGTGGAGGCCCGTCAGCGGGAGCTGCCAGAGGCGGTTCGGGCGAAAGGTCTCGTCCGGCGCGAGATGGAGCACGAAGCGCTCCAGCGCGTCGAGCCGGTCGAGCACGGCCATCACGCCGGTCAGCGCGCCGGCGGACGTGCCGTAGACCCAGCCGACCGAGTCCCAGAGCCGGTCGTCCCGGAGGCGGCGCAGGAAGCCCAGCTCCAGCAGAAGGCCGTTCATCCCCCCACCCGAGAGCACGATCGCGAGGGTTCGCTCGCTCATCGCATCTATTGTGCTGGCGTGGAACGGGAGGAACTCCGGCCGGGCGCGGCCGTCCTCACCCAGGACGAGCTCGAGACCGACGAGGCGCTCTGGCGCGACGAGGGCGGCGACGACCACGCCGGCTGGTGGTGTGTCCGCACCGACCCCTTTCCGTGCCCCGCCGGCGGCTGCTCCTTCATCGCCGAGTTCATGACGGCGGCCCACCTCGTCCTCGTGTGGCAGGAGCGCGACGACCCCAACCTCCTCTGGCACGCGCAGCGTGCGAAGGAGGTCGGCAGGAACCCGCGCGTCGTCTCGTACGCGGCGTCGTTCGGCCCGAGCGCGTCGTACTACGCGTGGGAGGCAGCCGGGCGGCCGGTGCACGGCGTCAAGGGCCGCCAACCCTCGTCACGCTGACACCGGCGAGCACGTCACCGTCGTACACTCTTGACCGGTTGCGGAGCCGGCGGTACCGTCGGGCCGTGGCCGGGGACTTCCAGCCGGGCGGCCGGCCGCCCGCACCGCACCCGCTCCGACTCGTCCAGGACTTCGTCAACACCGAGGTCCCGGACTTCCAGCGCGACGACATCGCGACGCCCGAGGAGCTCGCCGCGTGGCTGGCCGGGCGGGGGCTCGCGGCGCCGACCGATCGGGTCGACGCGGCGCTCTTCGTCGAGGCGCGCGCGCTCCGCGCGGCGCTTCGCGAGCTCGCGCTCGCGAACACGCTCGGGACGGCACCGGCGGCGGCGCGGCAGCGGGCGCTCGACGAGACGCTGCGTCTCTTCCCCCTCGAGGTGCGCCTCGACGCGGGACGGCCCCGCCTCGTGCCGTCGGGCGACGGCGCCCGCGGCGGCCTCGCCGCCATCGTCGCGGTGCTCGCGGAGTCCCAGGCCGCGGGAACCTGGGAGCGCCTCAAGGCCTGCCGGCAGGAGACGTGCGGCTGGGTGTTCTACGACGGCTCGCGGAACCGCTCCTCGAGCTGGTGCTCGATGCAGGTCTGCGGAGGCCGGGCGAAGGCGTCGAGCTACCGGCGGCGCCACGCGTCCCTGAGGAGCGCGCGATGAGGGGAGCGGGCTATGTGCTCGGCCTCGCCGGCAAGAGGCTCCGCCGGAGGGAAGGCGGGGCGCTCGTCGCCGCGCTCGGGATCACGGCGGCGGCCGCCGTGCTCGCGTTGATCCTCGCGGGGACGACGGTCGCGAAGGATCGGGCGCTCGCGCAGGACGTCGACCGCGTTCCGGCCGCCGCGCGCGCCGCGCGCGCGGTCTGGTTCGGCGTCCCGGCGGGGCCGGAGGACGACTGGCGCGGCCTCGACGGCGCGGCACGCCGGGCGCTGGGCTCTCTCCCGCTCGGCGACCCGACCTCGATCGTGCTCGTGCGCGAAAGCACCGTCGGCGGGGCGTTCGTGGGCCTCGCGGCGGTCGACGGCCTCGCCCCGCACGTCCTGCTCCGCAGCGGCCGGCTGCCGCACGCGTGCCGGCCGGAGCGCTGCGAGGTGCTCCGCCTGCGGGGTACGGGCCGGCTGCCCGACGTGCCCGGTCTCCGCGTCGTCCAGGTCGGGACGGCGGTGCTGCGCTCACGACAGCTCTTCGGGGACTTCCTCACACCGAGCGACAACGCGCTCGCCGATGCGGAGCTCGCTCCGGCCCTGCAGCGCGCCTCGCGCTACCACCGCCCGGCCCCCGCACCGCTCGTGGTCGCGGAGGGCGTCGAGGGGCTCGTCTCGTCGCCGGTGCTCGACCAGACGTACCGCAGCTACGCGTGGGTACAGCCCCTCTCGGCGGGGACGCCCAGGCTCTGGCAGGTCGACGACCTGCTGTCGAGCGCCGACCGCGCCCGCGCCGAGCTGCAGGCCCGCTCCTCCTCGTGGTCGCTGGCGCTTCCCACCCAGGAGCTCGAGGCCTCGCAACGGGAGACGACCGTCGCCGGACGGCGGCTTCTCCTCGTCGGGGGAGAGGCGGCGGCGCTGCTCGTCGCGTTCGCAGTCCTCGCCGCGGGCGCGATGCGCCGCGACCTCGCGGCGGCGCGCCGGCGGCTGACCTGGCACGGCGCACAGGCGTGGCAGCGCGCGCTCCTGACGGCCACCGAGAGCACGGCGGTGGGCTTCGGCGGGGCGGTCGTCGGCTGGATCGTCGGCATCGTCGCCGGCGGGATCGTCGCGGCCGCTGCCGGCGCGCCCGTCGGCGCGGTCCTCTCCGAGAGCCTCCTCTCGCCGACGGGGCTGCTACTCGGCCTCGCCGTGGCGGTCGTCGCGGCAAGCGTGATCGGGATCGCCGTCTCTGTGCCGGGCGAGGGCGGCCGTCGCGTGTCCGGCGTCGACGTAGCCGCGGTCGTCGCGGCGCTCGCGGCGGTCGGCATCCTCGCGAGCGGCTCGGTCGATCCGGACGAGCTCGCCTCGGGTGGCACCGCCGCCGTCGCGCTGCTCGTCCTTCCGGGCCTCGTCGCCTTCGCCGCCGCCGTCGCCGCGGCGCGACTCCTGCCCGCGCTGGGCCGGACGCTCGCGCGCGGCACCGGCGGTCGCGGCACACGGCTCGCGGGCGTCTCGCTCGCCCGCTCGCCCGGCGCGGCGGGCACGGCGGCCGCCTTCCTCGCGCTCGCGCTCGCGCTGGCGCTCCTCGCGGAGGCCTACCGCTCCACGCTCGCCTCCGGGGAGCGTGACCAGGCAGCCTTCGCCGTGCCCGCCGACATGGTCGTGCGGGAGAACCTGAACGCGCTCGTCCCGGTCCTGCAGGCGGCCCCGCTCGCGCGCTACGAGTCGATTCCGGGCGTCGAGACGGTGCATCCCGTCGCCCGGCTGACGGCGAGCGCCGGTCCCTCGGCCGCCGTCTCGGGCGTGACCGTGCTGGGGGTCGAGCCCGACGCGCTCGCCTCGATGCCGCTGTGGCGCCCCGACTGGGGCGTGAGCCGCGCGACGCTCGTCCGGAGCGTGGAGCCGACGGGCTCGACCGCGCTCCGCGGCGTTCCGCTCGGATCACGCGTGGCGCTCTCCGTCGGGCCCGGCCTCGTCTCGTTCCGCGCGGTCGTCGAGGAGAAGGACGGCGTCTTCCACAGCATCGAGCTCGGCGACTCCGATGCGCACCGCCGCGAGACGCTCCGGACGATGCTTCCCGCGAGCGCGAGAGGCGGCCGGCTCGTCCGGCTCGTGCTCGTCCCGCCGCGCATCCTCGAGCGCGGCTCGGACGAGGGCACGGCCCTTCGCGGCTCGACCACCCTCCGCCTCGAAGGCGTCGCGCTCGACGACTGGGTCGGCGAGGGGGGCGTGACCGCCGCCGAGGGCGGGAACGGGACGCTCCGCGTGAGCTACACGATCACGCCGGAGCGCCAGGCGCTCGTCCGCCCGCGCCAGCCGACCGACGCCGATCCGCCGCATGCGATCGTCACGCGGGCGCTCGGGTCCCTGGCGGGCGGGGTCGGGGGCACGCTTCCGCTTCGCATCGCGGGTGAGCCCGTCGAGGTACGCGTCGGCGCAGTGGTCGACCGGATCCCCGGCACGACCGGCGATGCGGTCGTCGCCGACCTCGACGCGCTGACCACTGCCGTGAACACGAGCGCGCCCGGCTCCGCCCCCGTCACCGAGCTCTGGCTCGACGTGGACCATCGGCAGCAGGAGCAGGTCGCCGCGGCGCTGGCGAAGCGTCCTTTCGCCGTGCTCGAGACCCGCTCGCGCTCGACGCTCGAGGCCGATGCACGCCGCGACCCGCTCGGGCACGGGACGCTGCTCGCCCTCGCGGCCGCGGCGCTCGCTGCGCTCGTGCTCGCGGTGTGGGGGCTCGTCCTCGCGATCCGCGCCGACCTCCGCGACGACCGGGGCGACCTCGTCGACCTCGAGGCACAGGGCGCCACGCCCGGCCTCCTCCGTCGCGTCGTCGCCACGCGAGCGGGAGTCGTCGCGGGGATGGGCGTGGCCGCAGGCGTCGTCGCCGGCGTGCTGCTCGCCGTCCTCGTGACCCGGGTCGTCTCCGTCACCGCGCGAGCCGACCAGCCCGAGCCTCCGCTCGCGACGACCGTCGACCCGCTCGTGCTCGTCCTCGGCGGCCTCGCGTTCCTCGCAGCCGTGGTCGTGTTCGTCGTCCTGACGACACGACATGCCTTCTCCGACCCCCGGGGCCCCGGCCGCATCGGAACGGAACCGTGAGCCTCGTCGATCTGCGAGAGGTGTTCGTGGTGCACCCCTCCGAGGACGGGGGCGTCGCCGCGCTCCGGGGAATGAGCCTCGCGGTGGAACGGGGTGAGGTCTGCGTCGTGCTCGGGCCGAGCGGGGCCGGCAAGTCGACGCTCGTCCGGGTCGTGGCGGGTCTCCAGCGTCCCTCGGCCGGGCTCGCGCTCGTCGACGGCGTCGACCTGGGCGCGGCGCGCGCGTCGGTCGTCGCGCGACACCGCTCGCGCGTGATCGGCTATGCCGACCAGCACTACTGGCGGGCGCTCTCGGCCGACCTGACGGCCGAGGAGCTCGTGGCGCTGCCGCTCGGCCTGCGCGGCGTGGGCCACGACGAGCGTGCCCGTCGCGCGGACGAGCTCCTCGAGCGCGTGGGCCTTCTCGATCGCAGGTCGTCACGGCCGGGGGAGCTGTCCGGGGGCGAGCAGCAGCGGATCGCGCTGTGCGCGTCGCTCGCGCATGGCCCCGCGCTGCTCGTCGCGGACGAGCCGACCGGCGAGCTCGACGAGACGACCGCCCGCGGGGTGCTCGACCTCCTCCGCGAGCTGGCTCGCGACGCCGGCGCGGCGGCGCTCGTCGTCAGCCACGACCCGGCCTCGGCGGAGATCGCGGATCGCGTCGTCCACGTGCGCGACGGACGGGTCGGCGAGGAGCGGCTCGCCGACCGTCAGACGGTCGTGATCGGACGCGGCGGGTGGCTGCACGTCCCGGAGGAGTCGCTGCGGGAGGCCGGGATCGGCGACGGTGCCGTCGTCCGAGTTCGCCCTGGGGTCGTCGAGCTCCGTCCCATCGAGAGCGACGCCCCCGCGGTGCCGCTCGACTACGCCGCGCCGGTCACCGCCGCGGGCGCACTCGTCGAGGCGCGCGGCGTGAGCCGCAGGTTCGGCACGGAGGTCGCGCTCGAGCGGCTCGACGCCGTGTTCAGGCCGGGGATGCTGACCGCCGTGACCGGCCCGTCCGGTTCCGGGAAGTCGACGCTCCTCGCGCTCCTCGCAGGTCTCGACACGCCGGACGAGGGCGAGATCGTGATCGGCGACGTCGTGCTCTCCTCGCTCGACCGCGACGCCCGGGCGGCGTTCCGCCGTGAGTCGATCGGTGTGGTCGGCCAGGTGCCGGGCCTGTCGAGCGCGCTGAGCGCCCGCGAGAACGTCGAGCTCGCGCTCGCCCTCCGCGGCGTCGAGGGCGTCGAGGTGCACGAGCGGACGATCGACGCGCTCGCGATCGTCGGGCTCGCCGACCACGCCGACCGGTCGGTCGCGCGGCTATCCGCGGGAGAGCGCGAGCGCGTCGCGCTCGCGCGGGCGATCGCCGCCGGCCCGTCGCTCTTGATCGCCGACGAGCCGACCGCGCGGCTCGACAGCGTGACGACGCTCGCGATCGGCGGGCTGCTCGCCGACCTCGCCCGCGAGCACGGGACGACCGTCGTCTGCGCGACCCACGACCCGCTCGTGATCGCCCTGGCCGGGGAAGAGCTCCGGCTCGGGGGGGCAACCGCGGTACGATCGCCCTGATGGCGACCGTCACGGACACGTTCCTCGTCTCCGGGATCCGCTGCGAGCGCTGCGTGCTGCGCCTCGCCGGCGCCCTCGAGAACGAGCCGGGCCTGACGGCCGCGCACGCGAACCTGATGGGCGAGGTGACCCTCACGTGGGACGACGACGTGACCACCCGAGACGTGCTCGCCGGGGCTCTCTCGCGCTCGGGATTCCGCGAGCGCGTGCCCGTCTAGCGGCCGAAGGACAGGTCGGGAATAGTCCCGACCGGACGGCCGTTCATGCTTCCGTACGCTGCTACGGTAGCCCGGTGGGTGAGCCGGACACGGCCGAGCCAGACGGGGCGCGCCGGGTCGCGAGCGAAGCCCGCGATCGGGTGCGGTTCGAGGAGGAGGCCCTCGCGCTCGCGGATCAGGTCTACCGAGTGGCTCGACGATTTGTCTCGACCCGCGAGGAAGCAGAGGATCTTGTCCAGGACACGTATGCGAGGGCGTTTCGGAGCTGGCAGTCCTACACACCGGGCACGAATCTCCGTGCCTGGCTTCTCCGCATCCTCACGAACCTCAACGTCGACCGTGGGCGCCGCATCCAGCGACGGCCGGACGAGACTCCACTCGAGGAGAACGACTACTACCTCGCCAACAAGATGGTCGCCTCCGGCGGCGAGCAGGTGCTCGACCAGGACCGCGTCGTCGAGCGCCTCTCGCAGGATTCGATCGTGAACGCGCTGGCCGACATCCCGCACGACTTCCGGGACGTCGTCGTGCTGGTCGACATCGGCGAGTTCAGCTACGCGGACGCCGCGCAGATCCTCGACATCCCGATGGGCACCGTCATGTCCAGGCTCCATCGCGGCCGACGGCTGCTGAAGGCGCAGCTCGCCGACGAGGCCGTCCAATGAGTCGCGACGACTGCGGCAAGTGCGAGCGGCTGCTCCAGGGCTACCTGGACCGCGAGCTGACCGCGCAGGAGGTCGCCGAGGCCGAGGAGCACCTCGACGGCTGCGACTACTGCCGCCGACGCTACCGCTTCGAGGAGACCCTGCGTGTCTACGTGCGGACGACCGCCGCCGAGCGGATGCCGCCGGGCCTCATGGAGAAGCTCGCGCAGCTCCGCACGACCGACCCGGGCACCGCGCCGCTCTAGTTCGACCAGCCCTTCCGGGCGACCGCGAGCTCGAGGTCGGCGGTCGTGAACGGGCCGGTCGGCCCGGTGCCGGACGCGTAGCGGTACAGGGCGACCGCGAAGACCGAGCGCGCCGCGCTTCCCAGGACCCCGGCAGCGACGGCTGCGAGGATTCCCACGACGAAGCACCCGACCGCGATCGGCGTCGACCCGGACGCGAGCCCGAGGAACACGAGCGCGAGCGCCGGCACGGTGCCGAACACGGCGAACAGCAGGCCGATCGAGGCCGTCCCGACGAGCTGCTCGCCCCACTTCGCCCGGAACAGGGCCGCGGAGCGGTCGAGCGCCTGGAGCGGCCCCAGACCCTCCAGCGCGAGGATCGGCACGACGAGGAAGGTCGCGAGGGTCCATGCGACCGTCGCGGCGCCGAGGAGCAGGCTGCCGAGGATCCCGGCGCGCTCACGCAGGAGCTGGAGGGCCAGGTTGACCGTCGTGAGCACGAGCGCCCAGCCCACGATCGAGCCCGTCACACGGGACGCGGCCGCCATCCCACCCCGCACGGTCCCGTCGCGCCCGTCGAGGACGTCCGCCGCTGCGGCCGCGAGCGCGACGGCGAAGTACGTGGCGACGAGCGTCGCGAGGTAGACCCCGATCGCGGTGAGGACCGCCGCCAGCACCTTCTCCTCGATGCCGTACGCGACGGCGGCCGGGACGAGGAACGCGAGGGCGACGGCACCGGAGGCGATCCCGCCGAGCACGACGAGCGCGCTCAGCGAGCCGTCGCTCCAGACGACGCGCAGGCTCAGCTTCGCGAGATGCCAGCCCGCCGCGATCCGCCCCACGGCGCGACGCTACCAGCGGCGTCAGTCGTCCTCGAGCGCCGTGAGATCCTCGGGCGTGTCGACGTCGCCGGGGTCACCGAGGTCGTCGCAGGGCACGAGCCTCGGCTCGACGACGCGCAGTCCCTCGTCCGGGACGCTCGCCCAGCGGGCGCGCGCGAGGAGGAGCGGATGGCCTCGCACGCCGCCGTAGGAGGCGGCGACGACATCGCCGCCCTCCGTTTTCCAGCTTTCGATCACGCGCGTCAACGCCTCGGGAGCGAGTCGCGGCCCGTCTGCGAGCACGACGACCGCCGCGTCGACCTCCTCGGAGAGCGCCGCGAGCCCGCAGCGGAGTGACGCGCCCGGCCCCCGCTCCCACTCCGGGCAATGCACGAGACGGGCGCGAGCTTGTGTTGAATCAACACCAAGTCGGTGCGCGCCCTCGACCACCACGACCTCGTCGACGGGGCTCACCTCGACGCGGCGCAGGACGTCGGGGAGAAGCTGCACCTGCTTCGGGGCGCCGAAACGGGTCGCGGCACCCGCCGCGAGCACGACCGCGCCGATCCGGCTCACGATCCCGAGCCGACCGTCACGGAGTCGATCACCACGGGCTGCGTGGGCTGCTCCGTCGCCGGGTCGCCGAGCTTCCCGATCCGCTCGACCACGTCGAGCCCGCTCGTGACCTTGCCGACGACCGCGTACTCGGGCGGCAGCCCCGCATCGGTGCCCGTCACGATGAAGAACTGGCTGCCCGCGGTGCCCGCGGCCTCGGTCGCGGTCTTGGCCATGGCCATGACGCCCTTCGTGTAGGCCGCCCCAGCGGCCGGAGCGTCGCGGGTCGAGTAGCCGGGGCCGCCGCTCCCCGACTGGGTCGGGTCGCCACCCTGGATCACGAAGCCCGGCACGATCCGATGGAACTCGGTGTCGTCGAAGTAGCCGGCGCGGGCGAGCGAGACGAGCGAGGCGGCGGTGTTCGGTGCCGAGTCGAGGTCGAGCGTGACGACGAACGACCCGCACGAGGTGTCGAAGGTCAGCGTCCAGGTCTTCGAGGCGTCGAGGGGCTCGGCCGGCGCGGTCTCCCCGCCGTCGTCGCGCGCCGCGGGAGCGTCGACGTCGTCGCAGCCCGGCGTCGTCTGCGAGTCGCCTCCACCGCCACAGCCCGCGACCGCGAGCGCAAGGACGCCGACGAGAAGGGCGCAAGTTACAGACTGCAACTTGGAGCGACCCGCGCCCGGCATCCGCCCGAGGGTAGTCGACGAGCGCTGCATCCGGTCTGGTACTGCTTGCGCGGTGCCCGTCACACTCGAGGTCAACGGAGAGACGCACACGCTCGACGTCTCCCCCGCGCGTCGGCTCCTGCACGTGCTGCGCGGGGATCTCGCGCTCACCGGCGCGAAGCTCGGCTGCGGCGAGGGCGCGTGCGGTGCCTGCGCGGTCCTCCTCGACGGGAAGCCGGTCGTCTCGTGCCTCCTCCCGGTGGGCGCCGCAGAGGGCCGCGCGGTGACGACGATCGAGGGGCTCGCCCGCGAGGCGACGACGCTCCGCGACGCGTTCGTGGCCGAGGACGCGCTCCAGTGCGGCTTTTGCACACCCGGCCAGATGATCTCCGCAAGCGCTCTCCTCGCCGGCACGCCGGCGCCCACGCGCGAGGAGATCCGCGGCGCGCTCGCCGGGAACCTGTGCCGCTGCGGCGCCTATCCGAAGATCGAGCGGGCCGTGCTTCGCGCCTCGGGGCAGGAGGTGTCGTGAGCCCTCTCGAGTCAGGACCCGCTGCACGCCTGCCCCTGGGGCGCCACAGTGCGAGCAGTACGGGCCCGGAAGGCACCGTGCCGCGAGCGGCCTCAGGCGGCGGCGCGTGAGCCCCCGGTTCGTCAAGTCGCAACGCGAGATGGAGGGGCGGTTCGAGGACGTCTGGGTGCTCGTCGACGAGGACGACGACCTCGAGACGTGGCCCGACGACGCCGACTTGACGATCGTCGGCCGGCCGGCCACGCGGCACGACGGGCCGCTCCGCGCGAGCGGCGGCGCCCGCTACACGGTCGACGTCGCGCTGCCGGGGATGCTCGACGCCCGCGTGCTCCGCGCGCCGGTCTCACGTTGCCGGGTCACTGCGCTCGACCTCGATGCGGCACGGCGCACGGCCGGTGTGCGCGCAGTGCTCGGGCCGGACGGGCCGTTCACGATGGGCGGCGACCCGCCGCTCACGGCCGAGCCGGACTGGGCCGGCGAGCCGATCGCGGTCGTCGCCGCCGAGACGACGGAGGCCGCGGAGGCCGGGCTGCTCGCGCTCGCGCTCGAGTTCGAGGAGCTCGCGCCGCTCCTCCTCGACGAGGGACTCAACGAGCAGCGCTTCACGGAGGAGCCGCGCGAGGTCGTCCGCGGCGATCCGGATGCCGCGCTCGCGTCCGCCGCTGCCCGCGTCGAGCTCAGCTGCGAGACGCCGGCCCACGTGCAGAGCCCGCTCGAGCCGCACGCGGCCGTCGTCCACTGGCAGGACGACGGGCTGACCGCCTGGATCTCGACACAGGGCATCTTCGACGCCAGGCGCGAGCTCGCTCGCCGCTTCGACCTCGTGCCGGAGCGGGTGCGCATCGTCTCCGAGTTCATCGGCGGCGGGTTCGGCGGGAAGCAGGGCGCGGGCGTCGAGGCGCTTCTCGCCGCGGAGCTCGCCCGGGCAACCGGGCGGCCGGTCCGGCTCGCGCTGTCGCGACACGAGGACCAGGTCGTCGGCGGCCGCCGGGCGCGGACGCGGCAGACCGTGACACTCGGCGCACGCCGCGACGGAACGCTCGTTGGGGTCGAGCTGGCGGCGGTCGTCGAGATGGGCGCCGGGGGATGGATCTTCCCGGTCGCGGAGCCGGCGCTGTCGCTCTACGCCTGCGAGAACGTCCGCGCGATGACGTTCCCGGTCCGGACGAGCATCCGGGCGCAGAACGCCTTCCGGGCACCCGGCGTGACCGAGGGCATCACCGTCTTCGAGCAGGCGATGGACGAGCTCGCCGCGGCGCTCGGGATCGACCCGCTCGAGCTCCGCCGCCTGAACCACGTCGAGCAGGACCAGGGCTCCGGGCTGCCGTACTCGAGCAAGCGGCTGCTCGCGTGCTACGACCGCGCGGCGGAGCTCGCGCGCTGGTCGGAGCGCGACGCCCTGGGCGAGACCCAGCTCGATGGGCTCCTCCGCGGGATGGGCTGCGCGACGCAGATCTGGTGGGGCGGCGGCGGCCCGCCCGCCCACGCGACGATCCGGCTCGACGCCGACGGGCGCGCGCTCGTCACGACGGGGATTCAGGACATCGGCACGGGGACGCTCACGACCGCGCGCATGGTCGCCGCGGAGGAGCTCGGCCTCGCGCTCGAGAACGTCGTCGCGCGCGGCGGCGACACGGGGCCGAACGTCTACGCCCCGGTCTCCGGTGGCTCGATGACGACTCCGGCGGTGATGCCTGCCGTGCGGAGCGCCGCCGGGAAGGTGCGCCGCACGCTGCTCTCACTCGCGGCGGACGTGCTCGAGATCGCCCCCGACGACCTCACCGTGCGCGGCGGCCGGATCCGCTCCCGCGACGGGGCACTCGACGTCGACGTCGTCGAGATCACCGGCAAGCTCGGGAACGCGACGATCGACGGCTCCGGCACCCGCGGCCCGAACCCGGACGGGTTCCGCGTGAACACGTTCGGTTGCCAGATCGCGCAGGTGGCGGTCGACCCGGGCACGGGCGTGGTCCGCGTCGAGCGGGTCGTCGCGGTGCACGACGTCGGCCGGATCGTCAACCCGCTCGCCGCGTCGAGCCAGCTCGAGGGCGGCGTGATCCAGGGGATCGGCTACGCGCTGACCGAGGAGCTGATCGTCGACCCCACGACCGGGGTCCCGGTCAACGGCCATCTGGACGACTACAAGCTGCCGACGATCGCAGACGTCCCGGAGATCGTCTCGGACTTCGTCAACGTGCCCGACGAGAACCTGCCGAACCTCGGTTCGAAGGGGCTCGGCGAGCCGCCAATCGTGCCGACTGCCGCGGCGATCGCGAACGCGTTTGCCCATGCGACCGGCCGTCGCGCCGCCGCCCTGCCGCTCACTCCCGCCCGTGTCCTCGAGGCCCTCGCATGAGCACCTACACGCGGCCCGGGAGCCTCGACGACGCACTGGCGCTGCTCGCCGACGACGGGGCCGCACCCTTCGGCGGCGGCACCGACCTCGCCGGCCAGGCGGACCGGGGGATCCGGACGCCGACAGTCCTGGTCGACCTGCGCGACTCGGGGCTCGGCGCGATCGAGGCGGCGGACGACGGTCTCCGGGTCGGCGCTACCGTGACGCTCGCGGAGCTCGCCGCCTCGCCGCTCGCCGCGCCGTACGCCGCGGTCGCGCACGCGGCCTCGCTCGCGGCCTCGCCGCTCTTGCGGAACGCCGGCACGGTCGGCGGCAACCTCTGCCAGCACACGCGCTGCTGGTACTACCGCGGCGAGGAGTGGCACTGCTGGCTCGGCGGCGGGGAGACCTGCTACGCGCAGATCGGCGACCACCGCCGGCACAACCTCGAGCCCGGCGACTGCATCTCGGCCCACCCGTCCGACCTGGCGCCGGCGCTCGCCGCGACCGGCGGGTTCGTGGAGCTCCGCTCGTCGTCGGGCGCACGCGAGCTGCCGCTCCTCGAGCTGTACCGCACGCCGACCGCGGACAACCGGTCGCTCTTGACGCTCGGGCCCGGTGAGCTGGTCGTCGCCGTGCGTCTGCCCGCCCCGCCGGACGCGTCCGCGTACGAGCGCCTGGGAGAGCGCGCCGCGTTCTCGTTCCCGCTCGTCTCGGTCGCGGCCGCGCGACGTGGCTCCGAGACGCGTCTCGTAGCCGCGGGTGTCGCGAACGTCCCGCGCGAGCTCGACCCGGCCGACCCGCTCGCCGGTCTGCCCGGTAACCCGCAGACGGGCTGGAAGCGCCGCGCGCTCGAGACGCTCGCCGAGCGGGCCGCCGCCGCGGTCGCGTAGCGTGGACGCCTCTGCGGAGGGATTCGTGCGGGCCGCCACTGGCCGGCAGCGAACGCGCGCCGAGGCGATGCTCGTTGCGCATCCCGAGACCGCCGCGGATCCGTGGGCGGCGTTGGTGCTCGGCCGGGCGTGGGAAGGCGACCCGGGCGCCCCCGGCGGCCCGCGCGGCTGGGCTCCGCTCCTCTACGTCTGCCACTCGTGCTTCCCGTCCGCGACGCTCGCCCGGGAGCTGCTCGACCGCGGCGCGGACCCGAACGCGAGCTTCGAGAACGAGTACGGCTCGATGTCGGCGCTCTATGGCGCCGCCGGCGTCGCCCATGACCCCGACCTCACGCGCGTGCTGCTCGAGGCGGGGGCGAACCCCGACGACAACGAGTCGCTCTACCACTCGACCGAGTCTCCAGACACGGGTTGTCTCGAGCTGCTCCTCGCCCACGGCGCCGAGACGCGCGGGACGAACGCTCTGGCGCACGCACTCGACGACGAGCGCGTCGAGCACGTCCGGCTCCTCCTCGAGGCCGGGGCCGACGCCAACGAGCACGCGCACGTCGCGCATGCCGTGCGGCGCGGTCGTGGCCCGGAGGTCGTCCGTCTGCTCGCCGAGCACGGCGCCGACCTCGACCGCCCGGGCGGCGAGACCTGGCGCGGGAACGTTCCGCTGCGCACGCCGTACCAACACGCACGGCTGCGCGGACGGGGCGACGTCGCGGCGACGCTGGCGGAGCTCGGCGCATCCACCGAGATCGACCCGGCAGACGCCGTGATCGAGTCGCTCGCTCGCGGAGAGAGGCCGACGACGCCGCTGCCGGAGACCTTCGACGTCGACCAGCAGGAGGTGATCGTGCTCGCCGCGCTCCGCGGGCACCTCGACACGGTCGTGGACGCGGTCGGGCCGGGCTTCCGCGGCGTGGTCGGCGGCTCGCCGGAGGGCTCGCTCGTCGAGCACGCCGCCTGGGTCGGAGACGCGGCGCGCGTCGAGCGACTCCTCGGGCTGGGAGCAGAGCCAGGTGCGGCGCTCGGCTGGACGGCGCACGGCTCCCGCAACCACGGTGCGCCGGGGCGGGAGTACGTGGCGGTCGCGGAGCTCCTCGTCGCCGCGGGCGCCCGGGTCGGGCCCGGACTGCTCGATGACGCCGAGGGGCCGCTGTACAAGTGGCTGGAACACCACGCTGGTGTCCGACCTCAGTCGGACACCTGAGCCGACCGGGACGTTACGCCGCGTTCGTCACCGAGAGGACGCTCGCAAGGTGGACGAGGCGCAACGCGCCGCGCTGGGCGCGGCGCTGCGCGATCTCGTCCTCGAGCCGTGAGGCGAGATCCCACAGGTCGCGCGTCACGACGAGGACCTCCCGAAGCTGGTCGGTCTGCGGCCGGTGTCCGTTCGACCGCTCGTCGCAGGCGTTGAGCGC
>Ga0105245_10002459_pt1 | contig 16753 bp, 10 predicted proteins | sample KBSM54metaG_FD_81523 | JGI IMG/M metagenome (GOLD analysis project Ga0105245, IMG submission 81523) | Miscanthus rhizosphere microbial communities from Kellogg Biological Station, Michigan, USA - KBS M5-4 metaG | ecosystem: Host-associated > Plants > Roots > Rhizosphere > Soil | place...
AGGTCGCGAAATTCTCCCATAGCGGGGGAAAGGGCCTTGGGCTCTCTTGAAGCGATGGATGAAGCGCGAAACGCAATCAGATCAGCCAGGCTGCGCGACTTGGCCTGCTCAATATAGCCAAATGCTTCTTTCTGCGCCCGCACGCCAAAGCTGACGGCCAGCGACGTAACAACCAGACCTTCATAAACCGCCAGCTTGTTCTTGAGAAACGCAATCTTCAGCTCTTCCTTGCCCAGGTTGCTGCGCAGGTCTTCCAGCTTCTTGAACGCCTGTTCATAAGCCTGGCGAGCTAGCTCGGTATTGCCGCTCGCTTCCTCCGCCTGGCCCAGCATGAAATAGGCCTGATAGGTGGCGGGCGATTCGATGTGTGTCAATCGTGAAAGCGCTGCGCTGCAATAGCGGCGAGCCTCTTCAGGATCGGCTCCCCGAAGTTCAATGGCCGCCAGCAACAGCTCGCATAGCGCGGCTTTTGACGGCAGCACGGAGTTACTGAAATATTGCAATGCCTTCAGGGCCAGATCTTCAGCCTCGTCATTTTCGCCGGCTTCGTAATAGACCAGCGCCTTGTAAAGATCGATGAGCCCTGGCCATAAATCATTGTGTTCTTTTACGAACAAGTCGCGCGCGCGGTCAAAACTCTCGAGCGCCTGCTTATATCGTCCCTGCTGGCTGATGGCGATGGCGGAAAACGTGGCCGCTTTGGCGGCTTCATACTTCATGCCCAGTTCGGTAAATGCCGCAAAGGCGTCGAGCGCCAGTTCCGTGCCACCTTCAGTAAGGTTTAATTCCAGATAAATCTCTGATTCGTCCAGATCGCACAGCGCCTGGTGGTAACGGTCTCCCAATTCGGCGCAGAGCGTTCGGGTCTGGTCATAGAGTTCGATCGCGCGCAGGTATTCTCCCCGCAGGTAATGCAGGTAAGCCACGTTGTAATCGGCTTCAGCCACCAGCAGAGAGAAGCCATGCTCCATGCAGTGCTGGCGCGCCAGACGATAGGTCTCCTCAGCGCGGGGAAAATCATTCAGGCTGATGTAGCAGACGGCCAGATTCCGCAGCACGGCGGCAATGTCCAGGGGTTCGCCGCATTGAAGAAATTCGTTGTACGCCCCTTCGTAGAGGTCAACCGCTTCCTGGAATCTATCTTGGCGGTAATAGATATTGGCAATATTGCTATCCAGTCTTGCCAGCCGGAGCCGGTCTTTATGTGCATGAAAAATTGACCGGGCGCGCTCACCCAGTCGAAACGCCCTTTCATACTGACCGTCGTAAATCAGGCTTTGCAGCGCGCCGCTAATGGTGCGGGCATAATCAATGTCACGGCCAAGCCCCTCAAAAATAGCCAGCGCTTTTTCATACTCCAGGATGGCCTGCTGATATTTTCCTGTCAGGTATAGAACGTGGCCCACGGCGCGGGCGCTTTGCGCAGTTGCGCAGGGATCATTAATCCGTGCCGCTATCCACGAGCTTGCCTGGGCCACTCTGTCAGCTTTTTGCAGGTCAACGCGGGCGAAAATTACCACTGCGTTGTATAAGGATTCCACCGCGGCGCTATTAGATATGTCCGTGCGGTCGGCAAGAAACTGGCGGCGCTGAGCTTCTTCAGAAAGACCAGCCAGGTCAATGATCCATTGCTCGACACCAAAATTCGGCTGCTGGGACATCTAAAATCCCAATTCCGCAAGGATCTTCTGCAGCCGGTTCAGGCAACGGCCCCTGATAAAACCTATTGATCCGGTCGCCAATCCCAGCTTTTGGGCAACCTCGTTGTAAGGGACCGGCGGCTGTTCATAGAACAATAATTTCACCAGCTCCGCGCAGCGCGGCGTAAGCCGTAGGATGGCGTCGCGAACAGCTTGCTCCTCCTCGACTTCCTGCAACACCATGGGTGCGGCTTCAATTTCCTCCGCTAATTCCTGCTCCATCGCGTCCAGTTCGACTTCTCCCCTTTGCTGCTTCTTCCAGTGGAAGCACTTGTGCGTGGCCACGGTGATCAGCCATGAGCGCAATGACTCAATCTTTCGCACCTTGGAAAGATTAGTAAAAAGATCGACACAAACATTCTGGAAAATGTCTCCCGCGTCATCCGGGCTGAAACCGTACTTGACCGGGACGGAATAAATCAGGCGCTTGTATTTATCGATAAGTGTGTTCCAGGCCTTCTCATCGCCGCTTAGACACGCCTGTACCAGCCGCTCATCTTCGGCGGTCCCAGCGTCCCGGATTGTGGGCAAAGTTAGTTCTTTGGTGTTTTCTTCCATCAAATTTTCCGGCGTGCTTTCCGGCTTACTGCTTTCCGGCGGGGGGGTGCCAAAAAAGTTCTTCTGCGTTCCAAAAAGTATACTGTTCAATGATGGCTGGATGGAAATTACCGAGGTTTTCCTGCGCTCCCACCAGAATATTGGGACTGGCCAGATAAATCATCGGCAGTTCTTGCGCCAGAATCTCCTGCACCCGATCGTAAATTTTCTTGCGCTGCTGGTAATTCATGGCGCCCAACTGCTTTTGCATTAATTGATCCAATTCGGCTTCCCACGGCGTAGCTGGAGCTTTCTCACCCAAGTGCCATAAGTGAGTCTGCCCGTTGGAAATCAGCACATTCATGTCAGGCGTTGGATCGGCATCGCCGCTGACCAGGCCCATTACGATGGCGTCATAGTCATGCGTATTCAGCACGCGATCTGTGGCCGAACGGATCTCCATCGGCACGACATGCGCGGAAATTCCCACTGCTTTCAAGTCATCCTGTACCAGGGTTGCTATCTGTCCGCGTTGCGTGTTGCTGGAACCCACCAGAATCGTGAACTCAACAGGCTGTCCGGTTGAGTCGATAAGGGTGTTGTCGCCCTTCCATGAAAAACCAGATGCCTTCAGCAGTTCACGCGCATGCGGCAATGAGCGGGCGGGAACGGGGACGTTCGAGTTGAACCATGCTTTGTTGCCGGGACTCACATGGGTAGCCAGGGCTGCGGCGCGGTTGCGATACACCAGCCTGACGATGCTCGCCCGGTCAATGGCTGCGGAAACGGCCTGGCGAAAACGCACGTCACGAAACCACTTTTGTTTGCGCGCCACCTCAGGCAGACGTCCTTCGGTATCGCTGTTCAGGTTGAACATCAGGAAGTTGTATTCAAGCCCGGGACCCACATCGTACATCTTGAAGTGTCTTGTTTTCTGCTCGGCCTCCAGACTGGCATAGTTGTCCGCACTCAGGCTGCTGATGATCTGCGAATCGCCTGCCTGAAAGCGGATCACCTGCGCGTCCTGCGTGGGAACAACAATGAATGTCAGCTCGTCGAGATATGGAAGCCTTTGTCCTTTGCTGTCGACCTTCCAGTAATAAGGATTGCGTTCAAGAACTACCCTGTCGCCGGGAACAACCTGCTTCAGGCGAAACGCTCCCAGCCCGGCAATCTGCGCTGGCGGCGTGTTAAGCGTCCATGCCTGGCCAATCTTTCCTTCCTGGTAATCCTTTTCCAGCAAGTGCCGCGGCAGAATGGCAAGTCCGTCGAAGACCCTCTCCGCTGCAGAGTAAGGCGAGGGAAAGGTGAACCTGACTGTGTACAGATCAAGTTTTTCGACCTTGGTCGGCTTGCCGGAAATAATCAGCAGGTCGCGCTGCGAAGAATGCACTTTCTCGTCCAGATACATCTGGAAGGAGAAGAGCACGTCATCCGCGTCAAAAGGCTGGCCGTCAGAAAAGCGCAAGCCGCGACGCAGCTTCAACGTGAAGACTGTTCCGTCTTTTGAAATTGTCCATGACTTGGCTAACGCCGGCTCGGTTTTCTGTGTGGCCCGGTTGATATGAATAAGATCGGCCTGGAGGCGCGCATTGATCCCTAGAGCGTTCTGGTCAATGGCAACCACCGGATTGAGCGTACGCGGCTCAGAACGCTGTGCAATAACCAGCTTGCCACCACGAATCCCCGGCTCTGACGTGGTACGCAGAAGGTCTTCCTGTGCAATGCCTTGCGCGCCCGCGAGCAGCGGCAGGAGTGCGGCGGCACACAACAATAGAGAGCGTCTTAAGCGCACGAGACCAGGCCTTTTGTGTTGTGTTAAATGTTTGATTTTATCCGTTCCTGCAGCGTCTCCGCCAATGAGTGATACGCCAGAAACACTGGAACGGGCGCCAGTCCCGGCAAGAGCATCCACCAGTACGACACCAGCACATGGTATTGCTGAGCCTGTGCCAGCATGTTGCCCCAGCTGGGAAATGGCTCGCCGATTCCCAGTCCCAGAAATGACAGGATGACTTCCGCCAGAATGAACTGCGGAATCAACACGGCCATCTGCGTGAGCAACACGCTAAACGTCAGCGGTATCAGGTGACGTCGAAGTAGATATGCATTGGATGCGCCAAAGCCTTTGGCAGCCAGAACAAAGTTGCGCTCGCGCGCGCTCAGTATCACGCCGCGAACCAGACGTGCAGGGCGACTCCAGCCGACTATCCCAATCACCGAAACGACAAGCAGGAACGCCACCACAGGACTGATTTGCAACGGCAGGAACGCCCGCACGGCAATCAGCAGGTAGAACCAGGGGATGGTGATAAAGACTTCAGCAAAACGCATGGCCGCATCATCCAGCCTTCCGCCATACATTCCGGCAATTCCACCCAGCAAAAGGCCGGTAATCGCGGAAAACGCCGCTGCCACAAAGCCGGCAAACAGTGACACCTGCCCGCCATAGAGCAGACGTGAAAACTGGTCGCGGCCAAAGCCATCTGCGCCCATCAGAAAAAGATTCGCGGGAGCCTGCACGCCGAAAAGGTGTCGTGTGGAAGAAAATATTCCAAGAATGGTGTAACTGTCTCCCTGAGAAAAGAATTCGATGCCTGCCCGCTGCGAACAATCCGGCTGATATTGATATATAGCGTTCTCGGCCGATTTGGTGACATAAACGAACGGTCGAAAATGAAACGTTCCCGTGCAGTCCACAAAATGCACGCGCGTGGGCGGGGCGTAAGGATGTTCGCGCTCCTGCGTTTCAAAACTGTAAGGGGCAACAAATCCGGCAAGCACGACGACCGCATGGATGATTAATAAGAACCAGATCGCCCATGTCAGGCGGAACTTTGTGTGAAATCCCGAGTGGAGCGAAGAATCACTATGGTTAAGACTACTCTGTCGGTTCATAGCTGAACCTCAAAAGTTCTTTTAGCGATAGGGATCCCTCGCTGCGCTCGGGATTTCAGATAAAGCAGAACCTCAACATCTCTTATAGGAATAGGGTTCCCTCGCTGCGCTCGGGATTGCACAAAAAAACTTTTCATCCCTGCCTCCTGATCCGCGGATCAAAGGCATAGAGCAGCACGTCGCCCACCAGATTGCCTGCAATCAAGAACACAGTGGAAAGCATGACCGCGCCAATCACCAGAAAAAGATCGCGTGACATGATGGCTTCCAGCAGCAGCGGGCCAATACCCGGCCAGCTCATCACCACCTCAATTAGAAGCGATACGCTCAGCAGCAAGGCCACGGAAAGTCCAAAGAGCGAGATCAGCGGATTGGCTGCAGCCGGCAACGCGTGGCCAAAAAGCAGTTTGAAGCGTGGCAGGCCATGCCCTTCAGCGGCGCGAATATAAGATGATTCCAGCACCTCGATTACGCTGGCGCGCACGTGGCGCAGAATGATCGTCAATGATCCCACCACCAGCGCCGTCACGGGCAAGACCATGTGCCACCCCAGATCGCGCAACCATGCCCACATGCCCTGGTCTTGCGCATTGATAGACGTCATGCCTCCTACAGGAAACACTCCAGTTTTTAAGGCAACCAGCAAAGCCACCAGCGCGATGAGCACATCCGGCAGCGCGAGCAGCGCAGAAGTTCCCCCAGAAAAAAGTCGGTCCGCCCAGCGCCCTCTCCAACCCGCGGCAAGCACGCCAAGCGGCACAGCGATGAGCCATGAAATCAACAAAGCCGGAACGCTCAGCAGCAGCGTATTGCGCGCGCGCGGCCAAAGCAGCGTGGATGCCGGAGCGTTATAGGCGAATGAGTATCCGAAATCGCCCCTGGCGGAAGACTTGAGCCACTGCCAGTAACGCACCGGCAGCGGTTGGTCCAGACCGTATTGCGCGCGCAGCAAGGTGATCGTTTCCGGCGATATCTGCGAGTTCATCTTCATCTCGCTCAGGAAATCTCCGGGAGCTGCCTGGAACAGAAGAAACAGAAGAATGGAAACGCCAAACAACATCAGCAAACCGTGTCCGGCGCGGCGGGCAAAGTAGCGGATCATACGGCGGCCTCCACTCCCGGCGCATGCAGGCGCTCGCTGGCTTCCACCAACTCACGTGTGGCGGGATGCGAACTTTCGCCCAGTTTCTCCGGCGTGGTCCGCTCCACAATCCGACCGGAATCCATCACCACAACTTCCTGCGCAAAAAGTGAAATGAAGTTGAGGTCGTGCGAAATGTAGAGATAGGTGAGCCCGTGCCGCGACTGCAAATCCATGAGCAACCGCATCATCTGCGCTTGCAGAGGCATGTCGAGGCCGGAAAGCGCTTCATCCATGATGAGCAGTTTGGGCCCGGCAGCCAGGGCGCGCGCCAGCGCCAGCCTTTGCCGCTGGCCGCCGCTGAACTCGCCCGCCAGACGCGATGCCCAATCCGGATCAAGGCCAACTTCTTCCATCAATTGCATTGCCCGTATGGTGCGGTCTGGTTCTGATTTCCACCGCGCGATCTCCAGTGGCTCCGCCACAATCTGCCGCGCCGTAAATCTTGGGTTGAGCGACGTGGCGGCATCCTGAAAGATCATTTGCACCGGCGGTCGAGCGCCAAATTTATTCTTTTCTGCGCGTTTGCCTTCCAGCAAAATGTCGCCCGAATCCGGCGTCTCAAAACCGGCGAGGCAGCGCGCCAGTGTTGACTTTCCCGATCCGGAGCGTCCCAACACCGCCACCGTAGAACCCACAGCTAAAGAAAGAACAATTTCATCGAGCGACTGCACGACAAACTCTTTGCGCGACAGGAGGCGCTTCTGGACAAACTTTTTACTTAGCCCGCGAACTTCCAGCAGCGGCGCGCCACTCGGTATCGATCCTTGCGCAAGTGCGGCGTTCGCCAGAGTTTTTTCAGGAAATAGAATTCCCTGAACATACTCATCCTGACTAACCTGCAACGCGTCCATTGTTCCCTGCGCGACTGTCTCTCCCTGGCGCATGACCACGATCTTGTCAGTGATTGCAGAAAGCGCTCCGGCATTGTGCGTGATAAACAACATGGCCAGACCGAGATCGCGCTTTAAGCGTTGCAACAGTTCAAGAATGTCTGCCTGGGTGGCCACATCCAGCGCGCTTAGAGGTTCGTCGGCAATCAGGAGATTGGGCCGGCAGATGAGCGCCTGGGCAATGGCCACGCGCTGCCTCTGTCCTCCGCTCAATTCGTGCGGATAGGCGCGCAAAATACGTTCGGGATCGGCAAAGCCAACCTCGCGCAGCATTTCGTCGCACCGCGCGGCCACTTCCTGTGGAGCAAGTTTGCCATGCGCGCGCAACACATCGGCAAGTTGCTTTCCCAATGGCAATACTGGGTTAAGTGCCAGCGCAGGCTCCTGCGAAATCAGCGCAACTTGAGCGCCACGCATCCGTCTTAATTCGGCAGGGGAAAAATCCGCCAGGCTGCGGCCGGCATAATCAATGCTTCCTGAAACCACGCGTGCGTTTTTGGGCAGCAGCCGCATCAGGGCAAGTGCCAGTGAACTTTTGCCGGAGCCGGACTCGCCCAGCACGCCCACGCTCTCACCACCGGCAATTTCAAGATCGAGAGTGCGCAGGGCATGGACCACGTGTCCGCCTGTAGCGTCATAGTCAACGCTCAAAGCGGATACGCGCAGCAATGGTTCGGGTTTTGGCAAGCTCAGGTCGCCGGAAGTCAATGTCTGAGTGCGCTCTCTAAATTTTTGGTGGAGCTAGTGTGCAACATTATGCCGCATCGAGCCTGGATTACCGAATACGCTCTGTCACCTATAAAACCGCGCTTAGGTAATACCGTAATCCAATCTTAGAGTGTTTCTTCGCACCAGAGCCGAAACTTCAAGCTGGTCCAAAATCTCTAAGTCAAAATGTTCCACAACCCCGACATTCTGCCAATCCGCTTGATAGTAAACAAGTTACGTTGGTTCTGAAAAGCCAATTTTGCCGTGCAAAGGGCTATCTCAACCAGGGTCATTGTGCTATTGACCGGTTGCGCCCATGACCTCCCGTCATGCTGTAATCCCCTAATCTCAGGCTTTCAACGTAATCCAAAATGACCCGCTGAGTATTACATTGCCCCTACTCGATTTCACAAAAAGTTTTGCGATGGGGGCCCAATGAGGATTTGGCAGGCTGCTCAAACGTGCTCGGCGATTCTTGCATTGTCTTTACTACTTGCCTCATGCGGCGGAAGCGGTTCGTCCACGACCTCCGCGAGTTCCCAGCCGTCTACTAATGCAACACCGACTCCGACACCCGGCACAGCGCCTTCACCTTCACCAACGCCGACGCCAACCGGCAACGCCACGGTGATCAATAAGGTTGAAGAATCGCCCTGGTTGACGTGCGGCAACTGCGGCAACACCGGCGCAACGGGCGCAACCGCCGCGTATTCCGATACGCTTGGCATCGCCACACCCAGTGAGGACGGCTCGTCCACACAGTTCAGCATTGCAGCATCCGTTCCCTTTACCAACGGATACTTCTATCAGAAGCACACACCGGTTACTACGCAGATTGGCGCTCTCACATACGAATTTGACCTTTATATCCCTACAGGCTCTGAAAATCTGCCGCAGGCAATTGAGTTTGAGTGCCAGCAGGTCCTCAACGGATGGGTTTACAACTTTAGCTGGCAGGCTCTGTATCCCGGCAACCAATGGCGCATTTTTGATTACGGATTAAAACGCTGGGACGCCACCGGCCTTACCGTTACACGGTTCACTCCCGGAACCTGGCACCATATTGTGGCCGAATACCACAATGACACCGTTGCTCACACCGTGCTGCATGACGCACTGACGGTTGACGGCGTGCGGATGCCGGTGAACATTACGCACAATGCGTTTTTCTCCGGAGCGGTGAATAATCAGTTCACCAACGCCGTTCAACTCGACAGCAACAGCACCGCCGCGGCTTACAGTGTTTACGTTGACCAGATGAAGATTACGTATCAGTAAACTTTAACTAAAGATTTAACCACAAAGGACACGAAGGAACACAAAGGTAAATACGCGATTGCCAAAATCGCCGCTATTGCCAAAGATTGCCAGGATTGAAATCAAAACCTTATCCCCATCGTATCCCCGGCAATGCTTCACTTTCGTCGACCTTTGGCAATTTTGGCACTTCTGGCAATTGCCTGATCCGCGCACACCAAGTCAATCTGCAGCAGGCTTCTCTTTCCTGCCTTGATCCCTGCTCACCTTCGTGTTCCTTCGTGTCCTTTGTGGTTCATCATCACTCGTAGTGCAGCGCCACCATGGGATCAACCTTGGCTGCTCGACGCGCGGGAATGTAGCTGGCAAAAACTCCGACAGCGGCCAACACCAGCGCCATGGCAAGAAATGCCAGCGGCGAGTTGGTGTTCACGCCGTATAAGAATGTTACGATCAGCCGCGCCAGCAGAAACGCGGCCACTAGTCCTGCCATCAGACCAGCGCCCATGATCACGGCGCTTTGTTTCAGCACCATCATCAGCACGTCGCTTGGCTGCGCGCCCAGCGCTAACCGGATGCCAAACTCGCGTATCCTCTGTCCAACGGAATATCCCACTACGCCGTAGATTCCTACCGCGCAAAGCGCCATGGCGATCATGGCAAACACGGTCAGCAGGCTTGCGCCAAAGCTTGACGCCCATAGCGACTGCGAGATCACTTCCCCAATCGGCCAGACGTTTGTGATCGGCAGGTTGCGGTCCATTTCCTGGATGCGCGAACGCAGAGTGTTCAGCACTGTCCGTGGATCGCCTTCAGTGCGGAAGAACAACGTCAAAGCGGCATTCGGATTCTGCACCAGCGAAACGTACATATAAGGTCGCGGCTGTTCGCCCAGAGCGTTGTAGGTGGAATCTTTCACAATGCCGATCACTTTGGTGTAGTCGGTATCGCGGAAAAACTTGAAGCGCTTGCCAATGGGATCTTCATTTGGCCAGATCTGCCTGGCCGCAGTCTCATTAATAATGGTGGCGCGCGGCGTGTCCTCACGCACGCTGCCGTCAAAGCTCTGGCCGCGAACCATGGGAATGTCCATGGTGGAGAGATATTCCGGCGACCCGACTGAAACCTGCGCAACATGGCCGCTCTGGCCGTTGGTAGAATCCTCGCCTTCACGAAAGAGAGTCCTGCCAAAGCCGCCATTGAACAGCGGGACGGTGTTGGAGAGCGCAGCCGCCTTTACTCCGGGCGTGGACTGTGCCGCTTCAAGCGTACGACGTTCAAACTCCTTGGCGCGTGCCGGCTCATAGTTCAGCGCGCCCACGTCGAACGACAACATTGCAAGGTTGTGCGTGTCAAAGCCCGGGTCCATCTCATGGGCGTTACGCAGGCTGATCAAAAAAAGTCCGGCGCCCACCAGCGCAATCAGGCAGACCGCTACTTGCAGGGAGATAAGAACGTCGCGGACATTGAACCGCGTTCCTTTGCGCAGATCGCCGCCGGCACGCTCTTTGAGTTCTGAAACTAAATCAGGCCGCGACGATTGCAGCGCCGGCGCAAGTCCAAAGATCAAGCCGGTGCCAATCGCCACCGCGAAGGTAAACGCCAGCACGTGCCAATCGAGCGAAAGGTCCATGCCATCGGCAGGAAGTTGTGGCGGACGGAAGCGCCACATCATGTCGCGTCCAGCCAGAGCCAGGCCAAGTCCCAGAGCGCCTCCGGCAATCGCAAGCACCATGGCTTCAGTCAGCAACTGCGTGATCACGCGGCTGCGTGACGCGCCAATGGCCACGCGAATTGACATCTCACGCTTTCTGCCTGCGGCACGCGCCAGCAGCAGGTTAGCGATATTGAAGCAAGCAATCACCAGCACAATCCCGACTACGGCCATCAGCATCACACCGGCACGAGCAAACTGTGCACGCTGGTTGGGATTGATGCTCGACTCCAGCAGCGGCTGCAGCGTGAACGTGCGGCCCTTGTTGGCCAGCGGAAAAGCTGTCTCCAGGTCAGCCGCAATCGCCTGCAACTCAGCCTTGGCTTGCTCAGGGCGCGCGCCATCTTTCAGGCGGCCCACAGCGCTGAATCCCAGAAAACGCCGTTCATTGAAAAGCTGCTTGGTAAAGCCGGTAAGAATCTGGTCATGCATTGACATGGGGACAAACATGTCCGGGCCGCCGATCACTGCCGTTCCCTGAAAACCTTTGGGCGTGACGCCGATAATCGTGAAGCCCTGCGCATTCAGCAACACGCTCTGGCCGATCACCGCCGCGTTGCCGCCAAAAGCTCGCTCCCAGAAACCATGGCTCAGCACCACCACTGGCCCTGCTCCGGCGGTGCGGTCTTCTTCAGGACGAAACGTGCGTCCCAGTTGCGCATGCACGCCCAGCACGTCAAAGTAGTTTCCCGATGAAAGCTGCGCAAAATATTGGTTCGGCACGCCGTTGACCGTCATGCTTACCGGCGCAGCAAACGATTCATAGAGCGTGACGCCGGAGAAAGACTGCGTCCGCTGCTGAATGTCCTGGCCATTGGGGAAAGATATGGGGAGGACATTATTATTGGCCGCGCCGAATATCTTGCGCTGGTCAAGAGTAAAAATCTCCATCAGCCGCGCGGGGTCCTTCACCGGCAAGGGATGAAAGAACACCGCGTTGACCACAGTGAAGATTGCCGTATTTGCGCCAATGCCCAGCGCCAGCGTAAGCACGGCGATCACGGCAAATGCGGGCGACTTGCGCAGGCTGCGCAGCGCAAAACGTATGTCCTGACCAATGTTGCTCATGGATTCACCTGGAGCTTATCGGAAAAATCTACCAACTGATGATTTAAGAGACGCGCGCGCAAGCGCATTGTTAGCCGCCGGCAGAATAAAGGATCGGCACCCGCAGTTAGTGAGGGACAAGTGGCCCCGAAGAGTGGGCCACCGGCCCTCTCCTCCATCGCAAGAAAACATTCTCTAATCATTCCCATTTGTAGAACCTTGCCGCAGGCAATCTCATATGTATGACTCGCTTTGAGTTGGAAGAAGACGTAGTCCCGAAATGGGAAAGCATAGCAATTTTGTAGTGGACGGTCGTGGTTTCCAAAATCATAACTTGGTAAATTAGATGCGAACACAATGCAGCCAACTGCTAGATTGACGCCATAGCCGTTCGGGGCGTCATGGAGTTTTAGTATGAGTATGAAAATGGCGCGCATTGTGATGATTTCTTATGTTCTGCTGATAGCAGCGATAACAATTGGCGAAACCAGCGAAAGACCAGTGAGTTCGGTAGTCACCAGGGCAGCGGATTGCTGCAATCCATGCCCGCCGCTTTGTCCGCCCGGTCCAACACAGTAGAGCATTAAAGGGCTGAGCCGCGGTATCATAAGGGTGCTGCACCAATTTAGCGCAAGAGGTCCAGCGTATGTTTTTTCATGTGATTCCTCTCTATTCACGCATTATGTTTACCGGCATCACGGTACTTGAGTGTTTGCTTGCTCTCACGCTCCTGCGCTGGGATGCGTGGAAGCGTTACCCGGTCATGAGCCTCTATTTGACATGGCAAGCCGTGGGCGCAGCGGCCTCTCTGCTCATTGCGTACTTTGGCGCGGGGATGCCTTACTTCTACACCTATTTTGTAGTAACCATCGTCGAAAACCTTATCGCGTTTGCGGTTGCGCTTGAGCTGTACTACAAAATTTTTGACCCGACAATTGGTTTTTTCGCGTGGGGACGGCGGCACGTGCTAATCATCATGCTGGTTTCGCTGGCCGTGGCGATCATGATTGGAAGTCTATTCGCGGCGAGAAACGGCGGCTCCCTGACCAGGACACTGACGACCGTGGACGAGGTTATGAGCGTGGCGCTGTGGGCCACCTTCTTCATAATATTCATCTATTCGCGATCTCTGGGATTCACCTGGCGCCCGCGCGTGGCAGGAATTGCCATAGGGTTTATTGTTTACCTTAGCGCTGCAGTTATCTGTATTTTCGTCGCGGCACGGTTCTCTCCAGCTGTTGCGCTCATTGGCAACCAGATTCGTATGGCTGCTGAGTTCCTTTTGGTGGCATGGTGGTTGGGCGTTTTCTGGGGTGAGGAGAAATTCCCTGAAGCAGTCATATCAACGCAAGTCACGCCGCAAATGCCGACCCAGTATAGAAAGACCCTGGAAACAGTTGCTCGGATGATGTAGGGCGCGTTCTCTGTTCCGTGCTTTGCTGTCTGCGAACAGGCGGGAAAGAAATGATTGAGGGCTGGCAATCTGGAGATTTGCCAGCCCGTTCTCTTTTTGACGCAAAGCAGGCTCGCACGCGCCTATTGTTGTCGCAATGGCGGCATGGGCAAAGGGATGTTGAAGGTCTTTGCGCCTACGCCCACTCCTCCCTGGCAAGAGTTGGGCGGCGTGGTACAGATGTTCCTGGTTGAAGGACACTCCGCAGCCCAGAACATGTAACCCAGCATCCCGGCACTTGTGCCGGCGCCGTTGGGCGCAACTGTTTGCACGTAGCTTCCGGTTGAATCTTCCAGCGATGAACTGAAATTCGTGCACTCCGGAAGTGCATTATGCCCGCTGGTGATGTATAGGCTACCGGTAAACTTGGCGGGCGCCAGCGGCAAGATAGGTGGAGCGAAATTCGATTTGCCGTCAACGTGTTCCTGCCAGTTGCTTTCCGCCGAAGACGCGCTGGGCGGCTGCTTGCTCGGCACCATGGCATTCGCATAATCGACTACCGGGTTCGCCGTAGTCAGCCAATCGCTGGTAGCTTTGCGGTCCAGATCGATCAAGAAGCGGTCGCCCGCGCCTACGTCTATGGTCAAACGCGCGGCAGCATTCGCTCCGGTTGCATCATACGGCAACTGCGAACGATAGGCAGTAATGAAAGCCTGCATTCCCGTCAGGTTGGGACTGGTGTTTTCTTCATAATCGATTGCAATGCCAACGCCCAGGCTCTTGGCCAGCGCAGCGGCGTTCAGCCCCAATTGCGTTGGATTGGTAGATAGCGCCGTGTCCCAGTCGCTCACAAAAGTGATCCCGCCAATGGACAACATCACACGCACGTTGTGGCTGGTGAAGTAGCTCACGACTTGCGAATTCATTCCTATTGGCACGCCGTTTACGGTTTGAGCGTCAGTGGTCTTGTTGAGCAGCTTCAGGGGATTTACAAATGACAGCACCACAAGATTGACCGAGGGCACGCCGTCGCCACGGTCAATCATCCAATGGTTCTTTGCGTCGAAATCAGTCATGTCGCGGACTGTGCCCCATGTACAGGCATCATTGCCGCAATGCCATGCCCCATAAATCTGGAGCGGCGTGGCCAATGCGGTTGCGCTGGTAAGAAGTAATGCCAACAGGAGCAGGGATCGTTTGTTCGTGAATGCAAGGAATAGAGATTTCATGAGCAGGACTCCTTTCGTGCAGAGCAGTTAGTGCGGTTTGCCTTTCCATTTATTGGAAAAGACTGGCCAGAATGGAAAATTACAGCGAGGCAGGTGATCCATCGCTGATTTATTGAATCGATTCAATATAAATACCGGCGCTCGACCTGTAAAGCTGTTGCGCACGAAAAATCTCTCACGCCTCGTACAGCATTCCCAAATTGGGAAATTGTGTGATGCACCAGTTTTTCTGGATTCCGGCAGCTCAATAACTTGATTCAGGATTCAGGGACTGAATGTACCCACGTCCAGAATTCGGCTTGAGATTTTCTTGCGTTGTTTGCCAAGTGGTACCTGTCACTCTTGCCAGTGGGCTAGGCTCACGGCTGCTGGTAGTTTTTGCATTTTATCGTGCGGGAGTAGTCTGCCCCGCCTGGGCTCAAGTGTGCCATTGACCTGGGTCTACGAATGTCGCATTGCTCGTATAACCGTGGAGGGCAAGCCCCCAGAAGGGGACGGACACGTCACGTCTGGGTTCCGCTTGCGGCTCTTGCCGCCTTGATCCTGGCCTGCCCGACTGGAGCGGCGCCGAGACAGGAAGTACGAAGAATTCTGATTCTTAATGAAGAAAATGCTACCTATCCGGGAATCAACATCATCAATCAGGGCATCCAGGCTGGGCTGAACGATTCACCCTATCAACTTCAGCTCTATGCTGAGTACATGGATACCACGTTGTTCCCCGATCCGGCCGTCCAGCAGGAGCTCCGTGATTCCTACATTCGCAGGTATCGGAATCTGAAATTAGATCTGATTATCACGGTGGGGCCTTCCCCGCTTAAATTCATGCAAGAGGTACACCAGAAGAGTTTTCCTGGCGTTCCGATTGTTTTCTGCCTGCCGACTCCGGGGGTGCCTGGGCCTCCCATATTAGATTCTGATTTTACAGGTGTGGAAAATGATATGGCGCCGAGAGAGACGGTAGAACTGGCCTTGCGACTCCTGCCCGGCACCAGGAACGTTGTCGTGGTGGGGGGCGTCGCCCCCATTGACCGGGAAGTGCTAGCGAACGTGAAGAAGCAGCTAAGGTCCTATGAAGGTCGCGTTGAGATTTCGTATCTCACAGATTTGGCCATGCCAGATCTGCTTGAGCGCCTGCGGCGCCTGCCGAGCAATGCTATCGTCCTTCTCACCTCAATAGGCCAGGATGCGGCAGGAACCAGCTTCAAATCAAATGAATCAAGCCCTCCAATTACCCGCGCGGCGAATGCCCCGGTCTTTAGCTTGTTCGACGTTCACCTGAATCACGGAGAAGTGGGGGGCTATCTTTACAGCTTGAGGGAGCAAGGGAAGGTGGCTGGAGGCCTGGCGCTGAGGATCCTCAGAGGAGAAAAGGTGCGGGAGATCCCCAGGGTAAAAGGTGTAAACACATACATGTTCGATTGGCGAGCCCTCAAGCGCTGGGGGCTCAAGGAAAGCGCCCTTCCCCCTGGCAGCATAGTCGTCAACCGACAGCCGACAGTCTGGGAGGCTTACAAGTGGTACATCATTGGCGGTGTTGTTCTGATCCTGGCTGAAACTCTACTCATTTTTGGGCTGGTGTGGCAGAGGGCAAGGGCAAAACGCGCAGAAACCCAGCTTCGCGAGAGCGAGGAGCGTTTCCGTCTGGTGGCAAATACCGCACCTGTCATGATCTGGACGGCCGGGACTGACCGAAAATGCAGCTACGTTAACAAGACATGGATGGACTTCACAGGTCGCCCACTTGAGGCGGAACTTGGCGACGGCTGGGTGGACGGAGTTCATCCGGACGATTCGAAACGCTGTTTCGAAACCTATGCCGGCGCATTCAATCAACGCGAGTCGTTTGAAATGGAGTACCGGGTGCGGCGAAAAGATGGAGAGTATCGCTGGGTCCTCGATCATGGCGTACCAAGATTTGATCCGGATGGTACTTTCGCCGGCTACATTGGCTCCTGCATCGATATCACGGACAGGAAGCTGGCCGAGGAGGGTCTTGCCACTATTGGGCGGAGATTGATTGAGGCGCATGAAGAGGAGCGCACCTGGATTGGAAGAGAGCTTCACGACGACATCAATCAGCGCCTCGCGTTGTTGGCAAACGAACTAGAACAATGGAGCCAGAATACTTCAACCAATGAAATCAACGAGCTCGTTCGCTATACCCAGACTCGAATCGCAGAAGTTGCCCACGATGTGCAGGGACTATCCCATCGCTTACATTCTTCAAAACTCG
>Ga0105245_10002461_pt1 | contig 16749 bp, 17 predicted proteins | sample KBSM54metaG_FD_81523 | JGI IMG/M metagenome (GOLD analysis project Ga0105245, IMG submission 81523) | Miscanthus rhizosphere microbial communities from Kellogg Biological Station, Michigan, USA - KBS M5-4 metaG | ecosystem: Host-associated > Plants > Roots > Rhizosphere > Soil | place...
GAGGGGGCGGGGGCGGGGGTGTGGCGCCGAGACGGGCCACGACCAGGTTGGCGTCCGACCATCCCGCGACCACCAGCTTGCCGTCGGCCTGCACCGCCGCGTCGGTGAGCAAGTCGGTGCCGCCGAGGTCGACCACCAGCTTGCCGTCGCCGTCGAAGGATGCGTCGGGGACGCCGCCGGCGGTGAAGCGGGCGGCGGCGGCGTCGCCGTCGAAGGCGCCGGCCACGACGATGCGGTCGGCCTGAAGGGCGAGCGCCGTCGGGGTGGCGTTGCCGCCGTCGCCGAAGAGGGCCGTGGCCATCCCGCCGGTGCCGAAACCGGGGTCGGCCTGGCCGCCGGGGAGGAGGCGGAGGACGGTGACGGCGTCGTCGTGGGACGGCAGGAGGGCGGGCCCGGCGAACGTGTCGATGAGCACCACCACCTTGCCGTCGGGCTGGACGACCACGTCGGAGGCGGAGTCGGGACCGGTCTCCCCGACGCCGTTCACGGCCGAGAAGGTCGGGTCGGGCGTGCCCCCGGCGGTCAGCCGGTAGACGAGGGGCTCGATGGTGACCCGGCTGCACGACGACGTGCGGCCGGCGACGACCACCGCCCCGTCCGGCTGCACCGCCGCCGCGAAACCCCGCCGCACCTCGACGTCGGAGATGTTCACCGCCTTGCCGCCGGCGCCGAAGCTGCCGTCGAGGGCGCCGTCGGCGGTCGTGCGGACGACGGCCACCCCGGCCGTGGTGCCGGGCGTGGTGGGCGCGTGCTGGCAGCCGCCGCCCGTGGTCTCGCCGCTGAGGACGATCCTGCCGTCGGGCGCCAGGTCGGCGTCCCGCAGCAGGTCGCTGCCGCCCAGGTCGTAGGTGGCCCGTCCGCCGCTGCCGAAGGTCGGGTCGACGCTGCCGTCGGCGTGGAGCCGGACGGCGGCGAAGTCGCCGCCGCTGGTGCCGGCCACCAGCAGCCGGCCGTCGGGCAGGACGAGGACGGTGTCGCCCTCGTCGGCGGTGCCGGCGCCGACGTCGACGCAGACCGCGCCGGTGCCGTTGAAGCTCGGGTCGGGGCTGCCGTCGGTGAGGAAGCGGGAGACGAGGAAGTCGCCGCCGCAACTGGTGCCGGCCACGACGATGCGCCCGTCGGGTTGGACGGCCACGCCCTGCCCCGTGTCGGCGAAGCCGAAGTCGACGACGACCTTGCCGTCGCCGCCGAACGTCGGGTCGAGATCGCTGTCCGCCGCCCCGGCCGGCGCCATCCCGCCCGCCAGCGCTCCGGCGACGGCCAGCACCGTCACCGCCAGCCCCGCCGATCGCCGTTTCCAGCCGTTCGCCAACCCGGTCCCCGAGAACATCGCCGTCTCCTTCCACAGCCGGTGCCCTACCGGCACGCCGTGGCTGGATTGACGCCCGTCGGCGTCGGCCTGTTCCCTATCCCCCCAACGACAGTCGGCGGAAGCCCTCGGCGTAGCGGACGCCCGCCCGCCGGCCCCCGTCCTCCGCCCGCTGGCGCAGGACGTCGCGGAAGAACTCGCCCCCCTCCCCCAGCTGGCTCCCGTGGCAGAGGACGGCCTCGATCTTGGTCTCGATGGCGGCGCCCACGTCGACCCACACGTTGGGCTCCAGGGTGGCGGACATGAACACGCTCTCCACCTGGTGGGCCGGCCCCGCGTCCGGGAAGTAATGGGGATTGCCGGCCGCCGGCGCCACCGCGTCGAGGACGGCCCAGCCGGTGATGCGGTGGTCGGCGTGGTTGTAATAGGTGTCGCCGAAGAAGACGGCGGTGGGGTCGTTGCACAGCACCACCTGCGGTTTCACCTCCCGGATGGCGGCCACCAGCAGCCGCCGCAGCTCGGGCGTGTCGGGCAGCTCCCCGTCGCCGAAGCCGAGCTGGCGGCGTCCGGCCAGGCCCAGGACCGCGCCCGACGCCGCCATCTCCGCCACCCGCCGGCGGGCCAGCTCGTCGGGATCGGTGGCTGGGTCGAGCGAGCCCTTCTCCCCCCGGGCGCACACCAGCACGTGCACCGCGCAGCCGTCGGCCGCCCACCGGGCCAGGGTCGCCCCGCACGAGATCTCGGGGTCGTCGGGATGGGCGTAGACGGCGAGCGCCACGGTCGGCGTCGCCCGGTGGACGTCGGGCACCGGGGCCTAGGCCCTCGGGGCGCCGCGGATGGCGGCCACGGCCCGGGCCAGGCCGTCGTCGTCGACGTCGAAGTGGGTGACGAGGCGGAGGACGCCGGGGCCGATGGTGCCGCCCAGGACGCCCTTGCCCCCCAGGTGGGCCAGGACCTTCTCCGCCCGGGGGTGGGACCAGGTGACGATGTTGGTGCGGACGTGCTCGGGGTCGCAGCCGGCGTCGGGCCAGCGCTCGGCCACCGCCTCGGCCAGGGTGCGAGCCCGCCGGTGGTCGTCGGCGAGGCGGGCGACCATGGTGCGCAGAGCCACCAGGCCCCCCGCCGCGATCACGCCTGCCTGGCGCATCCCCCCGCCCAGGCGGGCCCGCTCGACCCGGGCCTCCTCGATCACGTCGGCCGGACCGGCGAGCACCGACCCCACCGGCGCGCCCAGCCCCTTCGACAGGCACGACATCACCGTGGTCACGGGGCCGGCGTAGTCGGCCGCCGGCGTGCCGGTGGCGACCTCGGCGTTGAACAGCCGGGCCCCGTCGAGGTGCACCGGGATCGAGCAGGCGGTGGCCACCGCCGCCGTCTCCCGCAGCCGCTCGAGGGGCCAGGGAGTGCCGTTGGCCGGCATGTGGGTGTTCTCCAGGCACAGCAGCCCGGGACGGGGGTGGTGGTGGTGGGCGGCGGCGATGGCCCACGCCACCTCGTCGGGGTGGACGGTGCCGTCGTCGTCGGCGACGGTGTGGAACTGGATCCCGGCGTTGCGCCCGCCGGCGCCGTTCTCGTACACCACCACGTGCTGGCGGCGACCGGCGACCACCACCGTCCCCGGCGGGGCCAGCACCCGCAGCGCGATCTGGTTGGCCATGACCCCCGACGGGACGAACAGGGCCGCGGCCTTGCCCACCCGCTCGGCGTAGGCGTCCTGGAGCGCGTTCACCGTGGGGTCCTCGCCGTAGACGTCGTCGCCGACGTCGGCCTCGGCCATGGCCAGGCGCATCTCGGCCGTGGGCCGGGTGACCGTGTCCGACCGGAGGTCGACCATGCCTGGCGGGGCGCCGGTAGCCATGCCCGTACGATTGCAGATCGTGACCCGCTCCCCCGCCGCCGGCGCGTGACGGCGGGTCGGCCGGAGCCCCGGGCGCTGCTCGACCTGGCCGTGGGGTTGGCCCGGCAGGCGTCGGCGCTGCTGCTGGAGGCCCAGCGCCACCCCACCTCCGGCATCGACACCAAGACGTCGGTCAACGACATGGTGAGCGACGCCGACCGGGCCTCGGAGGCCCTGATCGTGTCCGGCATCCTCGCCGCCCGCCCCGACGACGCCATCCTGGCCGAGGAGGGTGCGTCCCGCCCGGGGACGAGCGGCGTGCGGTGGGTGATCGACCCCCTCGACGGCACCACCAACTACCTCTACGGGATCCCGGCGTGGGTGGTGTCGATCGCGGCCGAGGTCGACGGCGTGGTCGAGGTGGGCGTGGTGGCCGATCCCAGCCACGGCGAGATCTACACCGCGGTCCGGGGCGAGGGACGGGCCTGGCGCAACGACGTCCCCGTCGTGGTGTCGGGGGCGACGGTGCTGGCCACGTCGCTGATCGGCACCGGGTTCGCCTATCGCTCGGCCCGGCGGGGGGAGCAGGCGGCGGCCCTGCACCGGATACTGCCGGCGGTGCGCGACGTCCGCCGGCTGGGGGCGGCCGCCCTCGACCTGTGCCTGGTCGCGTGCGGCCGCCTCGACGGCTACTTCGAGACCGGCCTGCAGCCCTGGGACATGGCCGCGGGGGCGCTGATCGCGACCGAGGCGGGGGCGGTCGTGTGCGACTACGACGCCGGCCCCCCGTCGACCGCCTCGCTGGTGGCCGCGTCCCCCGGCATCGTCGCCGCCCTGCTGGCGACGCTGGCTGCCGCCGGGGCGACGCCCGACCCGGGACCGGACCACCCGTCATAACCGTCCCCGCCGTGCCAGCATGGACGGGTGTTGAGGCTGGTCGCCATCCTCCGCTTCATCCGCCGCAGCACGGTGCTGGTGGGTGTGGGGCTGGCCGGGGGCACGGTCACCGCCGCCGGCGTGGTGATGCTGGTCACGCCCGGCCCGGGGCTGCTCGTCATCGTCACCGGCCTGGCCATCCTCGCCACCCAGTTCGCGTGGGCGGAGCGGGCCTTGGAGAGGATGAAGGCGCGGGCCCGGTCGGCCCGGGACAAGGCATCGGCCCGCCGGTACGACCGCCGGGCGGCCCGGACGGAGGCGGGGCTCCCGCCGGTGGCCGATCTCCCGCCGGCCGAGCCGCCGGCCCACGCCGCCGGGGCCGCCGCCGCCGGGGCCGCCGGGCGTGACGCCGCCGGGGCCGCCGAGGGCGGGGCCGCCGGGCGCGGGGCCGCCGCCGGCGCCGCCGCCGCCGCCGCCGGGCGCGATGCGGCCGGGCGCGAGGTCGCCGGGGCCGAGCGCGACAGCCAGGCGACGGGCTAGGCCGACCCCACCGGCCGGCGGGCGACCTCGGCCTCCAGCCGGTCGAGGGTGCGCTCCATCCCCCGCCGGTTCCGGCCCCGAAAGCCCAACAGGCGCAGCCCGAGGACCAGCCACCACGGCGACGGCGAGTAGTCCCACGTCTCGACCACCCGGGTGCCGCCGCCCGGCACCGGCTCGAACCGGTACCGCCACCGGGCCCGGCCCAGGTGGTCCCAGGCCAGCCGGCGGCCCTCCTCGAACTCCACCACCGTGTTGGTGATGCGGTAGGCCGTCCCCAGCCGCATCGCCATCCCGAACCGGGTCCCCGGCCCCAGGCGGGCGGGACCGCCGGGGCGGACCGCCTTCACCGTCCCCGAGCCGTCGATGACGGGGTGCATGGCCGGATCGGCCACCACGTCGAAGAGGCGGGCCGCCGGCACCGGGATCACCCGCTTGACCGTGACCTGGCGGGCGCGGTTGGCGGACACGCACCCGAACCTACGGCATCACGCCGGCTTCAGTTGGCGATGGCGGACGAGCTGGTCGTCAGGGTGTGGAGGGCGAGCTCGGCCAGGCGGGCGTCGACGATGCGGGCCAGGGCGCCCAGCTGCCGCCGCTCCCGGGCCCGGAAGGGCCGGCCCCGGCGGCCGAGGACGAGGGCGATCGATGCGTCGGCGAGGGCGGCCCAGGCCACGTCGTCGGGCCCGCACTCCCCCGCCGCCACCGGCGCCGACGTGCGGCTGCCGGCCACGAACGCGGCCAGCCAGGCCGGGGGCGGCGGCGACCCCTGGGACGCCATCAGGGTGCGGTCGTCGAGGTCGACCGCCGCCACCCACTCGGAGCCGAAGTCGGATCCGGCGTGGCTGACCATCACGCTCAGCAGGCCCACCGGGCTGGTGGCCGCCACCAGGAGGGCCGCCGTCTCCAGGGCGTCGAGACGGGCGTCGTACATCCGCTCGGGGGCGGGGCGGACGTCCTCCACGTCGACCCCGTCGACCTGGTCGATCTCGGTGACGAGGAGCGAGACCAGGCTGGCGTCGGGCAGCTGGACGACCAGCTCGTCGATGGCCCGGCCCGCGCCCCGCTCCAGGATGTCGATGCCGACGACGTCACCCCGGACGGCGCCGATGCGGCTGGCCACCGCGCCGAGCGCGCCGGGACGGTCCGGAAGCCACACACGTACGACGAAGGTCTCCATGGCCTCGACCGTACGGACGGGGTGTGAACGCCGGGTTTCGAGGGCGCGACGATGCCGTCACAGGCACTGTACGGTGCGCTGATGGCACCCAACGAGAAGCCCGAGGTCACGGTCGACGGTGGCGAGCCGCCGGCCACGCTGGTGATCGACGACATCGAGGTCGGCACCGGCAAGGAGGCCAAGCGGGGCGCCGACGTCGACGTCCACTACGTGGGCGTGGCCTGGTCGACCGGCCGCCAGTTCGACGCCTCCTGGGACCGCCGGCAGACGTTCACCTTCCGCCTGGGGGCGGGGATGGTCATCGGCGGGTGGGACCAGGGCGTGGCCGGCATGAAGGTCGGCGGCCGGCGGCGGCTGACGATCCCGCCCGACCTGGGCTACGGCGCCCGCGGCGCCGGCGGCGCCATCAAGCCCAACGAGACGCTCGTCTTCGTCGTCGACCTGGTCAACGTCCGCTAGCGGATTCGTTATGGGTTGAAAAAGGGGCGGTGAACACCCCTTTCCCAACCCACGAACGCCTCAGCCGGAGGCGTCGGCCGAGGCGGGTGCCTGCGGTCGCCGGATCATCCGGCGGGCTTCGTCCCGCAGGCGGCGTAGATGGTGAGCGACGCGCAGAAGTCGCCGGCCCGGCCGAGTCGGGTGACGTCGGCCAGCCACGATGTCCCCTCGTCGGCGGTGAGCGCCGCCGCCTCCACCATCGACTCGATGAACATGGCCATGGGCGGGAGCCCGGGCGGCCCCGGGCGGGTGTCGGGATCCCACTCGGTGACGAGGGCGGCCCGGGCCACCACCGTGACGTCGTCGAGGCCGGCGGCCCGGAAGAGCCGCCCGAGACGGCGGCCGACCGTGTGGCCGGGCCGGCCGCTCTCGAAGTGGTCGAGGATCTTGCGGGTGACGGCCGGGTCGGGGTGGTCGATCGAGAACGTCGCCCAGTCGGAGTCGATGACGGCCACCGTCCCTCCGGGCCGGGTCACCCGCACCATCTCGGCCAGTGCCACCTCACCGTCAGCCAGCCATTGGAACGTCCGCTCCGAGCGGACGGCGTCGAACGTGTCGTCGGGGAAGGCGAGGGCCATGGCGTCGCCCACCTCGAACTCGGCCGTGACCCCCGCCGCCGCCGCCCGGCGACGGGCCTCGTCGAGCATGGTCGTGCTGGCGTCGATTCCGACCGCCCGCCCGCCGGGGCCGATGACCTTGGCGAAGGCGACGACCACGTCCCCGGGGCCACAGCCGACGTCGAGGAAGCTGGCCCCCGGTCCCACCCCCAGGCGGGCCGAGGTGTGGGCCTGCAGCTCCCGGACCGCCTCCCACTGGGCGGTGTCGTCCATCGCCCGGATGAGCATGGACGGGTCGGGCATGCGGTCGACGTCGGCGAAAGCTCTGATGATCCCCTCGTCGGCCATCGGAGCAGCCTAGGAGCCCTCCCGCCCGGGGGAGATCACAGCTCGACCCGGTAGACCCGGCCCGGGCGCTGCACGTCGGCCCACGCCAGGACCCCTGCGCCACGGGCCCGGTGCAGGCCACCGGAGGTGTCCTTGCTCTCGCCGATCGCCTTGGTGGCGGTGCTGCCCGTGGCCAGCTCCAGGAACAGGACCTGGTCGGCGTGGGTGGTCGGGTCGATCGAGCTGACCAGCAGGGTCTTCTCGTCGTGGATGAGCGTCACGCCGGCGGGGACGCCGAGGCGCAGGCCGGTGAGCACCGGGGTGGCCTTGCCGTCGGCCACCCGGAGGACGAGCCCCTGGCCGGGACCGGCGCCCTGGTCGGTCACGTAGGCCACGCCCTGGGCGTCGACCACGACCGAGTCGGGCGCGACGAACGGGGCGCCCACGGCGACGGTGGCCACGACCCCCCCGACCGCCGGCACCCGGAACAGGCCGGGCTGGCCGTTGCCCGGGTCGGTGCCGGTGAAGTAGACGGTGTCGCCCACCACGTCGAGGCCGCGGGCGGCCCGGCCCTCGGTGCCGGGGATAACGGCGGGCGCGACCGGCGGGCCCGACGTGGGCACCGTCAGCAGGGCGCCGTCGGCCAGGAACAGCCGGGAGTCGTCGTCGGCCACCGCCACCCCGGTGGGCCGGGCCAGCGGCGCCCCCTCGGCCAACGTCGCCATCGCTCCCCCGCCGCCGGGGATGCGGACGACGGCGCCGCCGGCGTCGCCCGTGGTGGTGAAGTAGAAGGTCTTCCCGTCGGGCGACGGCGCCGCGTCGAGCGGCTGCCGGGTCCCGTCGAGCTGGGCCACCACCTTCACCGACTTCAACGCCGTCGGGTCGGCGGTCTTGCCACCCCCGCCGCATCCGGCCAGCACCACCGCGCCGGCCACCGTCACGATCGTCCACCCGGGCACCCTGCGCATGCCGCACCTCCCGATCCTCGGACCTGGCCCCTGCCAGGCCTGTCCCGTCTTCGGAGCGGGCCCGGCGGGTGGATGGCTCGGCTACAGCTTCGTCAGCGCCCGCCGCAGGTTACGCACCGCCTGGCCGATGCGCTGCTCGTTCTCGATGAGGGCGAACCGCACGTGGCCGTCGCCCGTGGCGCCGAAGCCGATGCCGGGCGAGGTGGCCACCTTGGCCTCGTTGACCAGGAACGACGCGAACTCCACCGACCCCATCTCCCGGTAGGGCTCGGGGATGGGCGCCCACGCGAACATCGTCGCCTTGGGCTTCTCGATCTCCCAGCCGATGCGGTTGAGCCCGTCGCACAGGGCGTCGCGCCGGCTCCAGTAGATCTCGTTGACCTCCTTGGGGTAGTCGGACGCCTCGTTCATGGCCACCGTGGCCGCGATCTGGATGGGCTGGAAGGCGCCGTAGTCGAGGTACGACTTCAGCTTGGCCAGGGCCTGCACGATCTCCGCGTTGCCCAGGAGGAAGCCCACCCGCCAGCCGGCCATGGAGAACGACTTGGTGAGGGTGTAGAGCTCGACGGCCACGTCCTTGGCCCCCGGCACCTGGAGGATCGACGGGGGCATGTAGCCGTCGAAGGCGGTGTCGGAGTAGGCGAAGTCGTGGACGAGGGTCACCTGGTGCTCGCGGGCGAAGTCGACCAGCCGGGTCAGCCATTCGAGGTCGACGCACGTGGTGGTCGGGTTGTGGGGGAACGAGAGCACGATCACCTTGGGCCGGGGCCAGGCGTTCTCCCAGGCGTTGATGAGGTTGGCGAAGAAGTCCTCCCCCGGGCCGAGCGGCACCCGGCGGACGTCGGCCCCCGCGAACAGGGGGGCGTAGATGTGGATCGGGTACGACGGCGTGGGCACGAGGGCGGTGTCGCCCGGGCCCAGCAGCACCCACATGAGGTGGGTGAGGCCCTCCTTGGCCCCGATGACGTTGATGACCTCGGTGTCGGGGTCGAGGTCGACGTCGAAGCGACGCTTGTAGAGGTCGGCCGCCGCCAGCCGCAGCTTGGGGATGCCCTTGCTCGACGAGTAGCGGTGGTTGCGGGGGTTGCGGGCGGCCTCGGCCAGCTTCTCCACCGCGATCTCGGGCGACGGGATGTCGGGGTTGCCGAACCCGAGGTCGATCACGTCGTCGCCCGCCCGCCGGGCGGCCATCTTCAGGCCGTCGATGATGGTGAACACGTACGGCGGCAGGGCGTTGATGCGACGGAACTCCACCCGGTCAGGCTACCCCCGGGCCCGGCGACGGCCTCCCGCATTCGTCCGCCGCGTGGTGGGAGCGCCTGGGCGCCGCCGGCGGTCAGGAGCCGGCGGCCAGGGCCTCCTTGAGCTTGATGCGGCCCCGGGTGCGGAGGGCGCCGCCGGAGTAGACCCGTGCCGCCAGGCGGACGACCACCACCACCGTCGCCAGCACGACCACGACGACCGCCACCGCCTCCCACACCGGGACGTCGCCCGACGCCATCCGGATGGGCATGACCAGCGGCGACCAGAACGGCACCCACGACATCACCCGGGCCATCGCGCCGGAAGGGTCGCCGATGGCGGCGAAGGTGCCGAAGTAGCCGGCCATGATCAGGAACGTGATCGGCGAAGTGGTGTTCTGCAGCTCCTCGGCTCTCGACGCGACCGCGCCGGCCATGGCGAACAGGGCGCTGTAGACGGCGAAGCCGAGCAGGAACCAGCCCAGGACCAGCACGAACGCCCCGGCCACGCCCGGCGGCAGGTCGATGGCGCCGGTGACCGAGGCCGCCGCCAGCCCGACCACCATGTAGAGCACGAGCTGGGCCAGCCCGAGGACGCCCACCCCGACGATCTTGCCCGTGAGCAGCTGACCGGGGCCGATCTTGGCCAGCAGCAGCTCGACCACCCGCGACGACTTCTCCTCGACCACGCTGCTGGCCACCGCGAAGCCGTAGCCGAAGATCTGGCCGAAGACGAAGAACACGCCGATGGTGACGAGGGCGCGCCGGTCGTCGTGCGTGCGGTCCGGCGGTTTGATGGCGGCCGTCCGCAGGGGGGGCGGATCGGTGATGGCGGCCGCCTCCGCCCCCGACACCCCGGCCGCGGCCAGCGCCTGCTGGGCCCGCACGTCGCGGTTGGCCAGCTGGACCAGAGCCTCCAGGTCGCGGTCGAGGTTCTTCTTCACGATCACCGTGTCGCCGTCGACGGCCGCGTCCACGTCGCCCGCCTCGACCAGGCGCTCGGCCTCGGCCCGGTCGGCCACGGGACGGGTGTGCACCTCGGTCCTCGCCCCCAGGTCGACCCGGGGCAGGGCCTCGGCCAGGGGCGACCCGGCCGGGCCGACCACGCCGACGTCGAACTTCTTGGGGCCGTCGCCACCGAAGAGGCCGGGAACGATTGCGATGGCCAGCACGATGAGCAGGGTGACGCCCGTCGAGATGACGAACGCCCGCTGCCGGGTGCGCTCGGTCAGCTCCCGGCGGATGACGAGGCGGACCGCGTCGCGGGCGGTCATCCCGGCCCCGTTCACGCCTGCACCACCTCCCGGAACAGCTCGGCCAGCGTCGGCGACTGGGGCGTGAACGCCTCCAGCCGGCCCGCGGTCCGGGCCGCGTCGAGGACAGCCTGGGTGTCGGCCTCGTCGGCCAGCTGCAGCACCACCCCGTCCTCGTCGGCGCCGACGACGGTGACGCCCACCAGCCCGGCCGCCTCGACCCACCCGTCGGGCGCGCCCCGGACGTCGACCAGCAGGCGACGGCCGCCGTGGCGCCGGCGCAGGTCGTCGATCCGCCCGTCGGCCACGACCCGGCCCCGGTCGAGGATGGTGACCGCGTCGCACAGGTGCTCCACCAGCTCCAGCTGGTGGCTGGAGAACACGATCGCCGCCCCCCGGTCGGCCTCCTCCCGCAGCACCGCGGCCAGCACGTCGACGCCCACCGGGTCGAGGCCGGAGAAGGGCTCGTCGAGGACGAGCAGCTCGGGGCCGTGGACGAGGGCGGCGGCCAGCTGCACCCGCTGCTGGTTCCCCAACGACAGCTCGTCGACCCGGTCGCCGGCCCGGTCGGCGACGCCGAGCCGCTCGACCCAGCGGACGGCCGCGGCCGCGGCATCCCCCGCCGTCATCCCCGACAGCCGCCCGAAGAAGACGAGCTGGTCGCTGACCCGCATCTTGGGATAGAGGCCGCGCTCCTCGGGCATGTAGCCGATCCGGCGGCGGGCGAGGGCGTCGATGGCCGATCCGTGCAGGCGGACCTCGCCCCCGTCCGGCTCGACCAGCCCCAGGACGATGCGCATGGTGGTCGTCTTGCCCGCCCCGTTGCGGCCGACCAGCCCCCGCATCTCGCCCTGCTCGACCGAGAAGGAGACGCCGTCGAGGGCGACGACGTCGCCGTAGCGCCGGGAGACGGCCTTGAGCTCGAGCACCGGGCGAACCCTAGGTGCGGTCGGCGAGGGCCAACGACAGGGTCTCGACCGCGGCCGGGTCGCGGCCGACGTCGAGAGGTGCGCAGACGGCCCAGGTGGCGCCGGCCCGCTCCAGGGCGTCGAGGTGGCGGCGGAGGTCGTCGACGGTGCCCCACACCAGGCCGGGGCGGGCGCCGTGCTCGGCCCGCTTGGCGTCCGCCTCCTCCCGGGTGCGGCCGACGAGGACCTGGCCGGCCCACGTCGGCTCGACGCCGGTGCCGGCCAGCTCGGCCGCGGCCGCCCCGAACGAGGCCAGGTCGAGCCCCCAGCCGTTCCACGCCCGGGCCCGGCCCGCCACCGCCATCCGGCGGGCGGCCGGCGACGTCCCCCCGACCCAGGTGGTCACCCCCTCGTCGGCCAACGCCGCCGCGCACGCCACCAGCCGGGCCCGCCGCTCGGCCAGGGTGGGGTACCCCACGCCGTAGGCCACGTTCTCGTCCCGGTTGGCCAGGTCGCCGGTGCCCAGGCCGACGACCAGCCGGGAACCGGCGATCAGGTGGAGTGTGCCCAGGGCGTGGAGGAACAGGGCGTCGGGGAGGAGCCCGACCCGGGCCACGAGGGTGCCGACCGCCACCCGCTTGGTCTCCGCCGCCACCGCCCCCAGCAGCTCGTAGGAGTGCAGGGCGGGCCGGTGGGGCTGGCCCAGGGGCCACAGGTGGTCGAACACGAAGACCCCGTCGAGGCCGGCGTCGTCGGCGGCGCGGGCCGCGGCCAGGGCCGGCTGCGGGTCGCTGCGGAACTGGGGCAGGGTCACGCCGAGCCGCATGGTCGCCAAAAGCTACCGAGTTGGGGGGGTCTCTGGGCCCAGAGACGGAGAGCAACCGGACCCCGGGGGCTGGGGAGCCCGGGGACCGGTGCTCTTCTACCTGTACAACGGGCGGCCGGCCGACTTCTCGCGCGTCTCGTCCAACAGCTCGGCGCCCAGGCAGCCGGCGCCGATCGCCCCCGCCCGGGGCCCGAGGGCGGCCGGCACCACCGGGATGGCGGGACGGAACGCCCGTCCCTGCAGGAGGGAGGCGAAGGCGACCCGCACCGGCTCGAGCAGGAGGTCGCCCATGGCCACGAGCCCGCCGCCCACCACGAACGCCTCCGGGTCGAGGACGTTGGCCAGGTTGGCCAGGCCCAGCCCCACCCACCAGCCGAGGGCGGCCACCAGCCCCTGGGCGTCAGGGTCGCCGGCGAGGGCGGCAGCGGTGACGTGCTCGCCGTGGATGGCGGCCGGGTCGCCGCCGGCCATGGCCAGCACCGCGGTGGCCCCACCCGCCTCCGCCGCCTCCCGGGCCAGGCGGGCCAGGCCGCTGCCGGAGGCGTAGCGCTCCCAGCAGCCCCGCTGGCCGCACGGGCAGGGGGGGCCGGTGGGGTCGACGACCATGTGGCCGACCTCGCCCGCGAAGCCGTTGGCGCCCCGCGTCAGGCGGCCGGCGGTGATGACACCGCCGCCGATCCCCGTGCCCAGGGTGATGAGCACCACGTCGTCGAGGCCGGTGGCGGCGCCCATGGCCCGCTCCGCCCACGCCGCGCAGGTGGCGTCGTTGTCGACCCGGACGGGGATGCCCAGGCGGGCCTCGAGCTCGGCCCGCACCGGCAGCCCGGTGACGCCCGGGAGGTTGGGCGCGAAGCGCAGGACGCCGTCGCGGTCGACCAGCCCCGGCATCCCCGCCCCCAGGGCGGCCAGCGGGCGGGCGCCCGCCACCTCCACCACCAGGGACGCGATGGCGTCGAGGACGGCGGCGCCCCCGTCCGGGGTGGCCACCCGTCCCTCGGCCACGACCCGGTTGCCGGCCAGGGCCACGGCCAGGCACTTCGTCCCCCCGATGTCGACCCCGACCGTCACCTCGCCGCCGGAGGGCGACATCAGAAGCGCAGCACCGCGCCGATGCGGCCGAGGACGTCGAGGTCGGGGTTGGCCCGGCAGATCGACAGGCGGCACGACTGGTTGAGCGCCTCCTCCACCGCCTCCTCGACCACGTCGTCGACCTGGTCCATCTCGGCCGTGCACAGGGGACAGCGCCGGCCCCGCAGACCCACGTGGCCGCAGGCCCGGCACCGCCAGCCGGGCGCCTCGAAGCCTTCCGAGACGAGGAGGGTCTCCACCCGGCGGGCCACCAAGGCGGCCAGGACGTCGGGCAGGCCCACCGCCGCGCCCGTGCCGGCGCCCACCGCCTGGCGCAGGCGCTCCACCAGGGCCGCCTCCCGGGCCCGCTCCACCCCCGCCTCCACCTCGAGCGCGGCCTGGGCGATCTCGTCGTCGCGGGCTCCGACCGGGATCGACAGCCGGGCCGCGATCCGCTCCCGCAGCCACGGGTGCAGCTCCCGCTCCATCTCCCGGCCCAGGGCGTCGGGCGTCCCCAGGATGAGGTGGTCGAAGGCCTGCTCCTGGTAGGCGGCGAAGGCGGCCTGGGCCGCCCGCCGGAGGTGGTGGGCGGCCGCCGCCTGGGCGTGGCCGGCGAGGTCGTCGCGCCGCATCTGGCCGCCGTCGTCGTCGTGACGGGGCAGGCGGTCGAAGTGCTCCTGCTGCTCGACCAGCTGGCCCTGTTCGAACAGCAGGATGCGGGCCCGCTGGCGGTCGACCAGGAGGACGGCGAAGCGCAGGTACTGCTCGATCACCGACTCCAGGACCCGGATGTGGGGCGTGGCGTTGACGACGATCACGTTGGGCACGGGCACGGCCAGCGCCACCACCTGCCAGAAGTTGTCGGCCGAGCAGGAGAACATGGCTAGGCCCCGGGTGGTCGAGCGGTCGAGCCCGCCCCGCACGAAGTCGGAGATGTGGCGCAGGTCGGCCTCCACCGAGGCCGCCGCCCCCCGATCGTGGCCGTTGGTCGCCGCCATCCGCCGCCGGCCCCGGCGCAGGAGGTCGTCGAGATGGGGCTCGACGTCCTGGGGCCGGATGAAGCGGCGACCGTCGACGTCGAGGTAACACGAGGTCACCGGCGCCTTCTCGCTCGTGAATCCGGCCAGGTCACGCAGGAGTCCGTCGGTGATCGTCAAGACCACGATCCTATTTCGGCGCCGTCCGGGGTCCGAACGTCCCGTACCGGGCCGCCCACAGCCCGCACAGCCCGAGGCCGAAGACGGGGACGAGGGTGCCGGCGGCCAGGTTGGTGTAGAGACGGACGCCGGCCGTCGCCAGCCCGACCACGGTCTGGACGGCGAGGGCCCCCACCAGGTGGCGGCGGACGGCGGCGGGGGCGACGTCGCCGGCCAGGAAGAACAACCCGCCGATGCCGATGGCGTCGGTGCGGCTGCGGGCCGCGGCCCGGACGAAGGCGATGGCGAACAGGACGCAGCCGGCGAGGAAGAGGGCCACGTCGACGACGAGGGCGGCAGTGGCGAAGACCTCGGGCGCGATGGCGGCGGCCACCGCCACGGCCACGAACCCGGCCGTCCCCCACCAGGCGGCGCGGATGATGGGACCGCCCTTCACGGACGTGGCGACGGGGCCGGGGGGGCGGGGGCGGCGGCCGACGCCGTGGTCAGGGCGTCGGCCAGGCGGGCCGCCAGCCGGTCGTAGGAGAACTCGGCCACGGCTCGCCGGCGGGCGGCCGCGCCCTGGGCCCGGCGGCGGCCGTCGTCGTCGAGCAGGCGGGCGATGGCGGCGGCCGCGGCCGCGGGGTCGTCGGAGCGGGCCACCACCTCGCCCGTCTCCCCGTCGACCACGGCCTCGGCCGCGCCCCCGCTGGCCCCCGCCACCTGGGCCACACCACAGGCGGCCGCTTCCAGGAAGACGATCCCGAAGCCCTCCTGCTCCAGCCCGCCCCATCGGCTCCGGCACAGCATGGCGAACACGTCGGCGCTGGCCAGCAGGGGCATCCGGTCGGCGTCGGGCACCCAGCCGAGGAACCGCACCGGCGCCGAGCAGTGGCGGGCCAGCCGCTCGAGGCGGGCACGGTCGCGCCCGGCGCCGGCGATCACGACCAGCAGGTCGGGCCGGGTGGGGGCGAGGAGGGCGGCGGCGGCGATGAGGACGTCCATCCCCTTGCGGTGCACCAGCCGGCTCATGCCGAGCACGATGCGGGCATCGGCGGGGAGACCCAGGGCGACCCTCGCGGCCGTGCGCCCGGCGCCGTCGAGCGGCCGCAGGACGTCGGTGTCGACCCCCGGGGGCACCACCACCACGGGGACGGCGCCGCCCGTCACCCGGTCCGCCTCCCCCGCCGGGTAGCCGCCGGCGGCGACGATCAGGCGGGCGCCGGCGAGCACCGGCGCCAGCAGCGCCCTGGCCCCCGGCAGGCGGGCGGGGACGGTGAGCTCGGCCCCGTGGACGACCACCGCGTAGGGCATCCCCAGGCGGGGACCCACCCGACCGAGGGGGAGGGCCGGGTCGAGCACCACCAGGTCGGCGCCGACCGCCGCCGCCCGGCCCCGGATCCAGCGGATGGTCTCGGGCGTGGGGAGCAGCACACGGGCCCGGGACCGGCTGACGGGAAAGGTCTGGGCCGCGTCGAACCCGTCGGCGCCCGGGAAGGGCGTGGTGAGGACACGGGCGTGCTCGGCCGGGAGGCGGCGCCACAGCTCCCAGAGATAGGACTGGATGCCGCCGGTCTTGGGAGGGAAGTCGTTGGTGACCAGGAGCGAGGTCACCGCGGGCGAGACCTCAGCGCGGTGGTCGTCGCAGCCGGCGACGGGGACGGGGCTCGTCGATGCCCGTCGGCGGCGGCACCACGGGCGGTCCCTCGGGGCCCTTCTGCCGCCCGCCCGGCTGGCGCCACTCCCCCGCCGGCGGGGCCGCGATGCGGGGCCGGCTGCCGGAGCCCGACGGCGGGCGGCCGCCGCGGTCGTCGCCCTCGGCGGGACGGCGCACGGGTGGGGGACCGGCCTCGCCGCCGCGGTCGTCGGGTCGTTGGCGGGCGCGGTCGTCGAGACGGCGGTCGTTGGGCCGCCGCTCCTCGGGCCGGCGCTCCGCGGGGCGCCGCTCCTCGGGACGGGGAGCGGGCCGGGGGGCGCCCGGCGGACGGGCCGCGGCCGGCCGCTCGGCGCGGCCCACCGGCGCCGGTCGGGGAACGAACGGCGACCGGGCCGGCTCCTCCGACCGCTCGGGCGCCGGAGCCCCGTCGGGACGGGCCGACGACCGGCGGAACGGCGATTCCGCCTCCGACCGGGGCGGGCGCGGGCCCGGCGGGCTCGGCTGGCGCGGGCCCGGGGGGCCCGGCGCACGGGACGGGGACGGGGCTGGGAGACCGCATCGAGGCGGAGGC
>Ga0105245_10002463_pt1 | contig 16743 bp, 17 predicted proteins | sample KBSM54metaG_FD_81523 | JGI IMG/M metagenome (GOLD analysis project Ga0105245, IMG submission 81523) | Miscanthus rhizosphere microbial communities from Kellogg Biological Station, Michigan, USA - KBS M5-4 metaG | ecosystem: Host-associated > Plants > Roots > Rhizosphere > Soil | place...
CCCGGATCAGCGTTGCGATCAACCACGCCACAATAGTTAAAAATACATAGCCCACCAGCATGCCCTTCAGCACATCGCCAAACCATGAACCCCAATTCTGAACAGAGAGTCCATACTGCCGGCTGATGCTCTGCTGGTAAGCGTCCAGGGGCAACTGCAAGGCTGTCGTGGTGACCAGAAACAGGGCGACAAAAATTAGCGCCTGCACAAAGCGATTCTTGCCTGAAGCTTCCGCGATATCGCGGTACTTGGCAGCAATACCGAGATATAGCAAGCCCAGAAGGATGAGCAGCCCATAACCCATATCGATAATCCGCAGCTTGCCGCGAAGGTCATAGAGTGCTTTGGATTTCGCCAGTTTGTCAGGAGGCAACGTGTACTGTGTTGTTGGCGCTGACTGAGACGTGGCGGCTTTAACTGATGGGGAAGATGTCTCAGCGGAAGGAGTCGAGACAGTTTGTGCCCCCGCGAAACAAGCAGTCGAGACTAACAGAATGGTGATGATGAAGGCAGGCTTCATAGGAGTCAAAGCTATCACGAGAGTGTCTGAAGGCACGGTACCATAAAGTGTGGGCCGTAGTCTCTCACAATTCCACGTTTTGCGAGACCGCGGCGTCGCCGCTTTGAACCGTTGCTGCGCGAACCTGCATATTGGAAGCCTGCATGGACTCAGCAGGGGGAAAGCGTTTTCGCAGCAGACGATTCATGGGCTCAGAGTAAAGCTCCGCAACAATTGCTCCAATCATGACTGACACCAGGACCACTGCAATAAACAGAGGAGGCACCAAACTCATCCGCGTGCCCATGTTCAGGAACAAAGTAAAAAGCGCATACACCACGAACATATGGGTGAGATATATCTCGTAGCTGTATTGGCCGGTCCTGAGCAAAGGCCAGAGCACGCGCGGTGCTTTCCATTTGGTCTGCGCAAAAACTACGATGCACATGCAGGTGCCAATTGCGAGCAGCGTCATCTCCAAACCGTAACGGCCCAACCCCCATTGATACGCAGATAGTGAAAAACCCAGAATAAAAATCATCAGCCCAGCGCCTGCGGCTCCCACAGCCCAGAGCACCGGGCGAGAACAACGAAATCGCGCTACGAACAGCGCTGTGAGGCAGCCCAGGGCAATTGCGTCCATACCGCCCAGATACGAGTACTCTTCCCATGTCCCGTTACCGTGGGCGAGGACGGTTCGTCCAAAAGGGCCGAGCGCTACGAACCCCAAAAGGAATGCAATCAAAAGTTTTCCTTGCCCCAGGAGGCGGCACACCAGCGGAAAAAATAAATAGAACATCTCCTCGACGGAAAGAGACCAGAGCACGTCCCAATTACCGGGCAGATATCCCCGGTGTGCCTCCAGCACATTTATGTGAAACGTAAGGGCCGCGAGAATTGCCCGTCCCAGCCCTCCAGTTTTCGCCGGTACCACGAAATTATGAAGTTGAGCGAAATGCAAAAGGCTAAGAACCGCAAGCAGGGAAAGCAGTAAAGGCGCTATTCTCGCGAGACGCAGATGGTAAAAACCGGGAATAACGATTTTTGAGAGCGTTCCCCAGCGTCGCAGGCTGATGGAAGCGATAAGAAATCCGGAAACGGCAAAGAACATCTGAACGCCGAACTGGCCATTCCAGAACAAGGATTTTACGAGTTGCCGGGGAAGTCCTTGCGCATAAGGAAGGTGTGCCAACCGCAAACGCATGTTCACGTGGTTCATCAGCACAAAGAAAATGGCCATTCCCCGAAACAGATCAATGCCGTCGATGCGCTTCCGGCTTGGGGCCGCCGTGTTAGAAAAGGGCATGGTCATACTATATTGGAACAGGGCGGAACTGGGCATGGCGACAAAGCCTTTACCGGAAGGGCTTGGCTTGGCGAACATAAAGGGCATGAGGAAAGGAGGAGACGGAGGAACTTGAGCGAGACGTGGCTCCTTGTTTCCTCCGCTTACTCTGTTCCTCCGTGTTTCAAAGGTTTGGTCTTTCGCCCGAGTCTTACGAAAGCCTGGATGTAGCAACCATCTCACCGTCTTCGGGTTATAAAATAAAGACGAACTTTGCATGCGAATATTCAGGGCTTCTCTTATGGCGCGATGGATCAAACGCATCTCCCTTCTGGCCGCGATGGTGATTGCGCTGACCTGCACGCACGCGTGGTCGCAGCAGAATCCCAGGCGGCTCATCATGAAAGATGGTTCGTATCAATCTGCCACTAAGTGGGAGGTTGTGGGCCAGCGCGTCCGCTACTACAGTGCCGAGCGTTATGACTGGGAAGAGGTGCCGAACGATTTTGTGGACTGGCCCGCCACCGACAAATACAACAACGAACGCACGGGGCAGCGGGACGAAACCATCAAAGAAATTGCCAAGGCCGATGAAGCTGATGAACGCGAAGCCCCGCTCATTGTTCCGGGATTGCGATTGCCCAACACCGGCGGCGTTTTTCTGCAGGACGAATTTAACAAGCAGCCGGAACTCGTGGAGTTAGTCCAGAATGGCGGCGAACTCAACAAACATACTGGCCGCAACATTCTGCGCGCGGCCGTGAATCCACTGGCGCTTTCGTCCACTCAGACCATCGAACTTAAAGGGGAGCATGCACGGGTGCAATCGCACGTTGCGCAGCCGACGATCTACTTGAATGTAGACACCGCAGACAATTCCCAGCCAGTATTCACACAAAAGACTTCCGACAAAGCTCCGCCGCCCAGTCACTACGGCATTGTGCGCGTTGAAAACAAAAAAGACACACGCATCGTCGGCAAACTCAATATTGCCATGTATGGCAAAGTGAGCCAGAAAGAGAGCTGGATTCCCGTGACCACTTCTCCGCTGGGCGATTGGGTTAAGCTCACGCCGTCCCAGCCTTTGCCGCCCGGCGAATATGCCGTGGTGGAGTTGCTCGACAAGAAGCAGATAAATCTATTTGTCTGGGACTTTGGAGTGAATCCAGCTGCGCCCCAGAACGCCGGCGCGTGGCTGCCGAAGCAGCCGGAGAAAGGCAATAAGGATCAAGTTCCGGCGCTGGAGAAGAGGCCGAAATAAGCACTCAGCAGTCAGCACTCAGCATTCAGCCAAAGCAAGTCGGTGCAGATAGAAAGAAAGCGAGCCGCGAATTTGCGCGAATGAACACGAATAAGTCAAAAATTCATGCGCTGCTACAGTTATAACCCTTGAAATAATTGGTAAAGGCAGGGTTCCCTCGCTGGCGCTCGGGATTTCAGACAAAGGCTTACTTCAACATCCCCTGCTGGGCCACGGCGATATTGTCTCGGCTGGAGTTTTTCACCATATACATCATCTCGTCGGCCTGGCGGATGATTTCGTGCGAGCTCTTGGCGTCTTCTGGATAAGTTGCCAATCCCATACTGCAGCGGACATTCAAATTCAATCCATCTTCAGCAAGGAACACAGTTTTGCGCATCATGTCCTGAATACGTTTGGCTACCACCAACGCGGAGTGTTTGTCGGTTTGCGGAAGCAGGATCACGAATTCGTCGCCACCGTAGCGGAAGGCGTAGTCGATCAAGCGTAGTTGCGATTTGATCTTGAAACCAATTTCCTGCAGTAGCTTGCTACCAACCAGGTGCCCATACGTGTCATTCACGTTTTTGAAGTGATCGAGATCAAGGAAGATCACGCTGAATTCATAACCGAAGCGCGCGGAGCGGTAGACTTCCGCTTCAAGAGTCTTATAAAGATGACGCGCGTTGTACAGTCCGGTGCAATCGTCAGTGATTGTGAGTTCCTGGATTTTCTCAACAGCGCGTGCGTTATCAATGGCGATGGCGGCGTAATCGCAAAGCGCATGAAGGAAGAACATTTCCTGCTCGCCAAAACTTTCCATGGCGCAGTTAATGAGCTGGATCACGCCCAGCACACGGTGCTTTGATTGCAATGGCACGCAGATGATTGACCGGGTTTTCCATTTAGTCATTTCATCAATGCGTTTGGCAAAGCGGGGATCGTTGTAAACATCGGGCACGATTAAGGACTCACCGTGCCTGGCCACCCAGCCAGCGATGCCTTCACCCACCTTAAGCCGAACGGTCTTGAGCGTTTCGGCAGCATCGCCCACGGCAATGGCGAAATAGAGCTCGTCCTTCTGTTCATCGACCATCAGCAGGGACCAGGTGTCTGGACGGAAGAATTCCGCCATCTTATCCATGATGGTTTGGAGAATTGAATCGAGATTCAGCGAAGAGGTCAGGGCCTTCGCCACGTCGTTAAATATGGCGACTTCCTGCAGCTGCCTCTTGGTCCTACGCTCTGGTCCTGATCCTGCTGCCTCGTTCATTTAGGGGGTTGATCCTCAATTTTCAGCTACTGAGAAAGTCACTTACTTTTTGCGTATTATCGCTTGCTTTAGGCAAATCGGCAACCGGACAATAGACCTGAAACCTTTGGGTAATAGCCCTTACGTACCCGGAAAGTAGTTGTCGAATCAACAGTTAGGGGGTATTTTGGTAGGCACCGGGAGTTTTTGGATTCCAAAATATGGGTCAACTGACTGACTTACCAGCAAAAGGCAATGGAAGTGCCATGGGTGGTTTTGGTGATCGGCTTAGACGTGAAAGGGAGATGCGCGGCATCACTCTGGATGAAATTACTGAATCAACAAAAATTTCCCGGCGGCATCTGGAAGCGCTGGAAGGGGAGCATTTTGACCAGCTCCCGGGCGGCGTTTTCAATAAAGGCTTTGTCAGGGCGTATGCGCGTTTTCTAGGCCTTGATGAAGACCAGGCGGTTGCCGATTATTCAGCCGCCAGCAACGAAAAACCTGAACCCGAAAACAAGTTTCCTCTTGAAATCCACGAACAGCCGAACCGTGAATTGAATCCGCGAAGCTCGAATTTACCTCTGATATTTGCTATTGCTGCTTTGGTGGGTGTCCTGGTGGGTTACGGCTTCTGGGTCAGATCAAAGCCGCATAGCTCGGCTCCAGTTGAAAAGACGCAACAGGCAGCTCCCGCAAATTCCGCGAGCGAGCCCCAAGCTAATGCTTCACCTACACAGCCAGTCACATCTTCTACCCCCGAGGTAAGTAAAGATTCTGCTAGCGCCGAAAAACAGCCTCCAGCGCAGGTTCCGGCGCCCACACGTCCTGTCGAACCGAAGCATGACACTGTTGCGAGCGATACCGCTGATGATCCCCCACCTGGGAAGGAAAAAGCATTTTTCGTACAGGTGAAAGCCAAAGAAGATTCGTGGGTTTCAATTGTCGCGGACGGGAAATCCGTGATGCAGCGTGTCTTGCCGGCTGATAAGAACAAGAAAGTCAAAGCGGGAAAAACACTTATTCTCAGAACGGGAAATGCAGGCGGTATTGAAGTCAGCTTCAATGGGCGATCCCTGGGTGCTTTGGGAAATGAAAATGAGCCCAGAACTCTCACCTTTAACGCTTCCGGCCTAGTACAATAAACCCTTAATCATCCAAGAAATGGATGTTGATATTGGACCGGTGAACCAGCTCCCGGCCCATTTCACCGTGCAAAATAGTCCGTTCGGCTGCGTTTCTGCCGGTTGTAACGTCAAAACGTTGTTCCGGCTGAATCCTTTCGGTAGTCTTTAATAGGGTCCTTAGGGGTGGCCTGGTAGGTCACAGAAAATTTTAGGAGGCAAGACAAGTGGCTTCACGCGAAAAGTTTTTGTTCACATCTGAGTCGGTCACGGAAGGCCACCCGGATAAAATTGCAGACCAGATTTCTGACGCGATTCTGGATGCGTGCATTGCTGAAGATCCTTACAGCCGCGTCGCCTGCGAAACTCTGACGGCCACCGGACTGGTGGTAATCGCCGGCGAAATCACTACCAAGACTTATGTCGACTTCCAGAAGATTGTGCGCGGCGTTGTGCAGTCCATTGGTTATGACAACGCGCTTTACGGTTTTGATTCCAACACCTGCGCGGTGATCTCCAGCATCAACAAGCAATCGGGCGATATCGCCATGGGCGTGGACACGGGCGGCGCCGGCGATCAGGGCATGATGTTCGGGTACGCCACCAACGAGAACGACAACTACATGCCCACGGCCATCGATTTGGCCAACAAACTCACACTCCGCCTTACTGAAGTCCGCAAGAATGGAATGCTTCCTTACCTCCGGCCAGACGGCAAATCACAAGTAACAGTTGAATACGGCGCAGATCATAAGCCGCGCCGCGTGGATGCCGTGGTGATCTCCACGCAGCATGCTGACTCTGTGGATAATGAAACGCTGCGCGCCGACATCATGAAGCATGTGATCCAGGCTGCCGTCCCGGCGAACCTGCTGGATGCCGATACCAAATACCACATCAATCCCACCGGGCGTTTTGTGATTGGCGGCCCAATGGGTGATACGGGCCTGACCGGGCGCAAGATCATTGTCGATAGCTATGGCGGCATGGGACGCCACGGCGGTGGCGCGTTCAGCGGTAAAGACCCGACCAAGGTTGATCGCTCAGCTTGTTACATGGCGCGCTACATTGCCAAGAATATTGTGGCTGCCGGACTAGCTGACCGTTGTGAAGTGCAGCTTGCTTACGCCATTGGTGTGGCTGAGCCTGTGAGCGTACTGGTGGATACCTTTGGCACCGGCAAGCTTAGCGAAGAGAAGCTGGAAGAACTTGTGCGCAAGAACTTCCACCTTACTCCGAAAGGGATTATCGAGTCGCTCAAGTTGCGGCGCCCGATCTACAAGAAGACGGCGGCTTATGGACACTTTGGCCGCAAAGATCCCGACTTTACCTGGGAAGCCACGGACAAAGCAGCCACGCTGCGCGAGCAGGGACTGGGTAAAGCTGAGTCCAAGGCGAATGTGGGCGCAACGCGATAGCCAGCACGGGTGGAGCAGGGCTTTAGCCCTGCGGTAAAGGAAAGTAAGATTCGGCTTTAGCCGCTGAAGTTATTCCTCAGGGGCTAAAGCCAAGATTGATCACAGTCTCCATGCAGGTCTCAGCCCAAGGCGAGCCAAAATCGGGCTTGCTTGGGGCCCTAAAGGCCTGCGCCACCCTATCCTTGTTGGGGGTGGTAATGGTCCTCAAGTTTTTGTACATACAGTTCATGCCTCTTAAGGCACTCGACAGGAGAACATGTCAACAACCGCTGCTCCGCAAATTACATACGATATCAAGAGCCTGGAACTGGCTGATCTGGGAAAGCGCCGCATTGAGTGGGCCAACCAGTCGATGCCGGTGCTTCAGAGCATCCGTAAGGAATTCATCAAGAACCAGCCGCTCAAGGGCATTCGCATTTCCGCGTGCCTGCACGTGACCACAGAGACTGCCAACCTGGCCATTACGCTGCGCGATGGCGGCGCTGATGTGGTCCTTTGCGCCTCCAACCCGCTCTCCACACAGGATGACGTGGCTGCTTCATTGGTCCGCGATTACGGCATTTCCGTTCACGCCATCAAGGGTGAGGACAACGAAACTTACTACAAGCACATTCTTTCCGCGCTTGACCACAAGCCGCACATGACCATGGACGATGGCGCTGACCTGGTTTCCATTGCCCTTACCAAGCGGCAGGACGTGCTGGATGGAATTATTGCCGGAACGGAAGAAACCACCACGGGCGTGATTCGTCTGCGCGCCATGGCCAAAGACGGCCAGTTGAAATATCCCATCATTGCCGTTAATGACGCGCTTACCAAGCACATGTTTGACAATCGTTACGGCACTGGCCAGTCCACCATGGACGGCGTAATCCGCTGCACGAATTCACTGATCGCCGGCTCCAAGTTCGTTGTCGCCGGTTACGGCTGGTGCGGACGCGGCCTGGCTTCACGCGCGCGCGGCATGGGCGCAGACGTAATCGTAACGGAAATAGATCCCACCAAGGCGATTGAAGCTGTGATGGATGGCTATCGCGTTATGTCGATGGCTGAAGCCGCCAGGATCGGCGATTTCTTTGTGACCGTCACGGGCAATAAAAATGTGATAGCGCGAGACCACTTTGAGCTGATGAAGAACGGCGCGGTGGTGGCGAACTCCGGGCACTTCAACGTTGAAATCGATATCCCCGCGCTGGAGAAAATGTCATCTTCAAAGCGCCAGACTCGCGATTTCGTTGATGAATATGCGATGAAAGATGGCCGCAAGATTTATCTTCTGGGCGAAGGCCGCCTGATCAATCTGGCCGCCGCTGAAGGCCATCCAGCTTCAGTGATGGATATGAGCTTTGCCAATCAGGCGCTGGCCGCTGAGTATCTGGCCAAGAACCACAAATCGCTGGAGAAGAAGGTCTATCCGGTGCCGGAAGATCTGGACAAGAAAGTGGCGCGGCTCAAGCTCGAATCGATGGGCGTAAAGATCGACAAACTTACCCCGGAACAGGAAGAGTACCTGGCGAGCTGGAGCGAAGGAACGTAAAAAAGCAATTAGCAAAATAGCAACTGGCAATTGGCCAAATCAAATGGCGGCCGTTCGGGCCGCCGTTTTTTATTGGGGCTTAAAGGAGTTTGTCCAGAAGCAGGGTCTCAAAATCTTTCATCCGCTCAAATATCGGGTCATTAGTGACGAGGCCGGTAGCTCCGGCATGGACGGCGGTGGCGGCATGCAAAGCATCCGGAGTCCGGAGCCCGTGGAGGGCTCGCAGCTTGGCTGCTCTGTCCGCGATTTCCAGATTGGGGGCCATCCATTCGAGGTTGGGGTAGGTCGAGAGTAATACATAAAATTCATCCGCCTGCAGCTGATCGCCTGCCCGATAAGGTTGAACCAGCAATTCCGTCATCGTGATTGTGGATGTGACTGCCTTTCCGCCTGACCGTTCAATCCACGTGAAGATTTGGTCCGTGAGGGTGAGATACCGGGCATTTGCCTCAAGCTGGTAAATGAACACACTTGTATCCAGAGCAATCCGGCGATGACGCCGGAGAAATGCCCGGAGCGGACCTAGCGCCAATCCCGCCGTTCCTTTTGAACATGATCTGCGGCATAGATGCCGCGAGCCATGCCCCGCATCGCAACCCGATGAGATTTGGGCCTTTGCAGAACAAGGACTTTCTCTCCCCGGACAACGACCATTATCTTGTCGCCGGGCTTCAGACCCAGCGCTTCACGGGCCTCACGCGGGATCACGATCTGATTTTTTGCTGAAAGAGTGGCTTCCGTCATCGCTTTACATTTTACCATAAAGTAAAGGAGACGGACGGAAGGAGGCAGCTAGCAATTAGCAACTGGCAATTAGCCGAATGTATTTATACCTTTTTAGATTGTGGTGTATCCGTGCGCAATGTACCTCAGCGGCTAAAGCCGAAGGGGCTATCAGCTTTTACCGCAGGTCTAAAGACCTGCTCCACCCCGCGCGGGGACACAGTAAATCCTGAAAAGGTATAGAACGAGCATGGCTGCATTTAGAGAACGCCTTGACGCGGCATGGCAATAGATAAATCCTCGGGGTCCTTCGGCGCGCCCTCACCAAGGCTCGGGCTTGCTCAGGATGACAGATTTAAGAGATTTTTCCCGACAAACAAAGCATGAACGGGGCAGCAGAAAGATTGCAATTTTTTCTTGACAACACTCTGAATATCTGTAAGTCTCTTACAGATATGTTTTCGAGTCAACAAGTCGCAAAGAAATTAGGGATAACCGCAGCGACGCTGAGCCGCTATATTTCCGCAGGCAAGTTGCCCACACCACAAACCGCCACGGCCGGCGGAATGACAATTTATCAATGGACTGAAGAGGACGTGAAACGAGCACAGGAAATGCTGCCCAAGATCGCCAACGGCAGAAAGACCCGGCACAAAAAGCAATCAGCGGTCGGTAATCAGCAATCAGCAAAGGCAAAAGCAAAGAAACAGAAGAAGAAGTAACAAACCGCAATCAGACGGGCACACGCCGGTGTTATAGCACCGACGCGGCCCTGACCACCCAATCGCCTTTCTTAAGGAGGCAATAAGATGGCTGCACCTGAAAGTAAACTCTCCCCTTCCCGGACGCAAGGCCTAGCCCGGAGCGTTCAAGCCGAAACAATAAGGATTCAGCACTCAGTAGTCAGCATTCAGTCCCTAATCCGCCTTCGATCGGTCGGCATTCGTCTGCGCCGACGTGCGGCAAACCTCGGAGGCGTACTATGAGCCTCCCCAACTGGACTCCGCCACAGACGAAGTATCGCCTCTATGAGGCCGTATTCTTTCTGAACCGCACCTTTGAAGCCGCCATCAACGCCGTAGACCGGCTGGAACGCCTGGAATTCTTTGCCGGCGATTACCTGCCCGCGCTCAAAACGCAAGTGGAATATCTGAGGGCAAACGCCAACTCCCACCTGGCCGAGGACCTGCAAGAATACGAAGAGGACGAAGCCTTCCGGCTGGACCGGATCAACCACGAACACGAAAAAGAGCTGGCCGATCCAGACGACGTTTTCTTTGCGGCGCGCGACCGTGAAAGGGAAATCAAGGAGAAGATCAAAGAGCTGCAAGGCGGGTTGGAGCGGAAACGCCCGAAACGCAAATCTCGAAAAGCGCGCAAGAAGGCAAAACGGGCTTGAGACGATTAGCGGGACCCGCGATGTTGTTTGCGTCTCCATGGTGCGCAGTTTTCCTTGCGATGGCGAATAAAAAACGATATAATGTGACGGGTCCAGTCCGCCCAGGCGGAAGAAATCCAGTTCTTTGACAACACGCAACTCTCGAAACGAGCGACCCCAGCAGTCTGTTTGAGGTGTTTACCAAAGAGTAAAAATTCGAAGCGGCGGGAAGCAGTCGAGAAAAGCAAATCGACCCCGGTTTGGACTCGATTCAACCCCGGTTTCAACGGGGTTGTAGCCATCAACGCCGGGGTTGATCTGGGGTTGAATCGAATAACTCCTTTAGAATGCTAGTTGACGGCCAGGGGGGTGGGTATCCCCTTTTCTAAGGTTAACGAGAAAGTACATTTGCCGGTAAAGGGCCGGGGATCTGCATCTAAGCCCAGAGTAGCTGGAACCCTCAAAGAATTGCTGGGTGATACTATCCGTGAGGCCGGAGCGCGTTTCCATCTGCAAAAAGGAGAACACCATGCGAGGTTTATTTTGGATCGGAGTAGTATTTGTGGTTCTGGGAATTGCTTCACTGGTGGTCCCCATTCCCCACAGTGAGCGCTCGGGCGTGAAAGTGGGCGGCGCTTCTATTGGCATTGAAACCAAGCACGATGAAAAAGTGTCGCCTATTATCAGCGCGGTTCTGATTGCCGCAGGTGCTGCCATGATGATTGCCGGAAAGAAAGCTGTTTCCAGATAAATTTCGATTCGAGGAAAACCAAAGGCGGTCGCCGGATCGCCTTTGCCTCATCCCACATCGAAGGACTCAAGAACCTGCTGTTACTTCCGTTCTAATATGCGGCGCACCATGACCAGTTGGCCCAGATGATAGGCATTGTGGTCGGCAACCAGAAGCGCTTCACGCAACAAGGTTTGCCCGTCGCCGTGGGGGATCTTGGCTGTGAGGTCGTGCTCGGGGTCGGTAATTAACTTGGTCATCGTCTCCAGATCAGCCAGCACTTGCTGCACGCTCTTGTCCCAGGCTTTGTCGCTGGGCGGCGCTTCGGTTTTGGGCCAGTACTCGTCCGGCCATTTTGGCGATTTATGTTTGCCGGAGCTGCTGAATTCAAGGATGTCCCACTGGGCAATGCGGATGTGTTCCAGCAATTGCCAGGGCGTGTGGGGACAGCCCTCGGGCTTGCGTCCGCGAAGATCTTTGGGGAAGTTCTTGAGCGCTTCACGCAGATCAACGTGCGCTTCTGCCTTGGTTAGCATATTGGAAATGTGCTGACGAACGGGATCGGTTTTCTTCATGGCAATGGATTGGATGACGGCAAGATCGCCGAAGAACCAGACATGCTGAATGAACAAAATTCGTAGAGCATGAATTTTTCTGTTCCGACAGACCTTCCTTCGTGTCTCAGTCCATAGCAGGCTCATCCGTCGACTGCTAGAGAGGGGTCGCGGGCCCCGGAAACTCGCGGCTTCTCTTGCTTTTGGGTCAATTTTTTAGACCAACGGCGAGCACTTATTACATTGCGTTCCATCCCGAATGGTACAGATTTAAATTAGAATCTTAAAGTAGCCTTTATACGGGATTGAAACGCACCCAGTGGCGAAAGCATTTAGGCCACATCGTACGCTGAGGGAAGGTTATTAGCCGGAGACAATCTGGCGCGGCCTGGGAGTTGTGAATGATCGAGCAAGGAAAGAAACGGTCTGTTCGGATGGGAACCCTTTGCGTTGCCATGCTGGCGCTGACTCTAGGCGCGTGCTGGGGCTGCGGTGGCGGTAGCGCAAGCGCCGGCGGACCGACCCCTACTCCCACACCGACGCCGATCCCAACTCCGACGCCCACTCCTGCGCCATTACCGCCCGGAACAATTGGAATGGCAGTTCTGAAGACAAGCGTACCGCCAGGCGGTATTTTTCAGTTCCAGCTTTCCAACACTGAGCCCAAGCCTATCGGCCACGGAAGCACTCGTCCACAGGTGCCCACTGGACCGGTACGTGGCGTAGCAGTCAATGATCCATCTGGGAAAGCGGCGGGGATTGCCGTGATTGACACATCCGTGAATCCATCGAACATCAAGATCCAACTCAGTTCCCCTAATGCACTTCTGGGAACAGATATCACGTATCCCGTGATTACCATGTCGATGCCTTTGAGCGGCAGTCTTACGCCGGGCGCGACGTTCCCAATCAGCATCGATACGGCAAATACCTCGTGGTTCGACGCGACAAAAGCCTACACCACTTTGGAATTTGCTCCCGGCACACTCACGATTGCGCCGGCCGGTAGTCCTTACGTTAGCGATGTGTTGCCCGCGGGTGGCCTGCTGCCCGATCGCACATTGATCAAGATTTTCGGCGCCGGATTCAATGCCAATACAAAAGTTTCCATTGAAGGCACGACTATTGTCCCGGCGGACCAAACTCTTATTGGGCCTGGCGAAATCGATGTAAAAATCTGCAATGGTGTCGTTGCCGATACAGCTACCGTTTGCCCGAACAATGGCGGCAGCATGCAGCTTGATGGCGAGCGCGTCCGCGTGAAGGACACCAATACCAATTTTGTCCTGGAGTATTACACCTATCTGCGCGCGGATGATGAACCGGGTAGCAGCGCCAATGCGCTGGTGAATCTGGTGCATCCCATGTTTTCGCGAGTGACATATCTTTCCGCGACGATTCCGCTGGTGGTGAGCGCAACGCAATTCACGGGGCTGTCTCTGCAAAACACCAACGCTTCAGATTCGGGGATCAAGATCGAGCTGCTGGATGCAAGCAATAATTCGCTGGCGAATATTTCTTTCATCCTGCATGGGATCGGGAGCGGCACAGCAGGCAAGAAAATTACGCGGGACGTAATTGCAGACTGGTTCCCTTCGCCGCCTCCCGGTGCAACGCAAGTCAGGGCCACGGTTACCTCTGGCTCGGCTGTCCAGGTGCTGGGAATGTTGGGCGACACAAGTACCGGCATTGTTACGCCGGTCATTCCTCAATAAGCCTTCCTCAATAAGCCCAGCCACCTATGGCCTTGTAGATTGTTGTGACACGCTGGTTTGCGCGGCAGGAGCTGTTTTTAGCGCTTCCAACTCCGCTTGTACTTTGTTCCACTTATCGCGCTTCTTCTTGGTGAAGTTGGGCGCCGATGGATTCTGGTAAAAGGCCAGTATGTTCTCGCGCAAGTCAGGTAGCATCCCGCCAAATTTCTCCTTTGCCAATTTGTCCAGCAGCTTAGCGTAGGTTTCATCCGTAAGCCGGTACTCTCCGGGACCAGTGGGATTTCCGGTATCAAAATCCATGTTGGCCAGTTGCAGCTTGCCGGCCTTCAGGTCACGCAGTTCATCGCGGTACTGGTCTACCGTGGTGTTCACGCTTTTAAGGTAGAGGGTTTCAGTATCCGGGTTTGGCATCTTGAACGCGATTGCTTTGAATGGCCCGACCTTGGGAATGATTTTGAAAATCACCGCCATAATACGCGCGCCTAAACCGGGCTTTTGATATTGCTTGCCAAATTCTTTTTCATACTCTGATCGCTTCAAGTTGTAGAGAAATTTCTTCTTCGCCAGGCTGGGATTTTCTTTCACCAGTTGGTCCCGCTTGGTCAATAGCGCCACGCGCGTCATCTCCGGAATAGCGCGGCTTACCGACCAGCGAAACGAGCCGATGGAGAGATCAAGACTGCCAAAAATATCGCTTAGCGCGACGCCATACGTTTTTAGGAACGCGCGTTCCAGCACGGGTTTTGCAACTTCAAAGCCGATGAAGTCGTGATACGCGTCAGAGGTGTAGCGCTGCTTGGCTACCTGCACCACGTCAAAGCCAAATTCCGTGCGGATATGCGCCTTGTGGTCCTGGTCATAGGTCACTATGGGGCCATACTTGGCGCCGAGTTTTGGGAATTCACGCGCGACGGCCCTGTTCACTACGGGATGACCGACAATATCGGCCACATAATGCGCCAATGCCCCTAGTGAAAACGCGTATTCGTTGAGGTCTGAGGATTCGGCAAGCAACGCGTTCACAAAGTCTCCGCTGCGGACGTAATGGACCATATCGCTGAAAAGCGTATTGCCAAAAGGGTAATAGCCCATATCCTGAATCAGGCAGCCGCCATAGGCAAAGGCGTGTGCTTTGCGTAGATCTTCTTCCGTGGCATTGGGATACTTCTGCATCAGCAGCGGCTTGATCTGGTCAGCCCAAAGCAGGTCCACAATCTCTTCATGCGTGAGAATGGAATATCCGTTACATACCTGTGAGAAGCAGAAGACAACTAAAAGTGATGCGAGCAAGGCCCGCAATGGACTAAGCATTTGGTTCCTTCTTTTCTGTTTCGATGAACGAACTGGCCGCGCAATAATTTAGATGCGGCCAGCCGATTCCAGAACTGCTCCCCTGGGACGAAAGAATAGCAGCAAAAAGCCGTAAGCATGGCAACATGAAGAAAAAGCACGCAACCATTCGACGGATGGCTGCGTGCTCTCTTGTTGCGGTCGGTTATTGAAACTATTTCTTTGCGTCGTTGTCTGCAGCTTCCTTTGCGGCGGCTACATTTGCTGCTTTTGCTACCGAGTGTACAAAAGGCCTTGCCATTTCCGGAGTGGGCACTTTACCCAGGAGCACGTTCTTGAAAGCAACGTCCTTGCCGTAAACGGCGTTAGTTGAATCGTCATCCTGTTGGATGACGGCGCCTTCCAGCGTTAGACCGGCAAAAGCGCCTTTAGAGCGCGAATAAGTCAGCATCTGGGTATCAAGCTTCCAGTCGGTCCCCGCCGATGCGTGGCGTCCCACGGGACCTGCCGCCGCCGATCCTTCACCGCTTACCTGGAATTTGCTGGAAAGCAGCTGCTGCATTCCCTTGTCATTCATGATGAGCATGATCAAGTCAACGCCTTCAACGCCGATTTGGAGTCCCCAGCTTCCGCCGCCAACTGAAATAAATGCGGGCGCACTCCAGCCATCGGCGGTACGGCACGTGGCCACGCCGCGGCCATGCTTACCGCCGAAAACAAATCCGCCCTTTACCAGATGGGGAACAATGGCAATGCATTTCGCTTTGCCCAAAACTTCTTCAGGAATACCCTTGTCCGGCGCATTGGCGATCTGTGTTAAAACTTCAGATGACTTCTCTAAACGATCGGCTGAATCTTCTTTCGCGGTTCCGGCCCAGCCAAATGTCGCCAGGCTCACCACAGATAAAAACGCTACAAACTTCTTCATAGACCTCCTTGGTCCTTGTTACTTTTCAAAAACTCAAAATTGTTGATAGGGCGCGCGAAGCCGGGTTCGCTCATGCATTGCATTTAATCTGTGCTGTTCCGCCTGGCCCTGATTGTTTTATCAATTTGATGAGGTACGCCGGAAAGCTAAATTCATGGCTGCCAAAATTGTTCCCAATATCAGAAGCAGAGGCACCACGCCGGGGCCAAAACTTGCTGCCAGCCCGACCATCCACAGCAGAATGGCTAACGTGAAAATTGTCCAGAACACGGCACTCCTCCCTGAATGCGATGAATGCGATGTCGCCTTAAAAATCCAGCAGCTTCGGTTAACGGTTATGGGGCCCGAAAAGACCTTTCCGGTCATGGGCTTTGATTGGGCCAGATTCCCACGTTGGGTATCCTGCCTACTCGTCTGATCCAAATTGAGGCGCAGAGGTTGTTTGTACTTAGTTCCAACGAGCCATTTTGTGCCGGTGATCAGCCATGGATTATTAAGTTCTCTAATCGGCGGAGGAGGTTTGTGGGTTTGTTCGGTTTCTGTCGCTAGCGAAAGCTGTCGCTCTAAGTACTTGATCCAGATGTGCTTACGCTGGCATTAGCGCTGAGGCTCGGGATGCATGTGATCGTCGTCACATTCCCCAGATGGAACGGAAACCTAGTATGGAAAGAACACAGAGGTGGATCATGAAAAACAATTTTGACATCAACAAGACTCCGCTAGTCGCTATTTGGGAAACCACCCAGGCTTGCGATGTGCCGTGCCTGGATTATGGCGACTGGGTCCAGCCCGAACACGATCCACTGGAACTCAGCACGGTTGAAGCCCAGAAAATGATCGATGAAGTAGCCGAGCTTTGCCCGCCAATCTTCGTAATCACCGGCGCGGGTCCGCTGAAGCGTGAAGATATTTATGAGCTGGTGCAGTATGCGGCGGTCCGACACTTGCATCCTTTTCTGACCCTTCCAGCCACTCCGCTGTTGACCCCTGATGCCGTTGCCGAACTGAAGCATGCGGGCGTGTCACGCCTGATCCTGAGCCTGGATGCGGCAACCCTAGAGCTGCACGAC
>Ga0105245_10002465_pt1 | contig 16732 bp, 10 predicted proteins | sample KBSM54metaG_FD_81523 | JGI IMG/M metagenome (GOLD analysis project Ga0105245, IMG submission 81523) | Miscanthus rhizosphere microbial communities from Kellogg Biological Station, Michigan, USA - KBS M5-4 metaG | ecosystem: Host-associated > Plants > Roots > Rhizosphere > Soil | place...
CCGCAGGGCGGACGCAAGCATCCGCACCAGGAATTTACGCCCGTCGATACCACCAACATTCTCTTTATCTGCGGCGGCGCGTTCGTTGGCCTGGAAAAGATCGTGGCCAGGCGCATCGGCAAAAAGTCCATGGGCTTCCGCACCAGTGAAGCCAAGGAAAAAGAGTTTACTGAAGCCAGCAAGCGTGACACTGAATTGCTGCAAAAAGCCGAGCCGCAAGACCTGGTCCGCTTCGGCCTGATTCCTGAGTTCGTCGGCCGCCTGCCTGTCGTCGGCATTCTCAATGACCTTGACGAAGCCGCGCTGATTGAAATCCTTACCCGTCCGCGCAACGCCATCGTCAAGCAGTACCAGCGCATGTTTGAGTTTGAGAACGTGAAGCTGCGCTTCTCTGATGGATCACTGGCTGCCATCGCGCGTGAAGCCATGGCGCGCAAAGTTGGCGCTCGCGGCTTACGCATGATCCTGGAAGAGCTGATGCTTGACCTGATGTATCACCTCCCCAGCCAGAAACGCGTCAAGGAATTTGAAGTCACCAAAGAAATGGTGGAGCGCCGCGACGTGTCTCTGCCTGCAATGGAAAAAGCGGGATAGCCTGAACACTTAACTGTCAGCCTCCGGAAAATAGCGACCGTCTGCCGCAAGGCAGGCGGTTTGTCGTCGATGCGATAGAAAAAGCCCTCTAACACGTCAAATATTCCGGGTTGTCCGGCACCTATCTCACTGGCATATTTTGCAGTCCCCAAGCCGTGACAACCGTCACATCTTACATGTGTCACCGTCCCTGATACTTAACTATCCCGATTCTGCCGGCGAGGAGGCTGCCGGGGAGAGGAAAGATACGCTCCAAAACGGCAGAGTTTCGCTAGCGCCCAGGCCTGAGCTGGAGATTTGAAGGAGTGTGCGTAGCCGATGCAGGCAAACTGGACAAGCCGTACTTCTCAGCTCGCAGGAGCGCTTTCCGCCAATCTGGGCGTGGCCGTTTTGTTGGGATGGCGCCTGGGTTATCTGCCGCTTATCCAGCTCTTTCCATCGATAGCGGCTCCCATGCAGCGAATGACAGCGCTGGGTTTCCTGCTGAGCGGCCTCGCGCTCATCCTCGCCGCCCAGGGCCGTCGGCGGACTTCATCACTCCTCCAGTCAGTGATCCTGGTCATGTCCGTTCTGGTCCTCCTGGAATACATTCTTGGTCTCAATCTTGGGATTGATGAATTGCTTGGGCCGGCATACGTCAACACGCATACGTCGCATCGCGGACGAATGTCTCCTGTGACTGCAGTCTGCTTTTTCGCCTTCAGTCTGGGGATACTTACGGCCTGGAGCAGCATATTTTCGCGGCGGACATCGGCGCTGCGCGGGATCGTTGGGTGCGTGCTTGTCGTGGTTGGTGGCGTGAGCGTGCTGGGCTTTTTCATCGGACACACTGAAGCCTACGGCTGGGGACAGTTCACCCGCGTGGCCCCTCATACTGCTGTGGGCTTCATACTCCTGGGTTTTGGGCTTGTTGCTTTGTCATGGCAGGAGAAGGCCAAACCCGGGCTGCCGGAATGGGTCCCGGTCAGCGCCGCGTTCGCCGTGGCCGCAGGAGTACTGGGGCTCTGGCAAGCGCTGGTCTTGCATGAAGAGAGCAGGTTCGCCCTGCTCGCCCAGGTGCTTCTGGTCGGCGGTTTCGTAGTCGCCATCCTCCTGGGCATCACGATCCAGCTTGCCCTGCAGGCGCGAGAGCGCAGCCGTGACCTTCTTGTCTATCGCATGGCGTTTGAGAACAGTTTTGATGGCCTGTTGCTGACCCGTCTCGATGGTTCCATCCAGACGGCCAACCCCAGCGCCTGCGCCATCCTGGGCCGCAACGAAGAGGAAATCCGGCAAGCCGGCCGAGCCGGCATTATTGACACGGACGATCCGCGTTTACAGCGGATCATAGAAGAACGCGCCCGCTCAGGGAAAGCCCATGGCGAACTCAGGGCCAAACGCAAAGACGGCAGCATTTTCCCCATGGAAGTTTCGTCCGTCGTTTTTAAAGACACAAACGGCGAACACAGGACAACTCTTGCCTTCCGCGACATCAGTGAGCGCAAGCATGCGGAAGAGCAATTGCGTGAGCAGGCCATTCTGCTGGACATGGCGCACGATGCCATTATCGTGCGCGACCACGAGGCGCATGTTGCGTACTGGAACAAGGGCGCCGTTGCCACATATGGATGGTCCGGGGAAGAAGCCATGGGCCGCGTGACGCATGAACTTCTCAGGACACAGCTCCCCATTCCTCTGCCGGAAATAGAAAACGTGGTGGCTTTGCGCGGGCAGTGGGAAGGCGAGCTAACGCACATTACCCGCGATGGCAGACAAATTGTGGTCGCCAGCCGATGGTCGCTGATGCAGGATGAGGAGGGACGACCGAACAAGATCCTTGAGATTAATCGCAACATTACCGCGCGCAAGCAGGCAGAGTCGCAACTCCGTCTCCAGACCGAGCGCCTGTCACTGGCCACGCATGTTGCATCCATCGGCGTATGGGAGTGGGACCTGCGCACCAATCAGAGCATCTGGGACGACACGTGTTTCGAAATGTATGGCGTTCCCCGGAACGAAGCCATGTCGTATGACAAGTGGGCGCGGCTGGTGCATCCCGATGACCTTGCTCAGGTCGAAGAGTCGCTGCAACGCGCAATCCGGCTGAAGTCGCAGGACTATGTTGAATTCCGCATCGTGCGGCCTGACGGCTCATTACGGCAGATTTCCGCCGCCCAAAGCGCGGTCCTTGATGAGCAGGGAGAGCCCGTGCGGATGGTCGGCATCAACATTGACGTTACTGAGCAGCGGCGCATGCAGGCGCAACTGGAAAATTCGTCGCGACTTTCCGCTCTTGGCATGATGGCAGGCGGAATCGCGCATGAGATCAATAATCCGCTTACGGTGATTCATGCTTCAGCCAGCGATCTGCTTGATCTGGCGCAGGAAGCCGAACAGGTGCCGCGGGAAGATATACTGCGGAACTGCAAGCGCATCCGCGAGACGGCAAACCGGATCGCGCGGATTGTGAAGAGTCTGCGGCGTATCGCGCGCGAAGGCTCACAGGACGAGTTTTGCACCACACAGGTGGGCAGGATCGTGGAAGAAACGCTGGAGATGTGCCGCGAACGATTCAGGTCGCGATCGGTGAAGCTGATCATCCCGGAAATTGATCCCACGCTGAAAGTCGTCTGCCGCGAAGTGCAGATCGCACAGGTACTGCTCAATCTTCTGCATAACGCGTTTGATGCCGTGGCGGACAAGCCCGGTGAACGCTGGGTGCGTCTCGATGTCGCGGTGCGGGAAAATGCGCTGCAGTTTTCCGTGACCGATAGCGGTCCCGGCGTGCCGGCACCACTGAGAACCAGGATCATGGAGCCCTTCTTCACTACTAAAGATGTGGGCAAAGGCACCGGTCTGGGCTTGAGCCTGTCCGCCACCATTGCGGAAGAGCACGGCGGCAAGCTGGAACTTACCGATGAGGCGGGCCATACCTGCTTTTGCTTGACGCTGCCTATCATCAGTGAAAAGAGGCAATATGCAGTTAAGTGATGCCACAGTCCTTTTGGTTGACGATGAAGAAGTCATCTGTGAAATCATGGCCGCTTGGTTTGCGCGCCACGCAAATCGGGTGTTGAGCGCAGGCAATGGCCAGGAAGCGCTTAAGCTGATAACGGAGAACCACGTTGATGTAATCGTCTCTGATGTGCGCATGCCGGTAATGGACGGAGTAGCTCTGGTGCGTGCGGTCGCGGCCAGCGTTGCGGAGGGGCCGCGAGTAATCTTTGTCACGGGCTTCAGCGATCTCCAGCCGCGCGATGCTTACGCTCTTGGCGTGGAAGCGATCATCGAAAAGCCACTGGAACGCGATCACCTGCTGGACGCCGTCAAAAGAAGTGTGACAGATCGCAACGAACTTTGGAGCAAACCGGCGGAATCCTTGCCTGACGATATGCTTGCCGCCAGCCTTGTCTGCCTGGCCAAATTTAGCAGTTTTGCCGATGCGCTGCGCGACGGCCTGATCTCTTTTGGCCGCGGCGGATTCTGCCTGAAAACGCCACACAAGTTCAGGGAAGGCCCTGTGCAGTTCAGACTGGAGTTTCAGGCCGACCACAAAATTATTTCCGGGGCGGGCATGGTCCGATGGACCAGTCTGCCAGAAAACCTTCTCGGGATAGAAGTTCTGTACCTTGACGATCAGTGCCGCCGCTGGATTGCCGATCTGGCGGAAAGCAAAAAACAGGAGTCATATATTCCGCGCGCCCCGGAACTGTCTGCGGAAGGCAGGGCGGCGAGCTAAGAGGTATCGTAGCAACAATCATCACTTAAGGGCTGGCAATCGCCGGCTTTTCTGTTGACGCGGGGCGCCGATTGCAAGTAGTGAGAATCCGTTATAAGCTGAACCCACCGAACGCCCAGGTCCCAGACGGATGTGAAACATGGCGGAGTTCGCCATCTCCAGGGTTACACTGCGTAGCCGCTTGCAATCCCGGAGGCTGACGCCGGGGGAAGCGCTCGCAATTGCCACGGACGTGGGCCGAGCGCTGGAGCGGGCGCACGCTGCCGGTCAAATCCACGGAAATCTTACAAGCACAACCATCCTATTGCAGGATTCCAGCGCGCCCAACGCTACGATACAAGACTCTGGCAGCGAAGGGCCGACAATCGAAAATGTTGAGCATCTAGCCCCGGAACGGATTGCCGGAGGCCCACCAACGGTTGCTGCAGACATTTATTCGTTGGGACGAATCCTCGAACAAATCAGAAGCGCAACCAGCTTCGACCAACGCACCGATAGCGAATGGGACGTTGCAATCCAGCGCTGTCTGGATCCCATTCCTGACCAGCGATTTCCTTCCGTTGCACGCGTGCTGCAAGCGATCAATGATGAGGGACGGACCCTCTCAATTGCCGCTTCGCCGAGTACGCTTGAAAGCCCGAAAAAATGGGGCCAGTTCCAGCTTCTGCAGCGGCTGGGCGTAGGCGGGTTTGGTGAAGTTTATCGGGCCTGGGACCTGACGCTGGAGCGCGAAGTGGCTTTGAAGCTACTGCTGCCGCGTGGGCTCAAGCCGGAAGAAGAGTTCGCCTCCATTGTCTCAGAAGCACGCGCGATGGCCCGTGTGCGCCATCCGAACACGGTTTCTGTTTATGGTGTTGACAGCCACGATGGCAGGGTCGGGTTGTGGAGCGATTTTATTCGCGGACAAACCCTTGCCCGCTGGGTGGAAACAGAAGGACCACGACCGGAAAAAGAAACCCTGGAGATCGGGATGGCGTTGTGCGATGCGCTCAGCGCTGTTCATCACGCAGGCCTGCTGCATCGCGACATTAAACCCGGGAACGCCATGCGTGCGGACGATGGGCGCATACTTCTCATGGATTTTGGGCTGAGCCATGAGCTGCATCAGGAAACTCGCTGGGGCGGCACCATCGATTACATGGCGCCCGAGCTGCTCTCCGGCCGGGAGCCCTCGGTGCAAAGCGATATCTACGCAATGGGCGTGCTGTTGCAATTTCTCTGCAGCGGCAAAGTCCAGATCAGTAAAAGCGATACGCTATCGCCGGCGCTCCGGCAGGTCATTGAAACTGCCACGAATGTTGATCCGCAGGAGCGTTACGGCAGCGCAACCAAGCTGCGTGAGGCTCTGGCGGCTACGCTTGCCAGTTCGGCTTCCGCGGCTCTGCCGCGAAAAAAGCCGTTGCGCGCCAGAGTGGCGTGGATCGCGGCTGCGGTACTCATATTGTGTGTGCTGGCACTTCTAATTCCACGAGTCAGAAAAGAAGCGCAAGCCCGCTTTGCGGGTACGAATCGCGCCGCCTATGAAGACTATCTGGCAGCGGAGGATGCGCTCCAGCGTTATGACAAGCCCGGCAATATCGAAAAGGCAATCGAGCTTTACAAGAAAACACTGGAACGTTCTCCCAACTTCGCTTTGGCCGCCGCGGGGCTTGCGCGGGCGGACTGGCGGATGTACCTGAACACTTCAGATAAGAAGTGGTTTGATGAAGCCAGTGAGGCGGCCGCAAACGCGGCGGCAATGAATCCCAATCTCGCTCCGGTGCAGATGACACTGGGTATGATCCACGTTGAGCAGAGCAAAGTTGGGCTAGGCACACAGGAACTTGAACAAGCGCGACAGTTGGATCCAAGAAGCGCCGACATTCGGGCGGCAATCGGTGAGGCTTACCGTGTGCAGGGACGGCTGGCCGATGCAAAAACTGAGTTGCAAACTGCCATCGACCTGGCGCCCGACAACTGGCGTTGGCCGTATCTGCTGGCGGCCCTGCAAATCGATTCCGGCGATTTCAAATCGGCTGAAGTGAATCTCAGGATTGCGCTGGAGAAGACCCCGGACAACCCACGCGTGCTGTACAACCTGGGTCTGGTCTATCGCAAGCAAGGTAGGCTTGAAGAAGCCAGCAAGGCATATCAGGATGCATTCAAGCTTGACGGTTCGTACTTTCAAGCGGCCATGGCGCTTGGCACTGTCCTTATGCTGCAACAACGCTACGATGATGCGCTGGAAATCTATAAGCGAGCAGTAGAAATGCGTTCCGGGGATTGGAACAGCTGGGGGAACCTGGCTGCTGCGCAGGAATTTACCGGGCGTGATCCTGACCAGGCTGCTCGCGACTACCGCAAAGCGATTGAGTTGGCTGCGCCCCAGTTGGCGACCACTCCCGATGATCCGTTTCTGGTTTCGCGTGTGGGAAAGTTTTACGCCAGCGTTCACGATTCACCTCACGCGCTGCCTCTTCTGCGCAAATCCCTGGTACTTGCGCCCAACGACCCAGAAGTTCTGGAGCGCGTGGCTGAGGCTTATGAGCTGCTCGGCGATCGCGAGCAGGCGCTAAAACTCATCAGCAAAGCTCTGCAGTTAGGTTTCTCAAAGGACTATAGTAAACACACACCTGTTTTTAAGGCCCTGCGAAGAGATCCTCGAGCTCCGCAGCAATTGCGCGAGACCGCTATTCACCAATAGCGTAACTAAAAAAGGAGAAGTTATGAGTGACGAGAACAAAACAGCATCACGTGACATGGGCGACAAAACCGGACGTGACATGGGCGACAAGACTGGACGTGATATGGGCGACAAGACCGGACGTGATATGGGCGACAAGACCGGACGTGACATGGGCGATAAGACCGGACGTGACATGGGCGATAAGACCGGACGCGACATGGGCGATAAGACTGGTCGAGACATGGGCGATAAGACGGGGCGCGACATGGGTGACAAGACTGGTCGCGACATGGGCGATAAGACCGGACGCTAAATCAACGCGGAGGAGATGCGTCTATGAGTAAGAAAGCTCTTGTCGTAGGAATTGATAATTATCCCAGTAAGCCGCTCACGGGCTGTGTCAATGACGCAAGGGCCATTGCACAACTGTTCGCGAGGCACGGCAATGGCGAACCCAACTTTGACGTTGAGCTGGTCACCGCGCCTCAGCCAAATGCAGATGGCAGCACCCCAGCGCCCCCTGATCCCGAGACGGAAAGCAGCCCCAAAGGCGGCATTACACGGGTCATGCTGCGCCAGAAAGTCCGCGACTTGTTCATGGACGGTAACTCCGATATCACTCTGTTTTATTTTTCAGGCCATGGCATGATCACCAGCATCGGCGGCTTTGTGATTACAACGGACACTGAGAACTACGATGAAGGCGTTGCGATGGATGAGATTCTCAGTTACGCGAATGAGTCAAAGGCGCGTGAGAAGATCATCATCCTTGACTGCTGCCATTCTGGAGCGTTCGGCAGCCCCACTATCAGCGGCAAAAGTGTTTCCGAAATTTCTGAAGGAATGATCGTGCTTACCGCCGCCCTTCCGTCGCAACAGGCAATCGAGGAAAAAGGGCACGGCATCTTCACGTCACTGCTGGCTGAAGCGCTGACCGGCGCCGCTTCTGACCTGCTGGGCCAGGTTACGCCGGGCGCCATTTACCATTACGTCGATCAAGCGCTGGGCTCCTGGGAGCAGCGGCCAATCTTTAAAACAAACGTCACCAGTTGGACGCCGTTGCGCACGGTCCCGCCAGGCCCGGGCTCGCCGGCAGTCGCGCGCGAAACGCTGCGCAAAATCGCCGATTATTTCCCCGATCCGGAAGGAGAGTTCAAGCTTACTCCCGAATACGAGTTCACCTCTCCCGGCAATGATCCAGCCAAAGTGGCGATCTTTAAAGATCTGCAAGCATTCACTGACGTTAACCTGGTGGTTCCCGTTGGCGAGCAACACATGTACTGGGCCGCCATGAATTCCAAATCGTGCAAGCTGACGCCTTTCGGCAAACGCTACTGGCGGCTGGTGAAACACAATCGCGTGTAAACGCTTTTTGAAAACACTCGAGGGATGTTACGCAATCTTGGGATTGATGAAGTGCCTGAAAACGCGCACGTTAAGAGAAGGCCAAGTGGAGCTCAGTCCTCTCTTTATCGCTTCGAATTCTTAGAAATTTTAATGTTATTTTAAGTTAAGTTTCTACTTAATCTGATCCGCGCGTGCTATGCTCTTCACGATTTTTCCAGGGCTAGAGGCAGCATCTTCTCCGGGCTCCACCCCGTTTTAAAATTTCTTGCGGATTGCAACGCATTGGTGTTGGTGTGCCATGCAACGCCCAATTCGGCGTTGCGGCCGGCATCGCCACGGGACAAGAGTAAGCAAAGTCCTTCCGGGCTCAAAATCCCTGCAACAGTTTCGTGCCGGGCTGGTTCAGGCCAGGCCGAAAACGTGGTTCCTCATGGTTCCTCATGGTTCGTCGTGAGGATCGCGTGTTGTTCGTCTCATCTGAGACATTCGGGAGAACAAATAAAACATGAACGCCTTGAAGAACTCTTCCACCGCTCTCCTGCCCATCGGCAAGAGTAAACCCCAAAAATCAATAACTGTGTTCATTGCGGCAATGCTGTTGGCCATGCTGGCTGGTTCTGTGGCCGCGCACGCGCAAGCAGCAACGCTTGTGGTAACCGCTGTGAACTCTGGCCGCTTTTATGGTGATCCGAACCCGGCATTCACCGCAACCTTCACTGGCCTCAGGGCCGATGACAACATCACGGCAGTTTTCAGCACCGTTGCTGATTCCAGCAGCCCAGTAGGCGATTACACAATCGTTCCTACCTTGGTTGATCCGGACGGCAAACTGAGCAACTACACCGTGGTCATCAACAACGGGACCCTTACGGTTACTCCCGCTCCGCTGCTCGTCATCGCTGATGACACGGCACGCGCCGCTGGGCAGCCCAACCCCACCTTCACCGGCATGGTCCAGGGAGTGAAAAACGGTGATGACATCACCGCAACGCACGACAGCCCAGCCACCATCGCCAGTGAGGCGGGAACTTATCCAATCGTTCCCACCGTAAAGGACGGGTCCGGCAAAATCAGTAATTATGCAGTGTCAATTTCACAGGGAACTCTGACCGTCACACCTTAACGTGTAGCGCACACCATAAACGCGCATCGGCGGGAGCATATGAGGGCTGGCAATTTCTCGCCAGCCCCCTTTTTATTTGTGGTAGCTCTGATGTTCTAAGCAGCGCTCACACTGCCCACGCGCTGCCCGTCAGAGTGCCGAGTTACTCCGCGACCAGAGCAACACTGCCCACGAACGGCTTGGCCTCCGCATCCGGCTGGTTGGCCGGCGCAATGGTTACCGCGGGTTCGTTCTCAAGTTTGAGCCGTGGTATGGAGTCAGTGACCTCAAAGCTGAATGACACATCATGGGCATGTGCTCCTTCAACCGGCACTGCGTCAAAGAAGTTGATGATACCGACTTTGTGTGGATCATCCGGTTTTGGCGTTGCGCCCTCAGGCAGCCCAAGATACACGTGGTAGAGCACGCCAGGCTGAGCATTCGCTTCCAGGCCTTTGAGCACCAGATAATGACGGCGTGTCGGCGCCGCCTTCAGCGTACCCAGAAGGTTCTTTTTTGCTTCCGGTTCATCAGAAAGCTTGAGCTGCACACGCACCGGAGATCCTGTGAGTGCAAGGTGGGCGGAAGGCGCATGAACCAGCGTGGTGAACTTCTCCACTGACTCAACGATGTTTGCTCTGTGCGGCGGGCACTTGGTCGGCAGCGGCTCAAATGCATCGTAGGTGTATTTGAGCGGAACGATGCTCAAAAAATCCTTGATCTTCACTGAAACGCTGACTCCGTTCTCGTCAGAGAACGTGAAGGCCTGATTAAGGAAAGATGGAGTATTCGGGTTGACGCGATTGGGATCTTTGTTCCAGCTTGCCCATAGGCGGTCGATGTTGCAATGATGCGCCCAGAAAACCGGGTCGTTGGCCGCGAATGGCACTGAACCCATGTTGGTGCCGTTCCCGGTCAGGACGTGCACGTTGCCGTGAAGTCCGTTATCCAGCACATTGCAGAATCCGGTGCTTCCAGAATATGCGCATTTTGAGAGTGAAGGGTGGGTATCCAAAGCGCCGGGATCGTTCATGTCAATGGGCTGACCGTTGTTCACCGTGGGGCTGGGAGCATTGCGGTTCTTGATAAAAAGCGACTTGAACACGGGATCAGAAGGCAACCGAAACTCTTTGGGAAGCACTCCATGGGCGGTGCCGCTCACAGAGTAATTCCAATACGGCAGAGTAAACTCGGGCTTTTTTGCGACCTTGCGGATGATCCGCTCGAAAAAATAAACGAACATGCGGTGCCAGGGCAGAAAGTAATCGCTCACGCCGGGCGCATTATGCGGTTGGCAAGTGCTCCACGCAGCCTGAGCAAGCGTCTTCTGCGGGCTGGAGCCGGGGCCGAATACGCTGCTGATCGCCGCAGCCTTTGTGGTGGTCCCGGTCACGTTATGCGTATACCACTGAAAGAGCCAGCCAACCGGGTCGGTGTGGGGCAAAGCATGCATCTTTTCCACGGCGTCGGCATAAATTTTCAACATGGCCTGACCTTGCACGCTGGTGGCGTTATGGCGAATGAGGGGCGCGAACGCATTCGCATATTTTTCAAACCAAATGGCAAAAGGCATGGCGGAAGCAGCAGCCACAAAACTTCGACGAGTTACGGCCATGGAGGCCTCCTATACTTTGAATTTGGGGGGTGAAATGCCGAAGGGAGTATAGCCGTCATCCAACAGGTATGGAGAAAAATATTTTGCTTTCGCAAAACTAGAAAACCAATGCCCATTAGGCACCGGCTAATCCTTGAATTACGTCTCAAGGGATGTCTAAAAGCCACTAAGGGTATTTAGTCAGGAATAAGCAGGCCGCTCATTTTACGACTATTGCAATTTGATCGATCATCGGTTTTGAGTCGGCTTCCAGTGCGCGAGTAGGCGCAATAGTAATTGTATTGGCCGATGTTAGTTTGTGACTCGATAGAAGCTTTCGCACGGCGCCGGTGATATCAATGAAGATAGGTAATGTGGGTTTGTCTTTGGGCGCATCAGGACCGGCCACAGCATTGTAAAAATTGACGCTTCCAAGATGCCAGGCATTGTCGGGCTTGGGTGCGACATCTTCCGGCAGGTCGAAATACAAGTGAAAAAGAGTGCCAGGTTGCTCCACCGCGTGTAACCCGGTAAGTTCAAGGTATACGCTACGGGAGGCAGGCAACGATTCCAGCATCTGGCCCAGGCTTGCGTTTTTGTCGCCTTTTTCAGATACCAGTTCAACACGCACCGGTTTGTCTGTGAGTTCCACTGCGTGCGCGGAGGCGGCCAGCACCATTTCTTGTGAGCTTTGCATGCTTTGAGACTGCGTGGCAAAGATGCCCGAATATGCGAATAACAACGCTAATGTTAAACCGGCAAAATGCGGTTTAGAGAATGCATATTTCATAATAAATAAGACCTGTGAATACTTGGATGCGCAAACCCGGACCGACTATGCAACATTTTGCTGTTGCAAATCACGTTCTTCCCGCTGATTGGAAGACCTTTCTATATCTATATAGGAGCCAACACCTTAGCACACAGTCGCCGAATAACCGGAAGCGCAGGCACGAGCCGGCAGGCCGGGAAGGATACCTATCTGTCATTCGGCTTATCAGCGTTTTGCGCCGGGGCCACATCGATACGATTCGCAATAATCGTCAAGCCGCATAGCTGGGCGCACTAGAGAAAAAAGGCCGGACAAAGTCCAATGTCCGGCCTCATTTATTAGCTAGTTAGTGATTTGTAATGGAACCGCCAGGCGCTGGCCGCCCTTTGTGGATTCCAGACTTATTGTGTTGCTGCTGTCGGGGCGGATGCTCACGCCTTTCAGGACGAAGTCCCAATTGCCGAGATTGTCCACTGCAATAGTTCCAAGCACCGGGCCAGCCAGAGTCGGGCCCAGATGGATGGTAACCGTATTTCCCGGACCAAAGATGCTGTTGGTGCCGGTAATTCTCCAATCGCCACGGGTGCGGAATTGCGCCCTGACGATGGTGATAGTGTCTGCCGCCACTACATTCACCGTGACGGTGGCGGGATTGCTGGTTGCGCCATGGCTGTCCTTCACCGTGTACTGAAATGTGGTTGGGCCGGTGGCGGCGGGCGTGAACCTGATTGTGCCGTCGGGTTGCGCCACAGCCTGTCCGCGTGGAGGCGGCGTGACAACGGCTACACTCCCCGGATTCAGTGCGTCACCTGTGTCTGGGTCTGTATCGTTGGCCAGCACGTTGATGTTGATGGGCGTTGTGACGCTCGAACTGGCGGTGTCTGCATTGGCCACAGGCGGATGGTTCAGGAACGCGACGTTAAATGAAACCTGCGCAACGTTGGAATCCACGCCATTCGTGTCTGTGTTGATGTAGCTGAAGGCGTCTGGGCCGGAGAAGCCTATCGCCGGCGTGTAAACGGCCTGCTTTGATGCAGGATCAATCTGCACGCTTCCGTGTTGCGGGCTGGCCAGGATCCTGGGCGTGACGCCGGTGTTCGGAGAATCATTGGCAAGAATGTCAATGTTCGAGGCCACATCGGCAGGCAGGTCCTGCGTCAACGTGTCGTCTTGCGCCGAAAGCGTGGAAGTATTTCCGGCCGCAGCTACTGTCACCGGCTGTGTGTCCCTTCCCCCATGAGAGGAGATCACGGTTACATAGGCCGGCGGCACCGGCAAGGAAACCTCAATCTCGCCTGAGTTAAGCGCCTTCTTCAATTCCAGAACTACCAGTTCAGGAGGAACAACCTGGTCGCCGGATGAGGCGCGTATGCTCAACTTAAGTGTTCCAGGGTCGTAGGTTGCGCTGGTGATGTGTACTTCATCCACCAAGGCAGCCTCGGTTGTGGAAGTAGGCGTATCTGCGCTGTTGGTGATCACGATGGAAGCAGGGACGGTTCCGGAGAGGAATGCAGGTTGCCCGTAATAATTGCTCTCTGACTTGGTCATGAGGGTCCCGCGAATTCCCGTACCAGTAATGGAAAGCACCGGCACCTGCGCTCCAATGGAAGGCCTGGCCGTGGCGAAGACATCGGCATGCACCGAATTGTTGTCTCGATGGTAGGTTGCACGAGTGACCTCCACCGGGCTGGCGATGGGCGCCTGATGCACTTTTCCCATCAACGTGAATTGATCTGTTTCCACCACGTTCACTCCCGGCCCGCCGATATCTGGTCCTTCAATGCGAAACACGTTTGTCCCAAAAGGACTTCCCGTAAGGGCAGTGGTTGCTGCTGGATCGGCGATAAAGGTATCACCGCTGATGTTGACCGGCGGCAGCGGGTCTCCTCCGGGAGTGGTTGTGGCGCGCAGGAAAGTTGTAATACGACCTTTTAATGCTCCCGCAAATTCGCCCGCAGTCAACCCCACATCATTCGTAAAGAAGACAGCACGTTTGCCCGGCGTAACATCTGGAAATACTTCTACGCCGAACGGAGTTGTCACCGTGTATGTTCCGCCGGGGGCTGGAACGTCGAAAAGAATTCGCAGGCGGGCAAACACCATCTGATCGCCGGCTGCCACCCCGCCATTGAGAAAAGCGCCTTCCAGCGCCATCACCAGCACTGCCTTGCCGCCATTCACAGGTATATTGGCGTTGGCATTCCAGTAAAAAAACTCATCGGGAAAATTACCGGGAAACAGAATTGGAGATCCCGGACTGCTAAGTTGATCGGGCGTGACCAGACAAGTCCCGTCCGCCAGTTGCTGCGCGTTTGGGAGACACGTATCCAGCGCGAGCCCGCTTGAATCCTGGTACCAAGTGGGAAATCCGTTGCCACGATCCACAGGGCCTACGCGGACAAGCTGTCCCATGGACGTGCCAGCGGAAATAATAAGTGTCATGATGAGCAGGAACACCCATCTCATAGCAGGCTTCAGACAGTTGGAAAACACTGGAAATTTCGAATCACGATGCATGAGTTCACCTCGATATGCTGTCCCGCAGCCAATGGGGCCGGAAGATTACAGCATGGGTTAGGAGCTGGCGCATGGCACAGCAGTAGAAGCTAAGGCAGACAGGGCTGCGCCATCGCGCACGGAACAATCGTTCGTGCGTGTGTTTTTACCGCGTTGTTTGATTCAGCGGTTCTCGCGCAGGCCGGAGATTCAGCAACGATCTAACAACGTAGAGGTCGGGAACCAGGGTAGGTGGCTTTTGGAAGCGGCCCCTGAGAAGATGCTGGTGCTTGTCCAGTTGCTTGCGGTTTCACAGTTGCGGCTGGCGCGCGGCTACTTCCGGCTGTTCCACCAGGCAAGGAGCAACGGCAGGGAGCAACAAAGCTGAACTCAATGCTCACCGGCGCCGTGTCATCGTCATCATCGTTATCCACTGACAAACACAGCAGGTTGGCCGATCCGGCTAGAACCAGAATCAGCGCCAGTACCAGCCAATGAGCATATTTGCGGACAAAAGGAGACATGTTTGACTGCTCATCGATGCCATCCGTCGCGGCATCGTATGTATGGTTTTGGTATGCAATTCAAAGACCAACGGCTCTGCTCCACCTTGTGAAGAACCGCACGCCGGGAGAGCCTTCAAAAGGCGAAGCGCAGCCATGCCGCACGGGAGAGGAAGTAGAAAACTTTTTCACTTGCGATGGCAAGTACGTGCCACAGGCAAGTTCAATCGAGCGTGCCTTTTCAGAAGATTCGGCCCAGTTTGAAGAACACGCGGCGATGCCCGGTTGCTCCAACCGCCCCGCCGAACTCGATGGGCCCAAATATCGTATTGGCAACAAGCGCAACCACTGCGTCGCCCGGCGTCTGCGACTTAAATGGTGGCGCAAAGACCCTGCCCACTTCAAACAAGCCGTTGAAATAGAGTCCTTCGCCCAGCAGGACCGGAAGCTTGCTAATTCTGCGGAGATAGCCTCCCTGAAACTGGTAATACTGGTCGGTGAGCAATTCGTTTTCTCCGTAAGCCGCAAAGGCGTTGGGGCCACCCAGAGAAAACAGCGGCACTCCCACTAGTTGATTGCCAAACGTGGTCCCGCCACGCGCACCAAAGTAGACGGATGACGGCGCATTGAGTGTGATGAATTTGACCACTGCGCCCTGGGACATCGGAAATGAGTGGGCCCCTCCGGGGTTTGAATCAACCCACGCGGCGCTGAGGTCCGCATACTCTCCAGTGCGAGGAATGACCGGATTGTCGACCTGATTCAACGCAAAACGAAGTGTAGTCGAGCCGAAACGGCCTGAGACATGAGGGAGAATAGACGAGTCCCCGATCTTGGGCGTGAGACTCTCCCGCGAGGCGGTATAACCCAAGCTCAGTTGCGCAACACGACCGAACTCATAACCAAAATCAAGGCCTCCTCCCGCCGACGTCCTGGAATACTGGGCGAGAAAAACGTCTCTATTATAGATAGGGTATTGCAGATAGCTGGCGAACCCTTGTGGCGCGATGAACCACTTGCTGGTGGGACTCAACGGACGGTAATACTGCGTGTGAATGCCATACTGTGACCCAATGACCACGTCATTCCGCAATTCGGCACGGTAGCTGCCAAAATCGAGAAACGTAATGCGCGCACCCGCGCTGAAATCAACACCGCTGAAATTCGAGCCACCGAGCAGAAGAAGTGGTTGCACAATCGGCGGCGCATAGGGCTTTTCAGTGGCCGTGACGAGCAGTCCGGGCTTGTCGTCCCGATTGATCATCTGGTAGCTGAAACTTGAGAAGCGCCCTTGCCCTTTCAGATCGAATAACTGTTCCTGTAGGACTGCGGTTTCAACCGGTTTTCCAACGTTGTTCTTAAGATCGTTTTCAATGGCCTTTGTCAGGGGCTTGCTGGTTCCAGTCACTTGCACGAACTGAGGAGCTGGGGCCGTGCGGCGGCGCGCGGCGCGCTCAGCCAGATAAGCTTGCCAGGTCGTCTCATCGACGGCCAGAGTATTCAGGAGTGAGGCCTTAGCTTCAGCCGCTGCATAGCCAACCTTTATAAGATCGTCTACACGGTTGTATTGCATTGAACCAAACTTCTCCAGCGGCACGGCGATCAGCATGTCCGCCTTTTCCATGGATCGCAGCTCATTGGCCGCAATCACAACGCTGATAGAACGCCCCAGCACTCCAAAGGAGGAGATCGTTGCCGCGGGATCTATCTTGGCCGTTTCCAGGTGAACGGCGATTGTCAGGTCGGCCCCCATGCCTTTGGCCACATCAACCGGGAGGTTATCCATCAGTCCGCCGTCTGCGAAAATATGCCCGTTCCACCTGATCGGATCGAAGATTCCCGGCAGTGACATGGTGGAACGCAGCGCAGTCGAGAGAGATCCATCACGAAAAACGTATGCTTGGTTTGTCACCAGATCGGTGGAGACGCAGGCAAATGGAG
>Ga0105245_10002467_pt1 | contig 16726 bp, 11 predicted proteins | sample KBSM54metaG_FD_81523 | JGI IMG/M metagenome (GOLD analysis project Ga0105245, IMG submission 81523) | Miscanthus rhizosphere microbial communities from Kellogg Biological Station, Michigan, USA - KBS M5-4 metaG | ecosystem: Host-associated > Plants > Roots > Rhizosphere > Soil | place...
CCAGTTCAGCGGCAAGGTCTCAATATGCGCCCGGATGCGAGTGAGCAGCTCGCCCCTATCCTCGACTTCCCACCAGCGGCCGCGCTTGGTCAACACCAACACTTCGTTCGCTTTGGCAACCGAGTACGAGAGCTTGCCTCCCGCCGACGCCAAGGCCGCAAGAGGATCGGAGACACTGACGCCGCCACCGAGACCGAGCATGCGGACGCCATTGCTGCGAACATTTTCCAGGCTCGGAGCGTTGGCCACAACCCGATACCCCCACACTTGAGGGTCAAGCGCTCTTTCAGGCCGGAAGACCCCGCGGCGGAAGGCTCCGACAGTCGCAGGCCAAACCCACGAGCCCGGCTCCCACGACCCGTGCGAGCCGGCTCTGCGAACCCCCTTGCAGTAGATCTCCTCCAGGGATCGGCGCACATTCAACCTCTCTCGCGGCGCATAGTTCGACCCTAACCGATCGATTTGAGTAATTCAGCGTTTTTTATGGAGGGCTGCCACGCTATCGGATTAGCTGAGGATGCTGTGCCGCGACGGTAATCCCGTCAGACCCGCACCAACTCCTCCGCACACCAAGAGCAGAAAGGAAACGATCACAGCTCTCCAGGTAAGGAGCTTGACGGTCTTTGCGCCAGCACAGCGAGTAGCCATCGACGGCACTCGGGGACCCAGATGGGGCCTAGGACTCAAAACCTTGCAGCTCCGACAAATCCGAGACTGTTCTCAGAGGCAAGCGTGCGCTCATGAACTCCATCTGGATAGATCCAGAAGGCAGTATCGGCATCCCAGATCATCTTCTGCCCATTGGCAACTCCGGCGTAGATTGCAGCGTGCGTGATGTCTTCCCGACTTGATCCGAAATACACAACATCTCCCGGCTGAAGAGCTGACTCGCTGGTGATCCATCGGCCGGGCGCATACTTGGCTTGTTCGGAGTCATGGTGCGTGAGATCGACAGCGCCGCTGGTTCCCTGATAGACGGCGTACTGGGTAAGACCCGTGCAATCGAACCCAACAACGGATTCCGGCCCGCATTGGGTCGCTCCGTCCGCGTTCCCCTTTCCGTGCGTAGGTCCGTACTCATTGCCGCCAAAGAAGCAATACGGCCTGCCTGCCTGGGATGCGGCCGCATCCACGATTGCCTGACCTCCACTTGAACCTCCGTTGAGGCGACCGCTCTCCCAGTCCCAGAGAGCGGTGGAACCCTGGTAGATCACCAGGTTGGAATCGTTCTGCAAGTCGAGGAAAGCCCCAGGAGAACCGGCCGTGCCCGAGTTCCACTTCGCCGCGCCGCCTTGGTAGACGACGAGGTTGCCGTCGCCCTGCATCGTCACCGAAGCACCGCTGTCACCGGCAGTCCCGGTCGACCAGAGGGCCGTGCCGCCGTTGTAGAGGACGAGGTTGCCGTCGCCCTGCATGATGAGCCGGTATCGGTGGCTTGGTGACAGAAGCTCCCCGCCGGACACGAGGGTGGTGCCGGCCGTGAGCTTGTTTCCGAGATACCCCGCGCTCCAGTCCCAGACGGGGTGGGCGCCGTGGTAGACAACCAGGTTGGAGTCGTCCTGCAGAGCCAGGTAGGCACCCGAGAATCCGGCCGTCCCTGAGCTCCACTTGGCGACGCCGTTGTCGTAGATGACGAGGTTGCCGTCCGTCTGCATCGTGGCGGTTGCACCGGGGTCCCCGGCAGTCCCGCTGGACCAAAGCGCGCTCCCTCCCTGATAGAGGACCAGGTTGCCGTCGCCCTGCATGATGAGTCGATAGGCCCTGCTCGGCGACAACAGCACCTGGCCAGGACTGAGCGTGACGCCGCCGGAGAGCTTGAATCCTAGGTAGCCGCGGCCGCGAGCCCAGAGGGCATGTGAGCCTTGATAAACAACCAGATTGGAGTCGTCCTGCAGGGCCAGGTAGGCACCCGAGAATCCGGCGGTTCCCGAGCTCCACTTGGCGACGCCGTTCTCGTAGATGACGAGGTTGCCGTCGCCCTGCATCGTCACTGAAGCACCGCTGTCGCCGGCAGTCCCGGTCGACCAGAGGGCCGTGCCGCCGTTGTAGAGGACGAGGTTGCCGTCGCCCTGCATGATGAGCCGGAAGGTCTTGCTCGGTGATTCCAGATATTCACCTGGCTCTAGCGTTTCTCCGTTCAAGAGGACCGCAGCGTGGCCAGGGATCGGAGTGCTGGAGTTCGGTGCAGCCGACGAAGGCGTAGGAACTGGGTCAGGATTTGATTTTCCATTGCGCGCTTTCCGGCAGTGCCGATGGTGCCTGTGCCGTATGGTCTTCCGCGCGCGGACTCGAGAAGATCCGTGGTGCCTGTGGCATCTTGCCGCAGAGCGAGTCCTCGGCGTTGGACTTCCAGGTGATGCAGACACCGCTCCGGCAAGCCAGCCAAGCGCCAGTGCTATGGCTGCGATCAGCATCGCCAGCGCTAGCCACTCTCCCCGCCCATGGAACCGCCTGCCTGACATGGCGCGGAAAGTTAACTAATTTCTATCAATGAAGACTTTAGACGTACCCATTTTGACTCGCCTTAGCCGGAGCCGATGATGCATCAAAGGTCATAGGGTCACTCCTGCCGCCTCACAGGCGACACGGGACCGCATCTCTAGCCCCGAACGCTGCGCCACCGCAGCACCTGGCGAGAGACCAGCCCGCTCGATACCAGCCTCCGTCAATACCCAGATGCCTTCCCGCGAGCCGTTGGTAACCAGGCCGCGCTCGAGCAGCCGGCGGCGGGCGACGTCGACGTCGGCCTGCCAGCGGGGCCTGCCGCTCACGATCTCCAGGTCGCGGACGCCGAAGCGAAGGGCCAGCTCCGACTCGAGCGAGACCATCACCTCCTTGCGCCTCGCGCTCCCGCCGAGCGTTGACAGCGCCCGCAGGATCAGCTCCTGGTAGGCGGCGGCGCCGAGCCGCCCGAGCGGCGCGGGTCCCCACCGGCGCTCTCCCTCCACCAGCGCCGCCAGCCGCTCGCGCTGCTCGGGGGAGCAGGCCATCATGTGGGTGTAGACGTCGAGGGTGAAGGCGGCGCTTCGGTGGCCGATCTGGCGCATCACCTGAGCGGGGTCGGTGCCGAGGGCGACCAGGATCGAGGCGAAGGTGTGGCGCAGCTTGTGGGGGGAGAGGCCCTTCGGCAGCGGTAGCTCGCCCCGCTCGCGGAGCAGTTGGTCGGAGCGCTCGAAGACCTCGGCCAGAACGCGCTCCCGCAGGTTGCTGCGGTCGCGCCTGCCCCCGGTCCCGGTCGCGAAGGCGAGGGCGTCGGGGCCGCCGGCCGCGGGCCGTGCCTTGTGAGCGGCGAGGATGTCGTGAAGGATCGGCAGGGTCCGGATCTCGCGCAGCCCCGCCGCGGTCTTCGAGCGGCCGACGAAGATCCGGGTGTTGGCGAGGTCGATGTCGCGTTCGAGCATGTGGCCGATCTCGTGGGCGCGCGGGCCGGCGAAGATCAGGGTGCCGACGATCGCTTCGCGTTCGTCGCAGAGGTGCCCCGGATCGCGATCCAGTTCGGCCGCCGCATCGAGCAGCGCCTCGATCTGCTCGGCGGTATCCAGGTGGACCGGCGGCTTTCGCCGGGCCTTCAACAGTCGCTCCTTGCCGGCGGCCGCGTTCCCGGAGAGGCCTTTGTATTGGACGGCGAAGCCGAGAAACCAGGAGAGGCCCTTGATCGTCTTGTTGATCGAAGTCGCAGCGAGCGGCAGGCGGACGCGCCCGCGCTCGTTACGGTAGGGCTCCCCGCGGTCGATCGCCGCCTGCAGCCGCCGGCCCTCTTCGACCTTGGCTGCGCCATAGGAGTCGACCGCTTCGGCGTCGATCTCCGCCAGCGGCCACTCCGCGAAGAAGGGCATCAGGTGCATCAGGCACCAGCGCAGGTTGCGATGGTGCGCCTCGCCGTGGTGGGCGCGGCGGACCTCCAGCGCCCAGGGGGCAAACTCGCCGAAGAGCATCTCTCCGCCCGCCGTCGGCGGTTCGACCGCGCCGCCGCCGCTCCCGCCGGGGCCTCTTCGCGTCTGCGCTAGCACCCCTCCCCTTTCGCCCCCTTTGCGTGCCGGCACCCAGAGCCCGCGCCGCACATCAGCCAGAACGTTTTCCAGCTCCTCCTGGGCGCGCTCGGACGTCCAGCCTTCGCACTCCAGCCCGAGCGTGACGTAGCGGCGGCGGCCGTAGGCGCTGAAGCGCAGGGCGAAACCGCGACCCGTTCTCCACTCGCGTATCACCACTTCACCCCTCGCCCGCTTCGCCATCGCAGATCATCTCCTCGCGTTCCGGCGCGGATGAGGTGGTGGCGCGAACCCAGCGGGTCTAGGCTGTGAGTCGCGCCGAAGCATCTCCTTCGGCGCCGGGCCGGGGGCGTTGCCGCGCCCGCCGGCCGCATTCGTTTTGCTTTCGCCGACGGTAGCTCGGCCCTGCCCATAAAGCGAGTCGGAATGCGGGATTTCGGCAATCGCGGTCAATCGCGGCATATCCCCGGCCGCCCCACGGCGCCGCGGGGCGCCGAGCCGCTCCTCTATCTCCTCAGGGTTGAAGCGAAGGCGTGGGCGGGTGCCTGAGCCAAGACGCCGCACCCCTAGCGCCTCGGCATGGCGATAGACCCAGGCCCGCGAGACGCCCCAGAGCTCCGAGACCTCAGCGGGCGAGAGCATCTTCTTCTTGCTCGTCGCCGATCGCTCTGGCTCTGAATTCGATCCACTAAGCAGCTCGGCGAGGCGGGTCGCGAGCGCCTCGATCGACTCCGGCGCGATACGCAGCTCGCCGGCCTCCTGATCGGGGCCGCTCACCGACGGCCCGCTCCTAAAGGGTCGCCGCCGGCACCTCCCGCCCGCCGGCTCCAGTGCCCGATCCGCGCCGCCGCGATCTCCATATAGGCGGGCTCCAGCTCGATGCCGCAGAACCGATGCCCCTCGAGCGCCGCGGCGGCCCCGGTCGTGCCCGAGCCCATGAAGGGGTCGAGGAGGAGGCCGCCGGGAGGACAGACCAGTCGCACCAGCCAGCGCACCAGCTCGAGCGGCTTGACCGCCGGGTGCGGATTACGGGTGCGTTCGTCGGGTCTCGGGCCCGCATCTGGACAGAGATCCAGGCTCCGCAGCGCCAGCTCCTCGCAACCGGCCTCGCGCTCGGCGCGGGAGACCCGCGGGCAGTAGAAAAAGCGCGAGGGCGGCGTGCAAGGCCCCGACGGCGCGCGCGCCTCATCCGCCTGGTCGTCGAGCAGCGCCGCCGCACACCCCGGCGCGCAGGGCCCTTCCTCCTCGCAGTCGGGCTCGTGGCCGAGAAGGACGTTGGCCGGATGGCTTCCACCCGAGCGGCATGCTCCGACGTTCAGGGCGCCGGTTCCGAAGAGCTCGATCGTCTCGGCGGTCGTGCCGGCAAGCGGCTTGCGGGCGAGGAGGATTGGATCGAACGCCGGCTTCAGCGTCGTCGAGCGGCCGCCGGGGTAGCGGCGGGACCTTGGCATCCCGGTCCCGTAGATCCACATCAGCGTGTCGCGGATCTCCAACTCGGCGGCTTCCAGGCCGCAGGCCAGCCGGTGAAAGGTGCGGCGGGCGCCGAAGGCGAGGAGGTGGGCGCCCGGCTTCATCACCCGCGCGCACTCCTTCGCCCACAGGCCGCACCAGACCTCGAAGGCCTCATTGGGAGCGAGGCGCTCCCGCTCTGCTCGGGCGGCGGCCTCGCGAATCGCGCGACCGTCCCAGTCCTCGTTCTGCCAGTCGACCCCGTAGGGCGGGTCGGTAACGATCGCATCGATGCTGCCGGGCGCCAGCTTCCCGAGCACCTCAATGCAGTCGCCTTCAAGCAGCCCCGCCCGGCTCATCGGTGCTCCTCGGACGAGTTCCCCAGCCAGTCCACGGGCCTCCCCGGATCGCGCACGTCGCGGAAGACAGGCGCGTAGGGGCCCTCCCGCCGCAGGTCTTCCAGCAGGCAGATCGAGATCGCCACCTCACGGGTGCGCGAGAGGAGCGGGTCGCTTGCCAGCAGCACGCTCGCGGTGGAGCGACGCCGCACAAGCGCCTTCCGCGGGGCGCCGGTGAGAACGCAGTGGACCGGCGGGAAGACCGGGTAGCGGCCCCGCCAGAGCGGCTCGCGCCCTTTGGGCTCCTTCGCCCTATAGAGCTCCGCGTAGCGAGCGAGCTCGGCGGCGAGACGGTCTACCGTGAGCGTCGCCCGATCGAGCTCGAGGAAGCGCTGCTCGATCGCGATCTCGGAGTCGTCCTGCCGCAGGTAGGTGAAGACGGCGTCGGCGACGAGCGAGCGCCTGCGTCTCCCGCGCCCACGCGAGAGCGGGTGGTAGACCTCGTGGCGCCAGGCAAGCGGACCGAAGTCGTGGCCGCGCTCGGCCGCGGAGCGCAGGAAGCAGATCGCCGCCTCGTTGACGGCGAGCGTGTGGGGCGCCAGCGGCCCGGCGGCGATCTCGACCCCGACCGGCGGCTCGCCCTCAAGCGCCCTCGCCTCGCGCACCAGCCGTGCGCCCTGCTCGGTCGCGTGCCAGAGGCGCCGTCGCCCGTGGGCCGAGCGGACGTAGTCGGCGAGCCCCGCCGCCCGCAGCCTCCCCAGCAGCTTCTGCACCCAGCGCGCCTCGGCGCCGCGTGAGTGGATCGCCTGGACCTGGGGCGTCGAGAGCACGCGGTGGGCCGCGAGCGAGGCGAGGATCTCGATCGCCTTCGGGGGCAGGGACCGAGTGGCCAGCCGCTCACTCATCGTGCTCGTCCTCCTCATCGGGCGCGCGCGGCGCCTTCGGCATACCGGGCGACTCCGAGTTCGGCTCGCCGCCATCGCTCCGCTCCTTCAGCGCCGCAAGGATGCGGTCATCGAGCCCGTCAAGATGGGCGGCCACCTCCTCCGCGGATCGCTCGGGCGCACTGCTCGCGCGCCGACCCTTGTGGCGGGACCCCTTCGTGGCAGGCTCGCCGATGGCGTCCTCGACCTGAACCCCGCCCAAGGCGAAGGGCGCGCTGAGCCGGCCTTCGTGGGTGACCTGGGCGATGAAGCGGAAGCGCTCCAGCCCGGTCAACGCCTCCGGGTTCACCCGCTTGCCCCACTCCTTGGTGATGAGAGCCGCGGCGTGGGAGTTGAGCGTCGAGGCGAGCAGGTGCGAGCGGTTGGTCAGAAGCGCGTTTAAGGTCGCGGCGCTGAGGCGCTCGGGGTTCTGGTTCAGCAGCACCGCCCGCAACCCGAACTTGGCGCTCTGCTCCAACAGCGCGGCGAGATTGCCCGAGGCGGCGCCGTCGTAGCTCTGCACCTCGTCGAGGAAGACCCAGAACGGCTTTCGCTTCTCGGGTGACACGTCGGCCCGCCCGCGAGCGGCGTGCAGCAGATCGAAGAGCAGCAGGTTGGCGATCAGCCGGTCGCGGGTCCCGCCCGTCCCCGGACAGGCGAGGACGATCTTGCCCTCGTCCATCGCCTCGCGGACCTGGTAGGTGCTCTGGCTCTGGCCGAGCAGCGCCCGGATCTGGGGTGAGCGGCGCAGGCGGTCGACCATGTTGGTGACCGGGGTGATCGCCTCGGAGGCAAGCAGGGGGAAGCGGTCGGTCCAGAAGCGCTGGTCGGCACGCTGAAGGAACGGAAGCGCCGCCTCCCGCCACTCGGCGTCGCTCAGGAGCGTCGGGATCTGGAAGATCGTCGGCGCCAACTCGCCGTCGAGCTTCTGGGCGATCGCCGCCAGCGCCGCAGCGGCCTGGGTCGTCAGGTTGATCGCCCGCGTCGAGCGCTCGCCCCATTCGAGCGCCGAGGCGAAGGCGTCGACGACCGCCTCGACCCGCGCCTCGCTCTCGATCGCGTCGCCGCCGAACTCGAAGAGGTTCCAGCCGGGCTGGGCGGCCGGCGAGATGCCGGGGCCGAGGTCGATCCGCACCACCCGCTCGGGGTCGACGTCGGCGAGGTAGGGCTCGATCCGCTCGAGGCCGTCGCCGTGGGGGTCGAGGAAAAGGCCGCCATGATCGGCCCTGACGATGTGGGCGAACTGGGCGATCGCCGCCTCGGTCTTGCCGTAGCGCGAGCGGCCGGCGATGTAGGTGAAGAAGGTGTCGGCGGTCTGCACGCCGACGATCTGCTTCCCCGACTCCGTGCTTATCCGGCCGAGCGGGATCAAGTCTCCCCTCCCCCTCTCAAAAGGCGGAAGGTCAGGGGGTGGCGAGAGCAATGCTCCTGACCGCAGGACGTCGCGCTCGCCGCAGTGGACGCTCGGCGGCTTCAAAAACCCTGCGAGCTCGCGCGCGGTCAGGATCGTCTTGCGCGCGGGCCGGAAGAGACCAGTGGCGAAGCGCCGGTCGAAGCTCCCCCGCCGCATAGGGATATCGGAGCCGAGGAAGGCGAGGCCGGGGATCGGTAGGCCGGAGGCCTTCAGGTAGTTGCGCTCGGCCAGCGGCCGGAAGGCGGCGAGCAGTCCCGACATCGCCGCCTTCGCCTGCCCCCGCGTCTGCGCTTCGCTGCGGAGCATGATCTGCGGTTCGAACAGCTCGCCGGAATCTCGCAGCTTCGCGTCGACCGCCTGCACCGCCCCGCGGCGCTCGACCTGCTCTTGGGGGTCGGGCCTCGGGCGACGACGCTCTTCGCCGTTCAGCAGCGCCGCCCAGTCTCGGCGCTCGCCATGGATACGGCGGGCCTCCCGGCGCAGTCGTCGCCGCAGGCGAGCCGCGCGGAAGCCGCTCGCCGGCAGCAGGTCGATGCAGACGCTGGCGTCCTCGCGGTCGGAGCCCAGCCGGCCGATCGCCGCGGCGAAGGGCTGCAGCGGATCGGGCTTCGGCGAGAGCCGGGCCAGCGGCTCGACGCTCGGCCGGGCGAGCACGAGCTCGGTTCGCAGCACCGTTCGCTTGACCTGATCGGCCTCGGAATCGCTCTCGCTCTCGTCCCGGCCCAAGACCTCCTCGGCGGGACGCTCCTCGACCCCGTCGAAGCTATGCAGCGCCGTGCGCAGCGCCTCGCTCGCGCGCTCGGGGACTTCGATCAGGTAAACGAGCCGCCGCTCGGCATCGGCGGCGAGTTGGATGCGGATCGCGCTGGCGCGGCGGTCGACCCAGCCCGCGACCCTGCGCTCGGTGGCTGCGAGCTGGGCGGCGAAGCGCCGCACGGCATCGGGCTCGGCGTCGAACTCGTCCGCGGGCACGATCGCGACGGCACGGCGCGATCGGAGCGTGCGGCGGGTTGCGAAGAAGCGGTGCGTAGCCAGCGCGGCGGCGATCGCGACGGCGCCGAGAGCGAAGGGCGCGAGCGCGAGGGCCGAGGCGAGGAGATGATCGACGCGGATGCTCGATATGAGCCGCCAGAGTGCGATCAGGACCGCGACGGCGAAGATCGCCAGCATCGGGCGAGGATCAGAGCGATCGCCACCCATCATGCACCGACCTTTGGGTGACGGAGGGATGTCGGCAAAACGCAAGCGCCGCAGGCGGCAGTGGGCCGCGGAATCCGCGCCCAGCCGCTGCCCGCCGAAGCGGCCCGAGGGGTGGCCCGACGGGTGGCTACACGGGCGCCCCGAGGGACGGCCAGCAGTTGAGGACGGTTAATGCTTCGGCGCTCGATCACCGAGCCTCCCCGCTCTTGCTTTGGAAGATCGGCATATAGGCGTGCCCCACGTCGCGGTAGCGCCGCAGGAAGCGGCGCCAACCTCGGCGAGCTGCTTGGACCGTGGCGGCCCTGATGCGGAGGACCGCGCGGCGCCCCTGCGCGCCGACTAGGTCGACCGTTAACCCATCACTTCGATATGGAATGTGCTGGAGCGCCCGGTGCGATCGAAGGGCGCGATCGGCACGGCCGGCGGCGATACTGCCTTCGAGATCCTGGGGGTCCTGCCGGTGGGGCGCCGCCTGAACCTTCGTCGAGCCGTCTTCGGCCGTTTCGATCGGGGGCGCCGGCTTGGGAGACGCCGCGATCCGGGAGGGACGACTCGGCGAGGTCGCATGGTTCACCTGACCGGCGGCAAGCACGAACAGCCCCGCGAAGCCGATGAGGATCGCGCTCGCGAAGACCGGGATCGCCCGCGCCGCGCTCGGGTCGAGCGGGCGGTCGAGGAGGGCGCGGAAGCGATCGATCATCCGGCCTGCCCTCCTTCGCCTGCAGGGGGATGCGCGTAGCCGAAGATCGGCGCCGGCATCCCCCACTGCACCGCTTCCGAGGGCAGGAACGGTCCCGAACGGGCCACCCGATCGCCGAAGTTGCCGTCGATCGTCGTGATCTGACCGCCGGGGAAGACGCGCTCGACGATGCCGACGTGGTCGCTTTCCTTCGGCCCGGAGCCGTAGAGGACGGCGTCGCCCGGTGCCGGCGTCGCGCTCGGCGGCAGGACCCTCGCGCCGTTCGCTTCTGGGCTGGAGAGCGGCTGATCGCCGGGGGCCGTTACTGCGAAGGGGCTGCCTTCATGGGCCTCGGCCCATTCGAAGATCGTCCCCGAGTAGCCGTAGGTGGCGGTCGGGCCGTGGAGGGGGACGCCGGCCTTCTTCCAGACCCAGGCGACGAAAAGGGAGCACCACTGCTCGCAGGGGCCGTAGGGGTTGCAGTTCGACCTCGGCGGACTCTCCGCGGTGCCGAGCTGGCTCTCGGCGATGCGGACGATTTCGCTGCCGCTCGCCCCGCCTGCCGAGGAACCGCCGCAGGCCGAGCCGCCGCCGCTCGCTTCCTGGTCGGTCGCGACCGGGCTCGTCGGCGCCGGGGAGCCCTTGCCGCGGAAGCCATATTCCACGGCCCGCGCCATGACTTCGTCGGCGTAGTCGGCCGAGGAATCCGAGCAGGCGCCGTAGTAGTTGCAGGCGGCCTGCCGATAAGCCGCATAGGAGTCTCCAGCGAGGCCGAAGACCGGGCGCATCATCCGCGCCGCGCTGAATACCGCGTCGGCGGCGTCGAAGGGGTCGGCGCCGCCGCCGTCCGCGTCGACCTTGTAGCGGTCCCAGATCGTCGGGCCGGGTCCGGGGCTGCACGCCGATTCCGGGACGATCGCGATCTGCATCGGCCCGCCGCAGCCGGAGGGGTAGACGTGGGCGCAGGCGCGGTGGCCGCACTCCTGGTAGCCGATCGAGGCGAGGAAGGCCCAATCGACATCGAAGCGCCTGCCGGCTTCCTGGTAGATGCGCAGGCGCTTCGGGGGGATTTCCTTGACGGCGGCCTTGGTCGGGGGGTTTGCGACCGCGACGCCGCCCCCGCCCATGCAGGCTAGGTTGCCCCCGAGGACCGCCATCAACGTGCCGGCGATGACAGCCGCGACCAGACTCAGCAGGCCGACGCCACCCACGAGCCAAGGCCCGAGTCCCCTGCGGCCGCGGGCGATCATCGGCCCTTCCCCCGTCGCCAGGGGCGGCTGCGCTTCGGGAGCGCGGCTGGAGCATCCGCCTCCGGCGCCGCTGGCTTCGACGCCTTCGGCGGCGGCGCGCTCTTGGAACTCGGTTGCTGCCTTTCCCGCTCCTGCCGCAGCTCGGCGCTGAGGGTGCTCTCCTTCTCGCTCTCGACCCCAGTCGAGGGCGAAGGCGGCGCTGGGCGCTCGGGCTGGCTGCGCTGTGAGCGCTCCCGTGGCGGCCTCTTTTCCCCACCGCTGGCCGGCACGGTTGCCGACGCGGTGTCCTTGTTCGCCGAGGCTTCTGGCAATCGCCGCCGCTTCCCGCCTCTACCACCACCCCTACTGGCCGGAGCTGCGGGCTCGCTCGCCGCTCCCAGGGAGCGGCCATCCCCGCCGCTCGCCGCCGGGCGGTGTTGCTGCTCGGCCGCCGAGGGAGCGTCAAGGGACGGGTGGCCGCCGCCGACCGGCGCGCTGTAGCTGGTGCCGAAGCGCGGAGCCGGGGCACCGGGACCGGTCTTGCGGCTCGCACCGCCGCGCAGGCGGGCGTTGATCCCGCCCGCAATCCGACCGGGCAGGCTCGGGGCCGAGCCGCCTGGGCCGCGCCGAGGCCCGGTGGCTCGACGGAACATGCGCGCCCCGCCGTAAAGGGCGAGGAGCCGGACGGCGTTCTCGCTTCCGGGCGCCCGCGGGCCGGTGGCGATCCCGATCAGGCCCTCGGTGAGGCTCTTCCTCTGCAGGAAGACCGCCCAGAAAAACAGCGCCTGCAACCCGAAGGACATCAGCCAACCCATCGCCGCGGTCGCCGAGGCGAGCGCCCCGGCCACCGCGAGCAGGACAGCGAGCATCAGCGAGTAGGCCGCCTTTCGCAGCAGGTATCCGGCGAGCTTCTCCAGCCAGCCCTTGAAGAAGGCGTGCCCGCGGCCGGGAATCACCGCCGCCACCAGCGCCACCGGGGCGAAGGCCAAAAGCAGGAGCAAGAGGACCTGGGCGAGGATGATCCCGACCGAGAGCGAGCCGAGCAGACAGAAGGCGCCGAGCTCGCCGACGAAGACGACCAGCGCGAGCAGGAAGCGCTGGTACTGGCCGCCCTCCTCCATCGCGTCGGTGGCGGGCTTGTCGGCGACGCCGAGCCGGTAGCCCTTGCGTTCGCTGTCGGCTTCGGGAACTTCTGAGGAGTCGCCGTGGTCGAGCGCTTCGTACTCGCCGTTCCGTTCGTCGGTTTCGAGGCCGAAGGAGAGGAAATGGCGCGCGTACTTGTTGGCGTTGTTGACGCAGACCTTGCCGTCGGCGGTGACCTCAGTGCCGGAGGCAAGGCGGCGGGCCAGCTGCGCGTCGCGGCTCGGGTCCGAGGAGAGCGGCCGCACCGGCGCGGAGACCGGGTCTTCGCTGTCGCCGCCGGTGCCGGAGAGGACGCAGTGTTCGAGCCCGCCGAACTCGAGCACGACCCAGGGCTTGAAGACGAGCAGTTCGAAGAGCTGATTGGCGGCGCCTTCCTTCGCCTGCGATCCATCCGAAGGGGTGCCGTGGTCGGCGATCGAGAGGAACGCCACCGACATCTGGTTCGTCCACGCCGACGCGCTGCCGATCGTCGTTCCCGGCTGGGCGACGAAGAAGAGAGCGAGGACGACGTAGATCAGGGAGAGACCGAGCGCCCCCGCCGTCTCGGAGTAGCGGCGCTGCACCAGCGCCTTCCACATCGCCCAGATCCCGACGACCGTGATCGCGAGCACGAGCCAGGGGCCACCGAAGACGTTGGAATAGATCGAGTGGATCGCCGCCGAGACCGGGGCCAGCGCCCCAGCGCCGCCGGTCGCCGAGGAGCCGTTGACGAGATCGAGGCTGAAGGCGAAGCTGAAGAAGGTGATCAGGGTGTTCGCCAGGAAGCTCGTCGCCACCCAGAGGAGCCCGGCGAAGAAGTAGGCGAGCATCGGCAAGAGCCCGCTCGCATCGACGCCGCCGGTCAGCGAGGCGCTGATCGCGGTGAAGTGCTGGTCGAGGGTGTAATGGTCGAGCGGGTAGCGGCCGAAGAGGCCCGCCGAGCCGAGCGGCGAGGCGGGCGCGACGTTGCCCCAGATGTCGCTCGCGCCCGAGGCGACCGGGTGCCCGAGCAGGACGATGAACCCGCCGAAAGCGAGGACCAGGCAGAGCTGACGCGCCCGCCTCCTCACGCTCCGCTCCCCGGCGTGTTGTCGAGCGCCGCCAGCAGCTCCGGAAAGACGAGGTCGAACTGCACCTCGCCCACGCGCCCGTCGAGGTCGCGCATCAGGCAGAGGCCCTGGCGGTATTCGGTCAGGCGGGAGCGAAGGGCGACGTCCTCTGGGTCGAGGTCCACCATCGCAAGCGCCCGTTCGGCCTCGGGTATCGAGTCCTGGCCGAAGAGGAAGTAGACCCCGACCAACTCGGAGAGGTCGCCGAGGTCGGCGAGCCGCTGGGTCGCCAGCAGGATCGTCGTGTTCATCGAGCGGCCGAGCCGCACCAGGCGGTTCAGCAGCAGCCGGCCCTGCGTGGAGGCCAGCAGAAACCACGCCTCGTCCAGCAGCACGATCTTGTGTCGATTGCGGTTCGTGCTGACGAGGCGCAGAGCTTTTGCCGCGACCAGAGTGAGCGTCGCCACGGAGACGCGCTCGGCGCGGGTGTAGGTCTCGCGGGAGGCGCCGGGGTCGGGGAGCGTCAGCCCCGGCGTGCGGATCGTGATCGCCGAGGTCTCGGCGGCAGCCGCTACCTCACGCTCCCCCGTCCCCTCGTCGGCGAAGCCGAGTCGGGCGAGACCGAAATCAGAGAGGACCTCGAGCGCCTCGGAGACTTCGCGACCGGCGTCACTCGCGCTGAGCGCCAGGCGCTCGACGACGCGGCCCAGGCTCTCCTCGCCGGAGCGCACCGCGTCGCGGACGGCGCGGTCGATCGCGTTCTCCCAGGCGGGCGGCGGGTCGCGCAGCAGCTCCAGCAGGTAGCTGGAGGCCAGCTCCTCGCGCAGCTCGGGGAGTCCGATCCGCAGCGGATCGAGCTTGCCGCGGTGGCGCGGGTCGCCCGAGAGCTCCAGAACCTCGACCCGGCCCGCCAGCTCGGGCACGCCCTCGAGGTTGTGGTCGGGCTTGGGGTCGAAGGTGACCACCAGCGAGCCCCGGCGCTCGGCGCCGTAGGCGATCGCCTGACCGGCGAGGGTCTTTCCCGAACCGAGCGTGCCGGCGAGCAGGACGCCGGAGGGCCGGGCGGTGCGCGGCGCCTCGGTCGGGTCGTAGCGGACCGGCCGCCCGGCGCCGCCGGGAGAGTGCCCTATATAGAGACCGCCCTCTGAGGAGCCGACCTCGGCGCTCGCGAGACCGACCATCGCGCCGAACTGCTCGACGGTCATCTGCTGGAGGTAGTCGGGCACCGCGCCGCTGTCGGTGCGCGGCACGTGGTCGAAGAAGAGGCGGTGCTGGAGGCCGCGCGGGCGGTGCAGGCGGACCTCGCCGAAGCGCTCGCGCAGCGCCTCGACCCGGCGCTCCAGCTCGGGGCGGTCGGGGGCGCCGAGCGCGAGCGAGAGATAGGCGCGCAACATCGGCGGGTGCGCGGAGGACTGCAGGACCGCCTCGTATTCGCGGGCAAGCTCGCGGTCGTCTTCGGCCTGCCAGCCAACCCCCGCGTGGGCGCCTTCGGCCTGCTCGCGGTAGGCGTGCTCGACGTCGAGGATGCGCTTTCGCACCTGCCCGAGCGCCTCGCGGTTGCCGATCCAGCGGGCGTGCAGGACCGCGTCGACCGGGAAGCCCGCGTCCTCGAGCGGCGCGAAGAGCAGCTCGGCCGGGCCGGGGAACTCGGCCTCCTCGGCGAGCGATCCCGCGCAGAGGATCGCCTGGAAGGAGCGGCCCTCTTCGGCCTCGACCTCGAGCGAGGGAGGCTCGGAGGGGTCCTCGCTCATCGGCGCGTTCGCGCAGCGCCAGAGATCGTGTTCGAGCGGCTCGTAGCTGGGAGAGCCCTCGCCCTCCAGTACGAGCGCGTCGGGTTGCCAGGCGTCCTCCAGCGCCGGCTCGGCGACGCCGCGGCAGCCGCCGCGCCGCAGCAGCCATTGCAGCTCTGCCGTGGTCGCCCGACGCAGGCCGACCACGGCCCCCAGCCGTTGAAAGGTCCGCTCCTCGGCGCTTGCCAGCGCCTGCAGCTCGGCACCCGAGATCGGCTGCGGCCCTCGGACTCCGGCGATCTCCTCGAAGCGCCGCCGCGCGCGGTCGAAGGCGTGAAAGTGTCCCGTTGCCGGCTCGGCCAGGGCGACGGCGATGTAGATCTCGGGGAGGTGGGAGTCGCGTTCGGCGAGCCGCTCCTGGTGGCCGGCGAGGTAGCGCTGCCAGCCCGCGGGATCAGCGTGGCGCTCGTCGGCGGCCTCGGCGAGCTCGGCGGCGTAGCGCTCGGCCGGGTAGGAGCGCAGCACCCGCCACAGGGAGAAGTCGGCGCCGACGAGGTGACCGAAGCGCTCGATGCGGTGCAGCAGCGCCCACTTCTCGCTCGTCGGCAGAAAGGGATAGGAGACGGGCTCGGCGCGGTAGAGCGCGGCCGCCTCGCCGCCCGCCCCGATCAGGACGTTCCGCCTCGCGTAGCGAAGGGGAAAGCCACTCACGGGCGGACCTCCAAGATCTCCCCGGCACCCACCGCGATCCGCCTCGCCTCCAGCTCGCCCCGCCGCGAGCGACCGCGGGCGGGCCGGGCGATCAGGCGCCGTTGGCGGAGCCCGCCCCGGCGCACGCGGACCTCCGCGGCGAAGGCGACCGTGGCCGCGCCCCGGATGCGACAGCGGCGCAGCTCGGGGGTGTGCTCGTCAGGGGCGACCCACAGGCCGGCGCCGCCCGGGAGCTGCCGGGTTCCGGCGCTCGGCAGCGCCCGTCCCAGCGACCGGCGCCGCGGCGCCAGGCGCAGGGCAAGCCAGGAGAAGGCGAAGCGGTCGGCGCGGCGGCCGTCGGGCGTCGCCTGGGTCGCGAGCGTCGCGATGGCGACCGGCACCACCACCAGCCGCAGCGGCCAGTCGAGCAGGCCGAGCCCGAACCCGGCGATCCAGAAGGCCACGAAGGCGCTCACCGCTGCGGCGAGCCCGCCGACCCTGCCGCCGACGAGGAGGCCCGCAGCCCCCGCGGCGAGGCCAACCAGGATCGCCACCGTCGGCGATTCCGAGCCGAGGGCCAGCACCGCGACGAGGGCGGCGGTCGCGTAGCCGAGCCAGCGCAGGGGGATGCCGCCGGGGACGGGGAGCGAGCGGCCCTCGATCTGGTAGATCCGCCGCTCCGGGCGGAAGATCCGCTGGTAGGAGCGGATCGGCTCGCGGGCGCCACTCATGGCAGCACCCGCTGACCGATCGCCCTAGCTGCGTTGGCGACCTGATCGGGGCTGAAGACGAGCCAGCCGACCATGATCGCCGCGAGGAAGAACATCGCCAGGTCGGTGAACTTCCTGTTGACCAGGAAGACGAGGCCGACGACCGCGACGATGCCGCCGTAGACCTCGCCCGCGTACTGGCGC
>Ga0105245_10002468_pt1 | contig 16725 bp, 15 predicted proteins | sample KBSM54metaG_FD_81523 | JGI IMG/M metagenome (GOLD analysis project Ga0105245, IMG submission 81523) | Miscanthus rhizosphere microbial communities from Kellogg Biological Station, Michigan, USA - KBS M5-4 metaG | ecosystem: Host-associated > Plants > Roots > Rhizosphere > Soil | place...
ACGCCGGTGACCTGGGCGTAGAAGTCGAGGTTCTCGGCCGACGTCAGGGCGGCGTCCGCCGACAGCGCCTGGGGGACGTAGCCGATGCTGGCGCGCACCGCCAGCGACTGGCGCCGCACGTCGTAGCCGGCCACCACGGCACGGCCCTCGGTCGGGGGCAGGAGCGTGGTGAGCACGCGCAAGGTGGTCGTCTTGCCGGCGCCGTTGGGGCCGAGCAGGCCGAACACCTCGCCCCGGGCGACCGCGAAGGACACGCCGGCCACGGCGTGCAGCTCGCCGAACCGGACCACGAGGCCGTCGACGAGCGCGGCGGTCATGGCGTCGACGGGGCGCCGTCGAGGTCGCGCTGACGGGCGCGGACGCGCCGCCGCCGGGCCACCAGCTCGGCCTCGAGCTTGGCGATCTCGTCGCGGCGGTGGCGGATGAGCCCGAGCTGGCGGTCCAGGTGGCCGAGCGACTCGGCGAGGATCTCGCGCTGGCGCACCGGGTCCTCGCTGGAGCGGAACTCCCGCCGCAGGGCCGCACGGGTCTCCTCGGCCTCGAAGAGCTCCTTGAGCTCGTCGAGCGAGACGCCGAGCAGCTCGCGCAGGCGCAGGAGCTCGCGCAGCCGATCGACGTCCTGGGCGGTATACGTGCGGTGGCGGCCGCTCTCGCGCTCGGGCGCCTCCGTCAGCAGGCCCTTCTCCTCGTAGTAGCGGATGGTGCGCGGCGTGGTGCCGGTCAGCTCGGCGACCTCGCCGATGCGCAGGCGGAGCTCGCCGTCGCTCATGCCGACGGCACCGCCTCGGCGGTGGGGGCGGGCTCGTCCGCCTCCTCGCGCTGGTGGCGCGGGCGCAGCAGCGAGACCCCGGCGCCGACCAGCGAGGTGGCGGCGAGCACCCACAGCGCGGTGTGCATGTTGGCGATGAACGGATCGAGCTTGGCCTGGCCGAGGCCCGAGGCCAGCCCGGAGAAGATCTTGAACAACACCGGCTTGGGCACCGCGGCGGTGACGATGGCGAGCACGAAGGCGATGGACAGGACCGCACCCGTGTTCTGCAGCATCGTCCGCGCGCCGGCGGCGATCCCGCGGCGCTTGGCCGGGACCGCGCCCATCATCGCGGCGGTGTTGGGCGAGTTGAACATGCCCGACCCGATGCCGACGATGAGCATCCACAGGCCGGTCTCCCAGTAGGCCGTGTCGACCTGCAGCGTGGTCATGGCGGCCAGGCCCACGGCGCTGACCAGCATGCCCATCGCGGCCAGCGTGCGCGACCCGCGCCTGTCGGCCCAGATGCCGGCCAGCGGCGACGAGATGAGCATCCCCACCGCGAGTGGGGCGAGCTTGATGCCGGCGGTGATCGGGTCGTCGCCCTGGGCGCCCTGGAAGTAGAAGACGAACAGGAACATCAGCGCGAAGCGCGACAGGCCGTTGATGAAGGCGGCGGCGGTCGCGGCCGCGAAGAGCCGGTTCTTGAAGATCGTGAGGTCGAGCATCGGCGCGCGCACGCGCGACTCGATGAGGACGAAGAGCGGGAGCAGGACGGCGGCGATCACCAGGCTCCAGATGACCAGCGGCTCATCCCAACCCGAGATGCCGCCCTTGGAGATGCCGAACACGAGGCCGGTCAGGCCAACCACGAACGCGGCCGTGCCCGGCAGGTCGAGGCCGCGCTGCTCGTCGGGCTTGGCCAGTTCGTGCAGGACGAGCCAGCCCCACAGCGCGCCGACCAGGGCGAAGGGGACGTTGAACCAGAACACCCACTGCCAGGAGATCGAGACCAGGACGCCCCCGAGCACCGGCCCGAGTACGAGCCCGACGGCGGCGACCATCGTGTTGGTGCCCATGGCCACGCCGAGCTGGCGCTTGGGGAAGGCGTCGGTGACCAGCGCGGCGGCGTTGGCGAACAGGAACGCCGCGCCGATGCCCTGGAGGATCCGCCAGAGGATGAGCTGGGTGCCGTCGGCGGCGAAGCCGGCGCCGAGTGAGGCCAGCGCGAAGGCGATGAACCCGCCCACGTAGGCGTTCTTGCGGCCGAAGAGATCGGACAGGCGCCCGGCCGTGAGCACGAGCACCGTCGAGGCGATCATGTAGGCCAGGATCACCCAGACGAGCTGCAGCAGGCTGGTGTGCAGCTCGCGCTCGAGGTCGGGCAGGGCGATGATCAGGGTGCCCGAGTTGATCGTGGCCAGGAGCATCCCGAGGCTGGTGCACGACAGGGCCCACCACTTGTAGTTGTGGTGGCCGGCATCGACGCCGGGGCGGCGCCGGCTGCGCGCCGGCGAGGTCGTGGTGGTGGTCTCTGTGGCTGCTCCCACGCTTATTCAGTGTAGCAATCAATCTGACGTTGACGTAAGGTTCCGGTTCAGCCCCTGAGCGCCGTGCGCACCGCCGCCAGAGCGGGCTTCTGCTGCGCCGCGGCGTCGAAGAGCAGCGGGCGCTTGACCGCGCCCAGCCACGACCAGCGGTCGTCCACCCCCCACACCGTCATGCCGGTGCAGCGCGCCACCGCGGCGCAGGCGCTCGCCTGGGCGCCGTAGACCTGGGCCTGCTGGTCGAGCACGGCCGGCGTGGTGGCGGTCGCGAGCGGGATGGCGACGTCGACCTCGCTGAGCTCGACGTCGAGGCCGAGGCCGGCGATGCGGTTCATGGTGTCCTCGAGGTCGGCCTGGCTGGGCGCGCCGTCCAGCGTCGTGTGGTCCTGCAGCCCGATGCCGTCCAGCGGCACGCCGCCGCCGCGCAGCTGCGCGGCCAGCCCGAGCAGCGCGGCGCGCTTGGGCCCGGGCCGCTCGGCCGCGAGCTCGTTGATGAACAGCTTGGCGTCGGGGTCGGCAGCGCGGGCGGCCCGCAGGGCGGTCTCGATGTAGGACGGCCCGAGCACGCGCAGGAACAGGTCGGGCTTGAGGTTGCCGTCGTCCGAGAACGGCTCGTTGACCACGTCCCAGCTCGCGACCTTGCCACGGAGGTGCCCGACCACCGTCTTTATGTGCTCGACCAGCGCGGCGCGCAGCGCGTCGGGGGTCCAGGTGCGGTTGGTGACCCACGCCGGGAGCTCCTGGTCCCAGACGAGCGTGTGGCCGCGCACGCGCTTGCCCGTGCGCTGGGCAAGGTCGACGAGGTCGTCGGCCGGGCCGAAGTCGTAGCGGCTGGGCTCGGGGTGCACGATGGCCCACTTGAGCTCGTTCTCGGGCGTCAACGAGGTGGCGGTGGTGACGAAGTCGCGCACGTAGCCTTCGTCCTCTTCGGCCGCCGGCTCCTGCACGGCCATGCCCAGCGGGCGGCTGTAGGTCCCGGGCGGCGGCGGCTGCGCGCCGGACGGCACCGAGATCGTCGGGCCGCCGCAGCCGGCGAGGCCGAGCGCGGCGACGGCGAGGACGGTGAGGCGGGCTTGCACCGCGTAGGTTCTACCGATGCGCCGGCTGCTCGTCCTCACCAGCGCGGTGGTGTTCCTGGACACCCTGTTCTTCAGCGCCATCGCGCCGCTGCTGCCGCACTACGCGGAGGAGTTCGGGCTCACCAAGGGGGCGGCGGGCGTGCTCGCGGGCGCCTACCCGGCCGGCACCCTGATCGCCGCCGTGCCCGCGATCTACGTGGCCCGCCGGATCGGGGTCAAGGGCGCGCTGATCGTCGGGCTGTTCCTGCTCGCGGCCTCGAGCGTGGCCTTCGGGCTCGGCGACAGCATCGCCGTGCTCGACGTCTCGCGCTTCGTCCAGGGCGCCTCGGGTGCGCTGTGCTGGAGCGGGGCGCTGGCCTGGCTCGTCGCGTCGGCCGCGGTCGACCGGCGCGGCGGGGTGATCGGCACGGCCATGGGCATGGCCGTGGCGGGGGCGCTGCTCGGCCCGGTGCTGGGCGCGGCGGCCGAGCGGTTCGGCGACGTGCTCATCTTCTCGCTTGTGGCGGTGGCGGCATTGGGCCTGGCGGCGTGGGCCGCGACCATGCCGGGCCACGCCGGCGCGGCGGTGATCCCCGACCGGCGCACGCTGCTGCGCGGCCTGCGCGACCGCTCGGTGCGGGCCGGCGGCTGGCTGAACACGCTCTACGGCCTGGGCTTCGGCGCGCTGAGCGTGCTCGTGCCCCTGCGCCTGGCCTCGCTGGGCGCGAGCGCCGCCGTCGTCGGCCTCGTGTTCGCGCTCTCGGCGGTGGGCGAGATGGTGGCCAGCCCGCTGGCGGGGCGGCTCGCCGACCGGGGCACGCGACTGTCGCCGGTGCGGGCGGCGCTGCCCGGCGCCGCGCTCGTGTTCGGGCTGCTGCCGATCCCCGACGCGGCCTGGATGGTGGCCGTGCTGCTGATCCTGTCCGGGCCGACGGTGGGCTCGCTGGCCGCGCCCGCCGGCGCCATGCTCTCCGACGCCGCCAGCGCGCTGGGCATCGGCCAGGTCATCGCCGTGGCCTTGGCCAACGTGGCCTGGAGCGCCGGCGAATTGGCCGGCGCCGCTGGCGGGGGCGCGCTGGCGCAGATCACCGCCGACGCGGTGCCCTACCTACTGCTGTGCGCGGCCTGCGCGGGCACGGCGGTGGTGCTCCGGCGGGGCACGCGCACCTCGCGCGCTGCGGACGCCGCCCACGCGGGCGCGAGCGCGCGCGGGTCATAACCAGGCATCGCTCACCTCGTCACGGCAGGCCGGTGTGCGCCGAGTGGGTGATCGTCGGCTCCGTGCACGTCACGCCGGTTGGCAGTTCCAACGAGGGCTCAATCGTGCCCGTGGCCCGAAGGTGTGTTTCGCTGAGCACGCGGATGACGCCCTTGACCCTGATCCGCACGCGGACGTCGACGATCCCGACTGGTGTCTGTAAATGCCCGAGCCGGGTGGGGGCAAAGTCGTACCGCACGCGGGTTTCGAGGCGACTGCCGCCCCCGGAGGTGACATACGGAACCGCCACCCCGCGCATTCTCGCGACGTTCTTGTAGGTGGAGCCGTCGCCGCACGAGACCGCGAACGCGAATTGCAACTCAACAAACCGGGGCTTGGGGGGCGTGAGAAGGGACACCAGGATCGATTCGCCCTGCGAGGTCGTTCCGTGGGCCACGCGGCCGTGGAGCGCGGCGGCCGCCGGGGGGCTGTTGCCGCCCTTCGCGCCGGCAGGCGCAGCCGCCGCCGCGCCCACCGCGACCGCCAACATCACCGCGACCAACAGGACCCTCAACCGATCCATCCCTGAACCTCCCCAGGCTCGATCCGTCGACGCCGCCCGCGTCAAGCTAACCCGGCGCGGCCGACACGTTCATTAACGGACGGGAAGGGCGGTTGCGTTTGCGGCGCTCGAGCGACACCCCATGCTCATAACCGGGCATTAGGACTCGCCCCTAAGCTGTCGCCATGCTCTTCACGCGCGCCAAGACCAACATGGTCGCGCCCGAGGAGGCGCTCCCCGGACGCGACGCACCGATTCCCACCTCCGAGCGCCACTTCGTCCTCGGAACCCCGCTCAAGCCCCCCTTCCCCGAGGGACTGCAGACCGCCGTGTTCGGCATGGGCTGCTTCTGGGGCGCCGAGCGGTTGTTCTGGGAGGCGCCCGGCGTGTACACGACCGCGGTCGGCTACGCGGGTGGCTACACGCCCAACCCGACCTACGAGGAGGTCTGCAGCGGCCGCACCGGCCATACGGAGGCCGTCCTCGTGGTGTTCGACCCCACCAAGACCAGCTACGAGGAGATCCTGCGCATCTTCTGGGAGGGCCATGACCCGACCCAGGGCATGCGGCAGGGTAACGATGTCGGCAGCCAGTACCGCTCCGCGGCCTACTACGCCGACGACGCCCAGCGCGAGACCATCGAGGCCTCCGAGAAGCTCTTCGCCGAGCGCCTGAGCGGCGCCGGCTACGGCGAGATCTCCACCGAGGTCGCGGCCGCCGGCCCGTTCTACTACGCCGAGGACTACCACCAGCAGTACCTGGCCAAGAACCCCAACGGGTACTGCGGCCTGGGCGGCACCGGCGTCTCCTGCCCGGTCGGCATCGGCGCGGCCGAGAAGTAGACGCACCGTCGAGTGAAGTTGACACGGCGTCGAGTCGAGCGTTAGGCTCGGCTCGATGCCGGACTTCGCACCGCCGCGCACCTGCGTCATCGGCGCGGGCCTGAGCGGGCTCACCGCCGGCAAGGCGCTCTCTGACTGGGGCATCCCCTACACGTGCTTCGAGTCTTCCGACGACGTCGGGGGCAACTGGTACTTCCGCAACCCCAACGGGCGTTCGTCCGCCTACCGGTCGCTGCACATCGACACGTCGAAGCCCTCGATCTCGTTCAAGGACTTCCCGATGCCCGAGCAGTACCCGGACTACCCGCACCACACCGAGATCGAGGCGTGGCTGCGCGACTATGCCGACGCGTTCGGGCTGCGCGACCACATCCGGTTCAAGACCACCGTGGCCCGGGCGCAGCGCCTGGACGGCGGCGGCTGGCGCATCGTCACCGACGCCGGCGACGAGGAGCTGTTCGACGCCCTGCTGGTCGGCAACGGCCACCACTGGAACCCGGCCTTCCCCGAGTTCGAGGGCACGTTTGCGGGCGACACCCTCCACTCGCACCACTACATCGACACCACCGACCCGCTCGACCTGCGCGGCCGGCGCGTGCTCGTCGTCGGCATCGGGAACAGCGCCGTCGACATCGCCTCCGAGCTGTCGCGCAAGGGCGTGGCCGAGGAAGTGTTCCTGTCCACCCGCAGCGGCGCGTGGGTGGTGCCGAAGTACCTGTTCGGCAAGCCGATCGACCAGATCGTCGCCACCATCCCGTGGCTGTCGCTCAAGCTCCAGCGCCGGCTGGCGGCGCCGCTTCCGCGCATCGCCTCGGGGCGCATGGAGACCTACGGGCTCCCGCACCCCAACCACAAGTTCCTCGAGGCCCATCCCACCGTCTCGAGCGAGCTGCTGCTGCGGCTGGGCTCCGGCGATGCGGTGGCCAAGCCCAACGTGGCCGAGCTGCTCGGCGACCGCGTGCGCTTCGAGGACGGCAGCGTCGAGGCCGTCGATGCGATCGTCTACGCCACCGGCTACCGGATCACGTTCCCGTTCTTCGACCCCGACTTCCTGTCGGCGCCGGACAACCGGCTGCCGCTGTACAAGCGGATGTTCAAGCCGGGCATCGACGACCTCGCCTTCCTCGGCCTGGCCCAGGCCATCCCCACGCTCTTCCCGTTCGTCGAGGCGCAGTCGCACTTCCTCGTGCGCTGGCTGTCGGGCGAGTGGGCGCTGCCCGACCGCGACGCGATGGAGCGCGAGATCGCCGCCGACGAGCGGCGCTTCACCGCCTACTTCAACGACCGCCCGCGCCACACGATGCAGATGGACGCGCGCGTGTACGAGTACGAGCTGCGCAAGAAGGTCATCCCGGCCGGACGCAAGCGGGCGGCCGAGGGCATGGCGGTGCCGCTCGCCGGGCGCGCGCAGCGGTCGGCCGGCGTCGCGCATGCGTCCGCCTGAGGCGGCGCCCGCAGCGCCCGAGCGCCGCGGGCCCACGCGCGGGGACCGGCGCCGCCGCGCCATCCTCGACGCTGTGGAACTGCTCCTACGCGATCGATCGATCGCGGCGTTGTCCGTGGAGGACGTGGCCGAGGCGGCCGGTATCGCCCGCTCGGGCTTCTACTTCTACTTCGAGAGCAAATACGCGGCCCTGGGCGCGCTGCTGGCGGGCGTGTGGGACGAGATGGCGGTGGCCGCGGCGCCGTTCTTCGCGGGCAGCGACGAGCCGCCGGCCGCCTACGTGCCGCGCACGCTGGCGGCGCTCGACGACGCGTGGACCCGCCACGAGCACGTGCTCGTCGCGATGGTCGACGCCACCGGAACCGACCCCGGTGCGCGAGAGCTGTGGGAGCTGTGGATGGGACGCTGGTCGGCGGGGATCGCGGAGCGGATCGAGGACGAGCGTGCGGCCGGGCGCGCGCCCGCCGGGGCACCGGCGCCGGCGCTGGCCGGCGTCCTGCTGCGCATGAACGAGCGCTCGTGCTACGACGCCAGCCGGCGCGGGGCCGGCCGGCGCGAGCGCGACGCGATGCACGAGGCGCTGGCCGCGGTGTGGCTGGCGGCGGTGTGGAACGAGAGGAGCGGCTGATGGACGACGTGCGGTTCGAGAGCGCCGGCGAGCGCTGCGCGGCCTGGCACCTGACCGGCGAGGGCGATGCCTTCGCGCGCGACGGGCGGCGGCCCTGCGTGGTCATGGCCCACGGCTTCGGCGGCACCCGCGACAGCGGCCTGCTCCCGTTCGCGCAGGCGTTCGCGGCCGCGGGCCTGGACGCGTTCGTGTTCGACTACCGGAACTTCGGCGACTCGACCGGCGAGCCGCGCCAGCTCGTCGATTGGCGCCGCCACCGCGAGGACTACCGTGCCGCCATCGCCCACGCCCGCAGGCTCGACGGCGTCGACTCCGACCGCATCGTGCTCTGGGGCACCTCGTACTCCGGCGGCCACGTGGTCGCCGTCGCGGCCGACGACGCTCGCATCGCGGCGGTGATCGCGCAGACCCCGGCCACCGACGGCCTCGCCGCGCTGCTCGCGCTGGCCCAGTACGCCGGGCCGGTGCCGCCGCTGCGCATGACCGCGATCGGGGTGCGCGACCTGGTCGGCGGCCTTCTGGGGCGCGAGCCCGTGCGGCTCCCGCTCATCGGTCCTCCCGGCACGCTCGCGGCCATGGCGTCCCCCGATGCCGAGCCCGGGTTCCTGGCCGTCGCCGGCCCGACGTACGAGAACGCGTTCTGCGCCCGGGCGCTGCTCGACCTCGTGCGCAACCGGCCGGTGACCCGCGCGGCCGCCCTGCCCTGCCCGACGCTGTTCCAGATCGCCGACCGCGACGCCATCTGCCCCCCGGCGGCCGTGGAGAAGGCGGCGTGGGAGGCCACGGGCCGGGCCGAGGTGCGCCGCTACCCGATCGGGCACTTCGACATCTACGTGGGCGAGGGGCGCGAGCGGTCGATCGCCGACCAGCTCCACTTCCTGCGCCGTCACCTCGCGGTGCGCGAGCGCGTAGCGGCGTAGCAAACCGTCAACCATCCTCAACGAGGTCTGACCCCTAACCTGCGGCCCCGCATGTCCGCCGCCGCTGCCGTCGATGCGCCGCTCGCGCCGCTGACCACGCTGCGCCTCGGCGGCCCGGCCAAGCGGCTCGTCTCCGTCGCCAGCGAGGCCGAGCTGGTCGCGGCGGTGCGCGAAGCCGACGAGCCGCTGCTGCTGCTGGCCGGCGGAAGCAATCTCGTCCTGCCCGACGCCGGCTGGCCCGGCCTCGTCGTGCGCATCGAGACCCGCGGCGTCGCGCGCGCCGGCGAGGCCGTCGAGGTCCAGGCCGGCGAGCCCTGGGACGACCTCGTCGCCGCCACGGTGGCCGACGGCCTGGCCGGATTCGAGTGCCTGTCCGGCATCCCCGGCTCGGTCGGCGCGACGCCGATCCAGAACGTCGGCGCCTACGGCCAGGAGGTGGCCGAGACCGTGCGCTCGGTGCGTGTGCTGGACCGCGAGACCGGCGCGATCGCAGAGCTGACAGGCGCCGAGTGCGGCTTCGCCTACCGGTCGAGCGCGTTGAAGGGCAGCGATCGCCGCGTCGTGCTCGCCGTGACCTTTGCCCTGCACCGCGACCGGATGTCGCAGCCGCTGCGCTATGCCGAGCTGGCGCGGGCGCTTGACCTCGAGCTCGGGGCCCGCGCGCCGCTGCACGAGGTGCGCGAGGCCGTGCTCGCCCTGCGCCGGGGCAAGGGCATGGTGCTCGACCCCGCCGACCCCGACACGGTCAGCGCCGGGTCGTTCTTCATGAACCCGATCCTGGCTCCCGACGCCCTGGCGGCGCTCGAGCCGTCGCCGCCGGCGTTCCCGCAGCCCGACGGCCGGGTCAAGACCTCGGCCGCGTGGCTGATCGAGCGGGCCGGCTTCGGCAAGGGGTACACGCGCGGGCGCGTGGCGATCTCGTCCAAGCACGCGCTCGCGCTGGTCAACCGCGGCGGGGCGACGACGGCCGAGCTGCTGGCGCTGGCGCGCGAGATCGCCGCCGGCGTGCGCGGGCGCTTCGGCGTCGAGCTGCGCCCCGAGCCGACGATCGTCGGCTCGGCCTGGTGAGCTAGCGGGCGCGCGCCTTGCCGGCCGCGCGCACCTTGGCCTCGAAGGCCGCGTTGAACTGCTCCGGCGTCGGCGCCGGGTGCGAGAGCGTGCTGGCGCCCTCGGGCCGCAGAGCGTCGAAGAACAGGTCCATGTAGCGGCGCCAGAGGTCGGGGTCGACCTCGGTCAGCGGCGCCGCCCCCTGACAGATCGCGCCCTGGAGCAGGACGACGTCCTCGGCGGTCACGTCGTCGCGGATCTCGCCGGCCTCCTGCGCGCGCTGCACGAGCGCCCGCGTGATCTCGAGCAGGGCGTGGTGCCGGGCGTGGACCTCCTCGTCCTCGAGCCCGACGCCCGCGATGCCCTCGAAGAAGCCGCGATCCTTGGCCTGCAGCTGCGCGCCCGCGAGGACGAGCGCACGCAGGCCCTCGGCGGGCCGCTCGGCGTCCAGCTGCGCCTCGCCCACGGCGACCAGCTCGTCCAGACGGTCGACGATGATCGCGGCGATCAGCCGCTCCTTGCTGGGGAAGCGCCGGAACACCGTGCCCTGGCCCACGCCGGCCCGCCGAGCGATCTCCGACACCGACGCGTCGAGGCCGTGCTCGGCGAACACCGTGGCGGCGGCGTCGAGCAGGCGCCGGCGGTTGCGCTCGGCGTCGGCGCGCAGCGGGCGCGCCTCGGAGTCGAGGGCCATCGCCCACAATCCTGGCAGGACGGGGAGCGTCATGCCGGAGCCGGCGCCGCGTCGACGTCGACACCGGCCACGTGGCGCCGCCGCAGCATGGCCACGAAGACGACCACGCCGGCGGCGAGCAGGATGGACGCGCCCCAGAACGCGACGTGGAAGCCGTCGACCTGGGCCTGGGCCTTGCCCACCTCGCCGATCACGTCGGCGGTGCGGGTCGCGGCCAGCGACGAGAGCACGGCCAGGCCGAGCGAGCCGCCGACCTGCTGGGCGGTGTTGAACAGGCCCGAGGCCAGGCCCTGGTCCTCGGCTTGTACGCCCGAGGTGGCCAGCAGCGTGATGGGCACGAAGACCAGGCCCATGCCGACCGACAGGATCGACAGCCCGGGCAGCAGGTCGGTCGCGTAGGAGCCGTCGACGGGCAGCTGCGTGAGCAGGACCATCCCGATCGTGGCCATCGTCAGCCCGAGGAGCGTCACCCAGCGCACGCCCATGCGCCGGATGAGCTGCTGGGCGATGCCGGCGCCGATGGCGATGCCGGCGGTGACGGGCAGGAAGGCCAGGCCGGCCTTGAGCGGGCTGTAGCCGAGCACGTCCTGCACGTACAGCGAGGCGAAGAAGAACATCGCGAACAGGCCCGAGGCCACGAGCAGAAGCACGAGGTCGGCGGTGGCCAGCGAGCGCACCTTGAAGATGCTCAGGCGCATCAGCGGCGCGCGGCTGCGGCGCTCGATGAGGATGAACACGGTCAGCAGCACGAGCGCGACCGCGACCAGCCCGAGCGTGCGGCCCGAGCCCCAGCCCCAGGCCTGCGCCTGGACGATGGCGTAGACGAGCACGACCAGTCCCGCGGTGACCGAGACCGCCCCGGCCAAGTCGAAGCCGCGCTGCGACACCTTGCCGCGCGACTCGGGCACGTAGCGGAGCGCGAGCGCCAGCGCGATGAGGCCGACCGGCAGGTTGACCAGGAACACCCACTCCCACGAAAGCACGTCGGTCAGGATGCCGCCCAGCAGGAGGCCGGCCGCGCCGCCGCCGGCAGCGATGGCGCTCCAGATGCCCAGCGCGCGGGTGCGCTCCTGGCGGTCCGGGAACGTGGTGGTGATGATGGCCAGCGCCGCGGGCGAGATGAGCGCGCCGCCCAGGCCCTGCAGGGCGCGGCCGGCGATGAGCATGCCCGGCGACTGCGCGATGCCGTTGATCAGCGACGCGAACGAGAACAGCGCCGCGCCGATCACGAACAGCCGCTTGCGGCCGAGCAGGTCGGCCGCGCGCCCGCCCAGCAGCAGGAAGCCGCCGAAGACGAGCGTGTACGCGTTGACCACCCACTGCAAGTCGGTGGTGGAGAAGCCCAGGCCACGCTGGATCGAGGGCAGGGCGACGTTCACGATCGTCGCGTCGAGCACGACCATGAACTGGGCCAGGCAGACGATGACGAGCACGAGCCAGCGGCTGCTGACGGCGCGCGGTGCGGGGGTGCGGGCGATGGCGGTCAAAGCGGGCAGTCCTCCGGGGATCGCAGTAAGCGGACTAACTGGTCCGCTTAGGCACACTAGCAAACCCGGACTGCCCGGTCCGCTTCCTGTCGAGGATACAACGCTGCGCGGGGCGAGGCGGCGCGGCCGAGGGGCCGCTAGCGTGCGGGCATGGCCGCCGTGCGGCACCCGATCTTCGCCCGTTTCTTCGATCGCTTCAGCCAGGGCATGGAGCAGGAAGTCGGCCCGTACCGCGACGAGATGCTCGCCGGACTTTCCGGCCGGGTGCTGGAGATCGGCGCCGGCAACGGCATGAACTTCGCCCGCTACCCGGCGACCGTGGACGAGGTCGTCGCGCTCGAGCCCGAGCCCTACCTGCGCGAGAAGGCGGAGGCCGCGGCGCGCTCGGCCCCGGTGCGGGTGACCGTGCGCGACGGCGTCGCCCATCCCCTTCCGCTCGAGGACGACAGCTTCGACGTCGCGGTGGCGAGCCTGGTGCTCTGCTCGGTGCCCGAGCCCGACGACGCGATCGCCGAGCTGCGCCGGGTGCTCCGCCCTGGCGGCGAGCTGCGCTTCCTCGAGCACGTGCGCTCCAGCCGCCCGCGCAAGGCGCGCGTGCAGCAGGTGCTGGACGGCGCCGGCGTGTGGCCGTGGCTGATCGGCGGCTGCCACACCGCCCGCGACACGCTGGCCGCGCTCGAGCACGCCGGCTTCACGCTCGAACGCGTGCGGCGCGTCGACGTCGGCGCCGCGGCCAACCCGGCCAACCCGCACGTCGTCGGCGTGGCGGTGCCGCGATGAGCGAGGAGGGCCTGCGGGCGGCGAGCGAGAAGATGCGCGCCGACGGCGTGGCCGACGCCGCCATCGACGTCTTCGCGCACTACTACCGCGAACTCGAGGCGGGCGCGACCGGGATGCTGCCCGAGGCCGATATCGAGCCGGTCGCCGACCTCCCGCGCGCCGACGACCTGCCCGATCCGCCCGACGGCGGCAAGGAGGCGCTGGGCAGAACGGTGATGATCAAGCTCAACGGCGGCCTGGGCACGAGCATGGGCATGACGCGGGCCAAGTCGCTGCTCGAAGTCAAGGACGGCCTCACGTTCTTGGACATCGTCGTGCGCCAGACCCAGCAGCTCGGCGTGCCGCTGGCGCTCATGAACTCGTTCGCGACCAGCGAGGACACGAAGCGCTTCCTGCGCGAGCGCTACCCGGACGCCGACGTACGCGAGTTCCTGCAGAACAAGGAGCCCAAGCTCCTGGTCGACGACCTCGTTCCGGCGGAGTGGCCCGCCGACCCCGAGCTCGAGTGGGCGCCGCCCGGCCACGGCGACATCTACGTGGCGCTGCAGGCCTCGGGCATGCTGCGGTCGCTGCTCGACGACGGCTACGAGGCGGCGTTCGTGTCCAACTCGGACAACCTCGGCGCCGTGCTCGACCCGAAGCTGGCGGCGGCGTTCCTGGACTCGCGGGCGCCGTTCCTGATGGAGGTCGTGCCGCGCACGAAGGCCGATCGCAAGGGTGGCCATCTGGCCCGGCGGCGCGAGGACGGCCGGCTCGTGCTGCGGGAGACGGCGCAGACGCCGGAAGAGGACCGCGAGGCGCTGCAGGACGTCGGCCGCCACCGCTACGGCAACACGAACAACCTGTGGGTCAACCTCGTCGCGCTGGATCGGGTGCTGGGCGAGCGCTCGGGCGTGCTCGGCCTGCCCGTGATCGTCAACCGCAAGACGGTCGACCCCTCCGACGAGTCCTCGCCCGAGGTGTTCCAGCTCGAGACCGCGATGGGGGCGGCGATCGAGGTGTTCGACGGCGCGGAAGCGATCGAGGTCTCGCGCACGCGCTTCGCGCCGGTCAAGACCACGAACGACCTGCTCGTGCTCCGGTCGGACTTCTACACGCTCACCGAGGACGTGCACGTCGTGCCCGCCGACGGGCGCGAGCCGGGCTCGATCTTCGTCGATCTCGACCCCGACCACTACAAGCTGCTGCGCGACTTCGACGCGCGCTTCCCGGCGGGCCCGCCGTCGCTGGTCCGGGCGAGCCGGTTCGTCGTGCGCGGCGACGTGACCTTCGGCCCCGACGTGGCCGTCGAAGGCGAGACCGAGCTCGAATCCGGATAGCCTCGCGCCATGGCCGTCGACGTCGGGGAGCGGCGCATCATGCGGCTGGTCGTCCGGCTCGACCGCTCGCAGCTCCAGCTCGCGCGGGGCGTGCGCAATGCGGTCGGCGTCGTCGTCCTGCTGCTCATCGGCGTGCTGACGGACGAGATCGCAGCCGGCGTGCTGATGGCGGGCGCGGCGCTGCTGATCGGCTTCGTCGACCTCGGCGCGTCCTACGCCACGCGCGCGCGGGTGATGCTCACCGGGACCGCGCTGCTCGCCGTCTCGACGCTGATCGGGGCGCTCATCGGGGGCAGCGACTGGCTGACCATCGTGCTCATGGGCGTCTGGGGGTTCGGCGCCGGGCTGATGGTGTGTCTGGGCATGGCCCCGGCGTTCCTCGGCGTGACGGCCGCGCTGGGGCTGCTGCTCTCCGCCTACTTCCCGGGCGGTATCGACGACGCGCTCGTGCGCGCGGGCTGGTCCGCGGTCGGGGCGCTGGCCCAGACCGGGCTGGCGCTGGCCATCTGGCCGCTGCGTCCGTTCCGGCCCGAGCGCGGGGCGACGGCCAACGCCTACCGGGCCCTGGCCACCTTCGTCGATGCGATGGCGGCCGGCGCGAGCACCGACGCCGAGGTCCCCAAGCTGCTCAAGCGGCTCGACGCGGCCAAGGCCCTGCTCGACGACGCCGAGGGGCGCTCGCTCAGCAACTTCCCCGCGGTGGAGGCGTTCCGGACCCTCGTCCTCGAGGCCGACCGCGCCTACCCGGAGGTGATCGCGCTCGTCCACGCTCAGCCCGACCTCCCACCGCAGGCGGGCGCCGCGCTGGGCGATGCGCTCGCGGCGACCGCCGAGGCCCTGCGTGCCATCGCGGGCGAGCTGGCCGGCGGGCCGCCGTGCGACGAGCAGGTCGAGGCAATGCGCCGCCGGCTGAGCGAGGCCACCACCACGATCGAGGCCACGGGCGGCCCGGGCGAGCAGGCGGGCCCGCGGCTGGAGGCGCTGCGGGCGCAGCTCCGCGCGGCCGTCGACGCCGCCACGGGCTGGACGAAGGGCCGCGAGATCGGCTCGCGCCTGCGCCACGCCCGTCCGCGCCGGCGGGCGCTGGGCGCGCACGACGCGCTGGCCATCCTGCACGCCAACCTGTCGCTGGGCTCGACGGCGTTCCGCCACGGCGTGCGCCTGGGGGCCACACTGGCGGCGGCCACGGCGCTGTACCGGATCGCCGACCTGCCGCGCGGGTACTGGGTCCCGGTGACCGTCGCCTTCGTGCTCAAGCCCGACTTCGGCGGTACGTTCAGCCGCGGGGTGCAGCGCTACCTGGGGACGGCCGTGGGCGTCATCCTGGCCACGGCGATCACGGCCCTGCTCAACCCCGGCTATTGGACCCTGATCGTGCTCGTGGGCATCTTCGCCGCCGGCATCTACACGTTCATCCTCGCGAACTACCTGCTGTTCACGACGTCGATGACGGCCCTGATCGTGTTCTTCGTCGCGTTCGACGGCGTCGCCGAGTGGACCGCGGTGACCGACCGCGTGCTCGACACGCTCATCGGCGGCGCGCTGACCCTGATCGCCTACCTGATCTTCCCGACGTGGGAGGGGGAGCGTGTGTCCGCGCGGCTGGCCGATCTGATCGCCGCCGACCGGAAGTACCTCGCCGGAGTGCTGGGGGCGTGGGTGGACCCCGCGACCTACGACCCCGACGCCCTGCACGAGGTGCGTCTGGCCGGGCGCCGCGCCCGCACCGAGGCCGAGGCGTCGGTGCAGCGCGCGCAGGCCGAGCCTGCGAAGCACCGCGGAGACATCGACACCGCGCTCGACGTGCTGGCCAGCCTGCGCCGTCTGGCCGACGGCACGCTCGCGCTCGAGGCGGTGCTGGAGGACGAGCAGGCGCGCACGGCGCACCCCGAGGTGGGGACGCTGGCCCGCGAGCTCGACGGCGCGCTGGCCGCGCTCGAGGCGGCCGAGCGCGACGGCCGCCGCGCGCCGCCCTTGCCGCCGCTGCGGGCCGAGCACGACGCCCTGGCCGCTGCCGAACCGGCGAACGCGCCCATCGCCCTGGAGACCGACCGCATGGTCAATGCGGTCGACACCCTCGCGCACCTGGTCAAGCCGGCGCCGCCGGTGCGTGGCCCTTCGGCGCTGGCAGCCCGGACAGCCGGTGCGCCGTCGTGATGACGGCGAGGTGGGTGAAGGCCTGGGGGAAGTTGCCGACCATGCGCCCGGCCGCGGGGTCGTACTCCTCGGCGAACAGCCCGAGGTCGTTGCCCACGCCGAGCAGCCGCTCGAACAGGGCCACCGCCTCGTCGTGGCGGCCGATCGCCTCGAGTGCGTCGCAGAGCCAGAACGAGCAGGGCAGGAAGGCGCCCTCCTTGCCCGGCAGGCCGTCGACCGCGCCCTCCGCGTCACCGGTCGAGTAGCGGTATACGAAGCCGCCCTGCAGCAGCTCGCGCTGCACTGCCTCGATGG
>Ga0105245_10002471_pt1 | contig 16710 bp, 16 predicted proteins | sample KBSM54metaG_FD_81523 | JGI IMG/M metagenome (GOLD analysis project Ga0105245, IMG submission 81523) | Miscanthus rhizosphere microbial communities from Kellogg Biological Station, Michigan, USA - KBS M5-4 metaG | ecosystem: Host-associated > Plants > Roots > Rhizosphere > Soil | place...
CTCGAGCTCTACTATCAACCGCAGATCAACCTCGCCGCCGGCGTCCTGGTGGGCGCCGAAGCCCTGATCCGCTGGCGGCACCCCACGCGTGGCGTGTTGGCCCCCGCGGCCTTCATGCCGGTGGTCAATACGTCGCCGATTTCCGAAGCCGTTGCCAACTGGGTGATGAAGACCGCGTTCGAGCAGTGCCGCACCTGGCAACTCGCCGGCCACCCGATCCGCGTCGGCGTCAACCTCTCGCCGTCGCAGCTCAATTCCGGCGACCTCGCCGCGTCGGTTACGGCGATGCTGGCGCGCACCGAGTGCGCGTCCAATCTCGTCGAGCTCGAAGTGACCGAAGACATCCTGCTGATGAACGACTCGCCGGCGATCGAAAGCTTCCGCCGCCTGCAGGCGCTCGGGGTTCACATCGCCTTCGACGACTTCGGCACCGGCTACGCCAGCATGACGCACCTGAAGAACTTCCCGCTCGACACGCTGAAGATCGACAAGTCGTTCGTGATGGAGCTGTTCAAGGATCCATACAACGCCGCGATCGTGCAGCTCACGATCGGGCTGGCGCAGTCGCTCAACCTCACCGTGATCGCCGAGGGTATCGAGGACGAGCGCACCGCCCGGCAGCTCGCGGCCATGGGCTGCATCGAAGGGCAGGGCTATCATTTCAGCAGGCCCGTGCCCGCCGCCGAGTTCGAACGCAAGTTCCTCACCGGCGCGCCGGCGAAAAGTGCTGCTTCGGCGGCTTAGCGAACTGCCTTGAACCGCCGGGCGAGAAACTCGCCACCCTGACGCAAACCTTCCTGATCAATGCCGTGGCCGACGCCGGGCGAGATGTGCCACTCGACCGGCACCTCGAGCGCGGCGAGATTCTGCGCCGCGTGCATCAGCGCCCCGACCGGAATGAGCTCGTCGCTGTCGCCGTGCACCAGCAGCACCGGTGGACGCCCCTTGATCTCGCCGGCAATGCTTTCCGGCGGGGCGTCGTCCTTCGGCAGCACGAACATGCCGGAGTAGCCGACGATGGCCGCGGGCGGCACGGCGCGGCGCAGCCCGACGTGCAGCGACATCATCGTGCCCTGCGAGAAGCCGACCAGCGCCAGCGCCGATGGCGGCAGGTTGCGGCGCTTGAGCTCGGCGTCGATGAAGGCATCGAGGACGGGGCCGGCCTTGGTGACGCCGCGCCAGCGCTCGTCGACGGCGCGCGAGAACAGCGTGAACCACTGCCGGCCCGTCGGCGCCTGCGAGCAGGCCTCGGGCGCATGCGGAGACACGAACGCGGCGTCGGGCAACAGTTCCTGCCAGGCGCGCCCGATTTCGATCAGGTCATTGCCGTCGGCGCCGTAGCCGTGCACGAACACGACGAGCTGGCGCGCGTTGCGCGAGCGCGGCTCTAAGCGCGGGCCGTCGAGAGTCGTCATCGCCTGTTCCTCTTGGCTTTCTTGGCGGTCTTGGCGCGCTTGCGTGCGGATTTTGTGCGCCCGGGCGTCGGTCTCGCGTTCGCGGCCGGTTTGGCGGCCGACACCGGCGCGCCGCTGCGGCCCTTCACGGCGCGGTAGTAGGTCCACAGTAGGCAGGCGGCGGCGCCGCGCCAAGGGCGCCAACCCTCGGCCAACGCGATCGCCTCCTTGGTGGTGGGGCGTTTCCTGAGATTGAACGCCAGCCGCATCGCCTCCTGCAGGGCAAGGTCACCGGCGGGGAAGGCATCGGCATGGCCGAGGCAGAACAAGAGATAGACATCGGCGGTCCATGGCCCGATGCCGTGGATGGCGGTGAGCGTCGTGTGCGCTTCGTCGGCGCCAAGCGTGGCGAGCGTGTCGAGGTCGAGTTCGCCCGAGCCGAGCGCGGCCGCGATCGCCTTCATGGTGCGGATCTTGGCGGCGGACAGGCCGAGACGGCCGAGCTTGTCGCTGCGCGCGCGCCGCACAGCCTCGTGATGGAACGGGTCGAAGGCGGCGGCGAGGCGGCCCCAGATCGCAGCGGCGCTGGCGGTCGAAAGCTGCTGCGAGCAGACGATGGCCGCGAGCCCCGGAAAGCCGCCCGGACGCTTGCGCAACGGCGGGTCGCCGGCAACCGCAAACACGGGCCCCATGCGCGGGTCGAGCGCGATCAGCGCGGCGACGCTCGCCTTCAGGTCGGCTTCGGTGTGGATGAAGTGCGGCATGGGCTTTGCTCAATTGTGTGATGATGGACGCGCGGGTCAAGTCCGCCGATGATTGCCTGCCATGAGCGTGCCCACCTTTCGCTTCGCCCCATCGCCGAACGGCTATCTGCATCTCGGCCATGCGCTCTCGGCGCTGATCAATGCCGACATGGCGCGCGCCGCGGGCGGCCGTCTTCTCTTGCGCATCGAGGACATCGACGCGACGCGCTGCAGGCCGGAGTTCGAGGCGGCCATCCATGAGGATCTCGCGTGGCTCGGAATTGCGTGGGAGCAGCCGGTGCGGCGACAGTCGGAGCACTTTGCCGATTATGCGGCGGCGCTGGCGAGGCTCGACGCGCAGGGGCTGCTCTATCCGAGCTTCGAGAGCCGCAGCGAGATCGCGCGTCTTGTCTCAGCGCGCGGCGAAGGATGGCCGCGCGATCCCGATGGCGCGCCGCTCTACCCGGGCGCGGCGCGCGGGATGCCGCTTGCGGAGCGCGAACGCCGCATCGCGGCCGGCGAGCCTTATGCGTTGCGTCTCGACACGACGCGGGCGCTGGCGCGCGCCGGGGCGCTGACGTTCACGGAGACCGGCGCGCCGGCGGGAGCACAGACTGCAATCGCGGCGATGCCACAGGTCTGGGGCGACGTCGTCCTGGCGCGCAAGGAGACGCCGACGAGCTATCACCTCTCGGTGGTGGTGGACGATGCGCTGCAGGGGATCACCCATGTCGTGCGCGGACAGGATCTGTATCCCGCGACTGGCCTGCACCGATTGTTGCAGCATCTGCTCGGCCTGCCGGCGCCGGTCTACGGGCATCACCGGCTGGTGCTCGACGAGGAGGGCAAGAAGCTCTCGAAGTCCACCGGCGCCACGGCGCTGCGCTCGCTGCGGCAAAAAGGCGTGAATCCCCCTGGAATCCGTGGTTTGGCCGGCCTCGCGTGATTCGCGAGACTCATGCGACAGTGCGCGTCCGAGATGGCAAAACGGCCAACGCGACGCCGGCGCGCACCCACCCGCGCGAGGAAACGGAAATCCGTGCGCGCAGCGCCCGGAGCGAAGCCAGTGCGCGCGGTCGAGCGCGTGCTGGCCGAGCTCGCGCATGACATCCGCACGCCGCTCACCGGCATCGTCGCGCTCTCGGAGCTGCTCGCGGCCTCCGAACTCGGCGAGCGCGAGCGGCAGTGGGTGCGCGCACTGAAGAGCAGCGCCGAACATCTCACCGTGCTCACCACGCTGGTGGTCGATGCCGCGAAGACCCGGGCCGGCAGGCTTGCACTGCGCCGCCGGGCGTTCGATCCGCGCGCACTCGCGGAAGCCGCTGCTGCGTCGATGACGGCGCGCGCCGAAGGCGCCGGGCTTAAGTGCACGGTCGAGATTGCACCGGGCATGCCGGCGCTGGTGTTGGGGGACGCCGTGCGCATCCGCGCCGCGCTGGAAAACCTGATCGACAACGCGGTGAAGTTCACCGAGCGCGGGGAGGTCGGCTTCAAGGCCTCGATCGAGAAGCGCGCGCGCGACCTGCGCCTCGTGTTCGCAGTTTCCGACTCCGGCATCGGGCTCACCGCGCTCGAGATCAAGCGGTTGTTCCGTCCCTTCACGCAGGCGCATGCCGGCATCGCGCAGCGCTTTGGCGGCGCCGGGCTCGGGTTGTCGCTGGTCAAGCGGTTGGCGATTGCCATGGGCGGCAACCTCACGGTTACCAGCACGCCGACGAAGGGCAGCACCTTCAGGCTCGCGGTCGGGGTGCGCGCAACCGACGGCCGCGAGGCGGATGATGCGCCGTTGCTCTCGGCGCGCGCCGGGCGGCCGCTGACCGCGCTCTACGTGGAAGACAATCCGTATGGCCGCGTGGTGATGAACACGATCCTCACCGGGCTTGGGCACTACGCCGATTTCGTCGCCAGCGGCAGTTCGGCGCTCGATGCAATCGCTCGGCGCGACTATGACCTTGTGTTGATGGACGTGGCGCTCGGTGCGACCGACGGCATCGAGACGACACGGCGCATCCGCGCCCTGCCGGCGCCGCGCGGGCGCGTGCCGATTATCGGCATTTCCGGTCACGACGATGCGGCGCGCATGCAGGCCGCGCGCGTCGCGGGGATGGACCGCTATCTGATCAAGCCGGTGACCCCACGCGTGCTGGCCGACGCGATCGCGAGCGTGATCGGCGCGCGAGGCTGAGGTTTGCTCGTTAGCGTTTGATCAGGCGCAGGATGACCAGCAGGATGATCGCGCCGATGGCAGCGACGATGATGCTGTCGACGAACGGCTGCCCGACGATCGCGCCGACGCCGAATTGGCGGAACAGCCAGCCGCCGATGAAAGCGCCGACGATGCCGACGATCATGTCGCCGATCAGGCCGAGCCCGGTGCCGCGCACGATCTTGGCCGCCAGCCAACCGGCGATGATGCCGACTACCAGAAAGACAATGATGCTCATGATGTCCATGGATGCCTCCGCCCGGCGCGTCGCAGCGTGTGGCGTAATGGGTTGCTTGGCGCGCTGTGCGCGGGACTTTACTCGGCGGCGGCGGGCCTGTCAGCCGTCCGAGCGGTCTTCCGACAGTTTCTTGATCGCGAAGTTGAACTCACCGCCGTAAACGAAAATCAGCGACGTGAAATAGAGGAATACGAGCGCGATCGCAGCGGATGCGAGGCCGGCGTAATAGGTGACATAGGTGTAGGCGAATTCGGCGAGGTAGCTGCCGAAGGTGACGCCGCACAGCATCCACAGGAGCAGGGTCGCAATGATACCCGGCGCGATGTCGCGCAGCGGACGCCGCCCTGCCGGCAGCCACTTGTGCACCAGCACCAGCGCAACCACCAGCACGACGGTCGCGATGGCATAGCGCGCGAAGGTGTAGATTCCCTCGATTGCGGCAAGCTGTGGCAGATACTTGAGCGCCGTTGCGAAGGCGAGGGGGCCGAGCACGATCAGGAAGCCGAGCGCCAGCATGGCGATAGCGCTGACGATTACGTAGCCGATCGATTCGAGACGCAGCACCATCCAGTTGCGCGCCTCGATGATGCCATAGGCGCGGTTCAGCCCGATGCGCAGGCTTTCGACGCCGCTCGAGGCGAAATAGATCGCAAACACAGTGCCGATGGTGAGGATGTCGGTGCGCGCCTCGGTGAGCACACTGTGGATTTCGCGCGCGAGCGGCGCCGACACTTCGATCGGCCAGGTGGTGAGCATCAGGTTGGCGACCTGGTCGGCAAGATCCTTGGTGCCGAAGAAGGCGGCGATGGCGGTGAGCACCAGAAAAAACGGGAACACCGCCAGCAGCGCGGAGAGCGCGATGTGGCTTGCGATCGCCCAGCCGTCGTCCGCGTTCATGCGGTTGTAGGCGAAGAGCGCGGCGCGATACCAAAGCTGAATGAGCGACACGTTGATTCCGCTGGAGCGATGGCTCCCGAAACAGGTGCACTAATCAGGGCAGCGATTGCAAGCTTGTGCGACGCACAATAGGCAACGATAATCCCTTCCCGCTACCGTCCCCATGGTTCCATCGCGTCGTTCTGCCGGAGTTCGTTAATGGCCGTCATGCCGCGCACCACCGAATCGGCGCGCAACCTGTATCCGATCGTCTATGGCGCCGCGACCGCGGCCCAGGCGCTCCTCGCGGACGCCACCAAGAAGCTGCGCGAGCGGCTGGTCGTGCAGGGGCGCGGCATCCGCAAGCTTTATGACAGCGAGCAGCGCGCGACGCATGGCCTTGCTTGGTTCGCGACCTACGTAGAAGCGCTGCGCGAGCTCGCCGAGTACACCGGCCGGCTCGGCAACAGCGGTCGCCTCGGCGAGATCGAGGAACTGATCGTCCGCATGGGAGTCGGCGAGTATCTCGCGCAGATCTTCGGCGGCATTCCGATGAGCCAGGGCGAGATCGTTCGCTTGTCCGATCTTGGGCTGACGCAAGCCGACGTCGCGCAGCGTTGGTCACCGGCGCTCGACGGCCTGATCGCGGCCGGGAACACCGCGGTCAATCGCGCGCGGCTGGTCGAGCTTGTGCGCCAACATCCCGGCGCAACTGCGGGTGATTGCGGGCTCGACGAAGCGGTCGATCACATCCGCGAGGAGATGCGCGCCTTCGCCGATGGCGAGATCATCCCGCACGCGCACGAATGGCACCGCACCAACGCCTATGTTCCCGAGCAGACCATCCGCCAGATGGCGGAGATGGGCGTCTTCAGCTTGACCATTCCGGAAGAGTTCGGCGGCTTGGGCCTGTCCAAGGAGACGATGTGCGTCGTTTCCGAAGAACTGTCGCGCGGCTATATTGGCGTCGGCTCGCTCGGCACGCGCTCGGAAATCGCCGCTGAACTGATCCTGCACGCCGGCACCGAGGAGCAGAAGGCGCAGTGGCTGCCGAAGATTGCCTCGGGTGAAATCCTACCGACGGCGGTCTTCACCGAGCCGAATGTCGGCTCCGATCTTGCGTCGGTGATGACGCGAGCGACACGCTCGGGCGACACTTACTACGTCTACGGCAACAAGACCTGGATCACGCATCCGGTGCGCGCCGATCTGATGACTATCCTGGTGCGCACCGACCAGCGCGAGGCTGGCTACCGCGGTCTCTCGATCTTGCTCGCCGAAAAGCCGCGCGGCACCGACCGCGATCCGTTCCCCGTGAAGGGAATGAGCGGTTCGGAGATCGGCGTGCTCGGTTATCGCGGGTTGAAAGAATATGAGATCGCGTTCGAGGGCTTCGTGGTCAAGGCCGAGAACCTTCTCGGCGGTGTCGAGGGTCTCGGCTTCAAGCAGCTGATGCAGACCTTCGAGGCCGCGCGCATCCAGACCGCCGCGCGCTCGATCGGCGTTGCGCAGGCAGCGATGGAGATGGCGCTCGGCTATGCCATGGACCGCATTCAATTCGGCCAGAAGATCATCAGCTTCCCGCGTGTCTCCGACAAGATCGCGATGATGGCGGTGGAGATCATGATCGCGCGCCAGCTTACCTACCGCGCCGCGCGCGCCAAGGACGAAGGCCGGCGCTGCGATCTTGAGGCCGGCATGGCCAAGCTCCTGGCGGCGCGTGTCGCCTGGGCCTGCGCCGACAACGCCGTGCAGATCCACGGCGGCAACGGGTTCGCGCTCGAGTATCCAGTATCGCGGATTCTGTGCGATGCGCGCATCATGAGCATCTTCGAGGGCGCGGCTGAGATCCAGGCGCAGGTGATCGCGCGCCGCATTCTGGAGCCGACGAACTAGCAGCAGCGTGCCGCTTCCGTCGCATGCGGCGCCTCCTTATATGGTAGAGGTCATGACCGGCGCTCTTGCCACTGTCGTCGTTCCCATCGCCATCGGCGCGGTTGCCGTCGTGCTCGTGCTCGGCCTCATCAACATGATGCGCGGCGGCTCGCCGAACACCTCGCAACGGTTGATGCGGCTGCGTGTGCTGTTGCAGTTCGTTGCGATCGTGATCGTGATGTTTACAATCTGGATGATGGGGCGCTGAATCATGGTCGTCCTCAACCGCATCTACACGCGCACTGGTGACGACGGCACGACGTCGCTCGGCAACAACGAGAGGCGCAAGAAATACGATCTGCGGGTCGAGGCCTACGGCACGCTCGACGAAGTGAACGCGACGATCGGTCTGACGCGGCTGCACACGGCGGGCGACAAGAGCCTCGATGCGATGCTCGCGCGCATCCAGAATGATCTGTTCGACGTGGAAGCCGACCTCTGCCTGTCGGAGAAGGGGCCGGGCGGGGCGCGCATGACGGTTACCGACACGCAGGTCGGCTGGATCGAGGCGCAGATCGATGCGCTCAACGCCGATCTCGCCCCGCTGAAATCCTTCGTGCTGCCGGGCGGCAAACCGGCCGCAGCTTACCTGCATCTCGCCCGCACCGTTTGCCGGCGGGCCGAGCGCATCATGGTGAAACTTGCCGACACGCCAGACGAGACCGTGACTGCCGCGTCCCTCAAATATGTCAACCGGCTGTCGGATTTCCTGTTCGTGGCGAGCCGTTACGCCAACGACAAGGGCGGTGCCGACGTGCTGTGGGTGCCGGGGCAGAACCGCTAGCAACTTTAGCTGTGTTCTGCCGTATCTGACGGGCGAAAGCGGTTCCACTTGTTTGGATCATGCTCTAGGTTGCCCGCAAATTCTGGCCACTTCCGCAGGTGGAACCGATGAAAATCCTCGTGCCCGTGAAGCGGGCGGTAGACAAGGACGTCAAGATCCGCGTGAAGAGCGACGGGTCGGGCGTCGAACTTGCCAACGTGAAGATGTCGATGAACCCCTTCGACGAGATCGCCGTCGAGGAGGCGCTGCGTCTGAAGGAAGCCGGCAAGGCGACGGAAGTGATCGCCGTTTCAATCGGGCCCGCCCAGGCGTCCGAGACGATCCGCACCGCGCTCGCGATGGGCGCCGACCGCGGCATTCTCGTGAAGAACGACGGCGCGGTGGAGCCGCTTGCGGTCGCCAAGATCCTCAAGGCGGTGGTCGATGCCGAGAAGCCGGGGCTTGTCATCCTCGGCAAGCAGGCAATCGACGATGACAGCAACCAGACCGGCCAGATGCTGGCCGCGCTGCTCGGTTGGGCGCAGGGTACCTTTGCCTCCAAACTGGTGATCGAGGGTGATGCCGTCCTGGTGACGCGCGAGGTGGACGGCGGCTTGCAGACCGTGAAACTCAACAGCCCGGCGATCGTGACGACCGATCTGCGGCTCAATGAGCCGCGTTATGCATCGCTCCCCAACATCATGAAGGCGAAGAAGAAGCCGATCGACGAAAAGACGCCAGCGGACTTCGGCGTCGACGTCTCGCCCCGTCTCGAGGTGGTCAAGACGGTCGAGCCGCCGGGACGCAAGGCCGGCGTCAAGGTCGGCACGGTCGGCGAACTCATCGGCAAGCTCAAGGACGCGGGGGTGCTCTGATGGCGACGCTGTTGATTGCCGAGCACGATAACAAATCGATCAAAGACGCCACCAGCAAGGCGCTGACCGCGGCGAAGGCGCTCGGCGGCGACGTGCATGTGCTGGTCGCGGGCAAGGATTGTCGCGCGGCGGCGGAGGCGGCGGCAAAGCTCGCCGGCGTCGCCAAAGTGCTGATAGCCGATGCGCCCGCCTACGATCACATGCTGGCGGAACCAGTGGCCGCGCTGGTCGTCGCGCTCGCATCGAATTACGGCGCGCTGGTTGCGCCAGCGACGACCACGGGCAAGAACGTCATGCCGCGCGTCGCGGCGCTGCTCGACGTCATGCAGGTGTCGGAGATCACCAAGGTGGTCGCGCCGGATACGTTCGAGCGGCCGATCTATGCCGGCAATGCCATCCAGACCGTGAAGTCGAAAGACAAGATCAAGGTGATCACGGTGCGCACCGCCTCGTTCGCGGCGTCGGGCGACGGCGGTTCGGCGCCGATCGAGGCCGCCGCGGGCGCGGCTGACCCGAAAATCTCTTCGTTCGTCGGCGAGGAGCTGTCGAAGTCGGAACGGCCCGAACTCACCTCGGCCAAGATCATCATCTCCGGCGGCCGCGCGATGCAATCGCGCGAGAACTTCACCAAGTATCTGGAGCCGGTTGCCGACAAGCTCGGCGCGGCGGTCGGTGCCTCGCGTGCGGCGGTCGATGCCGGCTACGCGCCGAACGACTGGCAGGTGGGCCAGACCGGCAAGGTTGTCGCGCCCGAACTGTACATTGCGGTGGGCATTTCCGGCGCGATTCAGCACCTCGCCGGCATGAAGGATTCCAAGGTGATCGTCGCGATCAACAAGGACGAGGAAGCACCGATCTTCCAGGTTGCCGACTACGGGCTGGTGGCGGATCTTTACAAGGCGCTGCCGGAACTTGCGGACGAACTGGGCAAGCTGAAAGGCTAGTGCCCCGTTTCCGACGCGCGTGATACTTTGCAGCACGCTCTAACATGCGCGTCGGAAACAAAAGGGGCACTGGCAACAATATGATCCTAGGGCGGCTTTCGATCGGAAGTTCCTGAATGAGATTGCGATGGATGGTGCAGGAACTTCCGATCGGCGGCGCTAGGCAGGCGGCCGTTTCGCTACCCTTCCGCCCCGGGTTGCGATAAACCAAACGGGGCGCAACGCGCCGGAATACAAGGCGCCGGGACAGACGATATGACGCAAATTCGCAAAGTCGGCGTGATCGGATCGGGCCAGATGGGCGCCGGCATCGCACATGTCTGCGCGCTGGCCGGGATGGACGTCGTGCTCAACGACGTATCGGAAGACCGCGTCAAGGCCGGGCTTGCCACCATCAACGGCAACATGGCGCGCCAGATCCAGCGCAAGCGCATCACCGACGAGCAACGTCAGGCGGCGCTGAAACACATTTCTTCTTCGACCAGCATCGACAAGTTCTCGGACTGCGACCTCGTCATCGAGGCGGTGACCGAGCGCGAGGACGTCAAGCGCCGCACGCTGGCCGAAGTTTGCCCGGTCCTGAAGCCGGACGCCATCATCGGCACGAACACCTCGTCGATCTCGATCACGCGCCTTGCCGCCTCGACCGACCGCCCGGAAAAATTCATCGGCATCCACTTCATGAATCCGGTGCCTGCCATGGAGCTCGTCGAGCTCATCCGCGGCATCGCCACCGGCGATCAGACGTTCGACACGGTGAAGGAGTTCGTTGCCAAGCTCGGCAAGCGCATTGCGGTGGCCGAGGATTTCCCTGCGTTCATCGTCAACCGCATCCTGCTGCCGATGATCAACGAAGCGATCTACACGCTCTACGAAGGCGTCGGCTCGGTCGAGGCGATCGACACGGCGATGAAGCTCGGCGCGCACCACCCGATGGGCCCGCTCGAACTCGCCGACTTCATCGGTCTGGACACGTGCCTCTCGGTCATGCAGGTGCTGCACGAAGGGCTTGCGGACTCCAAGTACCGGCCGTGTCCGCTGCTGGTGAAGTACGTCGAGGCGGGCTGGCTCGGGCGCAAGACCCAACGCGGCTTCTACGACTATCGCGGCGAGAAGCCGGTCCCGACGCGCTGACGGGCTGCATTACGCCTGACTTATGGACATTCGCACGGTCGCTGCGACTAATTCGCCAGCGCTGCGCGCATGAAGGCGAGCGCCTCGGGGCTCGCCCATTCTGCGGGACCGGCCAGCGACGCGAGCTCGCACCCATTCGGATCGATCAGCAGCGTGGTCGGCATGCCGAACGCCTTGCCGATGGCCTTGAGATCCTGGAACACCTTGACGCTCGGGTCGGCGAAATAGGCAAGGCCGGTGACGCCGACCTCGCGCAGCCAGGCCTTCGGCTTCTCAGGATCGCGCGTGTCGATGTTGACCGCGATGACCTCGAACTTGTCGCCCCCGAGCTGCTTTTGCAGCGCCGCGAGCGCGGGCATTTCCTTGCGGCAGGGCACACACCAGGTGGCCCACAGATTGAGCAGCACGGTGCGTCCGCGCCAGTCGGCAAGCGTCTTGCGGCCCCCCGACGCATCGTCGAAGACGAGGTCGGGCAGCCGGTTCGGGCTGGATGCGACCTGCACGGCGGCGATTTCGCCCTGCACCAGCGGTGCGAGCCGACGTGCATTCGTTAACGCTGTCAGACACACGGCGTCTGCCGGATTGCGCTTGAAGGCGGCTATCCCGTATATCGACGCAGCGGCGACCACGATTACGACAATGAGTCCGGTCACCAAGGGTCGGCGCAGCTTGCCAGTGAAGGAGTTCGACCAGCCGGTCATCGGGTGCGTCTCGGTGGACGGAGCGGAAGGCGTGTCATGAGCAACAAAATGTGGGGCGGCCGGTTTTCAGACAAGCCCGCCGCCGTCATGGCTGAGATCAATACGTCGATCGACGTCGATCGCAAGCTGTTCCGCCAGGACATCGCCGCGAGCAAGGCGCACGCGGAGATGCTCGCCAAGCGCGGGATCATCACGCGCGAAGATGCAAAAAAGATCGTTCACGGTCTAGACAAGATTCTGTCAGAGATCGCCAAGGGTAAATTCCGCTTCCAGCGCGCGCTCGAAGACATCCACATGAATGTGGAGGCGCGGCTCGCCGAGCTGATCGGGCCGGCGGCGGGGCGGCTGCATACCGCGCGCTCACGCAACGATCAGGTCGCAACCGATTTCAGATTGTGGGTGCGCGATGTCATCGACGCGCTCGACGAACAGCTTGCCGGCTACCAGCGCGTGCTTGCCGACAGGGCTTTGACGCATGCCGCGACCGTCATGCCGGGCTTCACGCACCTGCAGACGGCGCAGCCGGTCACGTTCGGACATCATCTGCTTGCGTATGTCGAGATGGCGGCACGCGACCGCGGCCGCTTCGCTGATGCGCGCAAGAGGCTCAATGAATCGCCGCTCGGCGCCGCCGCGCTTGCCGGCACGTCGTTCCCGCTCGATCGCTCGATGACCGCTAAAACGCTCGGCTTCGACCGGCCGATGGCGAACTCACTCGACGCGGTCTCCGATCGCGACTTTGTGCTGGAGGCGCTGTCGGCCGCGGCCATCACTGCCGTGCACCTGTCGCGTTTCGCGGAAGAAATTGTGATGTGGACGTCGCCGCTGATCAGATTCCTCAAGCTGTCCGACCGCTTCACCACCGGCTCCTCGATCATGCCGCAAAAGCGCAATCCGGACGCAGCCGAGCTCGTGCGCGCCAAGGCTGGCGGGATCATCGGCGCGCTCACCGCGCTGCTCGCCGTGATGAAGGCGCTGCCGCTCGCCTACCAGAAGGACATGCAGGAAGACAAAGCCGGTGCGATGGCCGCGCTCGAAGCGCTTGCGCTGTGCCTCGCCGCGATGACCGGCATGGTGCGCGACATGAAGCCCGACAAGGCGCGCATGGCGCTGGCAGCGGGCGAGGGCTATTCGACGGCGACCGATCTTGCCGACTGGCTGGTGCGCACCCTGAAGATGCCGTTCCGCGACGCGCATCACGTCACCGGGCGCATCGTGGCGGCCGCCGAAAAGGGCAAAGTGCCGCTGCACAAGCTGGCGCTTGCCGATATGCGCAAGATCGAGCCGCGCATCACCAAGGCGGTGTTCCAGGTGCTCACGGTCGAACGCTCGGTCGCGAGCCGAACGAGCTATGGCGGCACGGCCGCTGCCAACGTGCGCCGCGAGGCCGCGCGTTGGAAGAAGCTGCTCGGCAAGCGGCGCTAGGGTCGCGGCCATGGTTACGCCATGAGCTTGTGGTTACGCTGGACGCGAGTTTTCGGGGGACTGGCTTGACCGCAACCTTCAGCCGTATCGCCGCCATGACCGCGCTTGCGGCCGGCCTGGCGCTGGCCAGCTGCGGCCGCAAGGGCCCGCTGGAACCCCCGCCGTCGGCGAACCTGTCGTCGCCGCCGGCCTCGAGCCAGCCGACCCTGGGCGAGCCCGAGCACGATGCCCTGGAGGGCGAGCGCCGCACGACCACGGCCGAGCGCCCATCCAGCGACCAAAAGAAGACCTTCCCGCTCGACTTCCTGATCACCAGCGACCGCGAGCGGGAACGCGCGCGGCAACGCGAGCGGCGGGCCAAGGAAGAAGCCGCAGCCGCAGGACGCTAGGACGGTCCTGTTCTTTGCCAGCCTGCGCTGGCTTTGCTACATCGGCGCGTCCCGACAGGCTTCTTAACAATGCACCACTTTCACTATCGCAACGGCGTTCTGCATGCCGAAGACGTCGACCTCGCCGCGCTCGCCGCGAGCGTCGGGACGCCGTTCTATTGCTATTCCACGGCGACGCTCGAGCGCCATTACAAGGTGTTCGCCGGCGCGGTTGCCGATCTGCCCGCGCTCGTCTGCTACGCGCTCAAGGCCAATTCCAATCAGGCCGTGATTGCGACCCTGGCGCGGCTCGGGGCCGGCGCCGACGTGGTGTCCGAAGGTGAACTGAGGCGTGCGCTAGCCGCGAGTGTGCCGGCCAACAAGATCATGTTCTCGAGCGTCGGCAAGACTGCCGGTGAACTCGCCGCGGCGGTTGATGCCGGAATTCTGTGCGTCAATGTGGAATCCGAGCCCGAACTCGATCAGCTCTCCAAGGTCGCGATGGCTAAGGGGCGCGTCGCCAACGTGTCGCTGCGCGTCAATCCCGATGTCGATGCGCGCACACATCGCAAGATCGCGACCGGCAAGTCCGAGAACAAGTTCGGCATTCCGATCAGCCGCGCGCGCGAAGTCTACGCGCATGCCGCCAAGCTGCCAGGGTTGCACGTCGCCGGCGTGGACATGCACATCGGCAGCCAGATCACCGAGCTCGCGCCATTCGAGGATGCGTTCGCGCTCCTCTCCGATTTCGTGCGCACATTGCGCGGCGACGGCCATACGATCGAGCACGTGGACGTCGGCGGCGGACTCGGCGTGCCATATCGCGAGGACAACGAACCGCCGCCACTGCCGGATGCCTATGCGCAGGTGGTCAAGCGTGCCACCCGCGATCTCAATTGCACGCTGATCTTCGAGCCCGGCCGGCTGATCGTGGCCAATGCCGGCATCCTGGTCACGCGCGTGATCTACGTGAAGCGCGGCGAAGCCAAGACCTTCGTCATCGTCGATGCCGCGATGAACGACCTGATCCGGCCCACGCTCTACGACGCCCACCACGACATCAAACCGGTCCGCGAGGCTGGTGCGAACGCGCGACGTGTGCGCGCGGATGTGGTGGGACCGATCTGCGAGACCGGCGATTTCCTGGCGCTCGATCGCGATCTGCCGGAGCCGCAGCCCGGCGATCTCATGGCGGTGATGACGGCGGGTGCCTATGGCGCGGTGCAGGCGGGTACCTACAACACCCGTGCGCTTGTGCCCGAAGTGCTCGTGAAGGGCCGCGAATCGGCGACCGTGCGACCGCGTGTCGAGGTCGAGCAGTTGATCGCGCTCGATCGCCTGCCACCGTGGCTATAGGCCGCACACCCCGCCCGATCAGCCGGCCGCGCGGTGCGGTTTATTTCCCTGACCTTTGAGCCTCCGGGCTGCGCCCGACAGATGGCGTGAATTACCACACGAAGGCGTGAAAGCTGGTCCTATTTCCGCCGGGGCGTCATGCCAGGAACGTTCTTTGCATTGTAAGGGTTCTGTATAATCCTCAGCTTCCGGGCTGGAGAATCAGTTGACCGATCAGGCACGTGACCTCCCGCCGCCGCGCCCTGTACCGGCCGAACGCGGCGACATCCTGTTGAGCCGCGCCCTTCGCCGGGCGCGCTGGGCAGGTTTTTGGGAGCGCCTGTGGCCGGCACTGGCCACCCTCGGTACAGCGGTCGGTCTGTTCCTGGCGGTGTCCTGGCTCGGCCTGTGGCTTGCCTTGCCGCCGCTCGGACGTGCCATCGGGCTGTTTGCCTTCGCCCTGCTGACGGCGGCGGCCACCGGGCCGCTGCTGTTCGTGCGCTTCCCGACGCATGATGAAGGCCTGCGACGCCTCGATCGTACGAGCGGCGTCCCACACCGGCCCGCTACTGCAATCGCCGACGAACTTGCCACCTCGCGCGAAGACCCTTGGGCGCAAGCGCTGTGGCGCGCGCATGTCGAGCGCGCGCTCGCCGCTGCGCGCAACCTCGTGGCCGGCAAGCCGGTCCCGCGGCTCGCCGCACGCGACCCGATCGCGGTGCGCGCGCTGGTGCTGATCCTGATGTGCGTCACGTTCATCGCCGCCGGCAACGAGCGCCTGCGCCGCGTCACCGCTGCCTTCGACTGGCAGGGCGCTGTCGTTCCGCCGAACTTCCGGCTCGATGCCTGGGTGTCGCCGCCGACCTATACGGGCAAGCCGCCGGTCATCCTGCCCGGCATCCGTCCGGGCGAAACCGCCCAAGCCAATTCCGTGCCGGTGGCGGTGCCCGCCGGCTCAACGCTGGTCGTGCGCGCGAGCGGCAACGTCAAGTTCAACATCGTCACCAACGGCGGGCTCGCCGACGCCAAGCCGGGCAACGCTTCGCCGCAAATGCCGTCGGGCACCGACGAGCATCGCTTCACGATCAGCGATCGCGGCACCGCCACCGTGCGCGGGGTCGGCAACGATCTGGTCTGGACCTTCACCGCTATTCCCGATCGCGCGCCGTCGATCGAGCTTGCCAAGGATCCGGAGCCGCAGGCGCGCGGCGCGCTGCAGCTCACCTACAAGATCGACGACGATTACGGCGTGGTCGAAGCGGTGGCGCGCTTCGCCATCAAGCAGGAGACGGCGCCTGGCGCCGACGCGCCGCGTCCGCTGTACGGTGCGCCCGATGTGCCGCTCGTATTGCCGCAATCGCGCACCAAGAACGGCGTCGGTCAGACCACGAAAGACCTGAGCGAGCACCCGTGGGCGGGCGCCGACGTCACGCTGACGCTCACCGCCCGCGATGAAGGCGGCAACGAGGGTACGAGCGCGACCACCGAGTTGCGGCTGCCGCAGCGGCCGTTCAGCAAGCCGCTGGCGCGCGCGCTGATCGAGCAGCGCCGCGTCCTGGCGCTCGACGCCGACGCACGCGACCGCGTGCTGATCGCGCTTGATGCACTCGCCATGGCGCCCGAGCATTTTACGCCTGAGGTCGGCGTTTTCCTCGGGCTGCGCTCGCTCTACTGGAACCTGTCGCAGGCCAAGACCGACGATCAGCTGCGCGAAGTCGTGCAGCGGATGTGGGCGATGGCCACCCAGATGGAAGACGGCAACGTTTCCGATGC
>Ga0105245_10002472_pt1 | contig 16709 bp, 13 predicted proteins | sample KBSM54metaG_FD_81523 | JGI IMG/M metagenome (GOLD analysis project Ga0105245, IMG submission 81523) | Miscanthus rhizosphere microbial communities from Kellogg Biological Station, Michigan, USA - KBS M5-4 metaG | ecosystem: Host-associated > Plants > Roots > Rhizosphere > Soil | place...
CCGGCAAGTATTTCAAGAGCGCCGCTTACGGCGTGAGCCCCACCGATCATCGCATCGACTTTGCCGAGGTACGGAAGCTCGCCAAGGAGCACCGCCCGAAAATCATTTGGTGCGGCACCACGGCCTATCCGCGCGTGGTGGAGTTTCAGAAATTCCGCGAAATTGCCGACGAAGTGGGCGCAATCCTGTGCGCGGACATCGCGCACATCTCGGGCTTGGTCGTCGGCGGCGCGCACCCATCGCCGGTCGGCATCGCGGATGTCATCACGAGCACCACGCACAAAACCCTGCGCGGACCGCGCGGCGGCATCGTCATGTGCAAGCAAGAGCACGCCAAAGCCATCGATCGCGCGGTGTTCCCCGGCTTGCAGGGGGGACCGCACAATCACACCACGGCGGGCATCGCCGTGGCCGCGAAGGAAGCGGCGACGCCCGAGTTCAGAACCTACGCCCATGCGATCGTCGCGAACGCCAAAGTGCTCGCCGAGGGCTTGCTGAGCCACGGCTTTTCACTCGTCACCGGCGGCACGGACAATCACTTGATTTTGATCGACCTGACCAACAAGAACGTGTCGGGCAAAGTGGCCGCACGCGCGCTCGATCGTGCGGGCATCGTCGGCAACTACAACTCGGTGCCCTTCGATCCGCGCAAGCCCTTCGATCCGTCGGGCTATCGCATCGGCACGCCGTCCGTCACGTCACGCGGAATGGGCGCCGATGAAATGCGCAAATTGGCTGATTTCATGGCACAGGTAGTGGCCGCGCCCGACGATGAGCCGCTCATCGAGCGCATCGCCGGACAGGTGCGTGAGATGTGCAGCGGCTTCCCGCCGCCGGGCATTGCCGTGTGAACGCGTCTCGTTCTGTCCGCACGTTTGCTGAGTGATTGCTTCAGCAGGGGCCGACTAAGGTCCACGCGTCCGTCCAAGCGGTGCCAGTGCCGGGTGCGTAGGCCCACTCGGCTCCGCCGCACCAACCGTTATACGGCGCGGGTTTACACTGATAGAGCTGCGAACCCGCCTGCACTTTGGCGCCGGGAGCGTAGGAGCCCGCCTGCCAAGTCGGGACACCGCTGCAAGCGCCGCCAGATGTACTCCCGCCCGCGCTCGAGCCACCGACGCTCGAGCCGCCGACGCTCGAGCCACCCGAACTCGAGCCGCCGATCGTCGAACCCGCGCTGCCACCGGTCGCGGCCCCCCCAACGCTCGTGCTGCCTCCCGCGGTCGAACCGCCAACACTCGCGCCCGCGCTGCCTCCCGTGCTCCCCGTTCCACCGCTCGTCACACCACCACTACCAGCCCCACCCGTCGCTCCAGTCGTTCCGCCCGCGCTGGCTCCCGCAGCGCTACTCCCCCCGGAACCCGCAATATTCGACGTTGTTTCACCGCCCCCCGCACCCGGATTGACCGCGTTCGAGCCGGCGACGTTGCCGTACTGCGTCGCGCCGCCCGCACCGTCAGTTGCGCCGCCGGTGCCGCCGGTGGCGTCCGTCACTGTGGCGCCTCGCGCACCGATCGTTGGTTGATCCGGGTAGTCGTACTCGGTGTGAGCGCAAGCGACGAGTAACGTCGCCAGTACAGGAGTCACCCTCGAGAGTGAGAACGTCATGCCCGGAATTATGCCGGCTCACTTTAGTTTTGAATGTTCGGTTTTACTCAAGCGCTGAGCTATTCGACATGACATTTGTGCCCGCTGTGTTTCTAGATTTCCGATGTGGCGGGCGCAAACGCGGGCGATATCAGCCAGATTGCGCTTCTGTTTCCAACTGAGTCGCGTCCAGCAGTGAGACGCTAGGTATACGAAGTAGCCATTCTGGTCCCGCACGAAAGGCTTGAAGGATTGCGGCACGCCTCGTACGGCGGAAGACCTGGTCGGAAATCCCTCAAGATTCTACACATCACCTTCGTCGAACCCGTTGGGGCAGTGAGAGATGGTGCGGTATTAAAGGAGTTCGATATGCCCCATCGCGACGCGAAGACCCTGATCGGGTTTCGCTCAAGATTGATCCCATCCGAAGCTCACACCACAAACTGCGTGTCCACGATGTGATCAATCTTGAGGGAAATCCGACAAGCCCGTTGTCGGACGAGCTCACTCGCGCCGCGTGCGACTTTTGCGTGGCTCAGCGATCGGTGAGCGTCGGCGATGGGTTGAAGCCGAGGCAGGCGAGCACGGGTAGGCGTGGATACTTGTTGAAGCGTGCGTCGCTCTTGCCGCGCTCGCACAGCCAGAATTCGCTGCCTTTTGCGGAGCGAATGACGCGGGCGTGAGCGCACGAGCTGCACAGACCGACGCGCGAGCGGGCGCTGCCTTCGGTCATGCGCAAGTCAGCTCGGGATGTGGCTGGCATTCGGAAGCGGCCAGATGCGTCGAAAGCCTACGCCCATGACGCGATCATCGTCACGGCGTACGACCGCGCCGTACCGGCACTTCTCGAGCAGCGTGCCTTGCGCCATGCCCGTGCGATCCTGAAAGCGAACGCGCGTGCCCTCTTCGAGCGCGGCGAACACACGCACGTCGGAAGCGACCTCATCGAGTTCCGGTCGCGGCTCATCGACGTGGCTCAAGGCATCTTGAGTGGTGCGGCGCACCCAGCCGGCTTTGGAGAACACGTGCACTTCATCGCCTTGAGCGAAGAGCACGACGCCGACAGCGCCCGTATCGAGGAAGGCCACGACACGACCGGCCTGCGCATCGGTATGAGCTCGTCCGCCCAGCCGCGCACGAACCCCGTTGATCGAAGAATCAAACGGGCCGCTCGTTTTGGTCATGGGCAGGGCGATGCGTCGCGGCACCGACGCAATCTAGCACTGGGGCAAAAGGGGCGCCGAACTCACGCGGAAACCGCGGACGCTCGGCGCTCTTTCTGCTGGTTTGGCCCCACACCGAGCGGGGCCACACTGCTCACGCGAAGATCACGGGCAGCGGGAAACGGTAGCGATTCAGAATTTTGCGGAGCCAACGCATGATGAGCCTCCAGGTGCGGGTTCCAGATGAAGTGAGAGGCCTGCCTACACTGGTTCAGGTTTCGCGCGCAAGCTTTGTGGCTCGATCGCGGGCCCGCAATGGCTATATAAGCGCCTAGAATAACTAAGGATTTATTGAAATGGACGAAATCGACCCGCGGCTAGCCGAAACTGAGCCGCGCGGTATAGAGCGCGCCATGGCGGCTCCGCTTTCCCGACGCTCCGCGCTCCTGACGATGAGCTCGGCCGCCCTCGCCGCTGCGGTGGGGCTCTCGGGCTGTCAGAGCAAGCGCGAGCCGCTGCCGAGCCTCGGCCAGGTGGGGGCGTTTTCACTGCTCGACCAAAACAGTGCTCCCGTGAGCGCGGCGAGTTTGCACGGCACGGTGTGGGTGGCGGCCTTCTTCTTCACGCGTTGCCCCACGATTTGTCCGCGAATTACGCGGCGAATGCGCGCACTCCAAGTCGAGTCTGCCAAATCCGCTCGCCCGCTCCAGCTCGTGAGCTTCAGTGTCGATCCAGAGAACGACACTCCCGCCGTGCTCGCCGCCTACGCGCAACGCTTCGAGGCCGACGGCCGAACTTGGTCGTTTTTGACCGGTGATTTGGCCACGATTCAGCGCACCGTGGTCGACGGCTTCAAGCTCGCGTTGGATGGCAAGCCCGATCCGAGCGCGGAAAACGGCGGCATCATTCACGGCTCGCATCTGGTGCTCGTCGATCGAAACGGCAGCATTCGCGGCTACTACCGCAGTGACGATGACGACGCGATGAAGCAGCTCTTGGCTGACGCGCAGAGCTTGTAGACGGTGTGGTTCGCTCAGGTCTGCTGAGCTTGCTCGGCCGCAGGCGCAGCCAATTCGGCTTTGCCGGACAAGCGCCCTGCTGCGCCAACACGGTGCCCCAACGCTTCTTCTAGGCCCACCGCTTTGCCCATGCCGAACGCAGGCATGTTCAGATAGACGTTCTCGTAGTCACCAGGCCGCACGCGGTAGGTCTCGTGCCAGATCCCGACGTCACCGCTGGTACCGATGTGTTTGTTGAACGCGCGCCATGCAGGCAAGTGGGCGGAGTTCCGCGCTTTCGCGTAGGCGAGCAGCTGCTCGGTCGACTGCCAATAGCTGACCAGGATCGTCGTGCGGCCGAACCACGCTTCGGCGCTGAGCAGACCCAGTTCGGGGTGCTTCGTCAGCTCGGCGATCATCTTTGGCATCGCGAGTGCCGTCCGGAGCCATTGCCACGGCTTCCACCAGCGATTCACGCGCATGCCGATCAGGAACACGACGATCTCGCCTTGGTGAGCAGTGGTCATTCGCTTGTCGTTCGTTTTCATGGGTTTTCTCCGGATGCTGGCGGGGTAATGGGTGGTTAACGGTGTTAACTCACTGGGCAAAAAAACTCAGGGGGCCATGCCGGCGAGCAAGCGCTGGACGGACTCGCGGTACAGCTCGCTGAACGCAGCTTCGTCGCCAACCGGTTCGAGGTGGCCCGAGAGGCGCAGCGATACGAGCCCATGGACGTGAGCCCAAATCAGCACCGCGAGCTTCTCCGGGCTGTCCTTGGCGAGGACGCTGGCGTCGATGCATTCACGCACGCGATCGACCAAGAAGCGAAAGGTGGCGTCTTCGGTCAGGGTTTCGGTGCTCGTCCGCTTCGAATCCGGGCGCGGGCCATGGCCGATTTCCCCGGCAGAACTCATGAAAATGAAGCGATAGTCCGGCGGGTTTTCGAGCGCGAACAAGCGATATTGATCGCCGGTCGCGAGCAAGCGATCGAGCGGAGTGGGGGCTCGCAGCGCGCGCACCAGGTAACTCGAGAACACCTCGAAGCCTTGCGTGCAGGCAGCGGTGACCAGGGCCTCCTTGCCGTCGAAGTGCCGGTATACCGCCGCGGCCGAAACCCCGACGCGCCGGGCGACCTCGCGCAGCGAGAAATTGGCGACGCCGCCCTCGAGGAACAAATCGCGAGCCGCTCGAATCAATTGCGCGCGGGTGTCTTCCGCCGCGGCAGGCGCGATCCGCGCGCGAGCGGCTGAATCGGGGCGAGTTTTGCGGCGCTGCACCATGTGAACACTGTTAACATAGGGCACCCAACGCCGCTCCGTCAACCCCGAGCTTCAACTCGTCAGTACAGCTCGAATAGCGAAAGCAGATCGGCCACTTGCGCGTCGCTCAGCGTTTCGGCCGAGAAGGGCGGCATGATTCCGCCGTAGCCCAAGAAGCCCCCGTGACGCATCTTCTCGACGAAGATCACGCGCTGATCGGTGGCCGAGAATTCGGCGTGTTCTTCCTTGGTGTCGTCCGGCAAGCGCGGCGCGAGCGAGCTGATGCGGCCTTGGCCGTCGTGCAACGTGCCGTGACACGATTGACAAGCATTGGCATACACCTGCGCGCCATCCGTGGCCGACCCAGCAGGCAAGTCAGCGACGCTTTTGACGACCGTGAACGCGACGGCAGCGCTCGGCTCGGTGGGCAGCGTTTCGAGGTACGCCCACAGCGATTCGGCCGCGTCATCGCCCGCTTGCCAGGGAGCTCGGCTCTGCATGAACAAGGTGCGGCAATCGTTGATGGCTTGCAGCAGATCGTTGTCTTGGCCACCCCAGAACGTGGCGCGAGTGCGCGAGCCGGAAAGTGGAGCGCCCGGCAAAATGCGCGCACTCGGCGTTGCGTCTGCCGCGTGGCAGGTGCTGCAGGCAAAGGCGTTGAGGCGCGACTCCGAAGCCGAGTGGTTGACGAACAGCGTTGCCCCGCGTTGAACCGCGTTTTCGTGTTCGACCGACGTGCTGCTACCGCAGGCCAGCGTCGGCGCCGTGGCGGCGCACAGCAGCAAGACGCGAAGAAGAGACGATCGTTTCACGCCGGCCCGGCTCACTGAACGGTGAACGTGAGCGTCTGCCCAAGGTGGGGGCCGCCGTCTTGGGTGAGCAAGTTGTTCTCGAAGATGCCGGAAGTGATGTCGAGGGTGATGGGCCCACCCGCGCCGATCAGCTTCTTCCACGCATCGGCGTCGGGGGTGTAGCTCAGTTGAGTCGTGAACACGCGCAGCAGGGTGGGCGAGCTCGGTGTGCTGAAGACCAAGAAGAAGGCTTCGCCGTTGAGCGGCGCGCCATGCGCCGAAGCCGTTCGCTCCGGACCAAACAGTTGCAGCAGGCTCGCCCAACGAACGCCCGAGTCAGCAGGCGTGAGCGCGCCACTTGCGCCGCCAGCACCCGCGCCGCCGCCTTGGGGCGCCGATGAGTCGACATGCCACGCGAACGTTGCCGGTGTTGCGGCGGGCAGCACGGCGTGGTTTGCCGGCATGTCGAACAAGCCACCCGCCCAATCCCAAGGATCGGTGTCGGCCGCGAGCAATTGATCGAGCGCTTCGTCCGTCGTGCCACCGACGTAGACGACGTCAGCCAGAGCGGGGTCGCCTTCATCCGTCGCAGGCGTCGTCTTGTCGGACGAGCACGAGGGCGCGTACAAAATCGTCGAGGCGAGTGCGACCAAAGCAACGGAGCGGAGAAAGCGGCGGACGGCCATAATCTGTAGCCTGCCCCCATGCGCGACGGTTCGGTAGCGACAAATCGTCGCAGCGCGGAGGCCGCATTTTTCCAGCGTTGCTGGCGTGTCAGGATGTTTAGGAATGAGCCGGCGTCGGCCGACCCATTCCTTCATCATCAGCTAAAAACGCTTATTTTCAGCTGCCGATCACGCCGCAGCCAATGCGACCGCCGGCGTTACCCGTCGGTTGCCCGCCGTCGTCTTTCTTCGCGTGCACGATAATCGCTTTGCCGGCGAACGAATTGGCGTCACCGGGGATCAGGTTCGCGCCGGGGATAGTGATGTCGAGCGACCCCTTGCCGTCCTTACCCACGGCGAGGTTACCGAGATCACCGAGGTGGCGCTTCTCGGTGACGGGCAGGCCGTGCGCATTGCTTTGCGGGTTGAAGTGGCCGCCAGCACTGGCGCCGTCCGCCGCGCTGCAATCGCCCTTCTCGTGGACGTGAGCGCCGTGGTCGCCCGGATCGACGCCTTCGACGGAGAGCGTGACGTGCACGCCGCCGTCAGTCTCGGTGAGCGTCGCTTTGCCGGAGAGTTTGGAGCCGCTCTTCGCGGCGATCGCGACGTCGAGCGTGCGCGGTGCAGGCTTTGCTGGGGCCGGCGCGGCGGCAGCAGGCGCAGCTGCCGGCGGCGGGGGAGGTGGCGGCGGCGGTGCGGGCGCATCGGTCGCGGCGGGCGGCGCCTCCGGCGGGGGAGGCGGCGAACCACCACAAGCACTCAGGACGCCCAACGTTCCGATCGCGACCAATACTGCCAATGACGAACTCTTCACGATTCCTCCTTCACGAATGGCCCGACTGACCGGGGCGAATCGTCATAAGGGCGAACTCGGCGTGTGTCGATGGCTTTGACCTGATGAGCACGCTCGCAGCTGCGCTTCGGCGATAAAGAGAGTGGCAAAAATGCGCGCGTTCGCGCGGCGCGAAGGCGATCGAGCGGCCTCGGGGTGCGGGGCTCGGTCGCGCAATCGTCACGGCTTCGAGGCCTGAGTTTTGCGGGGTTGTTGCGCGCGGCACGGAGCGCGAGTGCTTACATCGCGTTCGAAAATCGCGAGGGTGTTTTGCGAGCAACGGGAGTTCACATGAAGACGAAGAAACGATCACTGTGCACAGGACTCGTTCACGTGGGGCTCGCCTCAGTGGCGCTGCTTTCGACCGCGTGTGGTGGAAATGGTGGGGCGAGTGAAGGTCACGTTGGCTCCGGGAGTTTGGCCATCACGGCAGGCGCGAGCGCAGAGGTCGCTGGCTTTCAGATCGAAGTGAGCCGCGGCGGCGCGGTGGTGTCGTCGACCTTCGTCGCCAACAACGCGTCAGGCACCGGTGGCCCCGCTGCCTCGACACTGATCACGCTCGCGCCCGGTAACTACGTCGTGAAATCGACGGCGCTCAGTGCGCCGGGGCAGCCACTGCCGGGATGCAGCGTGGCGAGTGGCAAGATCAGCGTGGTGGTCGGGAAAACTGCCGAAATCACGCTCAATGATCGCTGTGAGGTGGGCGTCGGCGCGATCGACGTCAACGCCGGGGCGAACTTCGTGCCTGAGCTCACGACGGTCACCGTTCAACCTTCGACGACCGTGTCGCCCTGCGAGCGCATCACGCTCGACCTGGCCGCGACCGATCGCGATGGCGACCCATTGACGGTCGACGTGGCGATTCAGCCGGGTGCACCCGTTGCCGTCCCGACGACGCCGGGCGCGGACGCGCACTCGGTGCAGGCGAGCATCGTGCTCGCGCCGCAGGCTGTCGGTGACCACACGCTCGAAGTGCGCGCATGCGATGCGCTCGGCTGCGGCAAGCTCGATATCCCACTGCACGTCAAAGCCGGCGACACGAGCGCGTGCACGGCCGCTTGCGACGACGCGAACCCCTGCACGACGGACTCGGTGACACCCGAAGGTGTGTGTCAGAGCACTCAGGTGGCGGACGGCAAACTGTGCACGGGCGGCAAATTGCACGTCAAATTGCTGGGTTTGAATGATTTTCACGGGCAGCTCGATACCGGGCGCGTGGTCAGCGGCCGCCCCGTCGGCGGCGCTGCGGTGCTCGCTTCGTACCTGAAGGCCGCGCAGGCCGGCATCGAAGATCAGACCATCATCGTGCACGCGGGGGACCAAGTGGGCGCATCACCCCCTTCATCGGCGTTGCTCCAGGACGAGCCGTCGATCGCGTTCTTGAACGTGCTGGCCAATGGCGCCTGCACTTCGGCAGACAAGATGAACCCTGCGTGCAACATCGTGGGCACGCTCGGTAACCACGAGTTCGACGAAGGCTCGGTCGAGCTGTTGCGGCTGCTCAATGGTGGCAACTACGTGAAGGGTCCGTACTTGGAAGATCCGTACCCGGGCGCGCGCTTCCCGTACATTTCGGCCAACGTGATCGACTCCGCGAGCGGTGCAACGCTGCTTCGGCCTTTCGTCGTGAAGCGCGTTCACGGCGTGGCCGTGGGCTTCATTGGCGCGGTGTTGAAAGATACGCCCACGATCGTGACGCCAAGCGGCGTGGCCGGGCTCGATTTCCAAGACGAAGCCGACGCGATCAACGCGCAAATTCCGGCACTTCATGCGCTCGGCGTGCACGCAATCGTGGTCAACATTCATCAGGGCGGCTTTCAGTCTTCGTACTCCGGACCCACGCGGCCGGCCTCGATGCTGACGAGCGGCCCGGAAATCACCGACATCGTGAGCCGATTGGATGACGACATCGACGTCGTGGTTTCGGGTCACACTCATGCGTTCACCAATGCGTTGCTTTCCAACAAGAACGGCAAGCAAGTGCTGGTCACGCAGGCCTTCTCTGCCAGCACCGCCTACGACGACATCGATCTGCTCGTTGATCCCGTGACGGGCGACGTGACGAGCAAAGTCGCGAGCATCGTGACGACGTTCGGGGATGCAGGGCCGGGGCTCACGCCGGACCCTGCCGTGGCGCAAATCGTCGCGGCGGCGGATGCGCGAGTCGCGCCGCTCGTCAATCAGGTGTTCGGCACGACGGCGGTCACCTTCACCCGCACTGCGAGTGCGGCAGGCGAGTCGAACCTGGGCGATCTGATCGCGGATTCACAGCTGGCAGCCATGGCCGGGCTCGGTGCGCAATTCGCTTTCATGAATCCAGGCGGAATTCGCGCCGATCTCAGCCCGGGCAATCTCACGTTCGGCGCGCTGTTCACGGTGCAGCCGTTCGGCAACACGCTCGTCAAGCTGGACATGACGGGCGCGCAAATCACGCACGTGCTCGAACAACAATGGCTCGGGCAGAGTTCGCCGAAAATCCTGCAAATTGCCGGCTTCGACTACACTTGGGATCCGAGCAAACCGGTGGGCAGCCGCATCGTGGAGATCCGCCTCGGTGGCGTGCCGATCGATCTGACCAAGAGCTACGCGGTCACCTGCAATAATTTCTTGGCCACGGGCGGCGACGGCTTCACCGGCTTCACCGCCGGGCTGAATCAAGTGGGCGGTCCGGTCGATCTCGACGCCATCACCGAGTACGTCGAACAGAACACGCCCATCTTGCCGCCGGTAGCGAACCGGATCCGGCAGCCCTGAGTCAACGCGGGAGTCGGGACACGAACCGCCTGGGGGAGCGGTTCGTGTTTCGGCTGCGTCAGCTGGCGACCCAGCTCATCGAATCGATATCCCAGCGTTCGGCTGCGCCCTTGTTGATGCGGTACAGGTCCGGAGCGCCTGCGCGGACCTCGAAATCCTGCCGCTTGAACAAGCTCACGACGTCGCCAGAGAGGGCCTCGGGTGCAGTGGCGATGGTCTTCGAAGGGACGCTAAATAGGCTGGCTGCGAGTTTGCCTCCGTTGGCCTCGAAGATGGCGTAGCCGTTTTCTGCCAGGTTTTGGTACGCCAAATGCGGGTTGGGCCGGGCGGTGGTGTCGGCCAGCAAATCGCCGATGGAAGCCGCCAAAAATGCCGCAGACGGGGGCAACGAGGTATTCGTCTTGGCGAGGGAATTGATGCCGTCTTGCCAGGTCGTGGAGGTCAAGCTGCCGGTCACGAACTCCACGAGCCGCTGCTTCTGATCGGCGGGCTGATAGGGCGTGCCTGCGAAGAAGCAGTGCAGATCGCCGGCCAAGATCACCACGTTGCCGAGCGGCGCCAGCTCCGCGAGCAGGGCCGCCCGCTCGTTCGGAAAGCCGTCCCAGTCTTCGGCCGAAACCGTGAGCTCGATTTGTAGTTGCTCGGGCACGAAGGTGAGCTGCCTCAGATCCAAGTGCCGAGGCATGAACGCGACTTCGCTGCCCCAGATTTTGAACGTTCGCGTGGATGCCTTCATCGTCTCGAGAAACCACGCGCGCTGATCGGCGCCCATCAGTTGTTCACTCGCGCCGTTACTGGCCTTGAATTTCGCGTCAGCCAGCGCATTGAACGGCTCGAGCGCGACCAGGTAGCGCGAGCCGACGCGCGAGAATTCCTGGCTTTTCAGCAGCTGATGGTAAGCGAAACCGCGCTTCAGGCTGGTCAGCGTGTCGTCGATAGGTGCGGGAGTTTTGAGCGCGAGGGTGGTGAGCGAATCGTTGATGAAGGGCACGCTCAGCAAGCCCTGCACCGCACTCGCGCGGATCCCCAAGGTGTCAGCGCCCGCCGTCAGCGCATCGCGATAGGCCCCGCCTTGATAGCTGTCGATGTCCACGTACGGGACTGCCGTCGCGGACACGCTCCCGTACAGCGACTGCAGCTCGGGCTCGGTCAAAAACACGGAACCCGGGAAGGCATCCTCCGGTACCAAGTGATCGGGGCGGTAACGACGCAAATCGGTGAGCACGAGTTCGAAGTGCTGGCCGAAGGTGAAACTTCGGTAGTAGGTGAGCTGGTCCGGAAACGCCTTCGAGCCATCGAGCGTTTGGGTCGGAGGTGCCGCGTAGTCCACCGGCATGTACTCGAACCAAGCCTGATCCGCGGCCAAGCGGCGCGGCTCTTCGGTCTCGTCCTGTAGGCCATCGGTGTAGGTGGCGACGTCCCCGTGGCAGTCATCCGAGAACTCATGATCGTCTTGGGTGGCGATCATCGGGAACAACTCGTGCGCGGCCTGCAATGCCGGATCGGAGCGATACAACCGGTACAAGTCGCGATAGTTGCCGAGTGACTGCGCCGCTTGATACGGCGCATCGGTAGAGCCCAAGTTCAGCGCCTCACTCGGCGCGCTGAACGTCACTAGGCGATCGGGCGAGTTGACTTGAAACGATGGATCCGCCGTCGTCTCGTAAATGTAGTCACCCAGGTGGATGATGACGTCGATGTCTTGCGCCGCGAGGTGGCGATACGCGTGATAGTATTTGCCCGCGTAGTCCTGACACGACACGACGGCGAAGCGGACGGGGACGTCCGCATCTTCCGATGGCGCTGTTTTCGTCCGTGCGATGCGGCTCGTGGCTTTGCCGCCGGCACCGCTGTAGGTGAAGCGGTAATAGTAGAAGGTGCCCGGTGCGAGGCCTTCCACGCGCGTCTTCACACAGTGATCGGCGCTCGCGGCAGCGGTGAGTTCGCGGCTGGCGGCGCCGTCGAGGCTCACGATCTTCGTGAATTCGGCATCTTCCGCGAGTTCCAGCGTGAGCGTCAGATCGTCGGTTGCGGGGCGCCTCTGGTCCACCGCGCGCGCCCAGAGCACGACGCTCGTGGGGCGCGGGTCACCGGAGGCAATCGATTGCGGAAACACGCTCGTCGCGTCCAGCTCCGAGAGGGCGGGGCTCGCGTCCGAGCTACAAGCAACGGTGCCGAAGAGGCCGCCGGCCGAAATGACCGTGAGGGCCAGGAATCTTCGGCGTTGGATAGGCTGCATGGCCCGCAGTTATAGCCTCCCGGGCGAAAATCGCGCTAGCGTTACGCTTCATGCTCCTGAAATGCGAGCGCTGCGGCGCTCCTCTCGAAGTGCCTCCGGGTGGGCAGGCGCGTTGCCCGTACTGTGGCACCGCCGTCGTGGCCGCTGCGCCTCCGCCGCCGCAACCACCGCCGCAACCGGTGTACTACGCGCGGCCCGAAGCGCCGGTGCGGCCGGTGATCGTCGTGCGAAAGGGCGGCGCGCTCACGGGCATTTTCATCGCGCTGATTTCGCTCGTGGCGGTTGGCGGTGGGCTCGCATCCACCCTCATCCCGCAGCTCACGGCATCCCACGTGGCGGATCTCGGTGGCGTGGTTTCGAACGCGCAGAGCCTCGGGCGCGCGCTTGCCTCGGGTAGCTGGAGTTCGGGTGATCCCGGCTGCATGATCGACGCCAACGGCGATGGCGTGCTGGACATGGCCGGCCTTACCGGTCCGAGCGACACCAATTCTCCGACGGTGGTCGATGGCAAGACGGGCACCGTGCTGTTCAGCGCGCCGGACTCGGGCAAGGTGGCGCAGCTGGCGTGCGTGGGCCGCGATGGCTTCTTTGCAGTGAAGGCCAGTTTCCAGGTCGATTTCTACACGGCGCGCCGCCCGTGGGGCGTAACGCACGTGATGGCTCGCGACAAAGTGAGCGAGTTCGGCGTCGGCACCAATTGCGTCCAGCTCAAGACCGACGACGGCTCGACGCAAGGGATCCAGTTGCCGAGCGGCATGGCCGGCGCTTGCAGCGTCTCCGGAATGCACCGTTATTACAGTGCAAACAAGCTCGGTATCATGGGGCTGACGGACCACCAGACGGAGCTCGCGCTCGGTTCGCGCAAGTACGTTTTGACGCAACGCCAAAGCGGCACCGAGATCTTGACGGTGACGATCACCGAAGGCACGCGCCCGGTTTGGTCCAAGGAGCTGCCGTATGCGAGCTGCACCTTCGGGGCGGGCATCGCGGTGGCAGCGGGCAAGATCGTGCTGTGGGCGGCCCATCCTGCCGATCGCGACAAGGGCTTGATCGTGGGCCTGGATGAAGCGACCGGCAACCAACTGTACGAAGTGGCAGTGCCCGATACGTCTTCGGATAGCCCCGAGTTCTTCCAATTCAATGGTCAGTACGTGCTGGCCGTCAATTGGGGCGCGCTCAGGGCCTACGAGCCCAGCACGGGCAAAGAAGTGTGGCGCGTCGGGCGCTGAGAGCTCAAACGAACAGGCTCTGCACGTGCTCGCTCGAGACGTGCTCGCGCATCACTTCGTCGCTGGGGCGCTCGTCAGCGCGCGACGCAGCGTCGAGGACGAGTGGCAACAGCTTGATGTCGCCAGGTGTGTTCAGAAACACGCGCTCATCGCCCAGCACCCAGTGCACGGCCTCATCGATGGCCTTCTGAGCCACGAGCGGCTCGTACCAGGTCGTCCACGGTTGCTTCGGATCCTGTTTGGGGCCGCGCGCCAAGCATTTGATGGTTTGCACGGCGACGTTGCGTTCGACGGCGGTGGCCATCACGCTCGAAAATTCCGCAGAATACTCGGCGTTTTGCGCCAAAACGAAATTGAGCGGCAGCAGGATGGAGTCGAAGTCGAAGCGCGCCAACGAGCGCTGATGCATTTTCGCCACGCGCAGCTCGTGACCGGTCACGCCGATGTAGCGAACGAGGCCTTGTTCGCGCGCTTCCACCAGCGCCTCGAGCGCGCCGCCCGGACCCATCGCCATTTCCCATTGAGCGTCGTCGATCAGGCAGTGGAGTTGGATCAGATCCAGGTGATCGGTTCTCAGCCGTTCGAGGGAGCGGTGCAGGCTCTCTTTGGCCTTGGCGTAGCCGCGCTCGCCGGTCTTGCTGGCCAGGAAAAAATCAGTGCGCCGATGCTCGAGCCAGGGCCCGAGGCGGAGCTCCGATTCGCCGTAAGACGCGGCCGTGTCTAAGTGATTGACGCCGTATTCGAGGAGCGAATCGAGCGCGCGATCGGCCTCCGCTTGGCTCACGGTTCCGAGCGCGGCAGCGCCGAAAATGACGCGCGAGCTTTCATGGCCCGTGCGACCGAACGGTTTCGTAGCAAGCGGGGTGTGGCTGATTGGCATGAGCTTCGAGGGCCGTAAGCTAGCGCCGATTTCGGCGGATTGGCAGCACGAGGTAGTATCTCTACTCGATGAGCATGGACGATCGCGTACCCGAACCGATCCTTCCGGACGACGAGGCGGGAGTTCGCCTCGAAGCGTTGGCAGAACTGGCTTTCGGGCTCGCGGGCGCTGTCACGGGCAAAGAAGTTGCCGAATTGATTGTCGAGCAGGGCATGCGCCAAGCGGGCGCAAATACCGCCACGCTCTACGCTCTCGACGAGCCGGGCGCTGTGTTGGAGTTGCTCGCCGCACGCGGCGTCGCGGTCGAGGTATTGAGCAAGATCCAGCGCATCAGCAAGACCGAAGGGAACCCCGCGGTATTAGAAACGCTAGACACCGGCAAATCCTTGTGGGTGGAGACCGAGCGCGAGTACGAGCGCGTGTTTCCTGCCATGGCCCGCACCGCGGCACAGGGGGCGCGCGCCAAAGCGTTTTGGGCCGTGCCGCTGATCGTGGAAGGCAAGCCCAACGGTTTGTTGGGCATGGGCTTCTACGCCGAGCGCGCGTTTTCGCCCGCCTATCGGGCGTTCATCGAAACGTTCGGCAAACAGTGTGCGCAGGCGTTGCTGCGCGCCGCCCGGCGCGAGCGAGAATTGGTGGCGCGCAATTGGCTCTCCACCACCCTGCAAAGCATCGGTGACGCGGTGATCGCCACCGACAACGACGGCTCGGTCACCTTCATGAACGGCGTCGCCGAGCGTCTGACCGGGTGGCCCGAAAATGAGGCGCGCGGACGGCCTTTGATCGAGGTTTTCTCGATCTTCTCCGAGCTTTCGGGGGAACCGGTGGAGAGCCCAGTGGCCAAGGTGCTGCGCGAAGGCACCGTGGTCGGTCTCGCCAATCATACGATCCTTCGCTCACGTGCCGGCCTCGACATCCCGATCGACGACAGCGGCGCACCCATCCGTGACGAGTCAGGCGCGATCTACGGCGTGGTCTTGGTGTTTCGCGACGTGACGACAGAGAAGCGAGCCGAGAAGCGGCGCGAATTTCTGGCGCGCGCCATCACCACCCTCGCTTCCTCGCTCGACTACCGCACCACGCTGTCACGCGTGGCTGAACTCGCGGTCCCCGAGCTCGCCGATTGGTGCACCGTCAGTATCGTCGATCCGGAAACCAACCTTCCGACTCAGCTCGCCGTGGCCCACGCCAATCCGGACAAAGTCGCTCATGCGCGCGAAGTCGGCCGGCGTTATCCACCGGATCCGAGCGCGCTCACCGGCGCTCCGCAGGTCATCCGCAGCGGCAAGTCGGAGCTGTACGCGAACATTGCGCCGGAGTTGCTCGAGCGCGCCGCGCGTGATGACGAGCACCGCCGGATCTTGCGCGAGCTCCGCCTCGAGTCTGCGCTGATCGTCCCGTTGCGCTCCGAGAATGGCCCCATTCGCGGAGCGATCACCTTTATTTATGCCGATTCGGGTCGGCGCTATAGCGAGGAGGATCGAGCGTTCGCCGAAGATTTTGCGCGCCGAGCGGCGCTGTCCATCGACAACGCGCGTGCCATGAGTGAGCTGGAAGCGGCGCGAATCCGTGAGCGGCAGCTGCGCGAACAAGCCGAGCTCGCCAGCACCGCCAAAGATCATTTCTTGGCCACCGTTTCGCACGAACTGCGCACACCGCTGAACGTGATCTTGGGCTGGGCCGTCGTTTTGGCCGAGCGTGAGGTGCCAGAGGATTTTCGGCACGCGCTGGGGGTCATCGAACGCAATGCGCGCGCGCAAGCGCGGCTCATCGAGGATGTCTTGGATTTCTCGCGCATCATCAGCGGCAAGCTCGCGCTCTCGCTCGATACGGTGAATGTGGCCGAGGTCGTTCGCTCGACTGCCGAAGGCCTGCGCCCGGCACTCGCCGGCAAAGGCGTCGCGCTCTCGGTCAGCGGCTCCGAGGACGTGCTGGCCATGACGATCAGCGCCGACCCCGACCGCATTCAGCAGATCTTGTGGAATCTGCTGGGAAATGCCGTCAAATTCACGCCCAAGGGCGGCACGGTGCAAGTCTCCGCCGAGCGCATCGGATCCGAGGTGTGCATCGAAGTGAGCGACGATGGCGAGGGCATGAGCGCAGCCGATCTTGCGCTCGCCGTGGAGCGCCACGCCACCTCCAAGCTCGGCGACGAGGACTTGTTCAACATCGCCACGCTGGGATTTCGCGGCGAGGCCCTGCCCTCCATCGGCTCCATTGCCCGCCTCTCCATCAAATCGCGACGTCGCGATGCCGGCGCTGGCAGCGAGATCGTGGTCGATCGCGGCGACAAGCAGGCGGTGCGGCCCGCG
>Ga0105245_10002476_pt1 | contig 16694 bp, 15 predicted proteins | sample KBSM54metaG_FD_81523 | JGI IMG/M metagenome (GOLD analysis project Ga0105245, IMG submission 81523) | Miscanthus rhizosphere microbial communities from Kellogg Biological Station, Michigan, USA - KBS M5-4 metaG | ecosystem: Host-associated > Plants > Roots > Rhizosphere > Soil | place...
ACCAGCATCCGCTCCCCGCCGCGCAGGCCCTCCTCGAGGAACGGTACGGTCCCCGCCAGGAACGCGTCCTGATCGGCGTAGAGGAGGGCCTCGTGATGAAACCCCGTCATCCAATACACCGGTTTACCCACTGATGGACGGACCCGAACCGGTTCGGTATCAGCGCCGCGGCGCCGCCGCCGTGGTCACCATCGACCGCCCCGAGCGTCGCAACGCCGTCGACGGCCCCACGGCCGAGGCGCTGAAGGCGGCCTACGAGTACTGGCTCGGGGACGAGGACGCGCGCGTGCTCGTGCTCACCGGCGCCGGCGACATCGCCTTCTGCGCGGGCGCCGACCTCAAGGCGCTCGAGACCCTCGGCCCGCGCCTGCAGGACCCCGCCGGCCCGCTCGGCTTCACGCGCCTGACTCCGCCGCGGCCGACGATCGCCGCCGTGTCGGGCTGGTGCCTGGCCGGCGGCCTCGAGCTGGCGCTGTGGTGCGACCTGCGCATCGTCACCGAGACCGCGCAGCTCGGCTTCCCGGAGCGCCGCTGGGGCGTGCCCCTGATCGACGGCGGCACGCAGCGGCTGCCGCGCATCGTCGGCCAGGGCCGCGCGCTCGACCTCATCCTCACCGGCCGGATCGTGCCCGCCGACGAGGCCCTGGCCATGGGCCTGGTCACCGAGGTCGTGGGCCCCGGCCGCCACCTCGACCGGGCGCTCGAGTACGCCGACGCGCTGGCCCGCTTCCCGCAGGAGACGATGCTCGCCGACCGCCGCGCGGCCATGGAGGGACTGGGCATGCGGCTGGCCGACGGCATCGCCTTCGAGGCCGAGTCCGGGCTGCCCACGCTGGAGGTCGCGCTGCGCGGCGCGAGCCGCTTCGCGGCCGGCGAAGGGCGCGGCGGAACCGGCGCCGGGGTCTAGGTAGGGTTCCTCCATGGCCTACTTCGTGACCGGGGGAACAGGGTTCATCGGACGCAACCTGGTCGAGCGGCTGCTCGATCGCGAGGGCGACATCTACCTCCTGCACCGGCCCGGGTCGGCCGAGAAGGTGGAGGCGCTCGTCGTGCGCTGGACCGCTGAGCGAGCCGCCCAGAACGGCAGCGACGTCCGTTCCCGCGTGAAGCCAGTCGCTGGTGACCTTCTCTCCCCGCGGCTCGGCGTGTCCGAGGAGGACCTGGTCGCGCTGCGCGGCAACGTCGACCACTTCTTCCACCTCGCCGCGGTCTACGACATGACCGCCGACGAGGCCACGAACATGAGCTCCAACGTCGACGGCACCCGGCACGCCGTCGAGCTCGCCAACGCGCTCGAGGCCGGCACCTTCCACCTGACCTCCTCGATCGCGGTTGCGGGCATGTACAAGGGCCTGTTCCGCGAGGACTACTTCGACGAGGGCCAGAAGCTGCCCTCGGCCTACCACCGCACGAAGTTCGAGTCCGAGCGCATCGTCCGCACCCAGACCACCGTGCCGTGGCGCGTGTACCGCCCGGCCATCGTCGTCGGCAACTCCAAGACCGGCGAGATGGACAAGATCGACGGCCCCTACTACTTCTTTAAGGCGATCCAGAAGGCCCGCCATTACCTGCCGGAGTGGTTCCCGCTGGTGGGCCCGGAGCTGGGCTGGACGAACATCGTCCCGGTCGACTACGTGGCCGCCGCGATGGACCACATCGCCCACAGGCCGGGGCTCGACGGACAAGCCTTCCATTTGACCGACCCCAAGGGTCAGCGCTCCGGCGAGGTCATCAACCAGTTCGCCAAGGCCGCGCACGCGCCGCACCTGGCCATGCGCATCGACAGCCGCCTGATCCAGGCGCTGCCCAAGGGCACGCTGTCGATGCTGATGAAGCTGCCTGCGCTCAAGGACGTGCGCAAGACGGTGCTGGCCGACTTCGGCATCCCCGAGGAGGTCGTCGACTTCGTCGGGCTGACCGCGCAGTTCGACACCCGCGACACCGAGCGCGCGCTCGAGGGCTCGGGCATCACGCTGCCCAACCTCGACACCTACGCGAACCTGCTCTGGGACTACTGGGAGCGCAGCCTCGACCCCGACCTGTTCCGCGACCGGTCCTTCGAGGGCGCCGTCAACGGCAAGGTCATCGTCATCACCGGGGCCTCCAGCGGCATCGGCAAGGCGACGGCGGAGAAGGTCGCGCGGGCGGGCGGGATCCCGGTCCTGCTGGCCCGCAGCGTGGACAAGCTCGAGGAGACGAAGAAGGAGATCGAGGACGCCGGCGGGACCGCCTACGTCTACCCCGTCGACCTCTCCGACCTCGAGGCCATCGACGAGGTGGTCAAGCGCATCCTCGCCGACCATCCCGCGGTCGACATGCTCGTCAACAACGCGGGGCGGTCGATCCGCCGCTCGCTCGAGCAGGCCTACGACCGCTTCCACGACTACGAGCGCACGATGCAGCTCAACTACTTCGGCGCCATCCGGATGATCATCGCCCTGATGCCCCACTTCCGCGAGCGCAGGCGCGGGCACATCATCAACGTCTCCTCGATCGGCGTACAGACGAGCCCGCCGCGTTTCTCGGCCTACGTGGCCTCCAAGGCGGCGCTGGACGCGTTCACGCGCTGCGTGGGCTCGGAGGTGATCGGCGACGGCGTCACCTTCACGACCATCCACATGCCGCTGGTCAAGACGGCGATGATCGCGCCGACGAAGATCTACGACAGCTTCCCGACCATCACGCCCGACGAGGCGGCGGACATGATCTGCGAGGCCATGCGCTCGAAGCCCAAGCACGTGGGCACGCGGCTGGGGACGTTCGGCGAGGTCGCCTACGCGCTGCAGCCCAAGGCCGTGGACCAGATCCTCCACATGGCCTACAAGGTCTTCCCCGACTCGGCGGCGGCCCGCAAGGGGGCGCCCAAGGGGGCCGAGAAGCCGCCGGACGAGAAGGCCTCGACCGAAGCGGTCGCGCTCGCGCACCTGATGCGCGGCGTGCACTGGTAGGCCATTCTCGGCGTCCCCGGCTAGGTCCGCAGGGGGTTCGCCGTGCCTAGCCTGTCGCGACAAACCCGTTTGGTGAGGCACCGCTTCGTGGCAGGTTCACATAATGGAGGGGACGATCGGGCTCGTCCTCGCGGCGCTGTCCGCGGTGGCGACCAATCTCGGCTTCCTGCTGCGCCACCGCGGCGCGGTGGATTGCGCGGCGGTCGATCCGCGTCACCCGGCCCGCAGCGCCGGCGCCCTATTCCGTAACCGCTGGTGGACCTACGGCTTCGCGCTGGCCGTCTTGGCCTACCTGTGCCACGCCGGGGCCCTGGCCCCCGTGTCGCTGTCGATCGTCCAGGCCGTCCTCGCGGGCGGCATCGTCGTCATGGCGGTGGTCGCCGAGCGCGTCTTCGGGCTCGAGGTCGGCCGCCGGCAGTGGCTGGGCGTGGGGCTGGCCTCGGCCGGGCTGATCCTGCTCGCGCTGACCGGCGACGTGCGGTCCGGCCAGCGCACAGCGGAGTACGCACCGGCCGCGATGCTCGCATTCGCGGGCGGGCTCGGCTTCCTCGGCGTCGCCGCGCTGCTGGGCGGCTGGCGCCGGGGGCACGGCATCGCCCTCGGCGTGTCCACCGGGCTGCTCCTCACCCTCACCCACGTCGCCTTCAAGGCGGCCAGCGGCAAGGCCGACGCCGGTCTCGGCGCGCTGCTGTCCACGCCCTACCCGTACGTGGCGCTCGCCGGCGGTGCCGTGGCCTTCTTCGCCTCGGCCCGCTCGCTCCAGCTCGGGCCGGCGGTGCCGGTGATCGCGGTGACGGCAATCGTGGGCAACGCCGCCGGGATCGTGGCCGGGATCGTCGTGTTCGGCGACCCGCTGGGCTCGGACGCGGTCACGGTCGGGCCCCGGGTCCTGGCCTTCGCGCTCGTCGTCGCCGCCTCGCTGCTGCTACCGGCGCCGGTCACGCAAGAAGCGCGAACGCGGCCGCGACCAGGTCCGCGTTATCGCCCGCGGTCCGCCCATCCGGCAGCGTAAGCGTGTCCTCGAGCCCGATGCGGATGTCGCGGCCCTCCGGCAGGGCGCGCTCGATCACCGCCCAGGTCGCCGGGCCGTCGCCGTGGTGGAGCTGGGGCACGGGCAGGTCGCCGAGCGCGTCCTCGATTCCCCCCACCTGACGCAGCGCCTCCTCGGGGTCCTCGGTGATCGGCTCGACGAGCACGCGCAGGCAGCTCTCGGCCAGGCCACTGCCGAGCAGGCGCTCCGCATCCGCGCGCTGCCACAGCCCGGCCTCGATGCCGACGTTGCGGCCGAGCAGCAGCTCCATGAGCTCGATCGCGTCGACCTCCTCGAGGTTGACCGAGCAGAAGTCGGGCAGGGTCGCGTGCTCCCAGGCGCGCACGAGCTCGAGCCGCTCGGGCCCGTGCTCGACGCCCCAGACGTTCGTCGTCGTGCCCACGGGGATGCCGGGGCACGCGTCGCGCACCGCCTGCACGCACGCGGTGACGTCCTCCGGGCGCAGCGACTCGGCGCCGTCGGAGTCGCGCGGGTGCACGTGGAACGAGCGCGCGCCCGCCGCCGCGGCGTCGGCGGCCGAGGCGGCCAGCTCCTGGGGCGTGGTGGGGATGGCGGGGTGCTCGTCGCGCGTGCGCCCGCCGTTCAGCGGGCACTGCACGAGGATCGCGGGCATCGCTGCGCTCATACCCGGAACACCTCGATCAGCCGCTCCTCGTGCTCGGCCTCGATGCGCGCGACGACCTCGATGTGGTCCTCGAGCCCGGAGCCGCGCAGCTTGGTTGCCAGCAGCTCGTCGACCTGGAAGATCCCGGCGGAGTTGGACATGACGATCTCGACCCGCACCGCCTTGTCAGCGCCGGGCTCGATGCGCACCTCCTCGATCGCGTAGGCGGACAGCGAGTGGATGTTCGGGCGGCGGGTCTCGAACGGCACCCGTGAGCGCCCGCGGGCCATGTCGAGCGCGTCGGCGACCTGGACGATGCCGGCCTCGACCGTGAAGGGCTCGCCGCGGCGGCGGTGGGAGATGATCGCGTGCAGCGCCTCGGCCACGATCACCGTGCGCTTCGGCTCGCTGTAGATGTCCTCGAGCAGCCGCGGCAGCCGGTCGGCGGTGAGGAAGAGCGAGAAGGTCTCGTGATCGGCGCGGTGCACGGCCATGCCGACGCAGTGGAAAAGCGCGCCGGCGGCGATGACGACCTCCGCGTCTCGCTCCTTGAAACCGTGGTCGGCGACCACGCTCGGCACCACGCCGCGCCGGAACAGCAGCCGCGCCATGCGCAGCGCGATGTTGACCACGATCTGGATGTGCACCCAACTGTGGTCGGACATGCCGAGCCGCTCGGTGGCGTTGACCGCCGACGCGTACCAGAGCGCCTTCACGCCCGGGTCGTCGTTGACGGCCTCGAGCAGCCGCTCGAGCTTGCGGTTCCCGCGCGTGGGGACGGTGACCCGCGCGTCGGCGACGATCTCGCGCAGGGGCTTGCGCGGCCGGGGCGGGTCGCTCACGCCTGGGCGGCCGCGGTCGCCAGGGCCTCCTCGGCCAAGGCGGTGTGCGCGAGCATGAGCTCCTGCTGCACCGAGTGGCGCTCCGCCCCGGTCGGGTGGCGGCGGGTCCAGGTCCCGTCCTCGTTCAGGTCCCACGCGTTGGTGTTGTCGACCAGGCAGCGCTCGAGCGTGTCGAGCAGGTCCGCGCGCAGGGCCGGGTCCTCGACCGGCGTCACCAGCTCGACCCGCTTGTCGAGGTTGCGCGGCATCAGGTCGGCCGAGCCGATGAACACGCTCCAGTCCTCGCCGCGCTGGAAGCCGTAGATGCGCGAGTGCTCGAGGAAGCGCCCGACCACCGAGGTCACGCGGATGTTCTCCGACACGCCCTCGACGTCCGGGCGCAGGCAGCAGATGCCGCGCACGTTGAGGTCCACCGGCACGCCGGCCTGCGAGGCGCGGTAGAGCGCCTCGATGCACTGCTGGTCGACGAGCGAGTTCATCTTCAGGGCGATGCGGCCGTCGCCGTGCTCGCGGTGGCGCTCGATGGTGCTCTCGATCTGCGCGAGGATGCCGTCGCGCAGGTGCGCCGGGGCGACCAGCACCTTGCGGTACCCGCGCGGGCGGCCGTAGCCGGTGAGGAAGTTGAACAGGTCGGCGACGTCGGCGCCGATCTCCTCGTCGGTGGTGAACAGGCCGAAGTCGGTGTACAGCCGCGCGGTCTTGGGGTGGTAGTTGCCGGTCCCGATGTGGACGTAGTGGCGCACGCCGTCGCCCTCCCGGCGCACGACGAGGATCGCCTTGGCGTGGGTCTTCAGCGACGGGATGCCGTAGGTGACGTGCACGCCCGCCTCCTCCAGCGCCTTGGCCCAGGTGATGTTCGCGCGCTCGTCGAAGCGGGCCTTGAGCTCGACCAGGCACACCGCCTGCTTGCCGCGCTCGGACGCCCGGATGAGCGCGGGGACGAGCGGCGAGTCGTCCGAGGTCCGGTACACGGTCTGCTTGATCGCCAGCACGTCGGGGTCGGCCACGGCCTGGGCGACGAACCGCTCGACCGAGGTGGCGAAGGAGTCGTAGGGATGGTGCACGAGCAGGTCGCCGGCGCGCATGGCGGCGAACACGTCCACCCGTCCGTCATCGCCCTGCAGGCGCGGCTGCGTCACCGGCGTCCACTGCGGGTCGCGCAGCCCCTTGAATCCCGGCAGGTTCACGATCTGCCACAGGTCGCCGAGGTCGAGCAGGCCCTCGACGTGAAAGACCTCGTGCGCCTTGACGCCGAGGCCCTCGACCAGCTGGTCGCGCAGGCCGGCGTTCATGCTCGAGCCGATCTCCACCCGCACGATCTCGCCGAAGCGGCGGCGGCGCAGCTCGTGCTCGACCGCCTGCAGCAGGTCGTCGGCCTCGTCGGAGACGGTGAAGTCGGCGTCGCGGGTGACCTTGAAGTAGTCGTAGTCGAGGATCTCCATCCCCGGGAAGAGCGCGTCGAGGTTGGCCGCGATGACCTGCTCCATCGGCACGAAGGTCAGGCCCTCACCCACCGGCACGAAGCGGGGCAGCATCTCCTTCGGCACCTTCACGCGGGCGAACGTCTCGTGGCCGGAGACCGGGTCGCGCACGAGCACCGCCAGCGAGAGCGAGAGGTTGGAGATGTACGGGAACGGGCGCCCCAGGCCGACGGCCAGCGGCGTGAGCACGGGGAAGATCTGGCGCCGGAAGCGCGCGTCGAGCTCGCGCCGCTCGTGGTCGGAGACGTCGTCGATCGAGGCGATGCGGATGCCGGCCTCGGCCAGGCCGGGCACGAGCTCGTTCTCGAGGCAGCGGATCTGGCGCCTGCCGAGCTCGCCGACGCGCGCCTTGATCGTGTCGACCGCCTCCCCCGCCGACACGCCGTCGGGGCCGCGGGCGTCGATGCCGGCTTCGAGCTGGTCGTGCAGGCCGGCCACCCGGACCATGAAGAACTCGTCCAGGTTCGAGGTGTAGATCGCGCAGAACTTCACGCGCTCGAGCAGGGGCACCGTGGCGTCCTCGACCAGCTGCAGGACGCGGTCGTTGAAGTCCAGCCACGACACCTCGCGGTTGAAGTACAGGGCCGAGTCGGTGAGCTGCACCGACGGCTCGGGTTCGAGCGCGTCGACGGAGTCGGGATCGGGTGTGACGCTGGTCATGCGGGTACCCCGGACGATACCTGTCCGTCGTTCGTGGGCTGGGCCGGGTGTTGGTTTGCTTCATCGGGTTCCGGCCGCTCGGCCAGGGCGCGCTCGAGCTGCCCGCGGAAGTCGTTGCGCTCGAGGCCCTTCCAGCGGTCCAGGAAACGCTCGAACAGGAGCATGCGCCGGGCCTCGAGCCAGACCGCCAGCACCTCGAGGCCGCCGTAGGCGTCGGCGTGCCCGACCGCCGCGCCCAGCGCCGGCGCCAGATCGTCCTCGTCGGCGGCCAGCTCGACGAGGCCGTAGACGTCCGCGTGGCGCAGGTCGCGGACGGCGGCGCGCACGAGCGGGAGCATCTCGTCGCAGTCGTGGATCTCCCCCAGCAGGTCCTGGAGCTCCTTGGCCCGCTGCAGCGCGGTGCCCGCGCAGGGCCCGAAGCAGAACGCCGTGACCTCGAGGACGTAGCGCAGCCGCTTGGCGGCGATGCGCATGTCGTGGAGGGCCTTGACCTGCTTGGGGTTCAGCACCTTGGGCGTGAAGGAGTAGAGCTCGTCGAGCCGGGTGCGGACGATCCGCTCGGCGTTGTCGGCGAGGCTCGCGGACGGGTCCAGGCCCTTGACCCGGCGTGCCTTCACGCCCGCGCCCTTCCCACCAGCTCGCGCAGGCGGCCTTCGAGGTCGCTCTCCTGCGTGCGCCGAAGCGCCTCGGCAAGGCGCACGTTGGCCTCGGCCTGCTCGGCCCGGAAGCGGTCGGCGAGCAGCGCCACGCCCGGGCGGCTCGACGCCTTGACGCCGGCGGCGAAGCCATCGAGGGCGGCGATGTGGACGTCGGGGTCACGGCGCTCGCCCAGCGCGTCGGCCAGCACCTTGACGTCGCGCAGCACGCCGCGGTGCAGGCGCTTGGGGAAGCACGGGGCGAAGATCTCGAGCACGGCGCGCAGGCGGCGGGTGGCCACGCGCATGTCGTGGACGCGCTCGATGTCGGTCGTGTCGAGCACGTTGTCGGCGTGGTCGGCCAGCTCCTGGGCGCGGACCGCGACGACCTTCGCCGCGGCGTCGGCGAACGACGCATCGGCTCTGAGGTCGGGGATGTCGCGGGCCTTGGCCATCACGCCTCCTGCGCTGCTCGGCTGCCCATCATCTCCAGGATGACCCCCTCGCGCAGTCCGCCGCGCGCGATCTGGAGCGGGAGGCCCATCCGGGTCGACGCTTCCTCGAGCATGAGGATGCCGGCGGGCAGGAGCTTGACGCGCTCCGGGTCGAGCTCGTAGGTGCGGGCCACGTCGGCGACCGGCGTGCCGGCGAGCACGCGCAGCCCACGCTCGAGCGTCTCGGGCTCGAGCAGCGCTCCGACCAGCCGGCGCAGCGAGGTGGCCGAGCCGCCGACGGCGACGGCCAGCCCGGCGGGCGGGATGGCGAGGCCCTCGAAGGCCCCGCCGACGTGCTGGCGGACGGCGTTGAGCTCGCGCGCCGCCGGCGGGTCGGAGCGCAGGTAGGCGTCGGCCAACGTGCCCGAGCCCAGGCGCAGCGAGGCCGACCAGGTCACGCCGCCGTCGACGGTCCCGACCGCGAGCTCGCTCGACCCGCCGCCCACGTCGACCACGACGACGGTGTCGGTGACCGGCTCGGTCAGCGCCCGGGTGGCGCCGACGAAGGCCAGCCGCGCCTCCTCGCCGTCGGTCAGGACCTCGACGTCGACGCCGCAGCGCGTGCGCACCGCGGCCACGAGGTCGTCGCGGTTGGCGGCCTCGCGGATGGCGGCGGTCGCCACCGCCTTGAGCGCGCGGGCTCCGAGCTGCTCGGCCGTGCGCGCCTGCGTGGCGACGACCTCGGCCACCTCCTCGATCTTCCCTGTCCCGATCCGCCCGTCGTCGCGCAGGGCGCGGCCGATGCGGGTGAACGCGCGCTGTTGGCACAGCTCGCGCAGCCCGCCCGCGCGCGGGGCGGCGACGAGCAGGCGGGTGGTGTTCGACCCGATGTCGATGCAGGCGCAGACCATGGAGGCAGGACCCAATCCGGGCGGGTGGCCCCGCGTACTTAATATGGACGATTTCATGGACCCGGCCATCGAGGTCACCGACCTCTTCAAGCGCTACGGCTCGATCGACGCGGTGCGCGGGATCGATTTCACCGTCGCTCGCGGCGAGGTGTTCGGCCTGCTCGGCCCGAACGGCGCCGGCAAGACGACGACGGTGGAGATCCTCGAGGGCTACCGGACCCGCAGCGGCGGCGAGGTGCGCGTGCTCGGCTTCGACCCCGCGACCCGGCCGCGCGCGCTGCGCGAGCGGGTGGGGATCGTGCTGCAGTCGACCGGCCTGTACCGGCACATCTCGGTGCGCGAGGCCGTCGCCCACTGGGCCGGGTTCTACCCGCACCCGCGCGACGTCGACGAGGTCATCGCGCTCGCCGGGCTGCAGCAGGCGCAGAACACGCGCGCACGGGCGCTCTCCGGCGGCCAGATGCGCCGGCTCGACTTCGCCCTCGCGCTGGTCGGCAACCCCGAGCTCGTGTTCCTCGACGAGCCCACGACGGGCTTCGACCCGGCGGCGCGGCGCAACGCGTGGGACGTCATCCGCTCGCTGCGCGAGCTGGGCAAGACCGTGCTGCTGACCACGCACTACCTGGACGAGGCCTCCGCCCTGGCCGACCGCGTGGCCATCATCAAGGACGGTCGCATCCTGGCCGAGGGCGCGCCCAGTGAGCTCGGCGTGGGCGAGTCCAGCCGCTACCGCGTGGCCTGGCGCGACGCGCGCGGCGAGGGCCACGAGCGGGTCACCGACGACCCGACGACGCTGCTGGCCGAGTTGACGACGGAGGCGTTGGCGCGCGGCGAGCGCCTCGACGAGCTCAGCGTCACCCGCCCCTCGCTGGAGGAGGTCTACCTCGAGCTCACCGCCGATCAGGACCTCGAGGTGACCGGCTCGTGAGCTCCGCTCTGACCCTGGTCTGGCGCCAGTACCGGCTCGAGCGGCGCATGTTCTGGCGCAATCCGACGGCGGCCTTCTTCAACTTCCTCTTCCCGCTGATCCTCCTGGCCCTGTTCGGCGCGGTGTTCGCCAACGACCAGGAGAACCTCAACGTGATCGTGCCCGGCATCGCGGGCATGGCGATCATGGCGACGACGTTCACGGCGCTGGCCTTCAACATGACCTTCCTGCGCGAGCAGGGCGTGCTCAAGCGCATCCGCGGCACGCCGCTGCCGGCCGGGGCCTACCTGGCGGGCGTGTTCGCCAGCGCCGTGGCCAACGCGGTGCTGCAGATCGTGATCATCGTGCTGGCGGGCAAGGCGTTCTTCGGCATCCCCTGGCCGCCCGACCCCTTCGAGCTCGTCGTCTTCGCGACCTTCGGCGTCGTGTGCTTCGCGTCGCTGGGCATCGCGCTCTCGCACGCGATCCCGAACTTCGAGTCCGCGCCCGCCTATACGAACGCGATCTTCCTGCCCGTCATCTTCATCTCAGGCGTGTTCTTCGACGCCGACAAGGCGCCGAAGTTCCTGACCGACATCGCCGAGGCCCTGCCGCTGATCCACCTCATCGACGGGCTTTCGGCCGCGATGGTCACCGGCAAGCCGATCACCGACAACTGGACCGCGCTGGGCGTGCTCGCGGTGTGGTCAGCGATCGGGATCGTGCTGGCGATCCGCGGCTTCTCGTGGGAGGCGCACCGGGCCTAGCCCTCGGCGACCCCCAACGGGGTCTGACCTTTCATGTTTCGCTCAGCGCCGGCTCGGGCTCGCGCGGTGGCTCGTCGCGCGGCGGCGCCGGCGCCTCGCCCGGCTCGATGGCCAGGTGAGGCAGGCGGCGCTCGAGCCAGTCGGGCAGCCACCAGGTAGCGCGGCCGAGGAGCTGCAGGACGGCCGGCAGCAGCAGGCTGCGCACCACGAACGCGTCCAGGAACACCGCAGCGGCGAGGCTGAGGCCGAACAGCTTGACCGCGCGCACGTCGCCGAGCACGAAGGACAGGAAGACGCAGACCATGATCGTGGCCGCGGCGGTGATCACCCGCCCGGTGGAGGCCAGGCCCTCGACCACCGCGCGCGATGCGTCGCGGCGCTTGGTCCACACCTCGTGGATGCGCGAGACCAGGAAGACCTCGTAGTCCATCGAGAGGCCGAAGACGATGGCGAAGACCATGACCGGGATGAAGGAGTCGATCGGGCCCTTCTGGATCCCGACCAGGTCGGCCAGCCAGCCCCACTGGAAGATCGCCACGACAACGCCGAGCGACGCGCCGATGCTGAGCAGGTTCATCGCCGCCGCCTGCAGCGGGATCACCACCGAGCGGAACACGATGAACAACAGCAGGGCCGAGAGCAGCACCACGACGCCGATGAACAGCGGAAGCTTGCTCGAGAGCGCGTGCGTCACATCGATCTGCGCCCCGTTGGCGCCGCCGACGAGCACGGTCGCGCCGGTTGCGCGCTCGACCGGCGGCAGCCGGTTGTCGCGCAGGTTCTCGACCATGTCCGTGGTCGCCTGATCCTGTGGCGCCGAGCGCGGATACACGGTGTAGACGAGCGTCTGCCCGTTGGGCGCCACGCGCGGCGCCGCGACCGCCGCCACGTCGGGCGTCGTGCGCAGCGCGGCGCCGATCTGGGCCTGGGCGGCCTTGTCACCGGCCTTCGACAGCTGCGCGGCGACCACGAGCGGCCCGTTGACGCCCTTGCCGAAGCCCTCGGCCAGCAGGTCGTAGGCGCGCCGGGTGGTCAGCGAGGTCGGGTCGTTGCCGGCGTCGCTGGAGCCCAGGTTCATCGACAGCGCGGGGACGGTGAGCAGCAGCATGATCCCGAGACCGACGGTCACGCCCACCCACGGGCGCCGCGTGACCCAGCCCGCCCAGCGGGCCCAGCCCGTCGGGCCCGTGGGCGCAGGCACGCCCGCCTCGGCCCGCCGGCGCGCGCGCCGGCTCGGCCGGGCCACGCGGGTGCCGAACTTCGAGATCAGCGCCGGCAGCACGGTCAGCGACGCGAGCATGACCAGCAGCACCGCCAGCGCCGACGACACCGCCACCCCGTAGAGGAAGCTGATGCCCAGCGCGAACATGCCCAGCAGGGCGATGATCACGGTCAGGCCCGCGAACAGCACCGCACGACCGGCCGTGTCCATGGCCGCGATCGTGGCCTCGCGCACGTCCATGCCGGCGCGCGCGTTCTCGCGGAAGCGGGTGACGATGAAGAGCGCGTAGTCGATCCCCACCCCGAGCCCGATCATCACCGCCAGCTCGGTGGAGAAGAACGGCATGTCGATGGCCTGCGAGGCGAGGCCGATGAGCCCGACGCCCGTGCCCAGGCCGATCAGCGCGGTGAGGATCGGCATGCCCATGGCCACGAACGACCCGAACGTGAGCAGCAGCACGACGATCGCCGCCACGATCCCGATCGCGGTCGCGGCGCCCAGCGGCGGCTCCTGGACCTGCTGGATGGCCTGGCCGCCGAGCTCGACCTGGACCGCGCTCGAGCCGGCCCCGCGGGCCACCGAGATCACCCGCTTGACGGCGTCCTTGGGCAGCTCGTTGGCGCGCTGGTCGAAGTTGACCGTCGCGAAGGCGATGTGCCCGTCGGCCGACACGGCGCGGGCACCCGCGGCGGCGTAGGGGCTGACCACGCCGGTCACGTGCGGCAGCTTGGCGACCGAGGCCAGCATCGGCGTTATCCGCGCGCGTACCGCCGGGTCGCTGACCTTGCCCTGCTTGGCCGCGAACACGATCTGGTCGCTGTCGCCGGCTTGGGCCGGGAAGTCGCGCTTGAGCAGGTCGGCGGCGCGCTGGGACTCGGTGCCCGGCAGCGAGAAGTTCGTGGCGTAACGGCTGCCGACCGCGCCGGAGAGGGCGAGCGCGGCGATGGCAACCGCGATCCAGCCGAGGATCACGAAGCGGCGGTGGTCGATGCAGAAGCGCGTCAGGCGGGCGATCGGGCTCATGGGTTCCGGGTTGTAGGCGTCGTCTCTGAGAAGTCTCTGAGAAAGGTTATAATTACAAACAATCTAACCAGCAGAACATTTTGGCCACCGACAGCGTCGATACCGAAGCGCGCGAGATCCTGCAGCTGCTCGCTCAGGTTATGGCCTGCTTCAAACGTAGCGGCGTGGAGCCGCCGCAGGGCCTGCGCGAGGCCGCCGAGCGCGCCGAGCTTGGCCCGCGCCACGTCGCCCCGCTGCTGGCGCTGAGCTTCGAGGACGAGCTCAGCGTGAGCGAGCTGGCCGAGCGACTCGGGCTCTCCCTACCCACTACGAGCCAGCTCGTCGGCGAGCTCAGCCGCGCCGGCCTCGTCGACCGAGCCGAGGACGAGCGCGACCGCCGCGTCACGCTCGTGCGCCTGCCCGACGCCTACCGCGAGGCGGTCGAGGGCCTGCTCCTGCAGCAGGCCGACCCGGTGCGCCGCACGCTCGAGCGCCTCTCCCCCCGCGCCCGCGCCGGCTTCGTCGAGGGCATGCGCGTCCTGGCCGAGGAGAGCACGCCGACGCTCGAGCACTGAGGGCGCGCGAGCGCGCGGGTTCAGCCGGCGGCCCGGCGCAGGGCGGCCTCGGCCTCGGCCACCAAGCCGCGCACGATCGCGCCGGCGGGCTGCACCGAGGCGATCAGCCCCGCCGTCTGGCCGGCGAACGGCACGAGCTCGTGGCCGCGTCCGGCGCGCACGGAATCGACGAGCTCGCCCGCCAGGCGGTCGCGCTCGGCCTCCACGGCGGCCGGGTCGGCGTTGCCGCGATCGATGAACGGCGTGCGCAGCGCGCGCGGCTCGGTCGCGAACCCGTCCTCGGGGCGCGGCGGGAAGACCGCAGCCGCGAACTCGAGCTTGACCGCGTCCTCCGAACCCGCCGCCACGATGGCCGCCTTGAAGGCGTCGGGGATCTCGGCCTCGGCGGCGGCCATGAAGCGCGTGCCGATGTTCACGCCCTGCGCGCCGAGCACCAGCGCGGCCGCCAGGCCACGGCCGTCCGCGATCCCGCCCGCGGCCAGCACCGGCACGGGCGCGACGGCGTCCACCACCTGCGGCACCAGCGCCAGGGTCGAGATGGTCCCGCCGAAGCCGCCCGCCTCCCCGCCCTGGGCGATGATCGCGTCGGCGCCCGCCTCGGCGGCGCGCTCTGCCTGCTGGCGCGTGTGCACCTGCGCCACGAAGCGGCTACCGGCGGCGTGGGCGCGCTCCACGAGCTCCGGGCGCAGGCCGAGCGCCAGCGAGATCACCGCCGGCGTCAGTGCAAGCGTCAGCGCGTAGGCCTCCTCCGAGAGCGGGCGCAGCGTGTGGTTGACCGCGAAGGGCCGCTGGGTCAGCGAGCGCACGCGCTCGACCTGCTCGCGGATCTGCTCCGGCGCCAGCAGCGCCGTGCCCAGTGAGCCCAGGCCGCCCGCCTCCGAGATCGCGGCGGTGAGCGCCGGCGAGCTCCACGGCCCCGGGGAGCCCTGCATCACCGGGTGCTCGATCCCCAGCAGGTCGCAGAGCGGTGTGTGCAGGCCCGTCACGTCGTGGTGTCGGGCTTCTTGCGCCCGACCGCGGCCACGATCAGGCCGCGCGGCAGCCCGTCGTCGCCGTCGGCAACGTGGAGGTAGATGCGGGCGATGTTGTTCGCGCCCGAGCCCGACCCCAGGGCCACGTGCGGGCCCATCCACAGGTCGTGGCCGTCGTGGGTGAAGCGGTAGTGCTCGGGCCAGCGGCCGCGGGCGAGCTCGGACACGTCGGCGCGCCAGTTGAGCCCGAGCTCGTTGGCGGCCTGGCCCAGCGACTGGCCGAAGCCCTCGGGCCGCTCGTACAGGCCGGCGAGCTCGTCGAGCCGCATGAGCGTGTCGTAGACGCGCCCGGGATGCCGGAACGGGCTCTCCTCCGCGCTCGCGTAGGCGGACTCGGCGAACACGAGGTGCTCGGCGTCGCGGGCGGCGCGCTGCACCGCCTCGAGCACGCTGGCCGGCGCGGCGCCGTCCTCGGCGACGTCGGCCACGGGGGCGTCCTCGCCGCGGGCCGCGAGCTCGGACTGCACCCGGCGCAGGGTCTGCCGCGCGGTGTCGCGGTCGTCGCGCGCGGCCTCCAGCGACGAGACCAGCCGCTCCTGCTCGCCCCGCATCGAGTCGAGGTCGCGGTGGGCGGCGGCGAGCTCCGCGCGCAGGCGGGCGAGCTCGGGGTCCTCGGCGGCGGGCGCCTCGGTGCCCTCGGCCAGGCGCTGCTCGGCCGTCTCGGCGCGCTCCCGCTGGGCATCGAGCTCGCCCCCGACGCGGGCGGCCTCGGTCTCGGCGTGGGCGCGGGCGTCCTCGGCCTCCTCGCGCTTGCGCTTGGCCACGTCGATCTGGCGGCGCAGCTCGGGCTCGCGGCTCTCCTCGCGCGCCAGCGCACGGGCGCGGGCGGTGGCCTCGTCGGCCCGCCGCCGCGCCTCCTTCAGCTTCTTCTCCTGCTCGTCGTACATGCCGAGCAGGCGGGCGTCGTCGACCCCGGAGGCGTCGAGCATCGCGTCCCAGCTGCCGAACACGTCGTCGACCCAGTTCGGGTGGGGCCAGTCGTCGCGGCGCTGCCAGTCCTCGGGCTCGGGCAGCTCGCCGGTCAGCAGGGTCCAGCGGTACAGGTGGTAGAGCAGCGCCATGCGATCGGTGATCGCGTAGAGGTCGCGTAGCTCGTTGACGTCTCCGGCCGGGAACGGTGGCGCTTCGGGCTCGGCCGTGTCCTCGGCCTGCTGCTCGTCGGGCTGCGCGGGCGCCGGCGCATCGCCTTCCTTGGCCTTGCGGCGCGAGCGCTTGCCCATCACGCCACCACGAACGCGGCGGGCAGGGCGCCGCGCACCTCCGCGGGGACGTCCGGCAGGCCGGAGCGCTCCCAGGCGGCGCGGACCATCCCGTAGGAGACGACGTCGTAGACCCGGTCGCCGTGGCGGTGCCAGGCCGCCAGCACCCCCTCGCGCCGGAAGCCGAGCCGCTCCAGCGCGCGGTGCGAGCGGGTGTTCTGGGCGGCGGCGTAGGCGGTCAGCCGCTCCATGCCCAGGTGCTCGAAGGCCAGGTGCGCCATCAGCGCCTTGGACTCGCGGTTGGCCCCCGAGCCCCAGAACCGGTGCCCGAGCCAGCTGCCCACGACCGCGCGGCGGTCGCGCACGGCAAGGCCCGACAGGCCGGTGATGCCGATCGGGCCCTCCTGCCGGTGCACGACGAGGAA
>Ga0105245_10002478_pt1 | contig 16683 bp, 13 predicted proteins | sample KBSM54metaG_FD_81523 | JGI IMG/M metagenome (GOLD analysis project Ga0105245, IMG submission 81523) | Miscanthus rhizosphere microbial communities from Kellogg Biological Station, Michigan, USA - KBS M5-4 metaG | ecosystem: Host-associated > Plants > Roots > Rhizosphere > Soil | place...
AAGCGCGCCACCGAGCAGAATGGCCGCCCGACGGTCGTGCTCGCGCACACCGTCAAGGGTTGGATGCTGGGCGAGAGCTTCGAGGGCAGCAACGTCACGCACAGCAAGAAGAAGCTGCAATCGGCCGAGCTCAAGGCTTTCCGCGACCTGCTCGAGCTGCCCATCAGCGACGAAAAGATCGAGGACGCGCCGCTCTATCACCCGGGCCCGGATAGCCCCGAGGTGAAGTACATGGTGGAGCGACGGCGAGCGCTCGGTGGCCCGCTGCCCTCGCGCCGCACCTCGGTGGACGTGAAGCTCGAGCTGCCGAAACCCGAGTTATTTGCCGAGTTTTATCAGGGGATGGCCAAAGGTGAGGCCTCCACCACGATGGTCTTCTCGCGCATGCTCGCGAAGCTCTTGCGCGACAAAACCATCGGCAAGCGCGTGGTGCCGATCGTGCCGGATGAAGCGCGTACCTTCGGTATGGATGCACTGTTCGGTCAGGTCGGGATCTACGCGGCTCATGGCCAACTGTACGAGCCGATCGACAAGGGCAAGCTGCTCTACTACCGCGAGAGCAAAGACGGTCAGGTGCTGGAAGAGGGCATCACCGAGGCGGGCTCGATGGCTTCCTTCACCGCGGCGGCGACTTCGTACGCGGTGCTCGGCCAGCCGATGATCCCGTTCTACATTTTCTACTCGATGTTCGGCTTCCAGCGCACGGGCGACCAGCTGTGGGCCGCCGGCGATTCGATGGCGCGCGGCTTCGTGCTCGGCGCGACCGCTGGCCGCACCACGCTGAACGGTGAAGGCCTACAGCACGAAGACGGCCACAGCCACATGGCCGCGATGAGCGTGCCCAACGTCTTCGCCTACGACGTGACGTTCGCCTTCGAGCTCGCCGCCGTGATCGAAGACGGCATCGATCGCATGTACGGCAAGCAGGAGAACATTTACTACTACATCACCCTGCAAAACGAAGATTACCCGATGCCGCCCATGCCGGAAGGCGCGCGCGACGGCATCCTGCGCGGGATCTACAAGTTCAAGAACGCCGAGAAAAAGCTGGGCAAACACGTGCAGCTGATGGGCAGCGGTTCGATCATGCAGCAGGTACTCCGTGCCGCGCAGATCTTGGCCGAGCGCTTCGACGTCTCGTCCGATGTTTGGGGCGTGACGAGCTATCAGCAGCTCCGCAACGACGCCATGTCGTGCGAGCGCCACAACCGCTTGAACCCGCTAGCGGAAGCCAAAGTGCCGTACATCACCCAGGTGCTCTCCGGCGCCGAAGGCCCGTTCATTGCCGCCTCGGACTACATCAAAGCCACGGCCGATGTCGTCGCCCGCTTCATCCCCGGCCGCTTCGTACCCCTCGGCACCGACGGCTTCGGCATGAGTGATACGCGAGAGGCTCTGCGCAGGCACTTCGAGGTGGACGCGGAGAGTGTGGTGCTGGGGGCTTTGGATGCTTTGAGGTTGGAAGGTAAGTTGAGTGCGCAAGAGCTCGCGCGTGCTGTGGGTGAGTTGGGCATTGACGTGAATAAGGTCGAGGCGATGAAGGTGTAGGTGAGGTTGGGGCGTGCCAGGATCGCTTGGCGGTGCTGGTGGGTCTTTGGCGTGAAGGACGCCTTTGCTGTTTGGCGACGATCGCGGGCGGTTGAATCAGCCGTCCGCCGGTTTCGCCGGTTCTTGTGGGTCTGCGCCTTGGTTGCCGATCGAGATCTGTTGTGCCAGGGACTTCTGGCGCGATCTCATTTCCGGGCATTCGGCTGAGGCGCTTGGCGCGCGCTGGGGCGCGAGGAGAAAGAGCGATCGGCTGAGGCGCTAGGCGCGCAAGGAGAGGGGACGAGAGGGGAGGAGAAACTACTCGTCTCGTAGCAGGCTTGCGATCTTACGATGCGCTTTCGGCATAGCCAGCTCTGCGAGCTTAGCGGGCTGAACCCAGGCAATTTCGGCCACGGTTCGCGTTTCGGGCGTACCTTTCACCCGGTGCACTCGATAAGCATCTAGCGTGATTTTGAAGCGCGTTACGGTGTGGCGGACGGCGCACACGAGGCCTTTGACTTCGCTCTTCAAGCCGGTGGTCTCGGTGAGAATTCTTTGGGTGGCTGCTTCTGGGGTTTCTGTGCGGCGGACTTCGCCATTGGGAAAGAGCCACATGCCGCTCCAGCGAGGCGCGTCGGCTTTGAGCTTCGTGACGAGCACGCGCTCGCCGCGCTCCACCACGGCCGCAACCATGTGTACCGCCGTTGGCTTCGCGCGCGCCGGGAGTTCCGGCAATTGTTCCTGCACCCCTTGAGCAAAGGCGAGGCAATGCGATCGAAGCGGGCATGCGTCACAGCGCGGAGCGCGCGGTTTACACACCGTCGCACCGATCTCCATCAGCCCTTGGTTGAAATCCCCCGGCGCATTTTCGGGCACGAGCGAGCGCGCGAGTTCCCACAGCGTTGCCTTCAACGGCGCGCGATTGGGATCGCCGCGGAGCGCGAACAAGCGCGAGAGCACGCGGATCACGTTGCCGTCGACGAGCGGCTCCGGCAGCCCGTAGGCGATGCTCGTGATGGCACCTGCGGTGTAGGGCCCAATTCCTGGCAAACTCAGTAACGCTTCGACACGATCGGGCACGCGGCCCTCGTGAAGCTCGGTCATCGCCTGCGCTGCGCGCCGCAAATTGCGTGCACGTGAGTAGTACCCGAGCCCTTCCCAAGCATGCAGCACGTCACTTTCGGCCGCTCCAGCTAGTGCTGCAATGTCGGGAAAGCGGCGCATCCAACGCTCGAAAAAGGGGATGACGGTCGCAACCTGTGTTTGCTGCAACATCATCTCGCTGACCCACACCGCATACGGATCGAGCGACTTTCGCCAGGGAAGCTCACGCCGGTGCGTTGCATACCAAGCCAATAAATCCCGGCCAATTGCCCGGGTGCTTTGCCGCGCACTCGCTCCGCCAAACGAGCCAGACGCGCCGAGCGATTTATTCTTCGGGGCCACTTTCGAACCTCTCGAACGCCGGTTCTGCCACGGTTTGGTGCCCGTTCGCTCGGGCTTCCGCGTCGCGGGCAGGGTTTCTCTTGTTCGCGGCTCCGTTTCCGTGTGAAAATGAAGATTCGGATTCATGGCGGAAGCACTTGTCGTATCGCTCGAGTCCATCCGCACTGACGGCTGGTTCGAGCGCATTGGCGAGGGCATCGGCAGCTTTCAAGCGCTGTGCGATATCGTCGGGCCGCGCTTCTTCGCGTTCGCGATGATTACCGGCGCGCGCATCACGTCACTCACCGTCGATCGCCGCACCCCCGACAACACCCTGGTCGATTTCGTCGTTGGCCCGGAGGATTCGGAGGTCACCGAGACGGACACGCAGCGCCTCACGCTGGGGGATTTCCGGCGCCGGCTGGTGAGCGCGCTCATCACCGAAGAGCCGCTCGGGCCGCCGCCGCGCCGCGCCACGGATTTGGAAGCCGTGCAGCTGCATATGGGCGTGCGCTACCTGCTTTTGGCGCCGCTTTACGGCTACGCCTTGCGTGAACTCACCGTCGATCGCGATGGCTCGCAAATCCGCCTGCTGCACGATGGCCTCGAACAAAGCTACGCCGTCGGTGCTTTTCGAGCGCGGCTCCGCACCCACGTCCGTGAAGAGCTGGATCGCCTGGCCCGGCCCGCGGCGCGCGGCGCCATCGAGCTGAGCCGCGTCGCCGAAGCCGAAGCGGCTGCCGCGCGGGGCGACCAAGTTCGGATTTTGGAGCTGCTCGGCGCTTGGCCGGCACCTCTCGCGATTTTCCTGCGCACCCCGGATGGGCAAATGCTCAACCCGGACACTCGTGCGCTGATTGCTCGCGCGCTGGGCCTGCTCGGGAGCGCCTGCATTGCGCTGGGCGAGATGGTCAAAGGCGAGGAAGTGCTCCGGCTCGGCGTCCAGTATGCCGGCGACGGCACCGCGGCCCCCGAAATTTACTTTCGCCTGGGCGAAGCCATGCTCGGGGATTCCCGGCCCGGTGAGGCCATCGGGCCGCTTCGGCGGGCAGCGAACCTCGGTTCGCCCGGCGATCGCGTCTGGCCGATGCTTTCACAGGCGCTTTTGGCTCGCGGTCGCTATGTGGCCGCGTTTTCAGCCGTAATCGAGGCTCGCGCAGCGGGCGCCTCCGAGCAAGTGCTCGCGCCACTCGTCGAGCAGGTCGAAGCTGCGCTCGGCGCGCCCTTCCGCGCCTGGCAAAATGCGCTGCAAAGTTCAGCGGATCCGGCCGCCTGAGCCGCGCTCACGCGGCGCTCGGTCGGCACGCGCTCGCCGCAGGTAGGGCCGCCCAGCCCAACCCTCAACCAAGCCACTGACCGGCCGTGCGACGCCGCATTGACAGGCCGCGGATAGCGGCACTACAACGCCCGCAGACGTAGCGTAATTTCCACAGGTTGCGCGCGGCCTACGAGCCGAAACGAGTCGCCGAAATGCTTGAAGTCTATCTGCCGATGTTCGTGATGTTTGCGATCGTCGCGGTCATTTCTGCCGTGATGTTCCTAGGTGGCCAACTGATCGGACCGAAGAATCCGAATCCAGAAAAGCTCACCCCCTTCGAGTGCGGTAACGACACCGAGGGCGCGCGCAACACCAAGTTGAGCGTCAAATTCTATCTCACCGCCATCCTCTTCGTCGTCTTCGACATCGAGGTGGTGTTCATGTACCCGTGGGCGACCCTGTTCAAGGGCCTCGGTTGGAGCGGCTTCGCAACGATGTTCAGCTTCATCGTCGCGCTCGTCGTTGCGCTCGCATACTGCTGGAAAAAGGGAGCCCTCGAATGGGAGAGCTGAAACAGTCCTCGACTCAGATCATCGAGCCCGGAGGCGCCGAGGGTGCGGGCTTCGCAACGACGCGTTTGGAGGCCGTTTTGGCCTGGGCGCAGAAGTACTCGTTGTTCATGTACCCGTTCGTCACCGCCTGTTGCGGGATGGAATTCATGAGCGTATCGAGCCCGCGTTACGACTTCTCGCGCTTCGGCTCGGAAGCACCGCGTTTCTCGCCGCGCCAGTCGGATTTGCTGTGGGTGGTGGGCACCATCACACAACGCCAAGCGCCGATCTTGAAGCGCATCTACGAGCAGATGGCCGAGCCCAAGTGGGTGCTCGCTTTCGGCACGTGCGCATCGTGCGGCGGGTTCTACGACAACTACGCCTGCGTTGCCGGCGTGGACAAAGTGATCCCGTGCGACGTGTACGTGCCCGGCTGTCCGCCGCGCCCGGAAGCGGTGCTCGATGGCCTGATGCTCTTGCAGGACAAGATCCAGACTGGCAATCGCACGCCGGCGATCGTCAAACCCCGCCAAGATCCGGCAGTGGAACAGCACACCGGTCTCGTCCAACTCCGCAAGTCGCGGACCTCGATCGTCTGAGCGGGAACCCACGATGTCAAAGCTCTTGGTCGATCTGCTGAACAAGAAATTCCCCACGGCGGTGCTCGAGACGCACTCGCTTTACGGCGACGAAACCGTCGTCGTCGAAGCCTCGGCGTGGAAAGAAGTTGCGCGCTTCCTCCGCGAGTCGCCGCAAGCGAACATGGACATGCTGACGGATCTCACGGCCGTCGATTTCCCCGATCGCGACCCGCGCTTCGAAATCGTCGCGCACTTCTACTCACTCGCGAAGGGCCACCGTTTGCGTTTGAAGACGCGCGTGGGCGACCCCGAAGGCGAGGACGTCGAAGTCGATTCAATCACCGATTTCTGGGCGAGCGCCAATTGGCTCGAACGCGAAGCGTACGATCTTTTCGGCGTGATCTTCATCGGTCACCCGGATCTGCGCCGCATCTTGATGTACCCGGAATTCGAGGGTCATCCGCTGCGTAAAGATTACCCGGCCGATCGCATTCAGCCGCTGATCGCCTACCGCGACGTGCCGAACATCGAGAAGATTGCGCCGTTCAGCGTCGACGAAGGCATGTCCTTCGGCCGCCAGACGCACTCGCATCCGAAAAAAGACTCTGACGACTCACGGGTGAACTGATGGAGCCCCTCGACCAAGAACTAGACGAAGCCGAGCTGGAGATGCCGACCGAGCCGATGTTGCTCAACGTCGGCCCGGCGCACCCGGCCATGCACGGCACGGTGCGTTGCGTGATGGAGCTCAGCGGCGAAATCATCGAGCACGTGGACGTGCAGGTCGGCTACTTGCACCGCGGCTTCGAGAAGATGTGCGAGCGCGGCACCTGGACGCAGGTGTTCCCGTACGTCGATCGCTGCAACTACGTCTCGCCGATGCTGAACAACGTCGGCTTCGCGCTGGCGTGCGAGAAAATGCTGGGCATCACCGTGCCCGAGCGCTGTCAGTGGTACCGCATGATCCTGGGCGAGCTCGCCCGCATGTCGGATCACTTAACCTGCGACGGCGCCATGGCCATGGAACTCGGCGCATTCACGCCGTTTCTATGGATGATCAAGGCCCGTGAGATGATCTGGGACTTGATGGAGGAGGAGACGGGCGCTCGCCTGACGCACAGCTTCGGCCGCGTCGGCGGCATGGCCTCGCCGCCCACCGAACACCTGAAGGAAAACGCGCGCGCCGTCGTCGCGCACATCCTGAGCGTGGTCGAAGAGTGCGAGAAGCTCCTGCTCGGTAACCGCATCTTCCTCGATCGGCTGGAAGGCGTCGGCATCATCAGCCAGGAAGACGCCGTCTCGCTCGGTTGGACGGGCCCGTGTCTGCGCGCCACCGGCATTCCGTACGACGTCCGCAAAGCACACCCGTACCTTCGCTACGACGAAGTCGAATTCGACGTGCCCGTCGGTTCGGCGAGCGACTGCTTCGACCGCTTCATGGTTCGCCTGGCCGAGATCCGGCAGAGCGCGCGGATCATCGAGCAGTCGATCCAGCGCCTGGCTGACAGCGGCCCGGTGAACGTCGACGACCCGCGCATCATCCTCCCGCCCAAGGAGGAGGTGTACAACACCATCGAAGGCACCATCCAGCACTTCAAGATCGTGATGGAAGGCATCAAGATCCCCGCTGGCGAGGTGTACTCGTACACCGAAGGTGGCAACGGGGAGCTCGGCTTCTACCTGGTGAGTGACGGCAGCGGCACGCCTTACCGCGTGCGCATCCGCCCGCCGTGCTTCCTCATCACCGCTGGCCTCGAGCGCGTGATTACGGGGCAAATGATGGCCGACGTGGTTCCGAGCTTCGGCTCGCTGAACATGATCGGCGGCGAGTGCGATCGTTGAGCGTTTCGCTCCTAAATCTTCGGAAAATTCGGTAATGCCTAACTTCAAGCTAGACGACCGCGAGATCCCGTTCGAACCGGGTGAGACGATCATTCGTGCCGCGCAAAAAGCCGGCATCGACATCCCGCACTACTGCTGGCACGCCGGCCTGAGCGTGGCCGCCAACTGCCGCATGTGTCTCGTCGAGATCATGCCGCCTCCGGGTCGCCCGGCGATGCTCCTCGATGTGCTCAGCTGGGACACCGAGAAGCAAGAGTATATCCCGCAGAAGAAGCCGAAGCTCGTGCCGAGCTGCCAGCAGGCGGCCGCCGATGGGATGGTAGTGAAGAGCCAGACCAGCGAGCACGTGGATACGGCGCGCTCGGCGGTGCAGGAGCTCTTGCTGCTGAATCACCCGGTGGATTGCCCGATCTGTGATCAAGCCGGCGAGTGCCGCCTGCAAGATTACTGGCTCGAGCACCAGGGCACGAAGAAGCGCATGCGGGATGAGCCAATCCACAAGCCCAAGGCAGTGGTGTTCGGCCCGACCATCGTTTACGACGCGGAACGCTGCATCGTGTGCACGCGCTGCGTGCGCGTTTCCGAAGAGCTCGCAAAAGATCCGGTGTTGAGCGTGCGTGAGCGCGGCAACCTGAACGAGATCGTCGTCGCTCCGGGCCGCCAGCTGGACCACGCTTACACCTTGATGACCGAGTACGTGTGCCCAGTGGGCGCGCTCACCTCGATCGACTTTCGCTTCAAGGCGCGCGTTTGGTTCCTCCGTTCGGCGCGCACGGTGTGCACGGGCTGCGCCACGGGTTGCAACTCGTTCACCGATTTCGACCCGCGCAACCAACACGCGTATCGCTATCGGCCGCGCGAGAATCTGGCCGTCAACAAGTTCTGGATGTGCGACGACGGCATGCTCGATCATCGCCGCATCCACGAGGGCCGCGTACTCACTGCGCGCGTTCGCGGCGAAGCTTCGACCATCCCGGCGGCGCTCGAAAAGGCCGTCGAAGTGCTGAGCAAAGCCACCGCTGATAGCACCGCCGTGGTGCTCAGCGCCGAGCACTCGAACGAAGACAACTTCGCGCTTCTGCTGTTGGCCAAGGCACTCGGCTTCAGCGCGGTGTACCAAAGCGGGCGCCCGGCGGGCCCCGGTGACGACATCCTCCGTCATCCGGACAAGAACCCGAACACGACCGGCATTGCGAGTTTGGCCAAGGCTTCGGGCCTGAAAACCTTCGCCGAGTTCGTCGAAGCCATTCGCGCAGGCAAAGCCAGCACCGTGCTCGCGCTCGGTTCGGCGACGCCCACTGGTGGCGGCGCCGCCGCGCTGTCCGATGTGAAGAACTTGGTCGCGTTCTCGACGCACGAGGGCCCGTTCGCCGAACGCGCGCGAGTGCTGTTCCCGGCGAGCAGCTGGGCCGAGGCCGACGGCACGTTCGTCAACGCCAAGGGCATGAGCCAGGAGAGCGAGAAAGCGATCACGCCGCAGGGCGACTCGAAGCCGGCGTACCGCTTGATCGCCGAACTCGCGGCTGCCCTCGGTAAACCGCTTGGTTGGAAGAAGCTCGCCGAGCTTCGGGCGCTGATGGCGCCTCCCGCAGAACGCAGTGCAGCCTCTGAGAGTGCTTCGCTGGGAGCCGAATGATGCCGCTTACTTTGCTGACTTTCCTGCTGTTCGTCCTCAAAGCGTTCGTCGTGATCATGTTCGCGATGAACGTGGCCGTGCTGCTCACCTGGGCCGACCGCCGTCAAGGCGCGATGATCCAGGACCGCGTCGGTCCGAACCGCGCCGTGGCTTGGATCCCGACCATCGCCGCGCAGGTGTTGGCCGTCGCGCCGGCACTCGCGGCCGTGGCTGGCATTGCTTTCGTCGTCGTGAAGCTCGTGCCGGATCCCGAGGTGAAGGGCGAGCGCGCGATGTTGTTCGCACAGCTCGGCATCTTGTTCACCTGGCTCACGGGCGTGTTCATCGCCGGCCGCGTGCAGATCCGCGGCGTGCAAAACAGCTTCGACGCTTGGCTGCTCTCCTTCGGCGATCCGCGTCGCATCTTCTACGCCGGACTCGCGGCGCACTTCATCGCGCTATTCGTGGGCGTGGGCCTTTCGGGCTCCGCCTACGGCGAGCAGATCCGCGATCTGGGTTACGGCGGCGGCGCAGGCCTGCTGATCTTCGCCATCCTGTCCGGCGCTATCTATGCGGCGTACGTGATTCGCAACGAGCCCCGTTACGGCCTGCGTTTGGTGGGTTTGCTGCACCCGGCGGCCGACGGCCTGAAGTCGATCTTCAAAGAAGACTTCATCCCGCCGAACGCCGACAAGTTCCTGCACAGCCTCGCGCCGTTCATCTCCTTCTTCCCTGCGCTCGTCGTCATGGGCGTGATCCCGTTCGGCGATACGCTGTGTTTCACGCTGAAGGATGGTCACCTCGGTGACTTGATGAGCTTCGTGCCCCGCAGTGGCGTGTGCGTCGAAGGCGCCGTCAATCTGCAGGTGGTTAGCCTCGACGTCGGCTTGCTCTACTTCTTTGCCCTCGCCGGCACCGGCATCGTGGGCGCAGCCCTTGCCGGTTGGGCGAGCGACAACAAGTACAGCCTCCTCGGCGGCGTGCGCGCTGCAAGCCAGATGGTTTCGTACGAAGTCACGATGGGCCTCACGCTCGTGGGCGCAGTGATGGTGTACGGCACGCTGCGCGTCGATGAGATGATCCGTTGGCAGAGCGAGCACGCCTGGGGCATTTTCGTGCAGCCAGCCGCGTTCTTCCTGTTCTTCACGGCCGCAGTCGCCGAATCGAAGCGCATCCCGTTCGACATTCCGGAAGGCGAGAGCGAAATCGTCGCCGGGTACTTCACGGAGTACTCGGGCATGAAGTTCGCGATGTTCTTCTTCGCCGAGTACATCGCGGTCGTCACGTCTTCGGGCTTGATGTCGGCGTTGTTCCTGGGCGGCTGGGATTTGCCCTTCTTGCACCGCGATGGCCTGCACGTAGTGCTCGGCGATACGGTGATCTTCGAGCAAGTGTTACCGCACCTCTTGGTCGTCGTGGTCGGCGCGCTGGGCTTCGTGTTGAAGACCGTCACCCTGTGCTGGCTGCAGTTGATGATTCGCTGGACTCTGCCGCGCTTCCGCTACGACCAACTGATGCGGCTCGGCTGGCGCAAGCTCCTGCCGGCTTCGCTCGGCAACGTGCTGGCCACTGGCCTCATCGTGCTGACGATCGCGTCGGCGGGTCCCGCGGTCGGCAAATTCATGGATTTGTTGGCTGATTACACGAAGGCGTTGGTGGCGCTGGCCGGCTTCGGTGGCTTCATTTACTTCGTCGTGTTTTTGGTCAAGCCAGTGCACAAGAAGAAGTCGCTCGCGTCGACTTCGGCACAATTCGCGGCAGCCGCAGGCGGCACCCGCAGCGTACGGATGGGAGCATGAAGACCGAAACTGCAGCTTTGGGCCCGAAGAAGGTCACTGGGTCCGTCGTCGCGCGGCCGAATCGCACCGCGTCCGTGCAGACCTACATCCCGGAGATCGCCAAGGGTCTCGGCATCACCATGAAGCATTTCTTTCAGAACACGAAAGAGATGGCCTTTGGTCAGCGCCCCGATCCGGTCACGGAAGGCATCTCGCACGGCATCAACACGGTGTCGTATCCCGAGCAGAAGCGGCCCTATCCGGCGCGCTTCCGCGGCGTGCACCGCCTCACACACCGCGATGACGGCTCGCCGCGTTGCGTGGCTTGCTTGTGCTGCTCAACCGCATGCCCTGCGCAGTGCATTCACATCGAAGCGGGGGAGTACCCCGAGGGTGATCCGAAGCGCGGCTACGAGCGCTTCCCCAAGCGCTTCGTGATCGACGAGCTGCGCTGCATCTTCTGCGGCTTCTGCGTGGAAGCCTGTCCGTGCGACGCCATTCGGATGGACACCGGTGTGCACGCCGCGCCGTACGATTCGCGCGAGCAATTCATCTTCGAGAAAGACATCCTGATGGGCTTCCCGGGCCGTGACGGCTCGCAGCTCACGGCGAACCCAAGGCATGAGCCGGGGGAGTCGAGTCATCCGGGTGTGGATCGGGAGAAGCATTGAGCTTGAGTGGGGGGGTTTAGGTTGAGAGAGAGGCGTTGAGTTGTCCTGTTGCGTTCTTGGCGTGCGGACGATTTTGGCGCCTCGCGTCGATCCTGACTGGTTGAAATAGCCGGGCGCCGGTCTCGCCGGCTCTCGTGGGGCCTAGCCTCGATCGCGGATCGTGATCTGGTCTTCCAAGACTCCGGCGTCGATCCGGTTCGGAGGGGGCTGCGCATGGCGTCGCCCAGAGGTCCTGCGCATGAAGCTTCCCGTGGGGCTGCGCATCGGCGTCACCCAGAGGTCCTGCGCATGGTGCTTCCCATGGGGCTGCGCATGGCGTCGCCCAGAGGTCCTGCGGCATGGCGCCGCCCAGAGGTCCTGCGCATGGCGTCGCCCGGAGGTCCTGCGCATGGCGTCGCCCGGAGGTCCTGCGCATGGCGTCGCCCGGAGGTAACACGCGCGAATTGGCGGATTTTCGGCTGGGGGCGGCGGTGCGTGTTCTGGGTAGAACCAGCCTCGGTTCGGCGCTACACCAGGGGTGACTATGACCGAGTATGAACCAGTCATTGGGCTCGAAGTGCACGCGCAGCTGCTCACCAAGAGCAAACTGTTCTGCGCGTGTTCGACGAATTTTGGCGGCGCGCCGAACACCAACGTGTGCCCGGTGTGCCTCGGCCTACCGGGCTCGTTGCCGGTGCTCAATCGGCAAGCGGTGACCATGGCGGTGCAAGCTGCGCTCGCGCTCGGCTGCGTCGTGCACGAGACCAGCATTTTCGCGCGCAAGAACTACTTTTACCCGGATCTCCCCAAGGGTTATCAGATCACGCAGTTCGAAGAACCGATCTCGACCAAGGGTCACTTGGACATCGAGCTCGACGGTGTCGTGAAGCGCGTGGGCATCACGCGCGCACACATGGAAGAAGATGCCGGCAAGAACGTGCACGGTGTCGGCGGCGATTCAATCGTCGATTTGAACCGCGCGGGCACGCCGCTGCTCGAGATCGTGGGTGAGCCCGATCTGCGCTCCAGCGTGGAGGCTGCCGCTTATTTGCGCGCTTTGCGCGATATCTTGGTGTTCATCGGCGTGAACGACGGCAACTTGGAGGAGGGGAGCTTTCGCTGCGACGCGAACGTCTCGATCCGCCCGCGCGGCACCGAAAAGTTCGGCACGCGCTGCGAGCTCAAGAACATCAACTCGTTTCGCTTCGTGCAGCGCGCGATCGACGCCGAGATCGCCCGCCAGACCGCCATCATCGACGCCGGCGGCACCATCCGCCAGGAAACGCGCAGCTTCGATCCCGATACGGGTCTGACCCACACCTTGCGCTCGAAGGAAGACGCCCACGATTACCGCTACTTCCCGGAGCCCGATCTGCCGCCCCTGCGCGTCGAACCGCTGTTCATCGGCGAGGTGCGCTCTCGGTTGCACGAGCTGCCGCGCGCCGTGCGCAAACGCTGGGTAGAAGAGCTCGGCCTCACGCCCGCGACGGCTCAAACCCTCTCGCAGCATCCGGGCTACGTGGGCTTCTTCGAAAAGGTCTGCGAGACGTTCAAGCAACCCGTAAAAGCCGCCAACTTCGTGGCCAATGACGTACTGCGCGGCGCCAAGACTCACGGGCTCGCGGCGACGTTCGCGGTGACCCCTGCGCAGGTCGCCGAACTCTTGTCCTTGATCGATTCCGGGGAGATCAGCGGCAAGCAGGCCAAGGAGGTGTTCGCTGCCATCGAAGGCAACGAACGCATGCCGCGCGCCATCGTCGAAGAACGCGGCATGCGCGTAGTTTCGGACAGCGCGTCGCTCGAGGCACTTTGCCAAAAGCTGATCGAGAAATTCCCGAGCCAGGCCGCGGGCATGCGCAGCGGCAAGACGGGCCTGCTCGGCTTCTTCGTGGGTCAAGCCATGAAAGAGACCGGCGGCTCGGCAAACCCGAAGCTCGTCAGCGAGCTGTTCGAGAAGTTGCTCGCGGTGCAGTCATGACCGCAACGCGCGCCTTGAAAATCCACGACCCCAAGCCCCCGTGGCTGAAGGTACGGGCGCCTGGCGGCGAAAATTACACACGGCTCAAGCAAACGCTGCGTGAGCTCGATTTGTATACCGTGTGCGAGGAAGCGCGTTGCCCGAACGTCGCGGAATGCTGGGCTGCCGGCACGGCCACGGTGATGTTGCTCGGTCACACCTGCACTCGCGGCTGCCGTTTTTGCGCCGTGACCACGGGCAATCCGCGCGGCGCGGTCGATCCGCGTGAGCCGGAGCACGTCGCCCGCGCGATCGCCCAATTGCAGTTGCGCTACGTCGTGCTCACCATGGTCGATCGCGATGATTTGCTGGATGGTGGGGCCTCGCACATGGCGCGTGCCGTCACGGCGCTCCGCGAGCACAGTCCGGGTTTGCTGGTGGAAACCCTGGTGGGTGATTTCGGTGGCCGCCAACGCGACATCAACACGATGGTGGATTCGGCGCCCGACGTGTTTGCGCACAACATCGAGGTCACGCGCCGGCTCACTCCGCGCATTCGCGATCAACGCTGCGACTACGACCTTTCGTTGGGCGTACTCAGTCACGCCAAGACGCGCTTTCCGGAGCGCTTCGTCAAAAGCTCGATCATGGTCGGCGTTGGCGAAACCGACGAAGAGGTCGTCGAGACGATGCGTGACTTGCGCACTGCAGGCGTGGACATCGTCACGCTCGGGCAATATCTGCGGCCCACGCCCAAGCATGCGCCGGTCGAGCGTTTCGTCACTCCCGAGCGTTTCGACGAGTACGCGCGGATCGGGCGCGAACTGGGCTTCGCATTCGTGGCATCAGGACCGCTGGTACGGTCGAGTTACCATGCCGCCGAAGGCTTCGTCGAAGCTCGCTTGCGCCCCGCCGCGGAGTCGCCCGCGGGTACGCCGGTGAACAGCGAAACCGCAAACGCGCCCGCCTTTTCCCTGCCCGCGCGTCCCGACGCAGAAGTCCCGTTGATTCGGCCGGAATCGTTGGTGCGGCATTGAAGCCGGGCTGCCCTGCCGGATCCGCTGCAGGGCAGGGCTTCAGCGCTACCGCGCGTTCGCATCTAGCCGCCCCGCGTCATGGGTCACGGCAATGCTGGCGGACATGACGAGCGCGCCGGATTCGGCTACTCTCACGCGGCTCTTATTGAGGGAAATCAATGCCCGCCCCGGACTTCAGTCTGATCGGTAAGGTTGCGCGCCAGCTCACCAAACCACCCGCTTACGCCGCCGAAGGTGTGCGCGTTTCGCTGCTCAGTGCGGCAGCAAGCTCCTACGGCTGGAAGGTAGAGGACGACGAGCTCACCCAGCCAACCGGCTTCGATCCCGAGGCCGCCCGCTTGTTCGAGGCCGTCGTCGAAGGCGCATTCTTGGTCGCCAACGCCGATGGCGAATTCGACGACACGGAGCAGGCTGCCTTTCAGCACGTGGTGGTCTCGGCCTGCGGCGGCGCCGTCGCCGAACGCCAGGTCTCCGCGTTACTCGAAGATCTGCACGATCAACTGGGCGAAGACGGCGTGGACAAACGCATTCAAATGATCGCTCGCACCATCACGCGCGAAGATCACGCGCGTGAAGTGCTTCGCATCTCTTCACTATTGGCTTACGTCTCCGGTGGCGTCAGCGCCGTCGAGCGCGGCGTGCTCGACAAGCTTGCCTCGCAATTCAAACTTTCCGGATCCGCCGTCGATCAAGCGATCGAAGAGGCGTCGCACGCGCTCGAAGAGTAGCGCTCACCTGGGCGATCGCGCCCCGCAGCATCCTCATTCACGCCAATGGACATGATGCCTGAAAAGACCGCGACTTATCGCTCGGATGAGCCGGCGAAAGTCATTCGCGTACTTTCGGATGACGGCACGCTCGACCCGCGCCACGACCCGAAGCTCAGCGATCAAGAAGTCACCGAAATTTACCGATGGATGGTGACCACCCGTCAATTGGACGAACGGCTGGTCGCGTTGCAGCGGCAAGGTCGCATCGGCTTTCACGTGGGCTCGCTCGGCGAAGAGGGCGCGATCATCGGCTCGGCTTTCGCGATGCGTAAGACGGACTGGCTCTTCCCTTGCTATCGCGAGTTCGGCGCCGCACTGATGCGTGGCCTCGGCTTGCAAACGTTCATCGACAACATGTTCGGTAACGCGAACGACACCGTGCAAGGCCGGCAGATGCCCGACCACTACACTTGTCGCGAGGTGGGTTGGTGTTCGGTGAGCTCACCCGTCGGCACGCAGATCACGCAAGCCGTTGGCTTTTCGTGGGGCGCGAAGATCGACGGGAAGGACGTGGCGAGCCTCGTCTACTTCGGTGACGGGGCGACGAGCTCGAGCGACTTTCACAGCGGGATGAACTTTGCCGGCGTGTTCAAAGTGCCGACGGTGTTTTTCTGTCGCAACAACGGCTGGGCGATCAGCGTGCCGGTCGAGCGCCAAACGGCGACCCGCACTTTTGCTGAAAAAGCCGCCGCGTATGGCATTCCCGGCGTCCGCGTCGATGGCAACGACGTGTTCGCGGTCGTCAGCGTCGTGCGTGAAGCGGTGCGGCGCGGCGAGCAAGGCCTCGGCCCAACGCTGATCGAAGCCATCACCTACCGCATGGGCGGCCACTCGACGAGCGACGATCCGAATCGCTACCGCGCGACCGATGAGCTCAAGCCCTGGGCCGAGCGCGACCCGCTCGAGCGGCTCCGTCAGTACCTCGAGCGCCGCAAGCTCTGGGATGACCGCGCAGAGCAAGCGCTGATCGCGGACATCGACCAGCGGTTCCGCGCGGCCGTTGCGATCGGTGAGAAAACGCCGCCGCCACCCCTCGAATCGATCTTCGAAGACGTGTACGAGAAGCCGCCGTGGCACTTGCAGGAGCAGCGAGCCGAGTTGCTTCGCGGCCCTCGCGCTCCTTCTCCCCATTCTTGAGCTTCCGGAGCATTTTCTGATGTCGCAGATGAACATGGTTCAGGCCATCAACGAGGCCTTGCGCTCGTCCATGCGGCGCGACAAGCGTGTCGTCGTCCTGGGTGAAGACGTGGGCAAGGTGGGCGGGGTGTTCCGCGTCACCGCGGGCCTGAGTGAAGAGTTCGGCGAAGAGCGCGTGATCGACACCCCGCTGAGCGAGAACGGCATCGTCGGTTGCGCGGTGGGCATGGCTCTTTACGGCATGGTGCCGGTGGTCGAGATCCAGTTCGCAGACTTCATCTGGCCGGCCTACGATCAGATCGTCAACGAGCTGGCCAAGTACCGTTATCGTTCGGGCGGTGAGTACCCGGCCAAGCTCGTCATCCGCACGCCGGTCGGCGGTGGCATCCGCGGTGGGCACTATCATTCGCAACACCCCGAGGCGGCCTTCATCCACGTGTCTGGCCTGAAGGTGGTCTGCCCCTCGAATCCGTACGACGCGAAGGGCCTGCTGCTCTCCGCGATTCAGGATCCGGACCCGGTCCTGTTCTTCGAGCCGAAGCGCGTCTACCGCGC
>Ga0105245_10002481_pt1 | contig 16671 bp, 11 predicted proteins | sample KBSM54metaG_FD_81523 | JGI IMG/M metagenome (GOLD analysis project Ga0105245, IMG submission 81523) | Miscanthus rhizosphere microbial communities from Kellogg Biological Station, Michigan, USA - KBS M5-4 metaG | ecosystem: Host-associated > Plants > Roots > Rhizosphere > Soil | place...
CACCCTGCTCGCGCTGGCGGCGGCCATCATCGTCTCGACGCTGGCGGCCGAGCTCGCCTCTCGCACCGCGCGTTCGCTCACCGAAGTCGCGCGTCGCATGGCCGACGGCGATCTATCGACCCGCGCTCGTCAGACCGGTGACGACGAATTCGGCGAACTCGGGCGTGCGCTCGATCAATTGGCCAAGAATCTGTCGCGCAGCCTGCGCGAATTGCTCGAAGAGCGTGACCGCTTGGGCGGCATCCTGAACAGCATGCAAGAGGGCGTGCTGCTCTTGGATCCGAAGGGGCACATCAACGTGCTGAACCCTTCCTTGCGCGAGATGCTGCTCTTGAATGCGGACTCGGTCGGCAAGACGGTGCTGGAAGTCGTCCGGCACTCGGAGTTGAAGGAACTCTTGGACTTGGGCCGGCGTTCGCTCGAACCCGTGACCCGCGAAATCGAGTTCGGCACGCTGAAACCGCGGCGTTTGCTGGTGCGCGTGGCCCAGCTGCCCGGGGAGCAAGCCGGCTTGCTCGCCGTCTTCGTGGACGTGACCGAGGTGCGGCGCTTGGAGTCGATGCGGCGTGAGTTCGTGGCCAACGTGTCGCACGAGTTGCGCACGCCGGTGACCGCGGTGCGCTCGGCGACCGAGACGCTGCAGAACGCGGCCTCCAACGATCCGGTCGCCGCTCAAGCCTTCATCGGCATCATCGAGCGCAACGCCGAGCGTTTGCACGATCTAGTCGAAGATTTGTTGGATCTCTCGCGCATCGAATCACGCGGGCTGAAGCTCAATATGGAGCCACTCGAGCTCGACGCATTTTACGAACACGTGCTGAGCCTGTTCGGCGAACGCGCCGCCAAGCGCGGCTTGGTCGTCGTGCAGGACGTACGCGAAGACTTCCCGCGCGTGCTCGCCGATCGCCGCGCGCTCGAGCACGTGCTCACCAATCTGGTCGATAACGCGGTCAAGTACTGCCCCGCCGGCACGCGCATTCGGCTCTCCGCGACGGTCAATGGGCGGGTGGTGGAGCTGCTCGTCGAAGACAATGGGCCGGGCATCGAAGCTCGGCATTTGCCGCGGCTTTTCGAACGCTTTTACCGCGTCGATGCGGGGCGCTCGCGCGACCTCGGAGGCACTGGTCTCGGGCTATCCATCGTCAAGCACTTGGTCGAAGCCATGGGCGGCAGTGTGCGTGTCGACAGCACGCCGGGCGTCGGCACCAAGTTCGGTGTTTCGCTGCGCAGTGACGAACCAGGCGAAACGCGCGCCGTCGCCTGAATGGCGCGAGTTCAAGCTCGCCGCGGCAAACGGATGCGGAACGTGGTGCCATGCTCTGGGCTGGAAGTGACGTGCACCTCGCCCGCGTGCGCGATCACGATCTGCTGCACGATGTACAAGCCTAGCCCGAGCCCCTCGGTGCGCGTGCGCGGGCCGGCGCCCGACTGAAACGGCTCGAACAAGCGCGGAGCGAGATCCTCGGGGATGTGGCCACGGTTGTGGACCGAGATCGAAACCTCGTCGCCAGTCCCTCGGAGGTCTAGGGTGATGGGCTCGCCCGCGGTGCCATGGCGCACGGCATTGCCGACCAGATTGGAGAGCACCTGCGCAAGCCGACCACCATCCCACTCGCCGTGGAGGTCGCCTTCGCAGCTCAGAAGCACTTTGCGATCCGGGCAGCTGGTTTCGAACTCCGCCACGGTTTTTGCGCTAATCGAGGCCAAATCGACGGGGCGTCGGTCGATCGGGATGCCGCCGCCGAGGCGCGCCCGCGAGAGGTCGAAGAGCTCGTCGATGATTTGCAACATGCGCGTGCTGCTGTTGCGCAAACGCGTGGCAGATTTTTGGATCTCCGGGTCGGGCGAAGTCGCGAGCATGCTGCTGGTCATCGAAACCACGTTCAGTGGGTTCCGAAGATCGTGCCCGACGACCGCCATCAATTCTTCGTTCAAGCGCAGCGTCTCTGCCAAATCCTGCTGCTGCCGGTGCAGCTGGAAGAAGGTCTCGGTCTTGTGGCGGAGGATTTGAGGTTCGAGCGGCTTGAACAAGAAATCGACCGCGCCTGCATCGTAGCCGCGGAAAACGCGGTGCCGCTCCTGCATGCCGGCGGTGACGAAGATGATGGGCACGTGGCGCGTGCGTTCCGCGCCGCGCATCAACTCAGCGAGCTCGAAGCCGTCCATCTCCGGCATTTGAACGTCGATTAGGGCGAGGGCGAAATCATGTTCCAGCATCAACTCCAGCGCTTCACGCGCCGAGCTGGCCTTGAGCAGCTCCAAATCCTCGCGGCGCAAGAGCGCCTCGAGGACGAGCAAATTCTCTTCCAGATCGTCGACGAGCAGGAATTTGACGGGGCTACGACGCTTCCTCATGAGCTCGATCCGGTGGCTTGGCGTAAGAAGTCGGCGATTTGTGGCAAGGACGCAATCCATTGTGGGTTTGCGCGGGCGATGGTGGCCGTCGGCATCTCTTTGGAGTCAGCCAGCGCGGGGTCTTGCGCCACCACGAAGCCCCCCGCGTCTCGAATCGCTCGTGCTCCCAGCGCGCCGTCGTCGTTGGCGCCGGTGAGCACGACCCCGCACAAGCGCGGCCCGTACGCGTCTGCAGCGGTCTCGAACAGCACGTCGATCGACGGCCGAGAGAAGCGCACCGGCTCGTCGACGGACAAAGAAAAGGCCTGGTCTCTCTCGATCATCAGGTGGTAATCCGAGGGAGCGAACCAAATCGTGCCGGCAGTCACGGGTTGCTTGTCGTCCGGCTCCTGGACGCGGAGAGCGCAGCGTGGCCGGAACAATTCCGGCAGCAAGCTCGGCCGATTCGGCGGCAGATGAACGACCACCACCACCGGTACGCGCGCTTCGGCCGGCAACTCGGGCAAGATGCGGGTGAGCGCCTCGACTGCGCCCGCTGACGCGCCCACGACGACGGCATCGCAGCCGGCGAAGCCCAACTCCTCGAGGTTCAGCACTTTTGGTACCAACGTTCGCTGGGGGAGAAATCTCGAAAGGCCGCCTTATGGGCGGAGAGCAGGAGGCTTTCTTTGGAGCCGAGGCCGAGAAAGCCGCGGCGACACAGCGCATCTTTCATCAGCCCGATGGCTCGGTCCTGCAAGGTGCGGTCGAAATAGATGAGCACGTTGCGGCAGGAAACGAGCTGCATTTCCCCGAATACGCTGTCGGTCGCGAGGCTGTGGTCGGAGAACACGACTTGCTTGCGCAAGCTGCGGTCGAAGGCGGCCGAGCCGTAGGCGGCGGTGTAATACTCGGAAAGAGAACAGCGCGCGCCGGAACGCCGGTGGTTCTCCGTAAACGCTGGCACGCGCTCTACCGGATACAAGCCCTGCTCTGCCTGGTGCAGTGCGTTCGGGTTGATGTCCGTGGCGTAGATCGTGGTGCGCTCCAAGAGCCCCTCTTCGCGAAGCAGGATCGCGAACGAATACAATTCTTCCCCAGAGCTGCAGCCCGCTATCCAGATGCGAATCGAAGGGTAGGTCCTGAGCACTGGCACGATCTGTTCACGCAGCGTTTTGAAGAACGTGGGATCGCGGAACATGTCGCTCACTTGCACCGTGAGAAACTGCAAGAGCTGGCTGAACAGGTTCGGCTCGTGAAGCAGTCGTTCTTGCAGCGCCGAGAGCGTCTCGCAGCCGAGCTGGCGGCGCGCCGACGCCAATCGTCGCTTCAGCGACGCGGGCGAGTAACTGCGAAAATCGTAGTGATAACGCAGGTATATCGCGTCGAGTAGCAGCCGGGTTTCGATCGCGTCGGAGTCGGTCATGGTTCAGCCTTTGGGCAACCACACGCGCACGAGCGAGAGCAGGATTTCCACGTCCAAGGGTTTGGCGATGTAGTCGTTGGCACCGGCCTCGAGGCACAGCTCACGGTCGTTGCGCATCGCCTTGGCAGTGAGCGCGATGATGGGCACGCGATTCCAACGCTCGCTGCGCTGGCGGATCGCGCGCGTCGCCGCGAGGCCATCCATCTCCGGCATCATGATGTCCATCAGCACGAGGTCGATGTCGGGGGTGCGTTCCAGGTGTTCCAGCGCCTCGCGGCCGTTGCGCGCGACGAACAGCTTTGCGCCCTTCGGCTCCAGAATGCTGCTGAGCGCGAAGATATTGCGCACGTCGTCCTCGGCGACGAGGATCTTGCGGCCGTCGAAGACCGCTTCCCGGTCGCGCACCTGGCGCAGCATGCGTTGCCGATCGACGGGCAGGCGCGATTCGACCTGGTGCAGAAATAGCGTCACTTCGTCCAGCAGGCGTTCGGGCGAGCGCGCGCCTTTGACGATGATCGAGCTGGAAAAACGGTTCAATCGCCGTTCCTCGTCCGGGCTCAACGAACGGCCGGTGTAAACGATGACGGGCGGAAACGAGAAGGCGTCGTCGCTGGCCATGCTCTCCAGCAAATCGTAACCGGAGCCATCGGGCAGCGAGAGATCGGTAACCACGCAGTCGAAGGTGCTGCTCGAAAGTTCGCGCTGTGCGTCCGCGACCGTCGATACGCCCACGATCTCGACATCCTGACTGGCGAGCAGCGCGATCACCGCTTCACGCTGGGTGGTGTCGTCCTCGACCACGAGCAGCCGGCGCATGCGAGAGAATTGTTCTTTCATGCGCGTCAGTGCGCCGATGATTTCCTCGCGCTTCACCGGTTTGACGAGATAGCTCGCCGCGCCCATGGATAGCGCGAGCTGCGCGTGGTCGTCCGCCGAGATCATGTGGATGGGGATGTGCCGCGTTGCGCTGTTTTGTTTCAAGCGATCGAGCGCCGAAATGCCGAAATGATCGGGCAGATTGACGTCCATGATGATGGCCGTCGGCAGGTAACGCACGGCCAGGCGCACGCCTTCGTCCGCCGTGTGCGCGAGCAAGAATTGAAACGACAATTCGGTCGCGAGCTTGGCCAACACCTCCGCAAAGGTGACGTCGTCTTCGACGATCAAGAGCACGCGCTTCTGGCCATCGAGGTGAGCGCGATCGTCGTCGAAGGCAGGCATCTCCGTTTGTACTGCCGGCGGGACGGGCGTGGCGGGCACTGCGGTCTTCTGCGAGGGGGCGGCGCGGGGTGCTTGCAGTGGCGATGGGCGTTGCGATGGTGGCGCGAATTGGAGCGGCAGCGTGAGCGTGAAGGTGCTGCCCTGTCCCTCGTTGCTTTCGACCTCCAGCGTGCCCCCGAGCATGATGGCCAAGTCGCGCGAGATGGACAGGCCGAGGCCCGTGCCACCGAAGCGCCGGTTGGTGGTGCCGTCCGCCTGCCGAAAAGCCTCGAAAATGCTGGATTGATGGGATTTCTTGATGCCGATGCCGGTGTCGCGAACGGCGAAGCCGATGCCTTCTGGAGCGCGACTCACGAGCAGAGTCACTTCGCCGCGCTCGGTGAACTTGAAGGCGTTCGACAGCAAATTCTTCAGGATTTGCTGGACCCTCTGGGTATCGGTCTCGATCGAGAGCTCTTCGGTCGGTAGGCTCTGCGAGAAACCGACGCCCTTTTGCTTGGCGATGGGCTCGAATGTTCGGGTTACCGAATCGACGAGGCGGACGACGGTCGTCGGCTCGATGTTGATTTCGACTTTGCCCGCTTCGATCTTGGAAAGATCCAGGATGTCGTTGATGAGCGACAGCAGATCGTTGCCCGAGGAGTAGATCGTGCTCGCGAACTTGATCTGTTCTTCGGTCAAGTTCTGCTCGCGGTTGTCTGCCAAGAGCTTGGCCAGAATGAGCGAACTGTTCAGAGGCGTGCGCAGTTCATGCGACATATTGGCCAAGAACTCGGACTTGAAGCGGCTCGTCTTCTCGAGCTCGGCCATCTTCTCGGCGAGCGTTCGTTGCGACTTTTCGAGCGCGTCGCGCTGCAGGGCCAAGTTCGAGTTGGAGGCTTCGAGCTCCTCTTTCCCCTCCTCGAGCTGCGCGTGCGCGGAGCGCAAGACGTCGCCTTGTTGCTGGAGCTCTTCGTTGGCGACCCGCAGCTCTTCTTGCTGGGCTTGGAGCTCTTCGCTTTGGCGTTGCGCTTCTTCGAGCAGATCGGCGAGTCGCACCTTTTGCTCCGCCGAGCGGAGCGCGCTGGCCACGATGTCCGACGCGCGCTCCAATAGTTCGAACGCACGCGGCTCGACTTTCCCCCAGAAAGCGAACTCCAGAATCGCAATCGGCGTGCCCTCGATGACGGCCGGCAGAAGCACGAGTTCGATCGGTTCGTGCCTGCCGGTACCCGAGCCGATTTGCAGGTAGCCCCTCGGGACCTCGCGTAGGTGCAAAAGTGGCGCGGCGCGTGCGCCTCGCGCCACGAGCCCCTCGCCTTCTGCAAAAAAGTCCCGCGTGTCGGCGGTGAGCCCGACGCTCGCGCGGCGCCGGAAGCCGCCGCTCTCGGCCACGTAGAACACGCCGGCGACCGCGCCAATCTCACTGCACAGCTGTTCGAGCGCGCGCCGCCCGAGATTCTCCGGTGAAGGGTCGCCTTGGACCGCCTCGGCGACCTTGATGAGCTGTGAACGCACCCAATTCTGGCCCTCGACGACCAGCCGCGTCGCGCGTTCCCCGTCCAAGATCTTGCGGTATGTCCCCGATACTTCGCCGAGCTGGCGCCGCGAGATGAACGCCAGGCCCAAGGCCAAGGCGATGAACAGCGGAATGCCCAGCACCGTCGTCAGTCGATTGCTATCGGCGTAGGCGGCTGCGCGCTGCACGCGCAACGTTTGTTCCTCGGTCACCGCGGCCTGCAAGGCTTCATGGATGGCGTCCATGCGCCGCCGGCGGTCGTTCAGCGAGTCGGGCGTGCGATATTTCGCCAAGTCCGCCCCTGGCTGCACGATCGGATCCGAGAGTCCGAGCCACGCTTCGTAGCTAGCGCGCGAGCTGTCGATTCGGATCTGCTGCGGCGGGTTGTCCATCACCAGGTCGTGCAGCCTGGTGAACAGTGGAAGCGGCTGGGCACGCCCGTAGGACGCCAAAAACACGCGGTCACCGGAGAGCAAGAAGCCGCGCAGGGCAGTCTCTTGTTCCAAGATTTCGTTTTGAACCTCGCCGACTCGCCCCATCACCTCGTCGGTGTGGTCCACCCAGTGCGCGGTATCCGTGAGGCGCACGATTTGGAATGCCAAGATCAGGCCCACGAAGAGCAGCAGCCCGACCGGGGCCACCACCGCAATCAACAAGCGCTGCGCCAGGAGTTTCGAACTAGTGCTCTCGGCGTCGTCAGTCACGGTGGGTCAGCGTACTTCTGCAACGCTGAACCGACAAACCTGGCGCCGGGCGTGAGAGCGCTCGCCGCCAGGCGACGCGTGGTGCGTTTCACTCGCTCAGATAAAGAGTGTGGCGAAACTCACCAGCGCTCACCGCTCTCGAGCCGGCAATGACACCGCCGATCGGCTCAGAACGCGATGGCGGCGCGCGCCAAAACTTCGTGCAGAACGTGCGCATTTTCGCGCGCGTCGTCCGCGACGCCCGTCGCGAGTTGGTTCGCGGGCGCAAAGGCGCGTTGCGTTGCGGTTTGCTTGGGCTGACCGGATTGGCTCGGGCTCACCGGTCGCGAATCGGGGAATTGATTCAGGATGTAGTTGACGGTGAGCCGCACGTGCTTCGTGAGCCAGTAGTTGGCGCCGAGCGAGAAAGCGTTGACGCGAATGTCGCCGTCGTTGTTGGTCGCGTCCGGAGTTCCGGCGCGGCGCGCGCTCGAGTAGTTGAGCCGTACCTGTTCCCACTTCGCCAAGAGCTGAAGCGCGCGTTCGGGCGTGGCTTTCTCGGGCTTCGAAAAATCGACGTGAGGCGGGCTTTGCACGCCGGGCAAGCCATTGATGTCGCGGTTGCCGAGCGGCCAGTAACCGAACTCGACGTAGTACGAGTAACCACGCAGGCTACCGAAACGCGGGCTCGTCGCCGTTTGGAAGCCTTCGGCTGCCTCACGCGTCCCCTTATCGACGTACGCGAACTCGCTCGTGAGATCGACTTGGCCGTAAGGGACGCGTGCTTCGAACGCGATGCCTTGCTGCGTGCCCGCGTACAGGACGTGCGTGGTTCCAGCCGAGCCCTTGTACGTCGGGTTCCAAAACGCGTACTGGCCCTGCGTGGTGAGCGCGGGCACGTCGTAAAAAGTGTATTGCCGATCGCGTGAACCTTGCCGCACGCTCGCGCCAATTTGCAGGTTCTTCAACGCGTCGGTGCGATCCGACAAGGGCGTCACGTACAGGCGCGCGAACAGATCGCCTTTGCCGTCGACGTTGGTGCGGTTTTGCCCATCACCGTCGAACAACCCAATCGAGTAATTGAGCAGGTGGTAGGCGTCGCCCCAGAGCATCACGCCAATCTGCTTCTGAGTGGGAACGGCTACGTCGCGCACCGTCATGGAGCGCTCCATGAACGGCGTGCCCCACTTTTCGCTGGTGCGATTCTCGAGCGTAAAAGGCGCGTCGAATTGCCCGACTTGCACGTTGAGCGCGTTGTCCGCCTTGAAGTTCAGGTACACGTCCGTCGGCGCTGCGCTGACCTTGGCCGTTTGCGCGCTTCCGTATTTGCCGCTGGTGGCGGTCGGTGCTGCGCCGGGCGCGGCAGCTTGAGTTTCGTTCGTGCCGTTCGGGTTGTCGATCGCCGTGGTGCCGAAATCGCCCGCGATCATGAACCACACGCGGTGGAAGAATTCGCCGGAAATCTCGGGCCGCGCGCGGCGCAAGAACAGCGTGGGCTTGAGCGCCGTGTGATCGACGCCCTGGCCGAAGAAGCTGTAAAAATCGATGTGAGCGCGGCCCTGCACGTACAGACGATAATTGTCGTCGACGTCACGCAGGTAGAACAGGCCGCCGCGGTAGCCTGCCAGTGGATAGCCATCTTTGCCCAAGCTCGGGTCCACGTTGGGCGCAGGAGTCTGCGCATGGGCCGATGTCGCAAAGGAGAAGGCCAGTAAGGCCGGCGCTATCCACTGGGAGATTTTCATGACTTCGTTTCAGTCGCGCGGTTTACAGCGCGACGGCGGCACGCAGTAGGAACTCGTGCAGGTTGTGCGCGTCGTCTTTGGCGACCGAGTTGCCGGGCGCAGTGGCGCGTTGTGAGGGCGTGCTCTTGATCGCCGAATCCGGGAAAATGTTCAGCACGTAATTGGCCGAGAGCCGCACGTGCTTGCTCATCCAGTAGTTGGCGCCGAGCGAGAAGGCATTGACCTTGATGTCGCCATCGGCGTTCTTCACATCCTGCGTGCCCGCGCGGTCGCTCCCGTTGTAGCTCAGGTGAACCTGCTCCCACTTGGCGAGCAATTGCACGGCGTGCGTCGGATCCGGATCCGGCTTCGAGAAGTCCACGTGCGGCATGTTCTCGTAGCCCGGGAGGCCCGAAATGTCGCGCTTGCCCAGCCACACGCCGGCCTGCAAGTAGTACGACACGCCCTTCATCTCGCCGCGTCGCAACGTGACCGCCGGGATGCCTTCTTGCGTCTCGCGGGTTTGATTGTTGATGTAAACGACCTCGCTCGTGAAGTCGAACATCGAGACCGGCACGCGAAGCTCGCCCGCCACGCCGACCTGATTGCCGGAGGGCAGGATGTGCGTCGTGCCTTCCGAGCCGCCGTAGGTCGGCTTCCAGAACGTGTAATTGCCCTGGGTGCTCATCGAGTTGTAGTCGTAGAAGCTGTATTTCTTGTCGCGCGAGCCGTAACGGAAGCTGGCGCCGATCTGCAGATCCTTCAGCTCCGATTTCGAGTCCGCGAGCGGGTGCACGAAGGTGCGAATCATCTCGTCGCCACGGCTGTCGACGTTCAGTTTGTTCTGACCATCACCGTTGAAGATGCCGGCCGAGTAGAACCAGTACTTGCTGGGCAGCTCGCCCCAAACCATGACGCCGATCTCTTTGTTGGTAGAGATACCGACGTCGCGCACGGCCAGCGAGCGCTCCATGAACGGGATGAATTTGTCGCTCGTTCGGTTCTCCATCGTGAACGGAGCGTCGAACTGACCGACCTGCACGTTGAGCAGTGGGTCGCCGCGGAAGTTCAAGAAAACGTCGGTCGGCGCCGCGATGATGCGCGCGGTTTGCGCGCTGGCGTACTTGCCGGTCGTGGCATCGGGCGCTTTGCCCGGCGCTGCGGCGGACGTCTCGTTCGTGCCGCCGGCATTGTCGTTGCCGGTCGCGCCGAAGTCACCGGCGATGCTGAACCACACACTGTGAAAGAATTCGCCGGTGATTTCCGGGCGGATCCGGCGCAAGAACAGCGTCGGCTTGAGCGATGCAACGTCCGAGACGCCCGGCCCGGCGTAGCTGTAGAAGTCGACCTGCGCGCGGCCCTGCACGTACAGGCGATAGTTGTCGCTCGTGTCACGCAAGAAGAACAAACCGTTGTGCCAGCCGGCGAGCGGGAAGCCGTCGTTGGCGACCGCGCCACCGGGGGGCGCCATCGGTGCGAGCGGAGAGACCGGCGCAACCGCTGCGGGAGCGATGGCGACCGGTTCGGGCGTGACGGGCTGCGGGGCGCTGTCCACCGGTGCCGGCGTCGGCGCGGGGAGGGGCGCGGGGGTGGCGGCAGTCGCCGGGGCTGCGGCATCGGGCGCGGTCGCTGGCGGCGCCGCGGGGGCTGCGGGGGCCTCTTGTGCGAGGGCGTTGAAAGCGAAAAGCGTGAGGGTCGGGGCGATGAGAACGACGGGGAATTTCATAACGAACTGGTTCCTTCCGGGCCCGCTCATAGGCTTCCGACTGTGACGATTCCGGGGCGCTTTGGTGAAATTCACGGAAAGCGCTAGTGGCGAAAGTGCGCTCCCGATAGCACGACCTTTGTGGCTAAGTATCGGAAAAATTTGCATTCCCTACTTGGCCGATGCGGGAATCCAGGCTGTCGCCCCGATTCCGCCGTACGGGTGCCATGTAACTGTCACACAGCTGTTTCCAAGGTGTAGCGCAGGTCCTGCACCGTCCTGATAGGGAGAACCCCCATGTTCGCACGCAGAGATTTACTTGCCGGCTTGCTGCTCGCGCTCGCGGCCTGCAAAGGCCAGAGCACGGAGCCAACGCAGAAGCCTGCCGAAGCTGCGCCCGCCCCCAAGAAGGAAGAGGGCATCAGCCTCAACGGCGCAGGTGCGACGTTCCCGTTCCCGCTCTATTCGAAGTGGATCGCCGAGTACAACAAGGTGAACCCGAACGTAAAGATCAACTACCAGTCGATCGGCTCGGGCGGAGGCATTCGTCAGATCAGCCAGGGCACGGTCGACTTCGGCGCCACGGACGCGCCGATGAAGGAAGAAGAAGCCAAGCTCGCCCCGAGCAAGATCTTCCACATTCCCGCCACCATCGGCGCAGTGGTCGTGGCCTACAACGTGCCCGAAGTGACTTCGGCGTTGAAGATCACCCCCGAGGTGTTGGTCGATATCTACCTCGGCAAGATCAAGAAGTGGAACGACCCGAAAATCAAAGCCGACAACGCAGACGCGAAGCTGCCCGCCAAAGACATCTCGGTCGTCTATCGGACCGATGGTAGCGGCACGACCGCAGTTTTTACCGACTATTTGGGCAAAGTGAGCCCCGATTGGAAGGAAAAAGTCGGTGTTGGCAAGAGCGTCAATTGGCCGGTGGGGCTCGGCGCCAAGGGCAACGAAGGGGTGACCGGTCAGGTCAAAACGACGGCCTACACCATCGGCTACATCGAGCGCGCGTATGCCTCGCAAAACAAGTTGCCCATGGCCGAGTTGAAGAACAAGGCTGGCAAATTCGTGGCGCCTTCGACCGAAGCCATGTCGGCCGCTGCCGACGCGGTCGAGATGCCGGATGAACTGTACGTCTCGCTCTCCAACGCCGAGGGCGATGCCGTGTATCCGATCACCGGCTACAGCTACCTGCTCGTGTACGAGAACGCGAAGGATGCGACCAAGGGCGAGGCGCTCGCCAAGTACCTGTGGTGGGGTTTGCACGATGGCCAAGCCTTCGCCAAAGATCTCGACTACGCGCCGCTCCCCGCCAAAGTGTTGACCAAAGTCGAAGCTCGTTTGAAGGAGTTGCGCTCGGGCGACAAGAAGCTCCTTTCCGGCGCGTGATCGCGTTCGGTAAGTCATGTCCCTGAGCTCCGACGTCTCCCTCGTTCGCGTGCGATCGCGGTTTTGGACCCGCTTCGGCCGCGAAGTCAACGTGGGAGACTTCGTGTTTCGGCGCGTGACGGCGTTCGTCGCCGCGCTGGTCGTGCTGGTGCTCGGCGCGATTGCGCTGGCGATGGTGCGCGGCTCGCAGCTGTCCCTGGCGAAGTTCGGTTTTGGTTTCGTCCTGACCAGCGTTTGGGATCCAGTGCGCGACGTGTATGGCGCGCTGCCCTTCATCTACGGCACGCTCGCGTCGTCCTTGCTGGCGCTGTTGATTGCGGTGCCGATCTCGCTCGGGGTCGCGATCTTCTTGTCCGAGTTGGCACCCGAGTGGCTGCGATCGCCGGTTGGTTTTTTGGTGGAGCTCCTGGCGGCCGTGCCCAGCGTGGTTTACGGCCTGTGGGGGATCTTTGCGCTGGCGCCCTGGCTGCGCGAGAGTGTCGAGCCGTTTTTGGCGAAATATCTGGGGTTTTTGCCGCTTTTCCAGGGCGCACAGCACGGCTTTGGGCTGCTCGCCGGCGGCATCATCTTGGCCATCATGATCACGCCCACCATCTCGTCGGTGAGCCGCGAGGTGTTGCGCGCGGTGCCGAGCGCGCTGCGTGAAGGGGCGCTCGGTCTCGGTGCGACGCGCTGGGAGGCAGTGCGCATCACCGTTTTGCCCTATGCGCGTTCGGGGCTCGTCGGCGCGACCATTCTCGGCCTTGGTCGCGCGCTCGGTGAAACCATGGCGATCACCATGGTCATCGGCAACCGCGCCGAGATCAGTAGCTCGCTGTTTGCGCCGTCCTACACGATGGCCAGCGTCATCGCCAACGAGTTCACCGAGGCAACGGGAGAGCTCTACTTATCGTCGCTCGCCGAGGTGGGCCTGCTTTTGTTCGTCGTGACCGTGCTGCTCAACATCGTGGCGCGCGTCTTGGTTTGGCGCGTCGGTCGCTTGCCGGAAGGTGGCCGGCTGTAACGCATGTCCAGCTACAATCGCCGCAAATTCACCGACGTTTTCGTGCGCTCAGCTTGCGTGCTGTCGGCGCTCATTGCGCTCGTGCCGCTGGGCAGCGTGCTCTACTACGTCACCGTTCGCGGCATCGGCGGCGTGAACTTGGACTTTTTCACGGAGCTCCCGAAGCCGGTCGGCGAAGCCGGCGGAGGCATGGCGAACGCCATCGTCGGGACGCTGAAGCTCGTGCTCCTGGCCTGCGTGTTCGGCATTCCGCCTGGCGTGCTGGCAGGCGTTTATTTGGCCGAATTCGGCGACAGCCGCTTCGGCAAATGGGTGCGCTTCTCGGCCGACGTGATGAGCGGCGTGCCCTCCATCACCATCGGTATTTTCGTGTACTCGCTGGTCGTGCTGACGACCAAGCAATTCTCGGCGTTTGCCGGTGGCGTCGCGCTCGCCATCTTGATGCTGCCGACCGTCACGCGCACCACCGAAGAGCTGCTCAAGCTCGTTCCGGAGTCGCTCCGCGAGGCTGCGCTGGGGCTCGGTATCCCCAAGTGGCGCGCCACGTTGCGCGTCATGCTGCGCACGGCGGCGCCGGGTATCGCCACGGGGGTGATGCTCGCCGTGGCGCGCGTGGCCGGTGAAACCGCGCCGCTCTTGTTCACCGCATTCAACAATCGCTTTTGGTCGAACGGCTTCAACGAGCCGACGGCGTCGTTGCCCGTCAACATCTATACGTACGCGGTTTCACCCTATGAAGAGTGGCACCGGCAGGCTTGGGCAGCAGCGCTCGTGCTCTTGCTCATGGTCTTGATCCTAAACATTTCCGCGCGGTTACTCGTACGTAGCCGAGTCGGTGCGCGATGACCACGCGCGTGCTTTCGCTCACTCAAGCCGAGGACGCCATGAACGTAGGGCAATACGGAACCAGCAAGAGCACTCCAAAGAAGCCGAGCCGGCCCGACGACGATCTGAGCAAGCCGCGTTGGGACGAAGTCTCCGTGAGCACGATCGTGCCCAAGATGCGCACCGAGGATCTGCACGCGTACTTCGGGCAATCCGAGGTGCTGAAGGGCATCAGCTTGCCGATCGCCGAGAAGCAGGTGACGGCCATCATCGGGCCTTCCGGCTGCGGCAAATCGACGTTCGTTCGTTGCTTGAACCGAATGCACGAGGTGGTGCCGGGCGCGCGTGCGACGGGTCGCGTGCTGCTCGACGCGCAAGACATCTATCAGCCGGACGTCGACGCGGTGCGTGTGCGGCGCCGAGTCGGCATGGTCTTTCAAAAGCCAAATCCGTTTCCGACCATGTCCATTCGCGACAACGTGCTCGCTGGCTTGCGCTTGAACGGCGAGCGCCCAGACGACCCTGACGCGATCGTCGAAAAAATGCTGCACCGCGTGGCCCTGTGGGATGAAGTGAAGGACATCCTCGGGCGCGCTGGAACGGGCCTTTCCGGCGGCCAACAGCAGCGTTTGTGCATCGCGCGCTCACTCGCGCTGGAGCCCGAAGTGCTCTTGATGGACGAACCCTGTTCGGCGCTCGATCCCATCGCCACCGCGCGCGTGGAAGAGCTGATTCACGAACTTCGGAAGTCTTACACGATCGTGATCGTCACGCACAATATGCAGCAGGCGGCACGCGTCGCAAACTTCACTGCTTTCTTCTACTTGGGTAAGCTCGTGGAGCACGACCGCACGGACGTGATTTTCACGCGGCCCAAGGAGATGCGCACCGAAGACTACATCACTGGCCGCTTCGGCTGAGGGGACAAGCATGGCTCGCCATACCGATCGAGAATACGAAGCCGAACTCGAGGCACTCCGTGAACGAGTGCTCTTGATGGGCGCGCGTGTGGAAGAGCTCGTGACGCTGGCCATGCGTTCCTACGTCGAACGCAGCGTCGATCTCGCGCGCAGCACGATCGAGCTCGACCGCAACGTCGACCAGTTGGAGCTCGATATCGACGAGTTGGCGCTGCAGATCCTGGCTCGTCGCCAGCCGGTGGCTTCCGATTTGCGCTTCATCACCACGACCTTGAAGCTCGTGACCGATCTGGAGCGCATCGGCGATTTGGGCGTGAATATCTGCGAACGAGTGGCCGAGCTCGGCGCCGATCGCGCGCCCAATCCCCACGATCCCATCCCGCGCCTCGCGGACGTGGCGGTCGGCATGGTGCGCGACGCACTTGACGCGTTCGTCGCGGGCGACGCATTCAAAGCCGAGCAAGTCGTCGATCGCGACAAGATCGTGGACTCGTACTACGCGCAGCTATTTCCCGAGCTGCTGCCGCGCATGATGTCGGATCCGGGCGTCGTCCTCGAATCGACGCGCTTGCTCTCGATCGGAAAGTGCCTCGAACGTCTCGCCGATCACGCCACCAACATCGCCGAGATGGTGGTGTTCATGGTCAAAGGGCAAGACGTTCGGCACTCGGGCTGATCCCGCGACCGCGGGCATCACCGGCGGGAGTGCTTCACTCGCCGCCGGTCGTTCACGAACGGTTCAGTTGCTGCAGATGAACGGGCTCATCAGCGCGCAGTCGATGTTGTTCCAGGCACCGTCGCTTCGCACCACGCTGCAGTTTTCGATCGCGTCACAGCCCGGGTCGAGGCAGTTCGGCTCCAGGCCATAATAACCGCCGCCCCAGTTGGTGAACGTGGCGGCGCCGCCGTTCGGGGTCCACTCGAACGTCCCGTGGGTCGTCAGATCGTCGAAGCCGATAAAGGCATCGGCGGTCACGGCGTTGGCGTTGGCGGCGGAGCGCAGCCAGCCCGCCGTTGCGTCGTCTTTCACCCAGGCGAGGTGCATGGCTTTGGTTTCGCAGACGCCTTCCGCGGTCGCGTTGTCGTCCGTTTGCGGGCAGAAAGCGTAGTTTTTGCCGCCGAATGGCACGCAAGTGCAGCCCGCCGGAGCGTCGCACGTGAACGCCTTGCACGTCGTGTCGCACGAGCGGCTGTCGCATTCGTTCGGTTGCGTACACGGGGTGCCATTCGCGAACGTCAGGTTGGGTGTGCCGCACATGAGCGTAAAGCTTTCCACCCAGCCCTTGTCGCCGAACTCGCCGACCAACACCGAGGTGCCGCGCGCGATCTGCCCGTCCGGGCAGCCGCTGAACGCGAAGTCGACGTCGTTGGGTTTGTCTTCCGGACCGAACGACGGCAGCGCAACCTTGCTGTCGAGATCGACACCTGGCTGAACCACGCCGTCTTGGAAGACGGGCACGACCGGCGCGCAGGTGAGGGTCATGATGCGCAAGCGGTCGTTGTAGCGGCCGCTGAAGCCGACCACGACGTTGTCTTTCGGGCAGATGCTCGAGCCGGTGGTCGCCGGGGCGTCCCCGCCGCGAGCGAACAACGTGTCGCCCTCGCTCACGGACAAGTTCACTTGCGTCGTGTTGGTGACGGTGAGCGTGCCGCACACCGCTTGTGTGCCGCTGATGAAGTCTCCGTAGGCGACCCAGTTGAGGCCGACCATCACTTGGCTGTCGGGGCACGTGTCCCAGAGCGTGTACGCCGGATCCGCATTTTGCCCGTCCAGCATCGTGTTGGTCAGATCACCACCGGTGATCGCGACACCGACTGGAACCGGTGCGGCACCGCCCGATCCGCCCGATCCGCCGCTCCCGCCGATGGCGCCGCCTGAGCCGCCGCTCCCGCCGATGGCGCCGCCGGAACCGCCTGAGCCCGCGACGCTGCCGCCTGAG
>Ga0105245_10002482_pt1 | contig 16667 bp, 12 predicted proteins | sample KBSM54metaG_FD_81523 | JGI IMG/M metagenome (GOLD analysis project Ga0105245, IMG submission 81523) | Miscanthus rhizosphere microbial communities from Kellogg Biological Station, Michigan, USA - KBS M5-4 metaG | ecosystem: Host-associated > Plants > Roots > Rhizosphere > Soil | place...
CGCAGCCCGCGAAACAGCGAGAAACGCCGGCCTTTTTCGCGCCCGCCGAGCACGAGCGCCGTGCCTGCGAGCGCGGTCACCGAACCCAAGAACAACACCGGCAAGTCGAGCTCGCGCGCCCAAATCGTGCGATTGAGAGCGAGCAGCGTGAGCCAAGCGCTATCGATCACGAACACGAAGTAAGGCAGCGGTGAGCTCGGCAGCTCGGACAGCGCCAGCCGCGTCACGCCCCACTCCTTGACTGCGCGGAGCGAACCGGTCGCGCTCGGTGCGACGCGAAAGCGTTGCCGCATGGCCGCAGCCAGTCGCCCTTCGAGCCAGCCGAGCGCGCGCCCGAGCGGCGAAGTGAACAGCAACAACAGCGCGACCGCAAAGCCGACCAACGTGGCGGCCGGTGCCAACTCCGAAGGCGAGCCCGGCTGAAAGCCGGACACGTCGAGCGCAAACGTGGCCGGCGTTTTCTCGTCGCCGCGGCGCACGACCAAGCGCGATAAGTGGCTGCGCGGCGGTGGGATCAAATCCGAAGCGCTGGTCAGCCGCAGCCCGTCGAGCTCCAAGAGCGCGTCGCCCGGCAGTAGGCCCGCCCGCGAAGCGCGGCCCTCGGGCTCGATGGTGTCGATGAGGAGCACGTCGCGTTCCGCGGAATGCACCACGACCATGCCGGCAAAGGCCGCAAAACGCCGGGCTTCGGCTTCGTGGACGTCGAGCGCCGTCTTGGAGATGGAGGCCGGATTGACGTCCATCACGACGCCGTCGAGCGAGCCGCGCACCGGTGGCGCGCCACTGGCGCGAGCCTGGAAGGAGACGGTGGCCGCGCCGCGAAACGTGGCGTGCACCGAATCGCCGAGGCCACAAAACTCACGCGCCAGCTCCGGGTTCAGCAGGAGCGAGATGGCATGGGGATCACTGGCCGAGGCCAAAGCCGAAATCGTCACCTCGCGTGTCGGCGATTGGCCCGCGCGGAACAGGTCGCCGTGAAAGGTGACGCGCGCCGCGCGCCCCTCGGGGAAGCCCGAACCGTTCAGAGTGAGCCGATCCCCTACCTCGAGCGCGTGCGGGTTGAGGTCCGTTACTTCGAGGAGGCTCGGCGAGCTGTCGTGCGCATCGCAAGAGCACAACGAAAAGAGCGCGCTCAGCGCCAGAAGCCCGATGCCACGAGAGGAGAGGTGCACGCAGTGGCTGTTAGCGCGAGCGCAACCAAGCGGACCAGTTCGCGTGGGCCAATGCCGAAAGTTGGGCCAGCTGAACTGGCTGTGCTTTGGTGCCCCGAAGTGCGGAAAGGCCGCCACGTGAGCGAGGGACCATGGCGAAATTCTCGAAAATCTTAGCGCGAATCAAGGAAGTGCAGACCGAGATCCTGCGCGTAGCGCCGTATCGCGACGTCGGCTTGGTCGGCAATCCCGGCACCTCCGAAGTGGCCCTCGCGGCCGTCGAAGAGCGCATCGGTCGGCGGCTGCCCGAGGTGTATCGCGAGTTCCTCGCGGAGCACGATGGTTGGCCCCGCTTCTTCGAAGGCGCCACCTTGCTCGGCACCGCCAACCTCGGCAAACGCCTGTACGACGACTTGGCCAAGGCCGTGTTCGAAGCTGCCGAGACGCCGGTGCCGGATCTGGCGCCGCCCTCTCGCGCCGCCCGCCCGCCCATCATTCCCTTTGGTGCCGATCTGCAAGGCACCACGCTGTTCGCGTTCAATCCAAACATCACCGGCCCGAACGGCGAGTGCGAGGTGGTGGCTTGGGTGAACGAGATCGGCGTGCGCCGTGATTCGTTCGTGGGCTTCTTGGAGTTCGTGCTCGACATGTGCGAGGCAGAGCTCGAGGGCTATCAAATCCCGCGCGAGTCGCAGCGTCGCTCGGCCTGAACCCACCCGGCCGCGCCGCCCCCACCCCAAATCGCACCCAGGACCCCCGGTTCCCGGCCTGAACGCCCACGGCCTTTGACCGGCTTGACGCTATGCGGCATGCTTCCTGGTGATGGTGAGCGCCGAAAGCTCCGACAGCACCCCGCCTGGTCCACGGCGGATCATCAAGCGGTATTCGAACCGTAAGCTCTACGATACCAAGGGGTCGAGCTACGTCACGCTTCTGCAAATCGCGGAAATGATTCGCGAGGGCGAGGACGTGCAGATCATCGACAACGCGACGAAGGAAGACAAAACCGACGTCACGCTGGCGCTGATTATCTCCGAAGAGCTGCGCACCAAGCCGCGCGGGATCCCGCTCACGACCCTGAAAGCGCTGATTCGCAACAAGGGTGAGCGCATCCTCACCCAGCTGCGCGAAGGCCCCATCGGGAAGCTGATCCCCACCAAAGAGGGCGAGGTCGACGCCGCCCCGCTGTCTTCTGTGCCGCCGCCGCGAGAGGAGGACGACTTGTCGCAAAGCAAAGAAACCAAAGGGCTTCGCGCCACACTGGAACAGTGGCAGTCGACGATCGATGAGCGGATCCGGGCTGTTTTGCCCAATTTTGCGGCATTTCGAGACCTCGAGCAGGAGGTGAAGCGGCTCTCCGAGCGGCTGGCCGAGCTCGAGAGCAAGCTCGAAAAACCTCCACAAAAGCAGGAATAGCTGGGCTGCGGCCCGGGTTGCCCCAGTGAACATGAGCCGCAAAGCCAGCATCTCGGCGCACGAATTCGAGACCGAAGCCATCGGTCACCTGAGCGCGCTCCTGGGAGTCAGTTCGCGCCTGACCCGGAACAACGCTGACGCCCAAGATCTGGTGCAGGACACCCTGCTCAAGGCCATGCGCGCCCGGGACCAATTCGAGTCGGGCACGAACATGCGCGCCTGGCTTTTGCGCATCCTGACCAACACGTTCATCAACCGCTATCGCCGCGGTGGCCTCGAGCGCAGCGTGCTCGATGGTCCGGACGCGGACCCGCTGGCGGATGGCTGGATCAGCGCCTCGACGATGGAGTCGATGCGTGATCCCGAGTCGCAGGCGCTGCGCCCGATGCTGGAAAAAGAGATCCAGCGCGCGCTCGATGAGCTGCCAGAAGAATTTCGGCTCGCCGTCGTCCTGTCGGACGTCGAAGAGCTCTCGTACAAGGAAATCGCCGACATCATGGGCTGCCCCATCGGTACGGTGATGTCACGGTTACATCGTGGGCGGCGCCTGCTCAAAGGCCGCCTCGTGGAGCACGCGCGGGCGCTCGGTATCATCGGGCCCGAAGCACTCGTGGGCGACACGTCGGAGAAACAAGACCCGGTGGTAGATCTCAAGCAGTACCGCGAAAAGCGAGTAGCCCGTTCATGACCAGTTCTTGTCGCCAAGTTGCGCCCCTGCTCGAAGCCTTCGGTGATGGCGAGCTCGCCCCGGAGATGTCGCTAGAAGTCGAACAACATTTGGTCGACTGCACCACGTGCGGTGAACGCATTCGGTTCAATCAGGCGCTGCACGTGAGTGCGCGCAAAGCCGTGCGCAACGCCGCCCCGGTGATGCCCGCGTTCGAAGAGCGCATTCGTTTGGCGCTCGCCGCCGAAGCCAGCCGTGAAGAAGGCGCCGCAGTGGCGGACATCGCGGTCGAGCGTGAAGCGCAGCACCAGCACATGTTGTCCTGGCGCACCGTGGTGCCGATGGCCGCGGCAGCCGCGCTCACCTTGGTCTGGGCAGCTTCCACCGGCAAACAACCCGCTCAAACTCGTGACCGCACGGTGCAAGCCGCCAACGCGGACGAGCTCTTGGAAGAGCTAGTCGATCATCACATCAACGCGCTCGGTCCGCAGGTGACTCAGCCGGCTCTGCTCACGCAATTCGAGCCCGAAGTCGGCGTGCCGCTCAGCTTGCCCAGCTTGAAAGACTACGGCGCGCATTGGGTCGGCGGCAGCGTGGTGCCCGTGAGCAACCAGCACGCGGCCTCGCTCCGTTACATGATGGGCGGCCATCACGTGACCCTGTACGTCTACAACTCGTCACGCGTGCCGATCGAAGCCAAACTCAAGCCCCGCACCGTGCGCAACGAGCCGGTCTACGTCGGCAGCCGGCGCGGCGTCTCCATCGCCGCCACCGAACACCGCGGCGTCGGCTACGCGATCGCCACTGATTTGAATGATGATGAGAGCGCTGAGCTCGTGGCTGCTGTTTATTAGTGGGTAAGCGCGTGGCTTCTGTCGCGAGGTGACAGGTCCTTTGCGTGCGGTCGGCTTCTCCGCCTCGCGATCCACTCGATAGTTAGAAGGCCTGCCGCCCGGGTTCGCCGGTTTGTCGTGGGGTCTGCGCCGCTAAGACGATCGTGATCTGATCGTGCCAAGACTTTAGCGGGGTTCCATGATCCGGAGGGTCCTGCGCATGGCCTCTTCGCTGGGAGAGAGCAGAGAGCAGAACGACGCTGCTCGAGCCAGCCGCACACAGAGTCTTCCTGTGTCCTCTCGCGCGAAGCGCGCTTCTCCCGCGCGAAGGCGCATTTCTCCCGCGCGGAGCGCGGTCGCGCCTAGGCGCGCGGGAAGCATTTCAGCGTGCCTGCTCGAAAGTGGATCGCCCTCACGGTCTTGGCACGATCAGATCACGATCGTCTAGGAGGCGCAGACCCACGAGAACCGGCGAGACCGGCGGACGCTTGTTTCAACCCGATGGAGGCGACGCGTTAACGGCACGGCCACCCGCACGCCAATTCAAACCTCTCACCCCGCCACTGAGACCCCAAACACTCACTCCCACTACTTACTCAAAGCACTCCCATGCTTACGCGGATCGGCAGCGGCACTCACGCCCGCTTCGGTCACGGCGATCACTTGCACGGCGCTCGGATTTTCGGGCATTTCGGCGACTACTTCGCCGCGCCAGGTGAGATCGTCGATGAGCGCGCGCGGGGCACCCGCTTCGAGTCGTAGTGTTGGGCCCGAAGTCGGCACTTGGAAGCGCGGGAGCGCCACGAGTTCGCTGGGGGACAGTCCGAACACCAGGTGCGTCATCAGCAGCTGCGCCACGTTGGTCGCAATCAGTTGCCCGCCCGACCCACCGAGCGCAAACACCACTTTGCCGTCTTTCACGACGACGGTCGGCGTCATGCTCGATACCGGGCGCGCGCCGGGACGCGGTCGATTGGGGCTCTCGCTGAGGCCAAACGGGACGACGTCCTTCTGACGCGTGAAATCGTCGAGCTCGTCGTTCAACACGATGCCGCTCGTGGGAGCGGTGATTTTGGCTCCGAACGCGTTGTTCACGGTGGTCGTCAGCGAGGCCACGTTGCCCGCTTGGTCGATCACCAGCAGGTGATGGGTGCCGTGTTCGTCGTCGTCGAAGCGGGGCAACGTGTGTGTGCGTTCGCTCGAGATCAGCTGCGCTTTGCGCCGAGCCAGCCGCGCCGGCTCGATCAACGCGGCGACGTCGAACTTCTGGAAATCGGGGTCGCCCACGAAGCGCAAGCGGTCGGAGAGCGCGCCGCGCATGCTTTCGGCGAGCAAGTGTTGATACACGCCGCTCCCCGGCGTGTACCGCGCGAGTTCGGTTTTCGAGAACGTGCCCAACGTTTCGGCCACCAAGAGCCCACCCGCCGAAGGAGGCGGCATCGTGTACACGTCGTAACCCTCCCAGGTGACGTGTAACGCCGTGCGGCGAACGGGCTGATAGTGCGCGAGATCGGCCGCGGTGAGTGCGCCGCCTTTCTCGTTCGCAGTGGCGACGAGTTCGCGCCCGATGTCGCCTTCGTAATAGGGGGTTTTGCCTTCGTTCGCGAGGCGGCGCAGCGTCCGACCGAGGGCCGGATTTTTGAGCAGCGCGCCCGCTTTCGCGGCCTTGCCGCCCGGAAAAAATACCCGAGAAATGCCGGGATCGGTCGCGCCCACGCCCATCGCCCAAGCAGACGTCAAGACTTTGCCCAAGTGTGGGCTGACCGGAAAACCGGTTTCCGCGACCCGCGCCGCGGGCAGCACGACGTCGCGCCAAGCGCGCTTGCCGAAGTCGTGTTGGAGTTGGAACAAACCGGCGAGCTCTCCGGGAACACCGGTAGCGCGCGCTCGCTCGGCAGGCGCGAAGGGCCGCTTCTCGAAGGCCGCTGCGTCGACGGCGGCCGGCGCGCATTCGCGAAAATCGAGCACGTACGGCTCGTGCGTTTCTGCGCGCCAGAGGAGCGCAAAGCCTCCCCCACCGAGACCACTCGAGCTCGGGCTCACGATGCCCGACACCAACGCGGCGCGGACCACCGCGTCGAACGCATTGCCGCCCGCATCGAGCTCGCTCATCGCTTCCCGCGAAGCCACGGCATTTTCGGTCGCGACGGCGGCCCGCGCGACTTGAGGAGCGGCATGGCCACCCGGTGCGGCGAGCAGCAACCCGAGAGTCGCCAGCGCACCAAGCGCCGGGCTTGCGGCTCGTGGCGCCAACGCGCCGACGAACGCCGGCCAAACGCGCGAGGCAAAGCGAATGCGATGAGCCACGATTCGTGAGGCTAGCAAAAGATCGTCCGCTCGCGGTTTGCTCTGCTCGTCGCGGCGTGTGAGATTTGCGCCACCGTGCGCTTTCTATTCGTAATGGACCCGGCCCAAACCATGACGGCCGATAAAGACACCACTTTTGCGTTCATTCGTGGAGCGCTCGCGCGCGGCCACGAATGCCTGCATTGCTTGCCGAGCGAGGTGTCGAACCTGGGCCGGCAAGTGTTCGCGCGCGCGCGGCCGGTACGGGTGAGTGACCAAGTGCCTCACGTGACACTCGGCAGCGACGAACGAGTCGAGCTCGAAGCGCTGGACGCCATTTTCATCCGCAAAGATCCGCCCTTCGATTCGGCGTATCTGTATCTCACTCAGCAGCTCGATCTGGTCAAAGACCGCGTGCTGGTGCTGAACGATCCGCGCGGCTTGCGGGACGCGAACGAGAAGCTGTTCGCGTTCCAGTTTTTGGAATTCATGCCGCGCTCGCTGGTGACGGCGGATCGCGCGCAGATCATCGAGTTCGTGAGCACCGTTGGCGGCACGGCAGTGTTGAAGCCGCTGGATGGTGCGGGTGGCTCGGGTGTGGTCGTACTCACCCAGGGTGATCGCAACGTGCGCTCGATGGTCGACATGTTGACGCTCGAGGGCAAGCGTCTGGCGATGGTGCAGGAGTATCAACCCGCCGTGCGCCAGGGGGACAAGCGCGTGCTGCTCCTCGACGGCAACCCGCTCGGCGCGATCTTGCGCGTGCCGCGGGAGGACGACGTGCGCGCCAACATTCACGCGGGTGGCCGCGTGGAACCCTGTGAATTGACGCCGCGCGAGGCCGAGTTAGTGCGCTCGGTCGGCCCCAAATTGCGCGAACATGGGCTATTTTTCGTGGGTTTGGATCTGATTGGCGAAAAGCTGATCGAGGTCAACGTCACGAGCCCGACCGGCATTCAAGAGCTCGGCCGTCACCTGGGGAACAAGCCGGAAGAAGTGGTGATCGCCTGGGTGGAAACTCGCGCCCGCGCGCCGCGCTAACCAAAACCAAAGCGGAGTCGAGCTGTCCGACGAACGGACATTGGCCGATCCCCAAAAACTTGGCCCAATCCCCCGAACCAGCTAACCCCTTAGTCATGGCCCGAAAGTGCGAGATTTGTGAGGCTCTCGGCAAACCCGCGCCGAGCGTAGCGAACAAAATGTCACGCCTTTTGATCGAAGACCGGATCGTGGTGCTGTGTGCGGATCACGCCACGCGTGTGCGTGAGCGCGCCGTGAGCAGCATCGACGAGCTGCGCGGCATGTTTCGCGAGCCGCGCGGCAAGCGGGCGCTGCTCACTCGTCGCGCGCCCATCGATCGGCGCATTTTCCCTGCGCGACCAGAAGGGCGTCGCGCATCGAGCGGGCGCCGCGCCAGCGATCCGTGACTCAGCCGTCGTCAGCCGGTAGCGTGAGCGAGCGCAAAATCGCGTTCGGGACGCTGTTCGTGTCGCTCGCCTTGGCGGCGTTCGTGTTCGGGCGTGGCGCAACTCGCGGCGCGCTCCACCTCGATGCGGCGGGCGAGCAGCAGTCGTCGCTCAGCCTCGTGCCGCCGGGCGCGGCCTTCGTGCTGACCGCGAACGTGAAAGAGATCCGATCCAGCCCGATCGCGAGCGCTCTGCTCTCGCGCGTGAGCCGCGTGGGCGGCGATCTGAATCGGATCTGCGGGTTCGACCCGCTGAGCCACGCGACAGAGGTGGCGTTGTCGGCCGTCGCAGGCAGCGACGTCGCGAACGCTGCCCCCCAAGATTTCGCGATCATCGCGGCGGGTGATTTCTCAGCGGCCGATTTCGAGCGTTGTGCCGTGCTCGTGATTCAGGCGCGCGGCGGCGATCCCGTGTCGTCACGCTTGGGCAGCTTCCACTCGGTGCGCGATCGCAAAGTGGAAGGCGGGGAAATCGCGGTGCGCGATGGCGGACCGCTGATCGTGAGCGGCGGCAGTTACTTCCGCGCGGTGCTGGACGAAGCCGAAGGTCACGGCGCGCGGCGCCCCGAGCACGATCCACGCGACACCGCGCACGCCGCCCTGAGGCGCACGCTCGGCCCGGGCCAAGTGCTCGCCACTTGGCTGCTTCCCGAACACTGGGTTCAACAACTCACGGGTGAGGACAACGAGCGACTCTCGCCGCTGCAGGGCTTGAAAGTGATCGGCGCGCGGCTGGATCTCACGCGAGAGGCGCGCTTGAACGCCCTGCTCGAATGCGTCGATGCCGAGCACGCCAAACAAATCGCGGGTCTGTTCGACGAGCTCCGTGGCTCGTTGTTGACGCTCGAGGACAGCCCAGCGGTGACCACCGCGCTCTCGCACGTGCAGCTCGTGAACGAGGGCGCGCGCTTGCGGCTCAGCGTGTCGCTCACGGGTCCCGAGCTCGACGCGCTGCTCCTCGAACTCGGCGGACCGCCGGACCAAGTCACCGTGGTCGGCGCCCCGAGTGCAGCACCGCCTGCGCCTCCTTCGCCGTAAAAGCGAGCGTTTTTGTGCTGCTGCCCGGTGGCGGCGCGACGAACCCAAGGCTAAGACGTGGGCCCATGTTGGCTCGCTTGCTTCGTCTCCGGTTTTTGTTTGCGCTCACGGTTCTCGTCGTCGGTTGTGCGGTCCAAAGCGGCGGCCAGCCACCGTCGTCGACGCCGCTTTCGGCCAGCAGTGCCGCGCCGACTCGAGCGCTTACCTCGGCGCCGTCGAGCACGGGTCCACAGCCGACCTCTGACGCGGTGCCCGTCGCGGCCGATGATCCGGTTTGGGGTGCCGCCGACGCACCGGTCACGATGGTCGAGTTCTCGGATCTGCAATGCCCATTCTGCTCGCGCGTGAACACCACGCTCACCCAGCTGCGCGCCAAGTACGGCCCGAGCAAGCTGCGCATCGTTTACAAACACAACCCATTGCCGTTTCACGAGCACGCGATGCCGGCGGCCAAAGTCGCCGAAGCGGTGCGCGGGCAGGCCGGAAATCAGGCATTTTTCGCGTTTCTGGACCTCGCCTTCGCGCATCAAACCGAGCTCAGCGACGGCTCACTGCAGAGCTGGGTCGCGGCCATCGGCCTCGATCCGAATTTGGTTTTGGCCCGTGCCGGCCTGCCGCAAACGACGCAGAAGATCGAGGGCGACATGGCGCTCGCGGTCAAGCTCGGCGCCAACGGCACGCCCGCGTTTCGGATCAACGGCGTCACCTTGAGCGGCGCGCAACCGCAAAGCAGCTTCGAAGAAGTGATCGACGCCGAGCTCGTCGCGGCCGCGCAACTGCAGCGCGCGGGCACCGCGCCGGCCAGCGTGTACCCAGCGCGCGTGGCGGTGAACTTCCACGCACCGACGCCCACCGCGGACGAGCCGGAAGAGAAAGACGATCTCACCATCTGGCAAGTGCCCGCAAAGGGCGCGCCCGCCATCGGCCCGAAAGATGCCCTCGTCACGATCGTGGAATTCTACGACTATCAGTGCCCATTTTGCCGCCGGGTGCATGCCACGATGACCGAGTTGCTCGCACGCTATCCGAAGGATTTGCGCCTCGTGATGCGCCAGAATCCGCTGCCCTTTCACCCGCGTGCCCGCCCGGCAGCCAACTTGGCACTCGAAGCGCGCGCCGAAAAGGGTGACACCGGCTTCTTCGCCGCCGACAGCGGCCTGTTCGACGACGCGCGCGGCTTAGACGACGACGCGCTCCTCAAGCTCGGCGCTGAGCTGAAGCTCGACCCGAAAAAGACCGAAGCCGCGATCCACAAGGACACGCACGCTGCAGAAATCGAAGCCGACCAAGACATCGCCACGGATTTCGAAGCGCATGGCACGCCGCACTTCTTCATCAACGGCATGCGCATCAGCGGCGCTCGCCCGACCGAAGATTTCGTGACGGCGATCGACGCCCAACTCAAAGTCGCGCAAGAGCTAGTGAAGAGCGGCACGCCGCGCGCTCGCATCTACGACGAGATCTTGAGCCACGCCAAAGGCCCCGCCGCGCCCGAGCAGAAAAGCGTGCCGGCCCCGAGCGCCGACAACCCGACGCGCGGTCCCGTGAACGCGCCGGTCGTGATCCACGAATTTGCGGACTTTCAGTGCCCTTTCTGCGGCCGTGTCGAACCCACCTTGGTCGAGCTCGAAAAGGCGTTCCCCGGCAAACTGCGCTTCGTGTGGCACGATCTGCCGCTCCCATTCCACGAAAATGCGCGCCCCGCCGCACTCGCCGCCCGCGAGGCTCGCGCGCAAAAAGGCGACGCGGGCTTCTGGCAGATGCACGATCTCCTGTTTCGCGATCAACGCGAGGACACCGCCTTCTCCGCCAAGAGCTACGCGCACTACGCGGACATGCTGCACATCGACCCGGCGCGCTTCGAAGCCGCCAAAACCGATGCCCGGTACGACGCCGTGCTCGCCAAAGACCAAGCGATCGCTACCGCCGCCGGCATCTCCGGCACCCCCGCGTTCGTGATCAACGGCTTCTACGTCTCCGGCGCGCAACCGCTCAGCGCCTTCAAACGCGCCGTTCGCCTCGCCCTCGCCGCCAAGCCCGTGGCTGCGCCTGCCGCCAAGCCGCCCCTGACGGTCACCACACCCAAAACCCCCTGATCTGGAGCCGCCGCAGGGCCCATCCCACGCGGCCAACGGATGTTGCAACTGCAACACGCGTTCGTTTTTGTTTGGGTCGCCTCGCCGCCGCTCGCGTGCGCCAGTGCAGCGAGTCACTAGGCCACGCGGAACGCTAAAGCATCACTCCAGCGACACACGCCACCAAACACGTCGCGAGCAAGCCACCGATCATCGACTTGAGCGCGAGGCGCGAGATGTCCCCGCGTCGTTCGGGAGCGAGGCCGGAGTAGCCGCCGATCTGGATGCCGATGCTGCCGAAATTCGCGAAGCCGCACAGCGCGTAAGCCGTAATCACGCGGCCGCGCTCGCTGAGCCAATGCGGATCTTTCGCCAACATCTCCGCCATGTGCGAATACGCGACGAACTCGTTGAGCACGGTTTTTTGGCCCAAAAGCTGGGCGACTTTGCTCACGTCGCCGCTCGGCACCCCCATCACCCACGCGAGCGGCGCGAACACCCAACCGAAAATCGATTCCAAGCTGAGCGGCCGTCCGAGCACGTGCGCCCCGAAGTAGCCGAGCGCCGCGTTGGCCATGGCCGTCAGCGCCAAGAACACGATCAGCATCCCGGCCACGTTCACCGCGAGCTTGATGCCGTCGGTCGCGCCTTGTGCGATCGCGTCGAGCACGTTCTCACTCGAATTAGGAATGTTCACGCGCGCTTCCCGCTGGTGATCGATGCCGGCCGCCTCGGGTAACATCAATTTGGCAATCACCAGCGAAGCGGGCGCACTCATCACGCTGCACGCAATCAAATGCCCGGCAATGCCCGGCACCGATTTACCGAGCATGGCGACGTACGCTGCCAGCACGCCACCCGCCGTCGTGGCAAAGCCGGCCACCATGCACGCGTTCAGTTCGGATACCGTCATTTTGGCCAAATAGGGCCGAATCACCAGCGGCGCCTCGGTTTGACCCACGAACACGTCCGCCACTGTCGAAAAGCTTTCGGCGCCGCTCGTGCCGAGCACGCGCGACAACAAGCGCCCCATGCCTTCGATCACGAGCGGCATGATCCGCAAATGATAGAGCAGCGACATCAAGGCCGAGAAAAACAGGATCGTCGGCAGCACTTGGAACGCGAAGATCATCCCGAACGATTGCTGATCGGTCGCCAAACGGCCGAACACGAAGGCCGCTCCGTCGCGACTGAAAGCGAGCAGATGATCCACCGCGTCATTGCCCAACGCGAACAGCGCGCTCGCCGGGGTGCGCAGCACGATCAGCGCGAACCCGAGCAGCAAGAGCAAGCCCACGCCGACGGTGCGCAGGTTCACGAGCCGACGGCGCTCCCGCGGGCACAGCGCGAACGCTAGTGCCATCATCACCAGCATTCCGAACGCGCTGATCGCCCGCTCGCGCACGATACCGCTTATTTCTCGGTCTTCCCGAGCAACTCGGGCAGCACGCTCGTGCCCTGACCCAGGCGCGCCACGCTATCCAAGTGGTGCATCAAGAAGGCTCGGTTGTCCGTCACCGACAGATTTTGCATCTCCAGCGCGCCGATGCGGTCAGCCGGCGAGAACGCGGGCTCTTCGACCTTTTCCATCGAGAGCTTCTCCGGATCGTAGGCCATGTACTCGGCCTTGGTCGACAAGATCGAATAGTCGTCCCCGCGGCGCAGCTGCAACGTCACGCTGCCGGTCACGCTCGGCGCGAGCCAACGGCACAGTGAGTCCTTCAGCATCATCGCTTCCGGATCGAACCACTTGCCCTCGTACAGCACGCGGCCCAAACGGCGGCCCAACGTGAAGTACAAATCGAGCGTATTTTCGTTGTGAATCGCCGACAACAAGCGCTCGTAGGCGATGTGCAAGAGCGCCATGCCCGGCGCTTCGTAGATGCCGCGGCTCTTGGCGTCGATCACGCGGTTCTCGATTTGGTCGCTCATGCCGAGACCATGACGGCCGCCGACGCGATTCGCCTCCAACATCAGGTCGATGAGCGTCGTGAAGCGTTTGCCGTTGATGGCCACGGGCACGCCGTTCTCGTACTCGACCGTCACTTCTTCGGCCGCGACGTTGGTTTCGCTCTTCCAATGAGCCACGCCCATGATCGGCTGCACGATGTGCATGCCGTTCGTGAGCAGCTCCAAATGCTTGGCTTCGTGCGTTGCGCCGAGCACGTTGGCGTCGGTGCTGTACGCCTTCTCCGTGCTCATCGTGTACGGGCGGCCGATTTTCTTCAGATATTCGCTCATTTCGGTGCGGCCACCGAACGCGTCCACGAACTTCTGATCGAGCCACGGCTTGTAGATCTTGAGGTTCGGGTTGGTCAGGATCCCGTAGCGATAGAAGCGCTGGATGTCGTTGCCCTTGTGCGTGCTGCCGTCACCGAACACGTGCACGTCGTCTTCACGCATGGCGCGAATGATGGCGGTCGTGGTGACAGCGCGGCCGAGGGGCGTCGTGTTGAAGTACTTTTTGCCGCCGCTCGACAGATGAAACGCGCCGCACTGGATGGCGACGACGCCTTCCCGCGCCATCGCTTCACGACAATCGACGAGCCGCGCCTCCACCGCTCCGTGCTCGAGCGCAATCGCGGGAATGGCCGCCGGATTGTCTTCGTCGGGTTGGGCCAGATCGGCGGTGTACGCGTACACCTTCATCCCGTTTTCACTGAGCCAGGCAACGGCACAGCGGGTATCGAGACCCCCAGAAAAAGCGATGCCGAGGCGAGTCCCGGCGGGCGGAAGCGATCGGTAAATGCGGCTCATGGCGCGCCCTAGCTAGCACGAGCCCGCGCGTGCGAACACGGCAAAGCCCGACGAGCCTGGCGGAGCGACGAACGGTCACCCCGGCGACTCACGGACGCTACATCGCAGGAGGAACCGTCGAACCGACCGTCACCACGGTCGTCGTCGGTTTGAGCAGCACCTCGCTGCTCCCCTCTTCTTGGACGCGGTTGTTCCCCAGGTCGACGATCTCGATCGAGATTTCGAGCGCCACGGTCGCGGGCTCACCCGTGCGCAAACCAAAATCGATGCCCGTCAGCCCGGCAATCACGGCCGGAATGTACGGCCGAATCAGCAGATCATTGGGCGAACGGTTCTCGAAACTGAACGCGTGATTGGCGTAGATCGGGAGCGGGTCGTCCATGCCATCGTTGTTGGACTGGTAACCGGCGGGCAAGGGGGGTTTGACCTTGATCAGGTTCTGCACGGTCGCAAAGTCGATCGCCAGCTCGTTCATGTCGTCGAAGGTGTACGTGCCGTGGCGCCGCGACGACTCGCCGGCCCCTTTACCGTCGAGCACGTAATAGTGGTCGATGCCGGATTTGTTCGGCTCGAACTTCTGCTCCGACGCATTGGCGAGCTGCATGCCCGGGTAGTAGCGCCCGAATTCGTTCCACGGATCGATGATGAGTTCGACGTTGTGACCGTCATCATCCAAATTCGTGATGGTCCACGTGAGCTGCACTTTGGAGTCAGAAGTCGTCACCCAAGGCTGACGGCCGTAAGGCTGCACCGCATTCTTCTTGAGCGCGCTCAACGAATCCTTGTCGGGCTGCACGATTGGAAACTGCAGGCCCTTTTTGACCTCGAACAGCTTGGTCTCGCCGTTGTCGAAAATCGGCGCCACATCGAGCGTCATGCCCACTTCGGAGGGCTGCAGATTGCGGTCCTGCTCTTTCGAACCACAAGCGAGCGTGAGCAGTCCGCCCGAGAGCAGCAGCAGCGCGACCTGGGGGCTCGAAACCCCCGCTCCGAGGCGGCTCGCCCCCGTGGATGAGCGCGTGAAATGCCGGTTTTTTCGCATCATAGGCTGACCCATTCCAACAATCCCTCTCGCTATGCCATCGCCGTGCCAGCGGCGGGCGCGCGCTTACTTCGCCGGCTTGAACGAGAACGGAAAGCTCGCGTTGGTCGACTTATCTGCGGTTGGAAACTGCAGCCGGTTGAACTGGCGCAAGATGCAGCCCTCGACTCGCGGATTGTTGAGCGACGAACCCGTGATGCTGGCACTCGAAACCGAGCCACCAGCCCCGATGCTGAACGAAACGCCCACATTGCCCTTCAGCGTCGGGTCGTGCGCGGAAGCAATTTCATAACAGGCCTGGAACGCACCGTGACGCGACATCACCACGCGCCGGATCTGCTCCATCGACAAACCTTGCCCCGCAGGCGGCGAATCTTTGCCCGCGACTTTGTGTTCACCGCCGCCGCCGGTGCCAGTGCCCGAACCTGAACCATCGCCACCACCGAGCCCACCGCGACCATTGCCGCCGAGCCCGCGACCACCCGGGCCACCAGAGCCCGACCCGAATCCGCCGCCTTTGCCCGGGCCCCAACCCGTGTCGAGCGTGCCCGAACCGAACGGCACGCCCGTCGAATCGCCACCCCCGCCGTTGCCAGCGCCTTTGAGGCCCGTGCCCGAGCCTTGACCGAGCACGATCTGATCGGAGCGCAGCCCACCGAGTGCGTCCGCCACCGAGCTGATGGTGCCGAGCGTCTTCTTCACCTCGTCGCCCACTTCACTCGACAACGCTTCGGACATGCCACCGAGCCCTGCGCGAATTTCGCCGGTCTGCTTGGTGTTGTCTTCTTTGCCGTTGCGGCCGAGCTTGCCTTCGGCGCCCGCGATCTTCTTGCCGCCGCCTTGCTCTTTTTTGTCCTTGGCGCCCGGATCTTTGACGCCTTGACCCTTGTCGTCGTCCTTGCCGCTTTGCGGTACGGGCGGCGGCGTCTCGTCCTCTTTGAGATTGAACTCGAGGGCGAGCTCTTGCGCGCTGGTGAGCTCGATCGGCTTCGGAATGCGTTCGGGCGTGGTGATCGCCCACAGCAACGCGAGGCCTCCGCCCACGGCGACCATCGCGAAAATGAACGAGAGGAACAGCGCCCAGTCCACGCGGCGGCGACGCCGAATGACCGGCGCGGCGTGCGAAAACTGAAAAAATACCGAGAAATTCCCGTATTGAATCAGGCCGTAATCGCCGGCCACGATCGGGATCGGTGCGCCGGTGCGCCCGAGTTCTGCGGGGTTTTCACGCCGACCACGCAGCATCATCTCGCCGCCGCTCGCGCCGCGTGCATCGAGCTCCCAGCCGCTGCCGACGGCGCGCACGGGCAGATCGGCGACCATCGAGCCGTCCGGCTTGGCAACGACGCTGTCCTCACCATCACCGATGCGCAGCGATTGACCGTTGCCCAAGTTGCGCACGGCGAGCACGGTCGTGCCCCACACTGCCGCGGTGCGCAGCACAATCGGAAGCGGTGCCGGCGTACTCATCGCAGTGCCGGCTGATTCCGCGTGTCCGACAGCTCACGCATGAACGAGCGATGTCCGAGTAGGCCCGCGTCGAACTCGGCCCGCACACGGCGCAAGAAGTAGATGATCTGCGGCGACTTCATGCGCCCTTCGACTTCAACCGTGCCGAACTTGTAGGTCTTCACGCCCTGCTTGTCTTCCTTCACCGTGACGCCTGCAGCGCTTGCGGGGGCGGGGTGCGCGGCACTCGTGCCCGCGCCTTTGACGGCGGAAGGCTCGCCCTTATCCGGCTTGTCTGCGGCCGGCTTATCGTCGGGGGTGGCGTCCGCGTCTTTGGCGTCCGCATCCGGCTTTTCCGCGTCCGGGTCGGGCTTTTTGGGATTTTTTTGGGTGGGTTTGCGTGGCGCAACCGCGTGCGGCTTCGGTTTCGGCACCGCCGCCGCGGGGCGTGCCGCACAGCACAGCGCTACCCCCACTGCACCCGTGAC